>Ga0070735_10004529_pt1 | contig 11701 bp, 12 predicted proteins | sample Coa_R1_FD_66443 | JGI IMG/M metagenome (GOLD analysis project Ga0070735, IMG submission 66443) | Surface soil microbial communities from Centralia Pennsylvania, which are recovering from an underground coalmine fire - Coalmine... | ecosystem: Environmental > Terrestrial > Soil > Unclassified ... | reverse complement strand
TGGAGTATCTCTCCGCTCACATAACCTGCCTTTACCAGGTAGAGAACGGCATCGACAACATCTTTCACCGTCGCCTTTTTTATAGCCGGCTGCGACGTCGAGTCTTTGGGATCATTCTGGTGCATCGGTGTATCCACTTCGCCGGGGGCTACGGCGTTAAAGCGAATGCCGTCTTTTGCATACTCGATTGCCAGATTTTGGGTTGCTGAATTCAAGCCACCTTTCGTAATCATCGAAATCGAGCCATTCACGCCCGCAATTGGACGATCGGCGAGCGCCGCAGTAATGCTCACAACGCATCCCGATTTTTGTTTCAGCATCTGCTTCACCGTGCGCTGAGTGACGTAGAAGAATCCAAGCAGATTCGTGGAGACAAGGGCATTGAAGTCCTCGGTAGTGAAGTCTGTGAAAGGCTTTTTCAGGAAGATGCCCGCGTTATTTACCAGAACGTCGACGGCTCCGAAGTTGTTGATCGCTGCCTCGACCGCTTCAGCCGCAGTTTGCTGCTCGCCGATATCGCCATCGAGCAGGACCAGGCTATCCGAGCTAGTCAGCTTTCGATGGGCTTCACGAGAAGTCGCGACGACGTTATAACCTTCTCCCAGAAACCCTTCGACTAAACCGGAGCCAATACCACCTGATGCTCCGGTGATGATTGCTGTTTTCTTACCAGACATAAACAACCTTTCAGCTTAAAGGTTCGAGCCCAACACATCGCTGGGCTCCGTCCCTCTCAAGTCCGGCTTCACCCTGCTCGCCGCGCCGCAGAGACCTGGCGTGAAGAACCGACAAATCCTTGGACGAATGCGGCGATTTCGTCTGCTGCGGTGTCCAAAGCGAAGTGGCCGCCATCGACGATGTGTACTTCAGCTTTGGGGACATCGCGGCGATAGGACTCTGGCTCCGATGGGTCGAACGAAGACTCATACTTGCCCCAGATCACCAGGAGGCGCGGCTGCTCCTTGCGCATCCATGCTTGCCATTTCGGATACGAATCGACGTTCGTGCGGTAGTCGTAGAAGAGGTCGCTTTGGATGTCAGCCTGGCCGGGCTGATTTAGAAAATAAAATTCGTCGGTCCAGAGATCGGGGTCGTGGCGTTCCGCGTTGGGGTCGTTCCCCGCGTGACGAGCCTTTGTGGTGGCAAGCGACAGGAGATTTGTGCGCAGCGCGCTTTCGTTGGCAGCGCGATCGTTCCAAAAGGCGCGCCGCGTTTTCCAGTTCTCCCCGAGACCGGTGTTGTGTGCTACCGCGTCCTGGACGATGAGAGCTTCGACTCGGTCCGGGTGGGCCAAGATCATGCGAAAGCCGACGGGGCCACCGTAATCCTGCATGTAGAGGTTGAAGTGAGAGAGACCGAGCGCTTCGGTGAAGTGATTCATGATTTCCGCGATGTGATCAAAGGTGTATGCGAATTTCTTCGGATCCGGCCAGTCGCTATGACCGAAGCCCGGGTAATCGGGCGCGACAAGGTGATAGCGACCGGAAAGACGCGTGAAGAGAGGCTCGAACATTCGCGAAGAAGACGGCAAACCGTGCAGCAGGAGAATCGTTGGGGCGTCTTTTGGACCAGACTCCCGGTAGAAAATTGACAGCCCATCGATCTGTGTGGTGCGATAAAAAGTCGGATACTTCATGATTTTTTCCTCTCGTAGCGTCTTGACTTATTTGTTTCTGCTCAAGTTTTCAGCATCAAGGTGCATAACGAGTAAAGACAAGGTCGCTCCCTTTTGTCTTCTCGTGGCAGGGGAAGCAGCTTTTCATAAACGTCGCGTCACCGTGTTTGCCGTTTGCGAAGTGACCGAACCCCCAGCCGCCCGTTGCTGCGTACTTGGTTGAGTCCTTTACCATAAATTGGATGTTCGTGGGAGCGCCGGGAACGAAACTTTGTGTCTGGCCAAAGACTTTGTTGTTTTCTTCCGACGGAACATTACGGTAATGCAAAGCGGCAATGATCGTGCCGTCGGGGAACGGAAGCGTCCCTGCCCGGAAGGCCTTCATCGCCACATCGTTGCCCAGGACGGCACCTAGACTATTCAAGTTACCTGCTTCATGGGCCGAGGAAATCCACTGCCAGTCGCGGTACCCGGTAGGGATGTCGGTAATGAAGGCCGGGGTGGACTGCCCATCCGCGTGACCTGAGGCGGGGGAAATAAGAGTAACAAGACCCGCCATTGTTGCAACTGCGACTAAGAAGAATGTGAAGCGTCTCATTGCTGTTCTTCCATTCAGTAGGCTCGGGAAATTGAAATCATATTTGCTCTAAAGAGGCGCAGGCGCGAAACAGTTGGACCATAGGGTCGGCGAAACCTCAGTGTTAGTCGATGCTGCAAGCGCTCGATGATCCCGGGCTGGAGTCCCCCGACTTGCCAATCGAGCCGAGGCGGCTACTGTGACTGCTCGCCAATCCCGACTGCTGGCGCGGGGCGGGCCATCCATCAGTTCTGACTCGTCGAGCCAGTCCTCTGTCGAAAGCCCAGCCTGCTCCGGACCGAACAATTCCGTTACCGCGCGGATGAACGCCGATAACTCCCGCTCCGCCATGTTGATCTGGTCTTGGCAAGTTGAGTTGCGAACCGGTTCTTCCTTGTTCATGAGACCCCACTCGCGGCACAGAAAGCCGTTTCTTCTCCCATTTCTACTCGTGACGATTTCGATCGCGTCCGGTCGATGCGGTTGATCAGAACAGAAGCTTAGAAGCTGGACAATTGGACGATGGTATCGGCGATACCTTGGTATCGACGCTCGCCCTTCCAGGCCCCAGCGGCGGTCGGAAGGCAGTTCACCGGTATCGCTGCCAGCGACGCTGTGGGGGACTGGCACCCCCCGAATGGCCCAAGTCTGTCTTTCGGTTTAGAATGCCATAGAACAAGAACCTCGGGGCAAGGTTCACAAAGCAGGACTGACTGAAAGACAACATGCCCACACCTGACCGCGAACGCGAGGAATTTGCCCTCCCCTACAGCGAAGAGAACTATCGTCTCCTGGTTGAAACGGCGCCTGATGCCGTGATCAGCATTGACGAGCGCGGTGCAATTCTCTTTGCCAACCACGCCACTGCGAGAATCTGTGGTTATGATCCGGCGGAATTGATCGGGAAGCCGTTGACCGTACTAATGCCCGAATTTCTGCGGAAATTACACGAGAAAGGGTTCAGCCGTTATTTGGCTACCGGCCAGAGGCACATCAACTGGCAAGGCACTGAACTGACCGCTCTGCACAAGAATGGCCAGGAGTTCCCCGTGGAAATCTCGTTTGGAGAAGTATCCAGAGATAGGCATAAGGTATTTACCGGCTTTATTCGCGATATCACCGAGAGGAAACAGGCAGAGGAGATGCGGGCAGCGCACGCCCGCCAGATATCTGTCCGCGCGGACGTGAGCATGGCTTTCGGTAAAGAAGAAAGCTTGAAAGCGGTCCTGGGTGAGTGCAGCCAAGCCCTTGTGCGCCATCTCGATGCGGCATTTGCCAGGATCTGGACCCTGAGTGACGATGAAAAAATATTGGAACTGCAGGCCAGTTCAGGCATGTACACGCATCTTGACGGACCTCACAGCCAAATTCCGATGGGACAATTCAAAATTGGGATGATTGCACAAGACCGCAAACCGCATCTGACCAATAACGTACTCAATGATCCTCGAATCAGTGACAGAGCGTGGGCAGAAAAAGAGGGGATGGCTAGCTTCGCTGGCTACCCGCTGAGCGTCGGAGACCGCACGATAGGCGTGCTGGCCATGTTCTCTCGAAAACAGCTCACGCCAGACACAATGGAGACACTCGCATCTGGTGCGGACTTGATCGCTGAGGGAATTGAACGAAAACGTGCTCAAGAAGCATTGCAGATGACGCAAGCAGAGCTTGCCCGCGTTTCCAGGCTGACCACCATGGGCGAACTGGCCGCGTCCATCGCCCATGAAGTCAACCAACCGCTGACCGCCGTAACCAATAACAGCAGCGCGTGCCTGAGACTGCTGGCCGCAGATAACCTCAAACCTGAGGTTCTGCGTCGAGCTCTTGAGGAAATCGTTGCGGACGGCAATCGAGCGAGCGCCATTGTCAATCGAATCCGCGGATTCATAAAGAAGGAACCCGGCGAAAAGAACCGGCTGGACATGAACGACGTAATTCAAGAGGTGCTGGCGCTGGCTGAGCGTGAGCTTTATGAGAACCGGGTCCGGCTCGAACGCCAATTGACGAAGACACTCCCGCTGGTGTCGGCTGATCGGGTTCAGATGCAGCAGGTTTTGCTGAACCTGGTGATGAATGGCATCGAAGCCATGACTGCCGTTGCAGATCAGCCTCGCTCGCTATGGGTGGAATCCCGGGTTGACGAATCTGGTGACATACTGGTTGCGGTTCGCGACTCGGGCACTGGCCTTGGGTCAGAAGCAGACCACGTCTTCACTCCCTTCTTTACGACCAAAGCGAACGGCATGGGAATGGGTTTGTCGATCAGCCGGTCACTGATTGAAAATCATGGAGGGCGGCTCTGGGCCATGCCGAATTCCCCCGTGGGTGCTGTGTTTTCCTTCACTCTGCCAGCTAGTGCCGGGAGTCCATCGTGACTGCTGCTTCCATCGTCTTTGTTGTCGATGACGACCCATCGGTACGGTCTTCGCTCAAGTTCCTCTTAAGCACTGTGGGGCTGCAGGTTGAGAGCTTTGCCTCAGCTGACACCTTCTTGCATAGAAAGCCACCAGACGCACCCAGCTGCCTCGTGCTGGACATCAGGCTGCCGGGCTTGAGTGGCATCGATATTCAGCGTGAGCTCGCGGCGAGAAACATTCGCATCCCCATAATTTTTGTCACCGGCCACGGCGATATTCCAATGAGTGTTCGCGCCATGAAGGCTGGTGCCGTCGAATTCCTCACGAAGCCGTTTCGCGACCAGGATTTGTTGGACGCTGTTCGCATCGCACTGGAGCGGGATAATAGGCGTCGTGAACAGGAGAAGGAAGTAACAGACATCGAAAGGCGCTTCGACTCGTTAACTTCTCGCGAGCAGCAGGTGATCTCCATGCTTGTTTCGGGCATGCTCAATAAACAGATTGCCGGTCAGCTCGGCACTGCGGAAAGTACCGTGAAGGTCCAGCGCAGCCGGGCAATGGAGAAGATGCACGCGGAATCCCTTGTCGACCTGGTAAGAATGATCGAGAAGCTCAAGGGCCCCTCGGAAAAAGCCTCGTAAGCGAAAGTTTACCGGCGTCGTCCTTTTTAGGATCTAAATCTACCAACGCCCAATAGATTCTTCCCTCCGCTGCGAATACGTTGAATACAGTGAGGGATTCAGAGTGACGGAGAATCTGATCTCGGTAATCGACGACGACGAGTCAGTTCGCAGGACCACCACACTGCTCATCGAGTCCTTTGGATTTCCGACGGCAGCATTTGAATCTGCCGAACATTTCCTGAGGTCCGGCCATTTGCACGATACCTCGTGTCTCGTCCTTGACGTGCAGATGCCGGGAATGAATGGATTACAGCTTCAACGCCATCTCGCAGCCACAGGCTGCGGAATTCCTATCATTTTCATCAGCGCTTACGAGAGCAAAGATTCCCGTCAGCGAGCAGCGCAAGCGGGCGCTGCCGCTTTCTTGGGCAAGCCTTTTAGCGACGCACAGCTTCTCCAGACCATTCGTACAGTCTTGCGCTTCGGCCATCAAGACGATTGCCAAGGGCAAATTAAGGAGTGAGAGATGAGTTCGACGCACGCATTTTGCCATGCACTGGCGGCACCACTCAGGTTGGCCGTTCCACCAGTCGTCTTCGTGGTCGACGATGACATCTCCGTGCGTGAGTCACTGGAATTACTGATTCGCTGCGAAGGCTGGCAGCCGGAGACTTTCTCTTCCGCGCAAGAATTCCTAACCCGCCCGCGAGTTATCGTGCCGAACTGCCTGGTACTGGATGTTTCTCTTCCTGGCCTCAGTGGCCTCGAACTGCAAAAGCGGGTCGCCGTCGAGCGAACTGACATGCCGATCATCTTCATCACGGGCCACGGCGATGTGCCCATGACCGTCCAAGCTATGAAGGCCGGCGCTGTCGAGTTCTTGACCAAGCCGTTCAATGACGACGTGCTGCTGACCGCCATCCGGGCAGCCCTTGAACGAAGCCGCGTTGCTCTTAGCGTGGCGTCGGAGATGCGGGCGCTCCGCGACCGTTATGCCTCGCTTTCTCAGCGCGAACGTCAGGTAATGGCGTTAGTGGTTTCAGGCCTGCTGAATAAACAGGTCGGTGGGGAACTCGGCATCAGCGAAATCACGGTGAAGGCACACCGCGGTAAGGTAATGCAAAAGATGGAGGCCGATTCGCTTGCCGACCTGGTGAGAATGGCCGCGAAACTTCGGCCCGTCCTAGCAAGGATGGCTGCGGCCTGACAGTTGTCGTATTAATTCGCGAATACGTGCCGAATTCGTGAACGCCGTCGGGTCCAAAGCTGAAGAGAGTGTGGAGGCGGTTGAGCTTTCGAGCCCTCGTAAACATACAGGGGCAGGTGAAAACATGGTCAACTCTGCCAAATCGCATGATCCATTGGAGGGTTCAGTTCCAACCGCCTCTTTGGAATCGATCCTCTGCACCGAAGAGCTGCAACGCCGCCCCTCTCGTCCACCCGATTATGAAAAGGAGAACAAGGCGCTCGTAAAGCTGGTGAGTGCATTGGCTAACTCACCCGCCACCATCTTTCGGACACTCGCGGAGACGATCCAGGAGATTACGCAGTGTGACTCGGCTGGCCTGAGCCTGCTGACAAGGGATGGAAAAACGCCACATGTCGATGGCGAGAGGTTCTATTGGCCAGCTATCTCCGGCATGTGGAGTCCACACGTCGGTGGTGGAACCCCGCGCGGTTTTGGGCCCTGCGGAGACGTGCTCGATCAAAATCGTACTCTGCTGTTCACCCACTTCGAACGGCGCTATCCCTATTTGATGCCAGTCAATCCGGCAGCCGAAGAGTGTCTGCTGGTCCCGTTTTACGTCGACGGCAAGGCGGTAGGAACCATATGGGGAATCATGCATAGCGATCGCCGCAAGTTCGATGCAGAGGATGACCGGGTCATGGCCTCTCTGGGGAAATTTGCGTCTTCCGCGTATCAAGCGTTGGCACACTTAGAAGAGCTCAAGATTCAGGTGGACGAGCGCGAAAAGGCGGAAGCAGAAGTCCGTCAGCTGGCGAGTGGGTTGGAAGCCAAGATTCGGCGTCTGGTTGAGGCCAATGTTGTGGGAATTGTCATGTGGAATCTCGAAGGTGCAATCACTGGAGCCAACGAAGCGTTTCTCCGCATGGTGCAGTACGATCGCGAAGATCTAGCCTCGGGCCGCGTCCGCTGGGCGGACCTGACACCCGCCGAGTGGAGTGGCCATGCCGAACGAGCGGTAGCTGATTTGAGAGCGACGGGCATGTTTCAACCCTTCGAGAAGGAGTACTTCAGGAAAGATGGCAGCCGAGTGCCCGTGCTGCTTGGCGGCGCAATCTTCGAAGAAAATGGGAACGAAGGTGTCGCTTTCGTACTCGACCTGAGCGAACAGAAGCGGGCCGAGTGCGCTTTGCGGCGCAGCGAGGCATTCCTCGCGGAGGGTCAACATCTCGGTCAGATCGGCAGCTTCTCCTGGCGCGTGGCGACAGACGAAATCACGTGGTCGGCGGAGCTCTATCGCATCTATGAGCTTGAGGTCGGTGTGCCCGTTACGCTCGAGTTGATCCGCAGCCGAGTCCATCCAGAAGACCTCAGTTTGATCGAGAAAATGAAGATGGTGCACCAGCAACGAGAAAGCGGCCGCAATTTTGAATGGCAGTTCCGCTTGCTGATGCCGGACCACTCGATTAAGTACATGCACGCTGTCGCTCACGCGACCCGAGACCAGGACGGTCAACTGGAGTACATCGCCTCGGTACAGGATGTCACTGCACGCAAGCTGGCAGAAGAGGCACGCGACGAGGCTCGATCGGAACTTGCCCATGCGGCCAGGGTGATGACCCTCGGAACGCTGACGGCATCTATCGCCCACGAACTCAACCAGCCGCTGTCCGGCATTGTCACTAACGCCAGTACCTGTATGCGAATGCTGGCCGCTGATCCTCCCAATGTCGAGGGTGCGCGGGAGACCGCGCGACGCACGATTCGCGATGGCAATCGTGCGTCTGAGGTGATTACTCGATTGCGCGCGCTCTATAGCAAGAAGGATCCCCTGTCTGAATCAGTGGATCTGAATGAGGCCACACGCGAGGTGATTGCGCTCTCGTTGAGTGAACTTCAAAGAAGCCGGGTGACTCTGCGGCTTGAATTTGCCGGCGACCTTCCTCTGGTTACAGGCGATCGTGTGCAGCTTCAGCAGGTCATTCTGAACCTCGTTTTGAACGCCTCAGACGCGATGAGCCGCGTGGACGATCGTCCGCGGCAGTTGGTAATTAGGACCGAACGAGAACGCGATGGTGCGCGGCTGACTGTGCAGGATGCCGGCGTGGGCATCGAAGCTCACGGTGTTGAAAAGCTCTTCGAACCGTTCTACACAACTAAGAGTGGCGGTATGGGAATCGGGCTATCGGTCAGTCGCTCCATTGTCGAGAGTCATCATGGTCGTCTGTGGGCGACGGCGAATGACGGTCCGGGAGCGGCGTTTTCGTTCTCCATTCCTCGATCGCCCGCGGACTTTACGCACTCCGATCTCGGACGTGAGGGATCAGGGACAGCCCACGTTGGAGCGGCATACCCGAGTGTCGTCGAGTCGCTAAGCCCGCTAGAAAATAAAATGTCCCGCGACTTCAACCTGGCCCCGAGTCCTGTTGGTGACGACCAATCCGGTCAGTGCAGTCGTCAAACACCTTAGACAAGATTGACTCTAGCGCGGATAATTTCAAACCGATACCAAAGTGTAATTGACCGGCTCCATCGAGGCGAGCATGCTCTCGTTACGGGGCGTTAACAACCTTTGTTGATCAGGCGTACGCTCGTATCCGTGGTTGATAACGATGAATCCGTGCGGGAGTCTCTGCCCGATCTCGTGCGGGAGTTCGGGTATTCGGCTCGGGCGTTCCCCTCGGCGGAGGCGTTCCTCGCATCCGAATACGTCGACCAGACTAGATGCCTGATCCTCGATGTTTCCATGCCTCCAGGGATGTCAGGGCCGGATCTTCAGCAAGAACTGTCCCGCCGCAGGCGAGAGATTCCGATCATCTTCATCACCGCCAACAACGATAAGACTGTTCGCAGCCGGCTACTCGAACAAGGAGCAGTGGAGTGCCTGTTCAAACCGTTCAGCGACGCGGCGCTGCTTGAGGCTGTTAATTCGGTACTTCACCGGAAGTGAGATTTCTGCGCCGTGTTGATTGTGCGCGACCCCTCCGCATGGTAGAACATCCAGGGTGAGAGCGAGCCTGGCGGTGCGGTCAAACCGCGCTGCACTTCGCGAGTCAGAGTTTCGCAAGTAAGTGCTTCGCTCCCATCCGCCGGTGCAAAATGTTCGATGCCACCTGTCTGAACGTGCGGTGCCGTTCCAACCAATCCTTTCAGCGTGCCAAGCGAAGCCTGCCGTCAGATTACGCCAGAATCACGATGACGGATCTATTGGACGAAAGTATCGACCGCCAAAGTATGGATTGGACGGATAGCCACATAGCAGCGCGTCTGTATTCCACGAGGCCTCTATACCAAGGTATCGCCGATACCATCGTCCAATTGAATCGGCGCAGCACCTCGGGTGTAATCGTCCCATCGCAGTCGCCGGAAGACTGAGCAAATTTAAAGCACTTCAAGAAGAGCGCGCTGCGTGACGATCGCCGCAAAACTAGATGCAGGTCGAGTACGTGCCACACTCGCCCTCTAGCCAAGTATTTAGAGAAAGGACGGTACAGAGATGCCAGAACCAACGTGGAAACCTCACGAAAAACATGGACGGCTGACGACGCAGAGCGACTTACCCGACAGCGTCTACGCGTTTCCGAAGCAGCGCAAAGAACCCCTGACCGATGCAGAACATGTGCGCAACGCGGTCGCACGGTTCGATCAAGTCATCGATGTCTCTGATGCCGACCGCGCTTTGGCGTTCGCGAACATCGAGAAAGCTGCAAAGTACTACGGCGTCGACCTCGCTGAAACTTCATGGCACGACCTGGGCATTCATCCGCAAAAGAATCGAAGAGAGGCTGCCGCCAAAGGCGTTGCCACACGCGAACACCGGGCGCAGAGCTAAAAATCCACTGACGGCCGGCCGACAGAAGAAGAATCGCAGTCGTGAAGTAAAACCTCAACCAACCAAACCAAACTTAAAGAGGAGAAGGAATATGACGGACACAAATGCAGTAATCGCCGTGTACGACAGCCACTCGGCAGCGGAAGACGCGGTGAAGGAACTTCAGAAGTCAGGTTTCGACATGAAGAAGTTGTCGGTGGTGGGAAAGGACTATCACACGGACGAACAAGTCGTTGGCTACTACAACGCGGGCGACCGCATGAAATATTGGGGGAAGTGGGGCGCTTTCTGGGGCGGATTCTGGGGCTTGCTGGTGGGCGCCGCATTTTTTTGGGTGCCGGGGATAGGTCCTGTGCTGGTTGGAGGGCCGCTGGTGGCATGGATCGTCGCTGGCTTGGAGGGTGCGGTGGCAGTCGGCGGCTTGAGTGCTATTGGTGCTGGTCTGTACAGTATCGGCATCCCAAAGGACAGCATCGTGACGTATGAGACCGCCATAAAGGCTGGCCAATACCTGGTGGTTGCCCATGGAACTTCCACTGAGGCAGCCAAGGCCAGAAATATTTTGAGCACTTTGAAACCAACCCAGGTGAGCGATCATGTTCTCGAACCTGAGATGCAAGCGGTGACCCGTTGAATCCATCGTGAGGTGGGAATCGCATGGTTTGCAGAGCCCCACCTCACGCCACTTCGGGTTGAAGAATCCCATTCGTATTTGTAATGTTGGTGAGTGTTATGCCTAGAGAAAAATCCATTCGATCCGGTTGGAGATGCGACAGTTGCGGCCAGCTCGTGCCAGATCTGAAGGCAGGCTGGGTGGAGTGGCTTGCGGCAGAGGACACCAGGGGAAAACCAAAAGTAAGCGGTTTACGGTTGGTGCACCGTCGCAACCCCAGCGCAAGTTCGCCAGAGCCATGCCGATGTCGGTACAATCCGCGAGACGAATTTAGAAAAAACCGGGGCATCGTAGAGGGATTAGCTCTGGACCGGTTCGCGGGTCCCGACGGTCTTATGTTGCTGCTTTCGATGATTGCTGAACGGGAACTTCCGCCGCAAGAACTGATCGAACTCGCCAAGCGAGTGCAGATTCCGGGTTACGAAGCAGTGTACGAAATGGTTCGCGACGCCGTGGGCGAAGGAGTGATCACACCTTCTATCTCGGCAGGTTTTTACCTGCAGTGCGAGATCTGGGAGGTGCTGAAGTGGGCGAAGTACCGAACCTCAGCGAAGGCGAGCTAATGTTGCGCCGTAATCGGTGCGTCGTTTCTCGCTTATTATTCGCCGTGCTTATCCCAGCTGCTTCCGGGTTCAGAGTTTCGAGGTCTCCCTCGACACGGCGACCAATTCCAGCTTGGTTCATCTAACTTTTTTAGTAACTTTTGCCTACCGTACATAAGGAGATCAAATATGAAAGCAGTCGTTGTCCACGAATATGGCGGTCCGGAAGTGCTGAAATTCGAAGACTATCCTGATCCAGTACCCGGCCCGGGTGAAGTGCTGGTGCGGGTCGCTGC
>Ga0070735_10004528_pt1 | contig 11702 bp, 8 predicted proteins | sample Coa_R1_FD_66443 | JGI IMG/M metagenome (GOLD analysis project Ga0070735, IMG submission 66443) | Surface soil microbial communities from Centralia Pennsylvania, which are recovering from an underground coalmine fire - Coalmine... | ecosystem: Environmental > Terrestrial > Soil > Unclassified ... | reverse complement strand
TCGCTCCCTCGGGCGCAAAAATATTGGTCGTGACCCATTGTTCGTACGGCTGGCCGGTCAGCGTCTCGATGATGGCGCCAAGCACGCAGTAACCGAAATTGGAGTACTCGAACACCGTTCCAGGGGTCCAGTGAAGGCCGCTTGGAAAGGCGGTCTGGGGCGTCTCCATGTACTGAATGATTTGGTTGCAGCTGGGCGGTCCCGACAAACCCAACGCCTTCTCGATGGCAAGCGTGTCGCCATCAACGGAGCCCTGACCGCTTCCCATGGGATCGGCCTGCGTGGAACACGTTCCGTTCCCGCAGGTTTGTCTCGACCACCCGCCTGTATGATAGAGAAGATCTTGAATCGTAATCGTCGAAAGCAGCGGATTGAGGGGGCCAGGCGGAGTGGGCGGCAGTACCGGAGACAAGATCGAAAAGGCCGTGTCGTTGAGGGATAGGGGATGCGTCGTCGCGGGATTGATTATGCCGTCCTGTACGAGCATGAGGATGGCCGCGGACGTGATCTGCTTGGTGAGGCTCGCTATGCGGAACATGCTGTCGGCGTTCACGAGCTTGAACGACGTCAGATCAGAAAATCCGTAGCCGCGCGCGAGAACGAGTTTGCCGTTCTTTACGACGGCGATCGCGCCGCCGGGCGCGCCGAAGCTTTGCAGCACCTGAACGATGGCGGCATCGTAAAATGTCTCCGTTGCCACGGATCCCTGGCCAAATCGAGTGTAGCCGCTGACCCACCCGTTGAAGGTCGACGTGTCGCACGTCGCCTCGGTGGCCGCGCCTCCCGTGAAGGCGGTATTCTGGGCCGCGATCGCAACGTACAGACGATTGTTGGTGGGGCCCCAGCTCTTGAGGTCGACGACGCGCCACGGAGAAGTCGACGAACCGGGCAACGTCAAAAGACCGAGGCCGACGGCGCTCTGCCCGTACCACGTAATCCAGTTCAGCGAAGGCGCGGGGGCCTGCGGGTTTTGAGTCATGATGACGTTGAAGGTATTGCCGTTCGGATCGGCCGGTTGCACGCTGCTCAAAAAATAGTTACCCGCCTGAAGTTTCGCGTTGATCGTCGACACGTTGAGGCCCGGGAAGTAGGCCCAGCCCGGCTGCATGGGTCCATAGTTGGCCACGGCGACGGCTGCGTTCGTGGTGACACCGTTCTTCGTGTATTGGCGCCAATCAACGAGACGCAGACAATTGCTCGGGCAACCGCCCCAAGCTTGGTTGAAAACAGCCGAGCTCAGATCGGGACCGCTGATGTCCACCCAAGTGTGGGTCTCCAGGGCGTCCGAGCCGACGTTGGGGATGAGGATCGCCGCCACCTCCGTCGTCCCATTGACTACGTACGCGTCCATATTCGTGACGCGTGCGTTCAAGACTTCAGCGTAGAGATCCAGTGTCGCCTTCGTGATTCCAGTAAACCACCAACCTCCGGTTGTTCCCTGTCGTCCCATATTTCCGAATGGCTTCTGGTAGGGTCCGGAATTGGCGACGGCGGTCACGGTGAGCAGCAAGGGGTTCACTTGCGTTACCTGCACCGAGGTCAGTCTCGCGTTGAAGGTCTGGAGATTTTGGTTGATTTGACTCACGGGGATGTCTGTCCACCACCAGCCCGTGGTGGGTGCCATGGACGGCGGCTCGGCCAGCCATGGTTGGGTCTGGGTGGCAGTCTTTTCGCCGCCGGGGTTCTTGTCGCGGCTGCTGCATGCGCTGAATCCGAGAAGGGTCGCGCACACGACCACCAGGGCGGCAAAGAGGAGCTTGGATCGCATGATTCACCCATAGGGTGCCGCGCCGGAAGGCAGCCGATTGCGTCCGGGCTGCGTGTCCCGAGTTGTCACCATGAACATCCATCATGTGCGCCAGGATGATTGTCAACTAAAAAACGGGCCGATTGGAGGCTAGAAAGGCGTAACACTTTTGGCCATTACGCGGTGTGACGGTGTTACAGGCGCGCAATAGGTGCACGGTATTGTGTGAGGTTACGGTGTTACACCTTGGAGGTTGCGCCTTGCCGCTCCGTCGAGGGCAAAATGGCCGTGTCGAGGAGGTTCGCGACCCCCGCGGCCACGGGTCGACTCGTCAACGGGTAGAAGACGGACGCCTGGCCTTCGACACTCGCGCTCCCGCGCTCTTGGCGACGCTCTTGGGGACCGCGAGCCGCTTGGTGGTCCCCGCTGCGGCGGCACCGTGGAGCCGCCCCAGAGGCACGAGGTCCGGGCTCTCTTCGAGATAGTGTGGCGTCACGAAGTGCGGCAGGCTGTCTCCCGCCTCGAACAACGGAGAGGCATCCTTCTTCAACGCCCGACCCGAAGGGGCCCTCGGGATGACCGGTAGCGTTTGACCGGTGAGCTCCTCGAAGCGCCTCCGCAGCGTGGCCTGGGCGTCGCCCCAAGCAACCGGAGCACCGGGCTCGACGCCAAGGCCCTTTCCTAGGGATGCTCCCTTCTTGACCGATGAAGCGCTGAACCAGGGGATGCGAACCCTCGGCAACGACTCGACCAGCAGCTCGCGGACGGCGGCGAGCATCGCTGCGGACTCGAAGCGGCCTGGCTGCACTTGCCTGACGTGAATCGGCACTTTCGCGGCCGCGTAGGACTGTACGACCAGCCCGGTGCAAATGGCGTGATCGCGGAACGGAATGCCGGAGTCGCCCCCGGAGAGCAAGAGGTCGAGCCCGTTGGCGACCATCAGCCAGCCGTGCTGCCTGCGCGCCCCCGGCATCCACGAGGCGGTCGCCACCAGCGCGGTGAGCAACAAGAGGTCCCCCTTTGCGTACGGTTGTCCGAGGAGCCGTCGGGCCTGGCGCACCACCGCGTCGGTCTTGCCGGCCGCGGCGCGGTGCCGGTACGCGTCGATGTACACACGGGGGTGCTCCTTCAGGCTGTCCGCCATCGGGTGGGACGTCACCTCCGGCAGCGTGGCCTCGAGAATCTCGCTGCCTGTCCAGAGCGCGGCGTGCGAATACTGACCGCCGTCCAGCTGGCGAATCGCCTCCGACAGCTTGCCCACCCCCAGCGAAAGAAGGACGTCGCCCGGCTCGAGGTCAACTTCAGAAATCGTGGTCATGTGCGACGCAACGCGAAATCCTTTCACGCGTGCGGGGCTCGATCAATGGTCATTCCTTCACGAGCGGTGAAGAGACGGTTTCGACCTCGCGCAATGCTCGAATCATCGCGGGGTCGTTGCGTCGCCGCACTCGGGCTGGCAGACTGGGCGGCCTCGCATGGGCCACGTGTCGCCCAGGCGTGCCCAATCCAGGCGGGAGGCGAGAAAACGATGAGTCGAGGCGCGCTTGTCGTGGGGGTTGAACGTTACGAGCATATCGGTCCCAACCTCCCTGGTTGCGTCAGGGACGCCAACAGGATCCGCGATCTTCTCGCCCGCAACGCGGACGCCGAGGAGACCAAGAACTTCGACGTGCTGGTCCAGAAGGCGCGCGACGGGCGCACCGCCGAGGGCGTGCGAAAGGCGGACCTCAAGGAGAACATCAAGACCCTGTTCGCGGGGCAGCACGAGGTCGCCCTCTTCTATTACTCGGGGCACGGAAACGTCGAGGCTACGGGCGGATACCTCCTCACGACGGATTCGTCGGCCGGGGACGACGGTCTGGCGTTCCAGGACATCCTGACGATTGCCAAGGACAGCAAGGCGAGGCAAAAGGTCATCATCCTGGACTGCTGCTACTCGGGTGAGGCAGGAAAGGCACCTGGAGAAGACCTCGTCCAGCTGCGCCAAGGCATGACCATCCTCACCGCGAGCACCGACAAGCAGACGGCTTCGATGCTCGCGAAGGGCGAGGGAAGCGTCTTCACCGACCTCCTGGCCGACGCGCTCGGCGGCTCGGCGGCCAACTTGCTCGGGGACGTGACGTTGGGCAGCGTCTACGCCCACATCGACCAGTCGCTCGGCGCATTCGACCAACGCCCGGTCTTCAAGACCTGGGTGCAAGAGTTCGTGTCCCTCAGGAAAGTACGGCCGCCCATCGAGAGCAGCGAGCTGCGGCAGATCGTCGAGCTGTTTCCCAAGCCGACGTTCGTCTTCCCGCTCGACCCATCCTTCGAAGAACGCGACGAGGGAAGGACGCGGCAGATGCCGCGTCCGGACGCCGAGAACGTGAAGAACTTCAAGGTCCTTCAGACGTACAATCGGGTAAATCTGCTCGTACCGAAGGACGCGCCGCACATGTGGCACGCCGCGATGGAGAGCAAGTCTTGCCAGCTCACCACGCTGGGCCGCCATTACTGGCGGCTCGTCAAGGAGAACCGAATCTGATCGTTCGTCCAATCGGCCCGCTCGCCGACGTGAGACGATTCGTGAGCGCCCGAAGCCTCAACGCCGGACGGCCGCCGAGAGCCTCGCTACGACTTCGTGCGGCTCGAGCCCCAGGACTTCCACGACCTTGTTCCTCGACGCGGCCCCCTGCGCGAGCCGCAGAACCTTCCGAGGTACGCACAAAGCGTCCGCGAGAAGCGACAGAAGCTCCAGGTTCGCCGCGCCTTCGACAGGTGCAGCCGCGAGCGCCACTTCGATGTGCAGGCCGTCGCTCTGGACGACGCGACTCGTCTTCGCGCGCGGTCTTGCGCGCACGGTGAGCCGAACGGTCGGCGCCGGCCGAACGGTACCGCTCCCTCGCCGCATCGGTTTCGACACCACGCCGGCGCGCAGCATCGCCGGTCCTCTTCTCGACGTCACGATCCTACTTCGACGCCCCCGGAACGCGAGGAAACTTGATCCCCATGATCCGCGTCGCCGTGAGCGGCTGCGACACGGTGTCGGCGGAGGGCGCGGCGCGGCCGAGTCGACTCATCGCTCTATCGGCCTTCGCGACCACCCGAGGCGGTTCGAGCGAGGGGATCGTCGCATCGAGTTTGTGGGCAAGGTCGAAGGCCTGAGCAATCTGGCGCACGAGCCAAGCGGTGACGCAGCACGTCTGGTGCAGGGTCTCGTGGATCGCTTTCAGCTCGCCTGCTCGCCGGATCTGGGCGTCGAGCTCCGTGAGGCGCACGCTCATCTTCCCGATCGCATCCATGTAGCCACGGTCGACGCCGTAGATCGCGGCCCGTTTCTTCACGTTGGGCCTCGCGTCGGACAGGATCTGTTCGCCCACGTGCGAAATCCGCATCAACTGATGGGCGAGCATGCCGGCCGCCGGGGCCTCCTCGCCCATCGATTCGTCGGACAGCGGCGGCTCCCCCTCCGGCTCGCCGTCGAGCAACGGGTCGCCGCCCGCCTGCACCTTCCTCAGCACTTCCGTCGCCTGCTCGACCAGCGCGGCCGCCTCGACGAGGGCGTCCTTCAAGGAAGCCCTGGCTCGCGCGGCCTCTTGCACGGCTTGCTCGTGTCGCTCGTTGAGCGATCCGAGCTTGAACGTCTCGTCCGCAGCCAGCGCGACCATGGTGGAAGACACCCCCCGCAGTCGGGCGCGCTGCGCCGGCGAAGCGTCGCGCAGCACCTTGTCGCCATCGACGATCACCTTGTGCGCCCTCTCGAGGAGCTCCGGGATCGTCCACCCCTCCCGGACCTCCTGCAGCTCGTCCGCGCCGACGTCCTCGAGCACGGCAGCGAGGAGCGCCGCATCGAGCTCGCCTTGTGACCTCGCGATCTGCCGCAACGCCGTCATGGTCGGCGACGGTCGCGGGGCGAGCGAGCGGCGCCCGGGGCGCGCCGAGTTATTGGGGCGCAAGGAGCGCGGCCGCATCATGGATCGCTGCTACGGGAATACGGATCGGAGCGCCCGAGACCTAAGAGCCCGGCCCGATCTGGCCAACGGCCCGGAACTGCAAACGAATCGCCGATCGAGCGACGAGAACGACCTACCCCGCCCTCGCGAACCTCTCGGCCCCGCGTCGAGCGCACGGGATGGCCCCCTCCGCCGATCGGTGAACTGCGAACTGCATCGGCCCCCCCGGCTTTCGTGTCGCACGAGTGAGCGCACGAGTGAGCACTCAATCGAGCAATTCGAAATATTGGCCGCAAATCGACGGGCGAGGGACTCGAGAGTGCGTTGCCGGAATGCGAGATGTTCGACATATGGATATTGATTCCATGCATGGCGGAGATAGAGTCGCCGGGGGCCGGGGGGGGCACACGCATCGTTCATCGAACCGAATCAGAGGAGACCACGAATGAGAACAATTCGCCCTATTTCCCATGCCGTCACCAGCGCCATAGGCACATTTGGCGTTCGAAGGGGCACGACTGCATTCTTCGGCGTCGCGCTCGTCGCCGTCGGCTCGCTGGGTTGCGGCGGCGGCGCCGGTACTGGCCATGGCGCAGAGCCCTCATCGGCTCCGATGGAGATCGACAGCGTCTCGGTGCTCGACGCCAAGGTGACGTTCTACTCGGCGATCGTGGACGGCAAGACGGACATCGGGATGCTGGAGACGGGTTCGGCGTTCTCCAAGCACATGATCGTTGCTCCGCTCCTCGCGCAGCGGCTGACGACGCAGGAGATCTACCTGGCCCTGGCGGCCCAGGGTGCGACCGCACCGCCCGCGCTCGTCGCGGCACAGGCGGACGAGGCCGCGGCGATGGGCCGCAGCGCCGAGGTGCGGCGCGTCACCGTCGATACGTCCCAGTTCGTGGAAAAGAGCCTCGCCTGGTGCGAGAACTTGATCCTCGGAAAATCGGCCCCCGACGGCAGCGCGTACTATTGGTCTCTCTTCAGCGGAAATACCTATTCGAATCAATGCGGCGCCCAATATTACCCGACGTCGACCGGGTACGGGAGCTGCAACCAGACGACGGACTGGGTCATCATGGGGGGCTGCAACGAAGGCTCGACCACCGTCTACATCGGCGCGAGCGAGCAATACGGGAGTACGTGCTCCAATGGTTACTCCATCGGTACCTACAACATGGCGCCGGGCTACTATGCGTACTGGTATTGGAAGAACACCGGCGGCGCGTGGTACGACGTCGGGACTGCGGGGACGTGCCCTGGCGCGAACTACGACATGCTCATGGGGTACGAGGTCCGCGGCGGGCCCGGAGGGGGTTGAGCGCGGGCTCGAATCGCGCATCGTCGCGTGCCTCGGTCTCCTCTGGACGGCCCTGCCCTGGCTCGGGTGCGGGTCGCCCCGGGCGGCCGAGTGCACCGGGAGCACCGGACAGGCGATCGTCGGCGGCGGGCGGGATGCGTCCTCGGTGGGGCTCGACGACGTCACGGCGGCGGCGGTCGCCGCGATCGTCGCCGAGTCGGACGCCGGAGGTCCGGGCCTGTGCAGCGGCGTGCTCGTCGCGCCGCGGTTCGTCCTGACGGCGGCACATTGCGCTGCCGGGGCAGCGCCCTCCGCGCTGCGGGTCTCGTTCGGGTCGAGCGCGGCGCCGTTTGCGCACAGCGACCGATGCGGGCCGCCCGCGCGCGCATATGCGGCCGTCGCCCTCGAACGCGACCCGGACGCGGACGTGATGCTGGTGGAGCTTGCGTCCGACGTCTCGGGGGCTCGGGTCGTGCCGGTGGCGTCGACGTCACCCGTCGCCGGTCAGACGGCCGTCATCGCGGGATTTGGTCTCGACGGGCAGGGCGCCGCCGGGGAGAGGTCGTTCGCGGCGACGACCGTGGTCGGCGTGGGCGCCGGCATCACGGACGACTCGGGGGCCGAAGCCACGGGCGCCTCCGACGGTTGCCCGGGTGACGGCGACGCCGGCGACGGGGCTTGCGCTGCGGGGCCCCTCCTCGTCACCGTCAACTCTGGAGCCGAGGCCGGAGCCTGCGCCGGCGACTCGGGAGGACCGCTCTTCGTTCGAGCCGCGTCCGGGTGGCAGGTGGCCGGCCTCTTGAGCGAGGGCAGCCCGTACTGCACCGGAGAAGACGTATTCGTGGACGTCGCGTCCGTCGCGAACTGGATCCGCGCGCGGGTCGGATCCTGAGCGCGTTCGTCGCAAACGCCCGCCCCCCCTCGCTCACCGCTGGAACTGCTGAAACGGACCTTGCGCCGTCTTGGCCAGGCTGAAAATGCCCTCCGAGTTGGACCAGTACACGCACTCGTCGTCGACAGACACCGACCCCTGGCCGAGGGGCGGCATCGTCGCGACGACCACGGGGCAGCCGCCGCCCTGGGGGATCCGCTCGAGCGTCTCGACGATGCCGGCCGCGTCGAGCCCGATCATGTAGAAGTTTGCCCCGTCGAAGGCCATGTCGAACGCATTGGCGACGGGGTCCGTGAGGCTCGCGACCGTCGTCGGCGGTCCGGACCCGGCGGCGAGCTGCTCGATCGTGTTTGTCCCGGCGAGCCAGCACAGGTTCGATCCACACGCGATGCTGGGCGACGAGCCCGCCGCGCACGTTCCGCGCTGCGTCAGCTTGCTGCCGGGCATCGGCGGGAGCGGGAGACTGTAGACCTCTCCCTGCGGGGCCACGGCGATGAGCTCTTGTCCGAGCGGCGCCACCCAGTCCGGCAAGAGCCCCGTCTCCAACGTGATCGGGGCGGCGTCGACCGACGGACTCGTCGCGATGGCCCGCAGGGCGATGAAGATGGAGCCCGGCGGCTGCACCACGTAATAGACGAAGGTCCCGTCGGTCGACGGCTGGGTCAAGAGCTGCTCGTTGGTCGCGAGCGTGACGAGCGTCGTCGGCGCGTCGCCGGAGGCAGGAAAGGACGCGATCGCATCGTTGGGGAGCGAGGCGGACACGCCGCCCCTTTCCCCCACGAGCACGCCAGCGCCGTTCCACACCGGCCTCATGAAGAGGTAGTCCGATGCGACCACCGTGGCCGGGCCACCCGCGAGCGGAATGCGCGTCAGGCTCCCCGTCCCGAGGAAGCTCTGCCCCGACGCGTTGAGTGTATAGTACAGGCCCCCCGGGGTCGCGAGAATGCTTCCGACCGCCGCGGTCGTCAAGCCGCCGTCGAACGCGATCGACAGCGTCGCCGCGCTAACGATCAATCGGGGGTTCGAGTCGCAGCGTCCGTCCGCCGGAGGCAGCCCGCTTGTCGCGGAGCCCGCAGCGGACCCGCCATCGCAGTCCGGCGGCGCCACTTCGGGTACCGACATCGCCTCTACCGCGTCTGCCGCCTCGAACGCGTCGACCGGTTCGAGCGCGTCGAGCGACGCGTCCGGAAGGCCGCCGAGCGCCGCGCCGGAATCGGGCGCAGCGCTCGCGTCGAGAGGTCGCACCGAGCCTCCCCCCCCGCACGCACTCAGCAGAGAGACGGCCCCCAGGACTACTCCAAGGGCCACGGTTCTTGCAGTCGTTGCTCGGCCGGGTCGTACGGATCGCACGCCGGGACCGAGAGCACGCTGCGCGCCGGGCGATCCCCGTGGGTTTCTCCGGGACACGGCACGCGCGGCGCGCGCCACGATGTGCCATCCCAGGACTTGGCGATCATCGGTGGCGATCGCGTCGCCGGTGGCGCGGCCTGCGTGCCGGTCCGGGCGTCACATTTGAATGTGCGCGTCGATGGCCAGGTGCCCACCCCCGAGCACGATGTCCTGGGACGCCTTGGCGAAGTCGAGGTGGCCGTCGCCGCCGAAGTCGCCGACGAACCACTTCTGGCTCGCCGACCAGGCGCCTTGGCGCATCGTCCACCGCTGCGGATAGAACGTGACGATGCCCGGGAAGAGCGTGCTTCCTCCGGTCGACAGCTCCACATCGATGTCGATGTTCCCCGTCGCGGGGTCGGGGAACGCCTGGGCCACGTCGATCGTCCCATTGGCGTCAAAATCGCCCGCCATCCACTGCCCGTTCGGATAGAACTTCCCCGTCGGGTTGAGGAGCCCACCGAACGCCCCCGCTAGCGAAAACGCGTTCGTCGTGCTGCACGAGGTCGACGACGCCGCGCACTGGCCGTTATTGATGCTCATGTTGATGAGCGTGCGACCGCCCTGGTTGTACACCTTGATGAGGTCCGTCTTCCCGTCGCCGTTCACGTCGCCCGCGAACCAGTGTTCGCCCGTGAGCGGGTGCCCGTCGGAGGCTATCGGGCCCTGGTTCGAGGCGGCGCTCGGCACGTCGGTGAACCCGGTGGCGAAGCCGAGGTTGCCGGTCGCGAGGTGCAGGTCGATGACCTCCTGGTTGTTCGTCACGGCGCCGAGCGACCAGATCGTGGCGATGTCGGTCAGCCCGTCGCCGTTGAAGTCGCCCGCCACCCAGTACCAGCGGTCCGACCAGATCCCGTGGCTGAAGCAGTCGCCTCGGCCGGCCTGCGAGAAGAGCTGGAAGTGGGTCGCGTCGATGTTCTTGTGCACGTCGAGCGCGATGCACCCGCCGTTATTCCACGCGTCCGCGATGTCGGCCATGTCGTCGCCGTCGAAGTTGCCGGACATGAACGCCATGTCGGGGGCAAACGCGCCCTGACTGCCGGCCGGCCCCGTCCAGTCGCTCGCCTTGAGTCCCCCGGCGACGATTCCGGACTTGTGGACCTCGAGCCCGATGTTGCCGCTCGAATCCGAGTACACCTTGGCGACGTCGTAGTCCACCGGGAAGCCCTGGAAGTGGTCGGCGAGGAACGTCTGATTCGACGCAAAGGTCGACTGCCCCGTCTCCATGCGCGTCTCGACCGTCTTCTCGGCGAAGCAGGCGCTCACCTGGGGCGCCGTGGGGGTCGACATGTTTCCCACACTCCCGACGGTGTACACGCTGTTGGGAGCCTCGGTCCCCGTCGGCTTCGAGTCGCTGATCGAGTTCGACCAGAGCGCCTGAATGGCGTGGCTCGGTTCGCCCTCTTCGTTCACGGCGGTCACGGCCCCCGCCTGGTTGCCGCAGACGTCGCCGATCTCGTGGTTCGCGCAGTCGCTCCCGCACCAGCCGTTGGCTTGGTCCGCGTCGGTCATCGTCTCGGCGATTTCGTGCGAGAGCAGGCGCTCGTACTTGGGGAGGTTGCCGACAAAGCACGGCCCCACCGCGACGAACGCGTAACTGACGTTGTTGTAGTTGCCGACGGAGTGGTAGCCGGTGAAGGTCCCGCACGACGTGGCCGGTCCCTTCGGGTCCTTGAGCGTGATCCCGGGCGGAAAGTGGATGACGTAGATCGGGCCGCTCCAGCCGACCTCGGGGGGTTGGGGAATGGGCGACGGCGACAAAGAGAATTGACGCGTGAGCTCCGTCGTGATGTCGGCGGGGAAGATCGACGTCGAGCGATTCGACGGGTTGATCGTGATGACACCCGACCCGCCGGCCGACGAGAAGTTGAGGAGGCTCGGGTTGTAGTCGCCGCCGAGCCACGACAGCGCGGAATCCCCCTCGAAATCGGTGGCGAAGTGGCTCGCGAGGGTCGACATGATGTCGCCCTGAACCGCTGCGTCGACGTTCGATCCCCACAGGATCGGGATGATCTGCGCGATCGGCTCGAGCGGCCCATTGCAGTACGTCACGTCGGGGCCGCTGCCGCGCGTGCACCCAGCCTGGGTGGACTCTTGCAGCGACGGGTCGAACGGGCGGTGGGCGGTCGACGGCGCGGAGCCGGGGCCCTCGCCTCCGCACGAACTCGCGGTCAGGGCCATGCAGGCGGCCAGGGGGACGAACGATCGGACAAGCCTCATCGGAACCTTCTTCTCGAAAGGACGCCCGCGAGGGGCGTGCGGCCGTCTCCGGACGGCGCAGCGCCGCACACTGCAGAGCGCGTGCCCGCGCGGGGCGCACGAGGAGCGCGGAGCGCCAGGCCTTTTTTGTCGAATCGGGGGTCGACCCGAACCCTGGACGCGCGAACGAGCGCTCGAACGAGCGTGCGGACTACTCGACAATCGCCTCAGCCGCAAAGAGTA
>Ga0070735_10004527_pt1 | contig 11702 bp, 7 predicted proteins | sample Coa_R1_FD_66443 | JGI IMG/M metagenome (GOLD analysis project Ga0070735, IMG submission 66443) | Surface soil microbial communities from Centralia Pennsylvania, which are recovering from an underground coalmine fire - Coalmine... | ecosystem: Environmental > Terrestrial > Soil > Unclassified ... | reverse complement strand
TCCGAATTCGACCGCACCGTCAAAACCTTCGGCGGTGAGATCGTCGAGCGGATGGGTCAGCGAACCCACGACATCACCGAAGCCTTGAAAACCTATGTGGACAATTTCGACACGCGCCTGACATCGAACGGCGGCGAGATCACCGCTTCGCTCGACCAGCGCCTGCTGCAATTCGAGACCACGTTCGGAACCCGCGTCACCAATCTCGACGCCTCGCTCGATACCAAGATCAAGTCCTTCGACGAAACGATCGGCGGCCGCCTCCAATCGCTCGAACAGACCTTCGATAGCCGCACCCGATCCGTCACCGAAACCATTGAGGGGCGGCTCGGAACGCTCGCCGCCTCACTCACCGACGGCGCGGCCCAGGCGGTCGCGGCGGTCGATCAGCGCATTGCCAGCGCGACCGCCATTATCGACGGGCGGACGAACGAGCTGACCGAAACCATTACGGCGCGGTTCCAGGACATCCATCAGGGAATCGAAACCCGTATCGGGTCGGTGGCTTCCGACATCGACGCACGGGTGGGTCAATTCGAGGAATTGCTGGATTCCCGCATTGAGGCCGTGGCCGGCCGCATCGAAAGCAGCGGACGCCAGGCCAGCGACAGCCTCATAGCGCGCGCCGAAGAATTGTCGCTCGGCATCAAGTCGCATGTCGAGGACGCCGAACGCTCGCTGACCAACCTTGTCGTCAACACCAGCGAAACCATCCAGACCGGCGCCCGCGCGGCGCAACAGGCCCTGATCGGCGTCTCCTCCGATGTCGGCGCCCAGTTGAAGCAGACCTCCTCGGAAGTGGAGCGTGCGCTCACCGCGGTTGGCGGAAGCGCGGCCAATTCGATTGTCGTCAGCGCCCGCGATGCGCAGAACACATTGGTGGCGGCCTCCTCCGAGGCGGCCAATCAGGTCAAGTCGCTCGCCACCGACGTCGAACGCACCTTGACGGCGGTCGGCGCCGGCACCGCGGCCTCCATTCTCAACAGCGCGCGCGAGGTGCAGACCTCGCTCACCACGAGCTCGGCCGAAGCGGCCAATCAGATCCGCTCGATCTCAACCGATATTGAACGTTCGCTCGCGACCGTAACGGCCAATACCACGGACCGGATCGTCGCCACGGCGCAAACCGCGCAGCAGGCGTTGATCGCGGCGTCCAACGAAGCCAGTTCAAAGGTCAAATCGACCTCGGCCGACGTCGAACGTTCGGTTCTTGCCGCGAGCGGTTCGTTCGGCTCGGCCATGACCGGCAAGACCGACGAAATCGTCACCTATGTGCAGCAGCAGACCGAGCGGCTTTCGCAGATCATCGACGGCAAGCGCGGCACCTTGGTCGAGGCCATCGCCGCCAAGACCAATGTGCTTACGACCGATATCGACCGCGTCACGTCGGAAGCGCTGCGCTCGATCGAAACCCGCAGCCAGGGCTTTGCGCAATCCCTGCTGGCCAACGGCACGGAAACGGCACGAACCATCACATCGGCCGGCGAACTCGCCACGAGTTCCATCGGCAAATCGCTGAAGGATCTCGAGCAGGCCTCACGCGCGGCCATCGACCAATCGCGTCAGGTCTCGACCGCGGCGGTTACCGAGATGCAAGAGACCAGCAAAATCCTGCGCACCGACACCGTCGCTTTGTTCGAGCGTCTGCGCGAGGGCAATATCCTGTTGCAAGAGGTGCTGACCGGCGCTCACGACAACCTCAATTCGCTTGAACGCGCGCTCGTCACCCGCGTGGCGGACTTCGTGTCGGCGATGAACGACGTGACCTCGCGTAACGGGGCGGCGACCCAGACGCTGGAAGAACAACTGACCATCTTCAACACCAAGACGTCGCGGGCGCTGGAGGATCTCCAAGCCCTTTCCGGCCAGTTCGACACCCATGGCAAGGCTTTGATCGAGGCCGCTTCGACGGTCGAGCAAAGCAATCACAACACCACTATCTCGATCGCCGAGCGCAAATCGGCGCTTGAATCGCTCATTAGCACGATCGATTTGCGCACCACCGACCTCGATCAACGCTTGTCGCGCTTCACGGGCCTGCTCGACGAATCGCTCGCCGCCGCCGAATCGCGGGCACGCGATATCGGCCGCGTGGTGGCGGAGACCGCGGGCGCGGGTTCGGCCGCGATCAGCCGGCAGTTCGAAGCGGTCCGCGCCGCGGCCGAGGATGAACGCCGTCACACCACCGATGCCATGAGCGAAATCTACCGGCAGAGCACCGACGAAGTAGAAGCGATGTTCAAGCAGTCGGCGGATAAATTCGCCAGCATGGTCGCCAGCATGAAGCAGATGGCGGGCGAAATGCACCGCGAATTGGAGGCGACCCGCAACGAGCTGCGCCGCGGCGTATTGGAAATGCCGCAAGAGGCCGCCGACTCGACCGCGCAAATGCGCAAGGTGATCGTCGATCAGATCGAGGCCTTGGCCGAACTAAACCGCATCGTCGCCCATCACGGCCGCGGCATGGACGTCGTCTCCACGCCCCGCGCGAGCAATTATCGCGAGGAAGAGCCGATGCTGGCGGCCGCCGTCGGCGGACGCAGCGAGACACGGGCCGCCGTTCCCCGCATGCGTGAGGGAGGCAGTGCCTCCAGCCTGCCGCCGCCCGATCTCGGCATGTCGGCTTCACGGCGCACCGAGGCACCGCCGGTCGCACCGGCCGGCTCCGACCAGGGCCGCGATGGATGGCTCTCCGACCTCTTGAGCCGCACCGATGGCGGTACCGGCGGCAGCCATCGCGAGACGGCGCCGCGCGGCCGCCCGGCACAGCCTTCCGTCAGCGGCAATCCGCTGGAATCGCTGTCGCTCGATATCGGCCGCTTGATGGACCGCAACCTCGCCGCCGAAATGTGGGACCGCTATCAGCGCGGCGAAAGCAAGGCCTTCTCCAAGCGGCTCTACACGCCGTCGGGCCAGAAGGCGTTCGACGAGGTCACCCGCAAATATCGCGCCGACCGCAACTTCAAACAAACGGTGGACCGCTACATCGCCGAATTCGAGCGCTTGCTCGACGAGGTCGCGCGCGAGGATCGCGGACCGCAGGCGCTGCGCGGCCATCTCACCTCCGAGACGGGCCTCGTCTATACGATGCTCGCGCATGCGGCGGGACGGTTAGGATAAGCGCCGCGAGCGGCGAATAGCGAGTAGCGAATAGCCGATCGCGAATAAAAAACGGAGGCTTCGCGGCCTCCGTTTTTGTCGGCGTCTTTATGTCTGGATTCCTCAATCACACCCTCCGCAACAACCGAGAGCTTTACGTCCTTAAGAGGCAACGTTAGAATACAAAAATTCTTACTCTTGATGCTTGTTGTCTAAGGGGCAAAGCGTTGTGGGGCTGGTTCTTTCTGTCATTTTTGACAGGTGTCGCTGCACGCTGGGCTTTTGAGCGTTGCGATTTCGCTACGATCAAAACGACCTATCAGCAGCGGGCATCGATCGTGTGGACGATTAGTCTGATCGCCGCGGGCCTCTTGTTCTTGATGGCTGCGGCGCTCGATGGTGACTGGCTACCCAGATGGGGCTTGTCCGTCTATTCGGTACTTGTGGCGCCGCGCTTTGTCGCTTGCTTTATCGGTTTATCGACCGGCATCGTTGCGCGCCAAATAGTAAGCATTATTGGAATTGCGCAACTTCCTACGGGCGTCGTGCCGACCGCAGCCGTTGTCGCGCTGGTTGCGGTCGTATTGCTCGCGTTTAGTCCCCGAATATTGGACTCGCTCCAATCCTTTAAAGCCGGCAGTATCGAAGCGACTTTCGCGACACGATCATCTAGCGTTCGGGAGGCAGAGATTCGTCTGAACGACATTGCCCAGAAATTGACGCTCAAGGAATATATTAATTTTGAAAAATACGTCGTCGAAAAAAAGAGCGATCGAAGGACAATTGCGCGGTGGTCCACTCCTAAGCTGGAGACCGATAAGAGAATCGCCCTTCTCAAGGGTGTTATCCGTAATTTCGGCAATCCAATTGTCCTTGCCCTAACATGTCTGGATGAGCAGGACGCTCTCGAAGCGGTCAAACGGCAGGACCACCTAACTCGGATAGCTTCTGCCTGGGAGCATTTCCTCATTCAATTGAATAAAGGTCCCGTTCTTAGAGATAAGGACTGGACGACTTTCGCCAATGAGATCAGCGGGCAGGTGCCCTCCTTCTTTTCGTATATCGATGAAGCGGGTGCCGGATGCGACGTCAAAAGGGAAAAGCCTCCAACAGAAGCTGAACTCAAAGACAATTTGGACCGTCTCAAGAAAGATTATCTCGCGTCGCTAAATTCTCTGCCCGAGGACGTCAGAAATGGGCCGCCGGCGCTGACAGCGATGGAGCCATATGTCGCCGGCCTGGTTGGCGACCTAATCGCTTTCACGTTTGGTCAGAAAGAGAAGGCTGAGTTCCTGGATCGAATAGTAGGCGAAAACTTTCATCTTTCGGATAACTTGTTGCAGCCTGGGATTGTCAATCTCTTATTTCAGGTCGCAGACTCAAAAATTCAAAGCGAAGTCTCGTGGCCGCTCGATAGACTGACAAGCCAGCTTGATGACGCGCTTCGCGGTTCCGATCTATTCATCGCCCGTGCAAATCAGCACGAAGAGAAAGGCGAGGAGGATGCCGACAAAAGAAGTATTGTTGCGACCTACGATACCGTCGTCTTTCGTATTTTGACTGAAAATTTGGCACTCTATAATCAGCGCGTCCTTCGGGCCGAACCGTTGAGCGAAGCGCATCTGCGTCGCTGGACCGCAGTCTTAAGCCGTATATTGGCTATTTTACATGCCTATTCCAAAACGATTGGCCCGGTCGAGGACATCCCACCCACGCAACTGACTTCCGAAGAGATTAAGAGATGGCCTAATGTCACTATCGAGGACAAATTTCTCATCGACGCTAATATCGGAGTTGCGCTTAGTCTCATACTTAGAGAGCCAGGGCAAGAACAAAGCTCCGCGCCCGCCTGCGCGTCCGCGCGCTATTACCTAAAGGGAGCGGAAGAAAATTTGCGGCGGCTGTTTGATGAGGGCGAGATCAACTATTCAGAGAAAGAAAGGTTGGAGCAATTCATCAGACTCGTCGGCTACCGCGTCGGAGCGCATTGCACCGCTCGATTATGAACCCGAAGGCTGCGTGGCTTACACTGGTCCGCCGGCGCCGACGCGCGCAACTGCTACCTCACCATACAAAAGAGTCAGTGAGAGCAATACGATCAAGGTAATATAGAGCCTGCACATAAATCTCTCCTTTCGAGAGCAACAGCAATATAATCCTTTTGTGGTCACTATCAAGGCTTTCCGAGGCCTCGGGAAATGAACGAAAAGTCAACCTTCACTACCATTTCCTGTTCCGCTACTGCGCACGCCTCGGTCCCGTTGTCCCGGCCGCGGGCGTCGGCGCCGAGGCGGAAGCCGCCGCCGGCGAACTCGAATTGCCGGCGCCGAACAACAGCCGCGTCGGGTTACGGTCGAGATTATTCACCGCGCGGCTGATATCGGCCAGCGTGCGGCGGCCGTCGGTCATCAAGGCGCCGGAGCGTTTGTCGAAATCTTCCGCCAATTCGCGGATCGATTGCACGGTGAGGAACAATTCCCCGCCATCCTTGCCGCCGGCAAGCCGGTTGAGGCCGAGCATCAAATTATCCGCCTTGCCCATCACGCCATCGACCTTGGCCATCACATCGTCGATCTTCTGGGCATTGCGCGCCAGCGATGAGGTGAAGGTCTCGAGGTTGTGCAGCGAGTTTTTCACCGCCTGCTGATTGTCGGCGACCACCCGGTTGATGTTCTGCAACGTACCACGGATCGCTTCCGTGACGTCCTGAAGCGCGTTCGGATCGGCGGTCAACACCGGAATGCCGTCGTCGCCCAGCGGCACCGACGGCGCATTTTCCTCGCCGCCCTTCAGCGAGATCGCCGCCACTCCCGTCAGTCCCTGAAATTCAAGCCCGACAAGGGTATCCTTGCGCACGGGAGCGTTGTTTTCGACCATGGCAAGGGCGACCACACGACGCGGATTGTCGAGTTTGACGGAGACGACCTCTCCCACCCTTATACCGTTGAAATTGACGCTGCCGCCGTTGCGCAAACCCGCCGCCGGGCCTTCGAAAACGATGCGCAAGGGGCTGCGCAATTTGGTGGTGTGAAGGCTTTGGAACCAAAGCACGAAGCCGAACGCGGCGGCGATCACCGCCAGGGTGAACGACCCGATCAGCACGAAATTGGCCCGCGTTTCCATTCACCCGGCTCCGAAACCCACGTTCCCCTACCGATCAATTGGATCAGGACGTGACCTTAATCCCTTGTTTGAGCATATTCTCTTTGAAAGCCCATGATTTGGCTTTTCAAAGGCCATCCTTTCGCATCAGCCCGTAACGGCGCGGGCGCGTTTGCCATGGAAATAGGCCCTCAGCCAGGGATGCTGCGAAGCCTGCATATCGGCTATCGACCCCGAAGCAATGACCTTGCCGTTGCCCAAAACGGCAATCCGGTCGCATGCCGTATAAAGGCTATCCAAGTCATGGGTTACCATGAAAACGGTCAGGCCCAAAGTGCGCTGGAGGGTACGAACCAGTTCGTCGAAATCGCCAGCGCCGATCGGATCAAGGCCGGAAGTCGGCTCGTCCAAAAAGACCAGCTCCGGATCGAGCGCAAGCGCGCGTGCCAACGCCACGCGCTTGATCATGCCACCGGACAATTCGGATGGAAAACGGTCGGCGACTTCGGGACGCAATCCGACCATGCCGAGCTTGGCCATGGTGATTTCGTCGAGCAGGCGCTGGGTCACGTCGAGATATTCGCGAACCGGAAACTGGATATTTTGCCGCACCGTGAGCGAAGAAAACAGCGCGCCCTGTTGAAACAGGATACCCCAACGCCGCTCCACCACGCGCCGCTCGGAAGCGCTCGCGGCGTCGAGATCGACCCCGAACACTTCGATGCGCCCGGAGATTTTCGGAACCAGGCCGATGACGGTCCGCATCAAGACCGACTTGCCGGCGCCGGAAGGACCGACAAAGCCCAAAATTTCGCCGCGCCTGACATCGAGATCGAGGCCATCGAGCACTTTCGTCGAGCCGAACCGCACCGAGATGTCGCGCACCCGGATAATCGCCTCTTGCATCGGAACCGCCATCGTCACATCCCGATCGAGGCAAAGAAGATCGCAAACACGCCGTCCATCACGATCACAAAGAAAATTCCCTTCACCACCGAGGACGTGGTGTGCTGCCCGAGCGATTCCGCGCTGCCCTGCACCGCGAGCCCCTCGACACAGGCGACGATCCCGATCACCGCCGCCATGACAGGCGCCTTGATCAGACCGACGGTGAAATGATCGATCGAGATCGCATCGCGCAGCCGCAGCAAAAACGCCTCCGGATCGACCCCGCCATAGAGCCAGGCCACGAGCCCACCACCGTAAAGGGCCGCGATCGCGCCAAGGAAAGCCAGAATCGGCAACGCCAGGATCAGCGCCAGCATTCTGGGCAAGATCAGCACCTCGACCGGGTCGAAACCCATGGTGCGCAGCGCGTCGATCTCCTCCCGCATCTTCATGGAACCAAGCTCGGCCGTATAGGCGCTGCCCGAACGGCCTGCGACCATGATCGCGACCAGCAGCACGCCGATCTCGCGCAACACCAGAACGCCGAGCATATCGACAACAAAAATGTCGGCGCCGAATTTGCGGAAGTGGAAAATGCCCTGCTGGGAGATGATGCAGCCGATCAGAAAAGTGATCAGGACCACGATCGGCACCGCGCGCCAACACACTTGCTCCATGTGGTGGACGGTGGAGGTCAGCCGAAAACCCCGGGGGTGGGTCAAGACCCGCCCGCTCGCCGCCAGCACCGCGCCCAGCATATCGATCAGGCCGAGCATGGTGCTCCCGACCCCCACCACGCTGCGGCCGACCTGATCCAATAGGCCCGGGATCGTGACCGCGGCGACATCGGCCGCCGGAATGGTTTTCACGCGGCGCACTTCATCGACGAGGCTCGAATAATTCGCCGACAACCCCGCGATCTTCGCCTCACCCCCGCCTTGGGTCAGGCTGCGGCGAAGCCGCTCGATCAACCAGGCCCCGAACGTATCGAGTTTGGAAATCTGCGACACGTCGATGAAGATATTGGAGCGGCTGCCGGTGAGCTTCTCCGCATCCGCCACGATCCGCTCGAGTTCGGACGCAAAACGCGCCGTCCATGGCCCCGCCGCGCATAAAGCAAGGCCGTTGCCCTTGACGATGTGCTCCAATGTCGGGTCGCCTTGCACGATTCCAACTCCCGCGCCCATGTCGATTACCTGTGCCCTAAGAGGAGAATCCGGCAGCGTCTTGATAGATTTGGAAAAGACGTCCTTGAACCGGCCATACTTATGAGGTTAGGCCCAGCCAAGCGCATTCGAAAACCGGTTAGATATTAAAGTGACTTCCAGCAAAGCGCCAACACTTGCCGCAAGAATCGAACGCTGGCCGATCGAGGGCCGCTTCACCATCAGCCGTGGCGCGAAGACCGAGGCGGTCACCGTTGTGGCCGAAATCAGCCGGGACGGCCACACCGGCCGGGGCGAATGCGTGCCCTATCCCCGCTATGGCGAAAGCCCGGAGGCCGCATTGGCCGCGATCTTGGCGATGCAAGAGCAGATCCGCCAGGGGCTTGACCGCAACGCTTTACAGGCGGCGATGCCGCCTTGCGCCGCCCGCAACGCGCTCGACTGCGCCCTTCTCGATCTTGAAGCCAAGACGAGCGGCCGGCGCATTTGGGATGTGCTGGGGCGGACGCCGCCGCGTGCCTGCATCACCGCCTATACGATCTCGCTTGGCTCGCCCGAGGCAATGGCGGCGGCGACCGCCAAGGCCGCGCATCGGCCGCTTCTCAAGATCAAGCTTGGCGGCGAAGGTGACGATGAGCGCATCGACGCGGTGCGGAAAGCCGCGCCTGTTTCCGAACTCATCGTCGATGCCAATGAGGCCTGGACGCCGGCCGATCTGATGCGAAATCTCGCCGCCTGCGCCGATGCGGGCGTCACGCTGGTCGAACAGCCCCTGCCCGCCGGCCAGGACGAGGCGCTGGCGCAGGTCAAGCGAGCTGTCGCGGTCTGCGCCGACGAGAGCGTTCACGATCGCGCCTCGCTGCAAGGACTGCGCGCTCGCTACGACGCGATCAACATCAAGCTCGACAAAACAGGCGGGTTGACCGAAGCGCTCGCGATGGCGGATGCGGCCACGGCCCAAGGTTTCGACATCATGGTCGGCTGCATGGTTGCAACCTCGCTGGCCATGGCTCCGGCGATGCTGCTGGCGCCACAAGCCCGTTTCGTCGATCTCGATGGGCCGCTGCTGCTGGCGCGCGATCGCCAAGGGGGCCTGCGCTATGACGACAGCCTCATCCATCCGCCCGACGCCGCGCTTTGGGGATAAGCGCCCCGGCGCAAACCCGGCCTCAGATGATGGATACCCCTTCCCGTGAAAATGCCCCGCACCGCCGCGCCACCCATGTCAAAAGCCCGCCGCAAGCCGCCATCGCAGCCATCATGTCATAGACGCCCTGGCCATAGCGCGCATAAGCCAAGCCACACAGGATCGAGGCGGTCGCGTTGACGATGCCGCCACAGGCGGCGAGATAGCCCTGTCCGGCGGCCATGACAGGGAGAGCAACGTGACGCACCATAAGCCCCATGGTGCCGAGCTGGGTCAGCCCAAACGTCAGGCCATGCGCCAATTGCACCACAACAAGGGCAGTGACCGGCGGTTCTTGCGCCGTGATCAGCCAGCGCGCCATGGCAGCGAAGGCCCCGATCATCACCAGCGAAGACGGCCGCAGCGTCAACCGCGGCGAAAGCGCGAAGACTACGATTTCGGCCACGACCCCTACCGACCAAAGTGCTGCGATCGTCAGTCCGTCGAAGCCGAAACGTTGCCAGGTGATGGACGCAAAAATATAATAGGCGGCGTGGCTGCTCTGAATAAGCGCCGACGCCAGGATAATGACTAGAAAACTGCGCTGGCGCAGCAATCCCGCCATCCCGTGCCGCGCCACGGAAGACGCCGACGGCTTTTCCATGGGCAAAAGCGCCAGACTGACCAGCGCGCCAAAAGCCGCCAGGGTCGCGATAATCCAGATCAGATACCTGGCCGAAATGAGGTCGGCCAACAGGCCGCAGGCCAGCGCACCGGCGACAAACGCCGCCGAGCCCCATAGGCGCAGCGGCCCGTAATCGAGGCCGTATCGGGCGACGCCACGCAACGCATAGGCGTCCGTCAGCGGTACAATCGGTGTCCACATACAAGCGGTAGCGGCGTAGACCAGAAAAACCAGAACCGGCACATGCTGGGTCCCGATCAGCGCAAATCCGAGCGCGGTCGCCCCGGTGGTCAGGATCATGGCGCCGCGCAATGACCCCCATCCCTCGGCAAGGCCGGTAACCAGCGGCAACGCCGTAAAACGCGTCACCGAGGGGACGGCAGAGATGATCCCGATCCAGGAGGCATCGATCCCGACCGCCTTCATCCAGAGCGGGAAGAACGGCAAATGGCTGCCGATCAGGGCGAACACCGCGCCGTAAAACAATGCCAAACGGCGGGCAAACCGAGGGGCGGACGCCAGGAGAATGGGGATTTGTGTTTCGGATTGCATCAATTCAATTGAAATTTCGGCGAGATCGTGGTGATCGTTAGGCGAACGCGCGGCGAGTTACGCGGGGTGAGTGAGCAATGACCGACGAAGTATTCGCCCTTTCACCGATATCGGCACGTTCCACCCTGCCGAACGAAGCGGATTACGAGGCGATCAAAGAAGCGTTTATGGAGACTTCGCGGGGACGCTGGTTCCTCGGCGAATATGCTAAGCGCAACCGCAACGCCGATACAAGCTTGGTCCTCGATGCCGTGGCGCGGATCGAGGAAACGCTTGCCGCGCAGAAAAAACCCTCCCGCGATCCCTTGCTTGACCAAGCGCTTTCTGCGTTTCGCAGCGCGCTCAGTGAAGCCAAGGGCGCCGCCCAGGCGGCGTTGGATCATCTGGCGCCGGAGGAAAACCTCGCCCCCTTGCGCAAAGGCGTCCGCGTCATCCGCGAGATTGCGTGGCGGCTGCGCGAAATCGGCGCCGATGGCCGTATTTGCGATTTGATCGATTCCCAAATCAGCGCCATCGAAGGGGCGGCCGTGAAATTGGCTCCCACCGATCTGGCGGCGACCTTGACGTCCGCTTTCGACCGGATCGAGGGGCGGATCGCCGCATTCGATGCCGACACTGCGGGGACCTCAGGCCCGCAACCGGCCACGCGTTCGGCGCCCAAAGCCTTGAACGAAGCCGCCCAAGCCATCGCGTCAGTGCCGTCCGAAGAACTTGCCGAGCCGCATGCCGCAGCGCAAACCCCGCAAGACGATTTGGCCGATATTGAAGCCGCCACCGCCGAGGGCGGTGAGCAAGCGGAGGCGATCGAGCCCCTCGATGCCGCGCCCGCCACCGCGGAAGGCGCGCCCGCGGATACCTTCGATAGCGATGACGAGGCGCTGCTTGATCTCGTCGCGCGGGAAATGGCCGCCCCCGATACCGACGCGGCCTACGAGGCGCCGCTTGACGAGGCGCCTGCCGAACAACCCCCGGAGGCCAAGCCTCCCAACGTTCGGGCATCGAAGGTGAAGACCTTGCGTGAGGGGATCGGGGACAAGGCATCCGCCGGCGAGCGCGACGTCGCATCCGAGGCCGAGGCGCTGCA
>Ga0070735_10004525_pt1 | contig 11703 bp, 14 predicted proteins | sample Coa_R1_FD_66443 | JGI IMG/M metagenome (GOLD analysis project Ga0070735, IMG submission 66443) | Surface soil microbial communities from Centralia Pennsylvania, which are recovering from an underground coalmine fire - Coalmine... | ecosystem: Environmental > Terrestrial > Soil > Unclassified ... | reverse complement strand
CCGCTCATGAAGTCGGTGATCATACCGCGGGGGTCCACCCGTTCCCATCCCGAACACGGAAGTTAAGCCCCGCTGGGCCGATTGTACTGCACGCGAAAGTGTGTGGGAGAGTAGGTCGTTGCCGGCGTAAATAAGAGCCAGGTTGAGAAATCAATCTGGCTCTTTCCTTTTCTGGATTGCTCTGACGACGATGGCAGATGAAGTCACCACACTGTACCGGCCTGTAGGCCAAGCTGAACTCGATCTAATTCGGTCGTCCGGATTTTGTAGTTTTCCGCCTCGATTGCCACAGCAACCGTTCTTCTACCCGGTGCTGAGTGAGCGGTATGCGACGCACATTGCTCGTGACTGGAATACGAAAGATGCGAGTTCGGGTTTCGCCGGATACGTGCTGCGCTTCCGACTGCGGACCGAGTTCCTCAGCAACTACGAAGTGCACACCGTGGGCAGCACTTGAGCATCAGGACTATTGGATCCCTGCACAGGATCTACAGAGAATGAACGAAAGCATTGTCGGAGCCATCGACGTTGTTTCGGAGTTTCGGCGGGATAAGTGATCCCTCCATGCCTTATCGGCAAAATTGTCTGCCACCCGGCACTGACGTGCCGGGCTGCGATATGCCGCCCCTTCGGGGCTCACGTGCGCCTCGCTGCGCTCAGGATTTCGGCTGCGGGCTTGCGCGTTGCTCACCCCCGCAAAAGCGCCTAAAGATTCGTCACCGCTGAAGCGGTTCGGAATGACAAGGAGTTGGGGCCGGGACGCGGCGCTAAAGCGCCGCTCTTCCGGGGGTGAATGGAAGGCCCTTTCGCGGACAGGAATGTCCGCGCTACATAGACACTGCAGATTCCACAGTTAGCTGGCGATGGCGACCAGTTTCACGTTCCACGCGGGGAAGAATGCCCGCGCTACACAAGAACAGCAGATTCCTCACCGCTGAAGCGGTTCGGAATGACAAGGAGTTGAGCCTGGACGCGGCCGCTAAAGCGCCGCTCTTCCGGGGTGATTGGAAGGCCCTTTCGCGGACAGGAATGTCCGCGCTACATGGACACTGCAGATTCCACGGTTAGCCGGCGATGGCGACCAATTCCACGTTCCACGCGGACAGGAATGTCCGCGCTACATGGACACTGCAGATTCCCATCCGCGGACAAGAATATCCGCGTTACGTGAACATTTTGTTTAGGCGTATTGGTTAGTGGCCGATTGGGAACATTCCCATGGCGATAAAGCGAGTGATAATGGCGGCAAAGAGTGTCCCGACGACGAAGAGCACTTTGCGGGATCTCCGCCATGTTTCGCGGAATCCCGATCCTTGAGCAAAAATATCGACGATATACGCGGCGCAATAGGCCACGTTCGCTATCACTGCCAGCAAAAACAAGCCGAGGCAGACATCGACTGACAGCGCAGATTTGGAGACCGGATATGTGACTGCGAAGTACACGATGACGATAGCCGCGAGCACCAGGTTGTAGAGAATCCGAGCGGGCTCCCAAAACTTGATAGCGTCGGTCGCGTATTCGCGCAGGTTACTGCTCTCCATAAACGCGGAGTATACCTCACCACGAATGAGGCCTTCGCGAGGGAACAGGTTTGCATGGTTACTTTGGGTATGGACAACAGATCTCTTTCGCAGACAAGAATGTCCGCGCCACAGGGGAGAGCAGATTCTTTCCTGAGCAGGGATGTGCGCACCAACGCGCCGGTGATCGTCACTTCGTACTTGGCCCGCGGTAACTTGTTGGAAAGGAGGGCGCCGATTAGCCTGAAGCCGCAGTCACCTATCCTGAAAAAATCCCTTCGGAGGATTAAGAATGCGCGGCTTTCTAAGATTTCTGGTTTTTGCAACGGCGATCAATAGTTCACTTTTGTTGGCGCAAGAGATGTCGAATGCCGTTGCCAAGACCAGCGATACATCGGCGTCGAAGGCAACGGTTTACATCTATCGCTACAAGCAGTTTGTGGGCTCAGCGTTGGCGCCGTCGGTTTATTGCGATGGAAACCAACTCGCCCGCATGGAGAACGGCCGGTATTTCACTGTGAAACTGGATCCGGGAAAACACACGTTCACTTCCAACGATAAGCAATCTGGGATCGACATGGAGGTGAAGACGGGCGAGGAGTACTTCATTCGAGTTGAGCTGGCGGCAGGATTCGCCAAGGGGCATGGCCGGCTCGTGCTCGTGTCTCGAGAGCAGGGCAGCTACGAGTTGCAATCGGACAAGCTCAAGCCACTGGACGCGGACAAGGTCGTGGATAAGGCGGCAGTGTCGGTTAGCGAGCCGCATTTTCAGCCCGCTGCCTTGGAAGAGCAGAAGAAATAGATTCCGGAATAAATTCAGGCCACGTTGCGAATGCAGCGTGGCCTTTGCATTTTGTGCGGACGCCTGGATTGAACGCCGGGAGTGTCCGCGCTAGACGTCCGGTGCCCTCAGATTTTCTCCAGATATTTTCCAACAATCGTGGCACAAGCCTCAACAAAGCTCTGTTCTGGTTTGGTGAACGTAGCGGGGAAGTAGCTTTCGACATCGAGTTCAGCCGCGAGCTTGTTCCTGGCAAAGATAGGAACTACGATCTCGCTCTGCACCATGGTTGAGCCTGAAAGATAGCGCGGATCGGTTGCGACGTTGTCAACGACGATAGTCTGGCGGGAACTGGCGGCGGCGCCGCAGAGTCCTTTGTTCAGCGGAATTCGAGAATTGGGAGTAAAGCTGCCCACAAACGGTCCAACCAAAAGAACGCCGGGATCGGCCGGGTCGACCAGATAAAAACCCACCCAGTTGTAACGGGTCATGGTTTCATGCAGGCGCTGCGCCATGTGACGCATCAGGGAATCGGCGGAGGCGGCAGCGAACTGACGGAATTCTTGCAGAAGACTGTCGTGCGTACTCATCGCGCGTTCGCCATTCTCCTTGCGGTTATGGATTGAGCGGTGGCAGCAGGTCGCAGTGGTCGACACATTTTACGGTCTCGGCTTGTACGTCGGCTTTTTTGTGACCGGAGAAAGTGGTGTCAGGGAGGATCAGGAGGGTCTGCGTTCCATTGGCGACGTTAAATGTGCAATGGAAGCTCATCGACTGGACGCCGCGTTCCTTGCAGCCGGTTTGATCGAGGGCATCGGTGAGGCTCATGGTCTTGTCGTAAACCTGGTCGGCCATGTGCGACGGAAGCAGGGCGACGGTGAGGGGGATGGGGGACTTGATCTTTACGTTGAGTTCCTGGCCGTCGTGGTCGGGAGTCATGAGACTGTAAACCTTGGGGACGGACGTCAAATCGTATTTTTCATTCAGGATGCGACGCCATTCGAAACAGGGCTGAACGCAATTGTCCACGCAAGTCCAGCTGTAGTACTGGATGTGGAGGGCGCTGGTTGGGATGAATTGCTGGGCGGCAGGTCCCAGGATCGCGCTGATGGTCGAGACGACCGGCTTCTCCGCAGGGCGCTCATCGTGGAAGGTGATGATCATAGGCCGCTCGGAGGGAAGATGACATTGAAAAACCGTGCTGGTGACATGCTCCTTCACGCAGAGGAAGCTGAAATTCACGGAGGCGGCTGGATTCTGCATCGCCGCGCTCCATTCATCGGCCCAAGCCATTGCGACGGTGACGGGATATCGGGATTCAATCCCGACGTGCATATCGCCGCCGCCAGCTGCCGGATGGTAAACGCGGCCGCCGTGCAGGCTTCCGGGTTCCATGGGGATTGCCTCGCTGTTAGCGGGAGTCCATCCGAAAACGCGGTTATCTTGCGCGCTCGCGGCAAAGCCGCAGGCGAGCAATGCGGCAAAAAGGTAGAGTTTGCGCATGGTACGAGTATTGGCCGGATGGATGGTCCCAACTACGAAATTCGCGCGCCCGGGATTACGTAAGTACTGAATTAGCAAATCCGGGAACGAATAACCGGCCGGCGTCGTCCAATAGTTATGTCAGCGATGCGCCTGTTGTTTCCTCCGGAACTCCCTGGGGGATTTCTGTATCGTGACGACTTCTTGAGCGAAGCGGAAGAATCGGAACTGCTACGGACCTTTAGCGGGCTGAAATTCGAAGCTTACGAGTATCACGGATATCTGGCCAAGCGACGCGTGGTGCGCTACGGCGTGAGCTATGACATCAACACAAGGCAGCAGCGAGAGGATGTGTTGCCGATCCCGGAGTTTCTGCTCGGTATTCGCACACGCGCGGCGGAAATCGCCAGGGTTCCTGCGGACGACTTAGTACAAGCGATGGCGTCGGAGTATTCCCCAGGCACACCGATCGGGTGGCATCGTGATGCCCCGCAATTTGGCACGATCATTGGAATCTCTCTGGGCAGCGCCTGCCTGATGCGCTTCAAGCCATATGCGCGGCTAGGCAAGATCGTTTCAATCGAGCTCGAGCCACGGTCGATTTATGTGGTAGATGGGGTGGCGCGATCTGAGTGGCAGCACAGCATTCCAGCAGTCGAGAAGTTGCGATATTCGATCACGTTCCGCACGCTACGAAAAAAGAAGTGAGGAGGCTGTTCTTTTCGTTCCCGCAGCGCAACGCCAGGCATGAGCACCGCATCGTAAAGCCATTCTGAAGCAAATCCATCATAGGACGGACACTCTGATGACTGAAACACTTAAAGGAAAGAAAATTGCCATATTAGCGACCGACGGATTCGAACAAGATGAACTATTAAAACCTCGCAAGGCACTCGATGAGTCAGGAGCGAAAACCGTGCTGGTCTCGCTGAAGAAAGGAAAGGTCAAAGCATGGAACATGAAAGAGTGGGGTCAGGAGGTCGAGTCTGATTTGGCGCTAGACTCGGCGAATCCCAACGACTTTGACGCGCTGCAATTGCCGGGCGGAGCGATGAACCCCGATCATCTGCGCATGAATCCCAAGGCAGTGCAGTTTGTGAAGCACTTCTTTGAGAGCGGGAAGCCGGTGGCGGCGATCTGCCATGCGCCGTGGATGTTGGTGGAAGCGGACGTGGTGCGGGGGAGAACCGTGACGTCATGGCCATCAATCCAGACCGATCTGCGGAATGCCGGAGCTAACTGGGTGGACAAGCAGGTGGTGCGCGATGGCAATCTGGTGACCAGCCGCAAGCCGGATGATATTCCTGCCTTCAATCAGGAGATGATCGCGTTGTTTGCGGAGGGGAAGGTTCAGGAGAGAAAAGTCGCCTAGCTGCGAGTTCCCCTACGCTTACGCCAACGCGATTCGCGGACAAGAATGCGCTACAGGTTTAGCCTTTGCGCAGGCGTCCGACGATTTGCTTCACAAGACGAGCGTCGGTCATGTCATAGAGATCTTCGGGCGGCTGCAGGGCACCGCCGAAGGTTACTTCACGATGGGCGTGTGTTGATGGATCCTGCACTCTAGCCCATGCAGTCATGTGAATTTGGCGGCAACGGGTGCGACGCACAATCTCGTTCATGTTGTACGGACGGATTCCGCCGCCGGGAAGAATCTCGATTCGCTTGCCTGCGTGTTCGATGAGTTTGGCAATCAGCTCTATGCCTTGCGGCGCTGTGTCTCGTTGACCGCTGGTGAGGATACGGGTGATTCCAAGATCAACAAGGCGTTCGAGAGCTTTGAAGGGATCAGGAGTCACGTCGAAGGCGCGATGAAAGACCGCCTGGCGTTTGCCGATGATTTTGCGGATGCGCCCGGTGCGGAGCTGATCAATGCGACCGTCTTGTTTCAGGATGCCGAACACGACACCGTCGGCGCCGGAGTCAATCGCGGCTTCGGCATCTCGCTCCATCGTGGCGAATTCAGCGTCGGTGTAGCAGAAGCCACCGCCCCGCGCTCGCACCATGACGATCACAGGAATTCTCAGGCGGCGTTTCGCTTCCTGGATGGTGCCGATCGACGGAGTGAGTCCGCCGAGAAAAAGAGCCGAGCAAAGCTCAACACGATCGGCGCCGCCGTTTTCCGACTGAATTGCGTCATCGATCGATCCGCAACAGATTTCGAGCAGGATGTTGGGCATGAGAATAGGCCGATGACATGATAACGGCAGGCGCTGCGAGGTGCACCCGGAAGGAGGGCTTTACACTGAGTCTGTTAAGCCATCACGGCGAAAGTGACTGTCAGGGAAGGCCTCTCAAGCGCAACGAATTGCGGAAAGCATCGTCAGAGGAGCTGATTTTCCACCCCCAGTGAGAAGCTGGTGAACCCCAAAGCCGCACAGGAACGGAAGGCCGCGTAAGGACTAACCCCAGATAAGGTGCTTGAGTTGCGACAGTCCTGCGGACAAGAATGTCCACGCCACAAGTCGCTATCCGAAATCGCATAGCAACGTCCCTATGATGTATGAGCGTGAGCGATGCGATCGTCCAAGTGCTACTGATCGTCATTCCCGCGGCGATTCTTTCCCTGATTAACAACTTCACCAAGGAAGCTGACTGATGTACGCTGCACACTTTGCGGCAGCGTTAGCGATCAAGAGTCGGGTGCCGAAAGCGCCGACATGGGCGCTGGTCACTGGAGCATTCGTGCCAGATTTTTTCTGGGTCGCCTTTGGACTCGCGGGGATTGAGCCGTCACAGGGCCCGGCTTTCTTCGATGACTGGTCGCATTCGCTGGCAATGGTGATCCTGTGGGCGACGCTGTTTGCTTTGGCATTCTGGCGAAAGGGAGTCGCGGTTTTCTGGGCGGTCTGGGTAGCAGTGTTCTCGCATTTTGTACTCGATCTACCAATTCATCCGAAAAATCTGGCGCTTTATCCGCATTCGAGGCTCCATCTGGGATGGAACCTGTGGCGGATCGGGCCGAGAAATTACTGGTATGTGCAGGCTCTGGTGGTGGTCGTGCTGACGCTGGTTTATGTGCAGGGTGCTCGCAAGTTACGGTTCGCAAGCAATCTGATTGCTGCGTCGGTGATCTTGCTGTTGGGACTGCATGTGATGACGTGGTGAGCCGGCTAGCAGGATGGTCTTGGGCGGGACCGTCCAGAACTTCGCTCAGGTGGGTTGCGGGATTATTGTCGGATCCATCCATTGATTGCTGTATGGGCCGCAGAAGGAAGCCGGTTTAAGCTGACGTCTGCAAAACATATTTCGATCAAGGAGATCGCCTTATGAATTGGGACCGAGTCGAAGGTCAGTGGAAGCAGATGAAAGGTCAGGTAAAAACGAAGTGGGGCAAGTTGACGGATGACGATCTCGATGTGATTGCAGGACAAAAGGACCAGTTGGTCGGCAAGATTCAGGAGAAATACGGCATTGAGAAGGACGCGGCCCAGCGCCAGGTGGATGAGTGGAACGCGACGCTCAAGCAAGAAAACGAGATGCAAAAAGAGCACGACGAACGCGTGCGTAAAGCTGGGTAGCTTTCATTGATATCGTCGCCAGGAGCCGTGGAAGCGGCTCCTTTTTCTTTGCCCGTTGGAAATGGCGAGATTTCGCTGATTCCGCCGCGACATGTAAAATCGTAAGTAGAGATGTCAGCCGCGTCCCAACTTATACAAATCGACGTTGCACTGCCAATTCGGCAGCCGAAGCCGCAATGGCTGCGGGCCAAAGCCCCTGTTGGCGATAACTTCCACAATCTGAAAAAGCTGGCCCGTGGGCTTGGATTGCACACGGTCTGCGAATCGGCGCAGTGTCCGAATATCGGCGAGTGCTGGAACCACCGGACTGCGACGTTCATGTTGCTGGGCGACATTTGTACGCGGCGATGCGGGTTTTGCGCGGTGCCGAAGGGCAGGCCCGAAGCCATTGATTGGCAGGAACCGGCGCGAGTGGCCGAGGCCGTGGCTACGCTCGGTTTGAGACACGCCGTGATTACGAGCGTGAATCGCGATGACGACAATCTGGGTGGGGCGAGGATTTTCGCCGAGACGATTCGGCAGGTGCGGGAGCTGTCGCCGGAGTGCCGGGTGGAAGTGCTGATCCCGGATTTTCAGGGAATCGATGAAGCGTTGCAGATCGTGCTGGAGGCGAGGCCGGACGTCCTGAATCACAACACAGAAACGGTACCGCGACTGTATCGCGTGGTGCGTTCGGGTGCGCGCTATGAGCGCACGTTGAGGTTGCTGGAGAATGCGAAGAAGTTTTCGCCAGGGATGGCCACGAAGTCGGGAGTGATGGTCGGGCTGGGCGAAACGGTCGAGGAGTTGGTGGAAGTATTCCGTGATCTCGGTGAACGCGGCGTGGACATTCTTACTGTCGGGCAATATCTGCGGCCATCGCGGGATCATTTGCCCATTGCGCGATTCTATGCGCCGGAAGAGTTTGTGTATTTGAAGGAAGAAGCATTGAGATTTGGATTTCGTCACGTGGAGTCGGGGCCGCTAGTGCGGTCGAGCTATCACGCGCATGAGCATGCCGACGCGGCGAGTAACGCAGCCGCTAAAGCGCGTTATCCAGAACGACAATCCTGACTGCTGCGCTGAAGCGCTGCTCCACCTAAATGGTTCCGGACAGTTCGCCGGCTTTTCCGTGAACAGCAGGTTCCTCACCGCTGAAGCGGTCTCGGAATGACATGTGGATAGGAAGGTCAGAACAGCTTGAGATGGATGGTCAGGTATTTCTTGGGATTCTGACGGATGGCCTTGATGAGGTCTTGCGTATCGACGAGTAGTTTGTTGGTGTTGTCGTACAGCGCGGGATCTTTCAGGAATTTCCCAGCTGTGCCTTCGCCAGAGTTCAACTTGTCAGTCAGGTCGGACAACTTAGACATCGTATTCTTCAACTTGTCGGCGAATTCCTGATCTTTGGCCATCACACCGATTGCGCCCTTACCGGCGTTGATGTCATCTGTCATTTTCTTGACGTTCGCGATGGTGTCGTTGGCGGTGTTATAGAGCGTCGGGTCCTTCAGGAATTTGCCGGCAGTTCCCTTTCCGGCGTTGATATCGTCGATGATTCCGTTCAGCTTATTGATCGTGCCATTGGCGTTGCGATAGAGTTCGTCGTCAACCAGCAGTTTGCCGAGACTACCTTTCCCATTCGCGACATCTCCAACCAGGCCCTGAAACTGCGCGACGGTCGCGTTCAGCCGGTTGTAAAGGGACGGGTCATAGATGACCTTGCCGAAAGATCCCTGGCCGCTTTCGACGAAAGCCAGGATGCGGTCAACGCGCTTTTCAAGGGCGTCGAGGTTCTGGAGCGTGCTCTGACTGGCGCGGACAACATCTTCAATCTGCGGAGATTCGCGAGTGGACAGCACATCGCCGTCTTGCACTTCGGGACCGCGTGCCTGGGAGCTGTCGATATCGACGTAAACTTCACCCAGTACCCCCGCTGTCGCCAGTGTGCTTAACGAGTCCCTCCGTAGATTTGAAAGGAATTTGGAACTGGCCTTCATGGTGACTTCGACCGGAGTCAGCTTGTGGGTGGTGTCGGAGACCACCCGGATTTTGGCGACGTTGCCGATATCGACGCCCTGCAAGCGGACCGGGGCGCCTTCGCGCAGACCACCAGCATTGTCGAAATAGGAGCGGAGAAGGATTTTGCGGGTGAAAAGGCCGCCAGTGCCACTCATGAGGAGAATCAGAATGGCGAGCGCGAAGCTGGCAATTATGACGGTCAGGCCAACCTTAAGTTGAGACCACTTCAACTGTTTTTGGCTAGGCACTCTTTCTCCCCAAGCACGTCACCCGCATGCACCTCCTCGTGGTCCAGAATTGGGTTGCCTGCATAATAGCAGAGCATTGACTCAGGTTCACAGTCATGCAATGGATTCGCGGAGGGGACGAGCCAGCAGAATTGCCAGAAGATAGGCAACGGCTCCGCAAGCCAAGGTGCAGTTGAGCCCGTACTGGATGGCAATCACCATCGCCAATACCGAGCCGAGCACGCTGGAAGCAGCGTTCATAGCCCACGCCCACTCAATGGCATTATCTGTGTGCCTCCGGCCCGTCGCGACAGCTAAGGCTCGCAGTCCGGTCGGAAACGGCATTCCCATGGCGAATCCCAGGGGGATGAGAAGGACAGCACTCACGATGAGCTTGGCGGTGAAAGGCAGGCCGATCATTGTGTTCAGCAAGAGCGGCAGGGCAAACACATAGGCGACTATCGCTGCGGCGATGATAGCGAGGGGCATCCAGACGCGGCTGGTCTCGGGAAGAAGCTTGCTTGAGCTCAGGCTGCCGGCACCGCTGGATAGCAACATGAGAAAGACGACCACGGTGAGGGCATATGTCGGATGGCCGAGAAAGAGAACGAAGCGCTGGATGAAGGCGATTTCCACCAGGATGTATCCAAGGCCAACAGCGACGAAGTAAAGCAACGGCAATACGTGCTGATTCTGCTTATTGCGCAGAGCAAGCGGGATGATCAGGAACGCCAGGACTGCGATGACGGAAATGATCAGAACCACCCCCAGAACGACCACCCCAAGGTTTACTTTCCAGTCGATCGCGCGTACCAGGCTGCCCTGCTGCAGGACCTGATTCAGCTTCACCGTAAAGAAGAAGAAGGGCGCGTTGTCGAAAACCGGGGAGACGTTGTAGGCATAGCGCTGGGCGAAAGTATAGGGGTCGTTGGAGGCGATGAGTTGTGAAAACGGATTGGAATTCGTAGCTGAGGGAAGATAAAGGGCGCGAAGGTCGGGATAGGTTTCGAGGTGCTGGCGGACAGCGTTTTCTTCATCCGCAGTGAACGCGCTTTTCTTGGCGATCACACCGACCGGGATGCCGTCTTCGCTCAGTTCGCCGTCGGAGATGACGATGAAATTTCTGGCAGGATTTTCAACTCCCAATTCATGCAGAGCCTCCATGGCAACCGACACCACCCGGAGGGCCTCGCGTGGCTGGCGAAATTCCCAGCGCGTGATAGCAAGGATTCCGCCGGGATTGAGATGGTCGAAGTAGGCGCGGAATGCCTCGGTGGTGTAGAGACTGTTTTCACTGAGGGCGAAAGCGCCTGCAGCGGTAGAAGCCCAGGTATCGACAAGGGTCATCTGAACCACGTCGAATTTCTGTTGAGCGTTGCGAATGAAGGAACGGCCATCGGTGACGTGGATGTGGACCTCGGGCCGATCGTAGAGGTGGTTCGAGAACGCCGCGTAGCGTCCCCGCATGATGGTGTTCGCAATGATGGGGTTGATTTCGATGCCCGTGACGCTGGGGCTGCCATTCGCGAGTGCGCGCACTACATCTACACCGCCACCGGGACCGATGATTGCATAGGAGCCATGAGGCCGCAGAACGTTGGCGATGGCAGGAGGAGCCGACATCAGGTTGCTCTCCCACTCGGTCCCCCGCCAGTGGTTGAGGTCGGGGTTCATGATGTAAGTGGAGGCGTCGGCATCGATCACGATCGCCTTCGACCACCCTTGCCGGTCGACTTCGACGCGTGAGATCGCGTTCCAGCGAGAAAACTCCACCCAAGAGCGATCGCGGAAAATGCCTTTCGCGTACACGACGTCGATCAGGCGGCCTGAATAATTCGCGATCGAAAGGGAGATCAAGAGAGCGCAAAGACAGGCTGCCAGTTTGCAAAATGTGCGCGATGTTGACCAAACTGCGGCGGCAATTGCCGCCAAGGCGGCGGAGAAGAGGATTGTATTGGGCCCGCCGAGAAGGTTGAGCAGAGGGACGACGGCGAGGCAAGCGAGTGCGCCGCCAGCAAGGTCGGCAGCGTAGAGGCGCGCGATGTGCTTGGTCTCGCGGGCGAATAAAACAGAGAACTGCAATCCAGTAGCAAAAAACGGAACTGCTGATGCGAGATAGATCGCAGTGAGACGAAGAAAGTTTGATCTTGATAGTTCCAGCGAGACCG
>Ga0070735_10004524_pt1 | contig 11706 bp, 9 predicted proteins | sample Coa_R1_FD_66443 | JGI IMG/M metagenome (GOLD analysis project Ga0070735, IMG submission 66443) | Surface soil microbial communities from Centralia Pennsylvania, which are recovering from an underground coalmine fire - Coalmine... | ecosystem: Environmental > Terrestrial > Soil > Unclassified ... | reverse complement strand
TCGCGGACGAGATGGACACGCTCGAGGGCCTCGGCCTGGAGAACTTCGGGGAGCTGTGCGCCGACCTCGAGCGCTACCAGATCGATGCCCAGCTCCACGCCGGCGGCGACCTCACCGTCGCGCTCGAGCCGCACGAGCTCGACGAGCTCTCAGAAGCCGCCGCGCTGATGCGCCGGTACGGGCACGACGCCGCCGTGCTCGGGCGCGACGAGGTGCGCGCCGAGCTCGACTCGCCGACCTATCTCGGCGGCCTGTTCGACCGCACTGGCTCGGCGATCCTGCATCCAGGCAGGCTGGTCGACGGCCTGCGCGCGGCCGCCGTCGCCGCCGGCGTACGCGTGTACGAGCACACCCCCGCGCTCGGCCTGGCCCGCCGCGGCGCCGGGATCGCCGTGCGCACGCCCGCCGGCTCCGTGCACGCCGAGCGCGCCCTCGTGGCGACGAGCGCCTATCCCTCGCCGCTGCGCGCGCTACGGCACTACATCGCGCCGGTCTACGACTACGCGCTGATGAGCGAGCCCCTGACGGCGGAGCAGCAGCGCCGGATCGGCTGGGCGCGCCCGTTCAGCGTCGGCGACGCGGCGAACCAGTTCCACTACTACCGCCAGACGCGGGACGGGCGGATCCTCTGGGGCGGCTACGACGCGGTCTACCGTTTCGGCGGGCCGGTGGCCGATCACCTCGACGAGCACGAGGCGACCTTCGGCAAGCTGGCCCAGCACTTCTTCACCACGTTCCCGCAGCTCGAGGGCCTGCGCTTCAGCCATCGCTGGGGCGGAGCGATCGACACCTGCTCGCGCTTCTCGGTGTTCTTCGGCCGCGCGCATGGAGGCCGCGTCGTGTACGCGGCGGGCTACACCGGCCTCGGGGTCTGCGCCAGCCGGTTCGGCGCCCGGGTGGCCGTCGAGCTGCTCAACGGGCGTGACGGCGCGGTGACCCGTCTGCGCTATGTCCGCAGCCGCCCGCTGCCGTTCCCGCCCGAGCCGCTGCGCTACGGCGTGATCAGCCTGACGCGCAACCGCCTGGCGGCGGCCGACCGCCGCCAGGGCCGTCGCGGTCTGTGGCTACGGACGCTCGACCGGCTCGGGCTGGGCTTCGACAGCTGACCGCTTCCGCGGCGGCGTACCGTCTGCCGCGACGACCGCCGGGTCGAGCAGATCACCGCCGAGGTCCTGGCGCTGCTCGACGGGCGCCAGCGCTAAGCGCTGAGAGCCGTTTGACTCGGGACGGCCCCGTGCCGGTAGAGCTTGCCGATCTCGGCCGTGGGCGGGATCAGGAGTACCGGGCAGCGGGCGTGGGTCGCGAGGTGGGCGGACACGCTGCCATGCCGCAGGCGTCCCTGCACTCCGTGGCCGCGCGAGCCGACCACCATGAGGTCGACGTTGTCCGACAGGCGCTCGAGCTCCTCGCGGGGGCTTCCGTACAGGGCGCACCCGTCGACGTCGGGGAGGGCATGCAATGCCTTCGAGCGGTGCGCCACCAGCTTGCCGGCGGCGTCGGGCCAGTGAGCGGGAACCGGATCGCTGTCATGTACCGCGCGCAGCGATACGACCCACACCGCGTGGATGGCCGCGCCGTGACGGGCTGCCAGCGGGCGGGCGGCGATCAGCGCACGCTCGCCGTTCAGGGTGCCGTCATAGCCGACGCCGATCCGGCGCAGGCGCGGCTGGTGGAGGGCATATCCCGGTGGGGCGACCGCGACCGCGCACGCTGCGTCGAGGACCGAGGAGCGGATGCCCGCAGCGAGCAGCGCCCGGGCGAACGGTCCGGGTCGGGTGCCGGCGACGACGAGAAGATCCGGGCGAGACTGCTCCAGCGCAGTCAGCTCCCGGTAGTCGACCACCGCGTGGCTCCCGGACGCCGCCAGCAGGTCGGCGAGCGCGAGCGCATCGCGGGTGCCCTGACCCGCATCGCTGGCGACCAACACCTTCTCGAACATGATGACCTCCTTCGTGGACTGATCACCATTCACGCTAGGTCCGCCGGGCCGGCGCGGCATCGGGCGACGGCCGCGCCGGACTGCGGCCAAGTACCGTCTGGCTGCGGCGCCTCAGTAGTTGCCCGCGCTGCGCCGGGGCCGGTCCCGGATGGCGGGCGACCTGCGGGCGCGGACGCTAGTGGCATGTCCGTTCCCATCTATCTCCCCGATCTCGACCACGTTCGCGTAGGCGACTGCATGCACGCCGGAATCCTCAGCTGCGGCGGCGACGTTCCGGTACGGGACGTAGCCGACCTGATGGCTCGCCACAGAGTCCATGCGGTCGCTATAACCCGCGCGCAGCTGTCCGCTCCGGTCGGAGTGATCTCGGATCTAGACATCGCCGCGGCCGCGCTGAACGATCGCGACGCCCGAGCAGCTCAGGTGGCGGCCACAGAGCCGCTTGCGATCTCGGCCGACGAGTCGCTGCGCCGGGCCGCGCAGCTCATGACCGAGCACGGCGTGTCGCACCTGATCGTGCTGGATGCCGCCGACGGCCATCCCGCCGGAGTGCTATCGGCGCTCGACGTCGCGGCGGTCTTCGCGGGGGTGCGCTGAGCGGATCAGGGACGCGCGACGAGCACGGTCCCCGGCCCTGCCGTGCCGCGGGCGACGAAGCGCGCGAGGCCCGGCGAGCGACCCTTCAGATAGCGGTTCAGGAAGCCAAGGGTCACCTGCTCGACCTCGCGCAGCTCCAGTCCGGGCTGCGTGTACGGCGGCAGGTGGCCGGCGCCGATCAGCTTCAGCAGGTATTTCGGGCGCTGGGCGGGATCGAAGAACTGGTAGGTCATCCAGGGGGGGTTGATCGTGTCCGCCGTCCCCTGGGTCGCCAGCAGCGGCGGGCCGCCGGCGGGCATGGTGAAGGTCGAGATGAACGGGTCGAAGGCACCCGAGAGGATCAGAGCGGCGCGCACACGGGAGTCGCGCACGCGCGGGTCGTAGGCGGTGGCGAGCGCGGTGTCGCCCCCGTCGGATTGACCCGCCACCGCGATCTCATGCGCCTGCAGCATGCGGCCGACCCGCGCCGCGGCTGAGCTCCGAGGGCTCAGCAGGCTGCTGATGACCAGGCTCATGTCGAGCGGCTGGTTGGGCAGATCCTGCTCGTAAGGCCCACCAGGGGCATTGGCGTTCTCGAGCGGGAAGATGGGTGCGGCCACGACGTATCCAGCCTTCGTCCAGGCGTCGAGCAGCGGGGCGTAGGGCGTGGGCGAGACGGCGTAGCCGTGACCGAAGACGACCAGCGGGAACCGGCCAGACAGGCCCAACGGGTAGCGGACGATCACGTCGAAGCTGCGCGGGATGGTCCGCCCGCCGATCCGCATGTGCCTGACGGGATCGACGAGGTGCAGCACTGTGACGTGCACGGTGACGTGGCGCGGGACGGCGCGCCGCGGCTGGCTGGCCGTGGCCGTCGTCGCCGGGGCGGGCGTCGTCGCGCTCAGAGTCGCGGGAACCGAGCCCGTGAGGCGCGCCGCGGGCGCTCGGGTGGAGGCTGCGCTCGCTCCGTGACCGGAGCCGCAGGCGGCGAGAAGCAGGGCGATCGCGGACGCGCAGAGCCGACGCACTCCCCTGAGGCTAACGCCGAGGCCGCGGAAGCGGCTGCGCTAGCGGGGCCGGCGGCTCTGCTCGCGGATGCGGTGGCGGTTCAGCTCGAGGATGCGCTGAACACTGCGGGAGTTCTGGGGGTCGGCCTCGCGCATGCGCTCGACCTCGGCCCGGCGCTCGTTGTGAGTGCGCAGGTCGTTGAACACCCGGGCGTGGCGCAGATGGCGTTCGACGGGGTCATGGATGGCCATGGCGCCACCCTATAGGCGCTCGTGGGCCACGCCCTCCGCGCCAGGCCGCCAAGAGCTGCGGATAGTTCCGGATGTGGGCTGTCACAGGTACGGGGCCTGTCTCGTCAAGGGGGTGCCTCGATTACGAAAGGAGCCGAAATGAAGATCCTTCTGGCGGGAGCCACCGGAGTGATGGGCAGGCATCTGGTACCGCTACTCGTCGATGCCGGCCATGACGTGACTGGTATGACGCGCAGCGAAGCCAGAGCGGCGCCGCTCGAGCGGATGGGTGCCCGGGCGGTGGTCGCTGACGCGCTCGATCCCGATCAGGTCGCCCATGCGGTCGCCCGTGTGGAGCCTGAGATGATCATCCATCAGCTGACCGCCATCGGCACGATCGACTTGCGCCACTTCGACCGGAGCTTCGAGCTCACCAACCGGCTGCGCACCGAGGGCCTCGACCACCTGCTCTCGGCGGGCGCGGCGGTGGGCGTGAAACGGTTCATCGCCCAGAGCTACGCCGGCTGGCCGTTCGCCCGCACGGGTGGCCCCGTCAAGAGCGAGGAGGACGAGCTCGATCCCGATCCGGCGCGCGAGATGCGCCGGTCGCTCGACGCCATCCGCCACCTGGAGCGCGCGGTCACGGCGGCCGACGGCATCGTTCTGCGCTACGGCGGCTTCTATGGTCCCGGCACGTCAATGGACCGCGGCGGCGAGCAGTTCGAGATGGTGAGAAAGCGCAGGTTCCCAATCGTGGGCGACGGCGCGGGCGTGTGGTCGTTCGTGCACATCGCGGACGCCGCGCAGGCGACACTGGCCGCGGTGGAGCAAGGCCGCCCGGGCATCTACAACGTCGTCGACGACGACCCGGCCCCGGTGTCCGAGTGGCTGCCGGTGCTGGCGGCGGCCACCGGGGCCAAGCCGCCGCACAGAGTCCCACGGCTGCTCGCCCGGCTGATCGCCGGCGAGGCCGGCGTGCTGATGATGACCGAGGCGCGCGGCGCCTCGAACGCCAAGGCCAAGCGCGAGCTTGGCTGGACCCCGGCGCATGCGAGCTGGCGGACGGGCTTCGCGGAGGCGGTATGACCCGGGACATCAGCGAGCTGCTGGAGGAGCTGCGTCCGACCGCATTCGCCATCGCCTACCGGATGCTGGGCAGCGTCTCCGAGGCCGAGGATGTCGTGCAGGAGGCACTGTTGCGAGTGCACGCCGCGCTCGAGAGAGGCGAAGAACTCGCCTCTGCCCGCGCCTACGTGTCCACCGTGACCACCCGGTTGGCGATCGACGAGCTGCGCTCGGCGCGGGTGCGGCGCGAGCGCTACGTGGGCGAGTGGCTGCCCGAGCCGATCGTGACCGATGCCGGCTCCGATCCGGCGCGGGAGGCAGAGATGGCCGACTCGCTTTCGCTGGCCATGCTGCTCGTGCTCGAGCGCCTCACACCGGAGCAGCGGGCGGTGCTCCTGCTGCGTGACGTGTTCGACTACGAATACCGCGAGATCGCTTCGATCGTGGGCAAGTCGGACGCGGGCGTCCGTCAGCTCGCCAGCCGCGCTCGCCGCCTGGTGGCCGAGCAGCGACCGCGCTTTCAGACCTCGCGCGAGCAGCAAGACGAGCTCACCCGGCGCTTCTTCGCGGCCGCCCGCGACGGTGACCTGGCGGGCCTCGAGGCGCTGCTTGCCGACGACGTCGTGCTCACGGGAGACGGCGGCGGCAAGGTCCCGGCGCTCGCACGCTCGCTGCGCGGACGCAGCCGGGTCGCGCGCACGCTGCGCAACTGGGTCAAGCTCGGATCGCGGGTCCCCGGCGCGTCAATGACGCCGGTCGAGCTCGGTGGCTCTCCCGGCGCGCTCCTGCTCGATCCCCAGGGCCGGGTGCTCGGCGCCTGGGTGCTCGAGCTGGGCGACGGCTACGTCCAGCGGATCTTCTCGATCGTCAACCCTGAGAAGCTGGCGCATCTTGGGGGCGTGGGTGACCTTGCGGGGATGCTGCGCGCCGCCGGATCAGCCAGCGACGGAGCTCGTCCGCACCCCAGACGATGAACGGGAAGGGCGCGGTGAACAGGAGGTCGATCCCGGACAGGCCGGCCGTTGCCAGCAGCGACTGGAACGGCGGCACGTAGATCAGCAAGGCGGCCAGGACGAGCTCGAAGGCGATCCCCAACAGCAGCAGCCGGTTGGAGAGCGCGCCGACCGAACGCAGCGAGGCTCGGTCGGTGCGCGCCGCGAACGCCGTCCCGATCTGCCCCATGATCATCCCGAAGAACGTCATCGTGGTCGCGGTCAGATAGGCGTGGTGAAGCGCGTGGCCCCGACCCACCGCATCGCCCGGATGCCATCCGGCGCGCAGCAGCACGAAGAAGAATCCGGCCATCTGCAGGGCGGCGCAGATCAGGCCCAGGAACAGCCACGCCCGCAGCAGCATCGGCGGCCGGATCACGCCTTCCGAGCGCGGCCTCGGTGCTCGCTGCATCAGACCCGGCTCCGCCGGCTCGCGGCCGAGCGCCAGTGCCGGGAGTGTCTCCGTGCCGACGTCGAAAGCCAGCAGTTGCAGCACGGTCAGCGGCAATGGGATCCGCCCGCCGCTCAGGGCGAAGAACATGAAGGGCGTCACCTCGGGAGTCGCGTGGGCGAAGATGTAGAGGATGAACTTGCGGATGTTGTCGTAGACGCGCCGGCCGGCTTCGATCGCGGCCACGATCGTCGCGAAGTTGTCATCCGTCAGGACCATCGTCGCGGCTTCGCGGGCGACGTCGGTGCCCGACCGGCCCATCGCGATCCCGATGTCCGCCCTGCGGAGCGCCGGAGCGTCGTTCACGCCATCTCCGGTCATGGCAACGATCTGGCCCTCGGCACGCAGCGCCTCGGCGATCCGCAGCTTGGCCTCCGGTGAGGCGCGCGCGAACACGATCTCCTCGCCGCCCCGCAGCATGGCGTCGAGCTCTTCGTCGCTGAGCGCCTCGAGCTGCTCGCCCGTGATCACGGGGCTGTGCTGATCGCCGATTCCCACCGCGTGGGCGATCGCGGCCGCTGTGGCGGGGTGGTCGCCGGTGATGACGATGATGCGGATCCCGGCTTCGTGGCAGCGGGCGACCGCGCCGGAGACCTCGGCTCGCGGCGGATCGAGCATCGCCACGAGCCCGACGAAGCACAGTTCACGCTCGGCCTCTTCGCGCGCCTCCGGTAGCGCCGCGCCGGGTTCGAGGCGCCGGTCCGCGAGCCCGAGAACACGCAGGCCGCGCTTCGCGTAGGCCTCCGTCCGTTCTGCGATCTCCCGTCGCGCACGGTCGTCCAGCGGGCGCTCGCTTCCGTGGGCGGCCGCCGTCCGTGTGCAGCTCGCAAGCAGCTGCTCGGGCGCGCCCTTGGCATGGATCCACAGACCGTCCCCGCGCTGATCGACAGTGGCCATCCGCTTCAGAACCGGGTCGAAATGGAAGTGGCGCCGGCGGCCCGCGCTGCGCGCGGCGATATCGACCGCTGCATCGTGCGCGGCTGCGAAGCGCAGCAGCGCGAGCTCCGTGGGGTCCCCCGTGGGCCCTTCGAGATCGGCGTTGTTGCAGAGCGCCATCACGACCGCCATCCGTTCCGTCTCGCCCCAGAAGTCCTGCACCTCCATGCGGTTCTCGGTCAGCGTGCCGGTCTTGTCGGTGCAGATCACGGTGGTCGACCCGAGCGTCTCCACGGCGCTCAGCCGTTTGACCACGGCCCCTCGGCCGACGAGCTCGCGCACCCCCACTGCAAGCGCCAGGGTGATCACGGGCAGCAGACCCTCGGGGACGTTGCCGACGATCAGCCCGACGGCGAACACGACCGCCGCGGAGAGAGTGAGCCCGGCACCGAACGTGGCGATCGGGATGAAGGCGATCCCGCTCACGACTGCGATCAGCGCGATCAGCCAGGCAACGCGGCGGACCTGCGCCTCCAGCGGGCTCTCCTCGCTCGTGACTCGCTCGGACAGGGCGGCAATCCGGCCGAGCTCGGTGTGCATCCCGGTCGCGAACACGACCGCTGTGGCCTCACCCGCGGTGCACGTGGTCCCGCTGAACACGAGCTCTCGGGCCTGGATCAGCGGCACGCCCTGGTCGTAGAGATCGGCGGCTCGGAACGCCGGCATCGACTCGCCGGTGAGCAACGAAGCGTCGACCTCGATCCCACCGCTCAGCAGCCGCGCATCGGCCGAGATGCGGTCGCCCTCCTCGATCAGCAGGACGTCCCCGGGAACCAGGGCGCGCGCCTCGATGACGCGGTGATGCCCGTCGCGCAGGACCTTGGCCTGCTCGGGCAGGAAGCCGGCGAGGGCCTCCACCGCCCGCTCGGCCTGCATCTCCTGGACGAAGGCGAAGGCGGCATTCAGGAGGATCACGACCGCGATCGCCATGGCCACCGGAACGATCCCGGCGGCCCAGGCCAGCGCGGCCGCGGCCACGAGCAGCAGGGCGAGCGGGTGCGTGAACTGGTGCGCGAGCTGTCGCGGCCAGCGCCGGCCGCCACGGCGCTGAAGCTCGTTGGGCCCGAACTGCGTCAACCGCCGCTGCGCCTCGCGCTCGCTCAGCCCCGTCCGGCGGGCCTTCAGATGGCGTAACAGCCGGTCGATCGGCTCCTCGGGGTCGACCCCAACGTCGGTGTCGGGCGACGGCTGGTGCCTATCGAGCGTGATCGCCACGACATCGAGCGTGCCAGCGAGGCCGGGGGCGGCCATCGGCGTGTGGCCGCGGCGCGGATGCGGCTGTCTACCGATCCTGACCGCCGTCGGCGCGCGTAGGGTTCTGACCATGTCGGCGATCCAGACCGAGCGGCTCTCCAAGCGCTACGGCGACACGCTCGCGCTGGACTCGCTCGACCTCGAGATCCGCGAGGGCGAGATCTACGGATATCTCGGTCCCAACGGCGCCGGCAAGACCACGACGATCCGGCTGCTGCTCGGTCTGCACCGGCCGGCCGGAGGCACAGCCCGCCTGTTCGGGCTCGATTGCTGGCGCGAGGCGGTGGAGGCGCACCGCCGCGTGGCGTTCGTCGGCGGAGAGCCTGCGCTGTGGCCGAGCCTGACGGGCGAGGAGACGCTCGAGCTGCTGGGGCGTCTGCACGGAGGCACTGACCGCGCTTACCGCGACGAGCTCGTCCGGCGCTTCGAGCTCGATGTGCGCAAGCGCACGCGGGCGCTCTCGAAGGGCAACCGCCAGAAGGTCATCCTGATCGCGGCGCTGGCCACCCGCGCCGATCTCCTGTTACTCGACGAGCCGACGAGTGGCCTGGACCCGCTGATGGAGATGACCTTCCGCGAGTGCGTGGCCGAGGCCCGGGGGCGAGGTCAGACGGTGTTTCTGTCCTCGCACATCCTCAGCGAGGTCGAGGCGCTGTGCGATCGCGTGGGGATCCTTCGTGCCGGGCGTCTGGTCGACCAGGGCACGCTCGACGAGCTGCGCCATCTCACCGCCCAGACCGTTGAGGTCACATTCGCGGGCCCCGCGCCCGCGCTCGCACCCCTGCCCGGCGTGAAGGCGGTCGCGGCGGGACCGTCCGCGACACGCTTCGAGGTGGCCGGCCCGGTCGCGCCGCTGCTGGCCGAGCTGGCCCGCCAGCCCGTTGTCGCGCTCGCCAGCCGCGAGCCGACGCTCGAGGAGATCTTCCTGCACCACTATGACCATGGCAACGGTCGCGCCGGCGCCGACTGACCTGGCCGAGCCGCGACCGCCGCGAGCTGCGCCACTTCTGGCCAGACGGGCGCTGCGCGATGCCCGGACCCGCACGATCGGCTTCGCCTACCTCTTCGCCGGGGTGGCGTACCTCCAGCCGGTGGCCTACCGCCGCACGTACCCCACGCTGGCTGATCGCCTGGGCTTCGCGCACAGCTTCGCCCATAACAAGGCGGTCGTCCTGTTCTACGGGAAGGCGTACGACCTGCTGACCGTAGGCGGCTACACGGCCTGGCGCGTCGGCGGCACGCTCGCCATCTTCGCCGCCCTGTTCGGGCTCCTGGCCGCCACGCGGGCGCTGCGGACCGAGGAGGACAGCGGGCGCGCGGAGCTCCTGCTGGCCGCCCCGATCTCCCGCCGCGCATTACACGCCGGAGCGCTCTCGGCGATCGCAGTGGGCGCCATCGCCCTCTGGATCGGCTGCTTCCTCGGGCTCGTGGCGGGCGGGCTGCCGGCCGTGGGTTCGGCCTACCTCGCGCTCGCGGTCGGCTCGGTGGTGCCCGTGTTCGTGGGGGTGGGCGCGGTTGCCAGCCAGCTTGCGCCGACCAAGCGCGTTGCGCTCGAGCTGGGCGGAGCCGTTCTCGCGCTGAGCTTCCTGCTTCGGGTCGTCGCTGACACGGCAGGCGGGGCCGGGTGGCTGCGCTGGCTCACTCCGCTCGGCTGGGCGGAGGAGATGAGGCCGTTCACCGGCGCCCATCCGGTGGTGCTCGCCGTTCCGCTGACGGCGAGCGTGCTGCTGCTGATCCTCGCGGTGCGCACGGCGATGCGCCGCGATGTGGGAACCGGCCTCCTGGCCGCACGCGACAGTGCCGCGCCTCACCTCGGTCTGCTCTCTTCGCCTGCGACGCTGGCCCTGCGCGGCGAGCGGATCGGGCTGTTCGTGTGGACCGGGAGCCTTGGGGCGCTGGCCTTCGTGATCGGGATGGTGTCGCGCAGCGTTTCCTCGATCGGGATCTCCAAGCAGCTCTCCCGGGCGCTGGAGAAGCTCGGCGTGGGGTCGGTCCTGTCTCCGAAGGCCTACATCAGCTTCAGCTTCAGCTTCTTCGTGGTCGTGCTGAGCGTGCTCGCGATCTCCCAGGTCGCCGCCGCTCGCCAGGAGGAGAACGACGACCGGCTCGAGACGCTGCTGGCGCTGCCGGTGGGCAGAGCGCGCTGGCTCGGGGGCCGGCTGGGGCTGGCGGCGGCCGCGCTGACGGCGGCGGCGCTGGCCACCGGCGCGCTGGCCTGGGCGGGCGCCGAGACGCAGGGGGTGAGGCTCTCGCTCGCGAGCATGCTCGCGGCGGGCCTGAACTGCCTGCCGGTCGCGCTCCTGTTCCTCGGCCTGGCCACGGCGGCGTGGGCGACGGTGCCCCGCGCCGGGGTGGTCGCGGGCTACGGCCTGCTGATCGTCGCCTACCTGTGGCAACTGTTCGGCTCGCTGCTCGGCGTCCCGAAGTGGCTCGTCAAGGCGACGCCGTTCGCGCACGTGGGCTTGGTGCCGACGCAGTCCTTCCGGGCGGCCGATGCGGCGGTGATGGTGGCGCTGGGAGCGATGGCCGCTCTTGCCGGCGTCTGGCGCTTCCGTCAGCGCGACCTGCACGGCGCGTGAACGCGGTAGAGGCCGGCGACCTGCGCGTCACGCGCGGAGGGCGTGAGGTCCTGCACGGCCTCGATGTGAGTTTCGCGGCCGGGCGCGTGACCGGCCTGTTCGGGCCGAGCGGAAGCGGCAAGTCGACGCTCATCCGCGCCATCGCCGGCGTGCAGGCGGGCGTGCGCGGTCGGCTGACGGTGCTCGGCGAGGACGCGGGCCGCCCGGCCGTGCGGCGCCGGCTCGGCTACCAGACGCAGGCGCCATCGGTGTACGAGGACCTGACGGTGCTCGAGAACCTGCGCTACTTCGCGGCGATCAGGGGTGCGGAGGTGGGCGATGTCCTGGACCGCGTCGGCCTGTCGGAGCAGTCCAGCCGGCTCGTGCGCGACCTCTCTGGAGGTCAGCGAGCGCGCGTCTCGCTGGCCGCGGCGTTGGTCGGCGCGCCCACGCTGCTGCTGCTCGACGAGCCCACGGTCGGACTCGACCCGCTCCTGCGGCGAGAGCTCTGGACGCTGTTCCGCGAGCTCGTGGCCGAGGGCGCCGCGCTGTTGGTCTCGAGTCACGTGCTCGATGAGGCGCGCCACTGCGACGAGGTGATCCTGCTGCGCGACGGGCGAGCGGTGGCCCAGTGCACCCCGGCCGAGCTGGCTGAGAGGACCGGGACCGAGGACATGGACGAGGCGTTCGTGCGGCT
>Ga0070735_10004522_pt1 | contig 11713 bp, 10 predicted proteins | sample Coa_R1_FD_66443 | JGI IMG/M metagenome (GOLD analysis project Ga0070735, IMG submission 66443) | Surface soil microbial communities from Centralia Pennsylvania, which are recovering from an underground coalmine fire - Coalmine... | ecosystem: Environmental > Terrestrial > Soil > Unclassified ... | reverse complement strand
GACGCCGCGCGCCAGCGCGGCCACTGCGGCGCAGCCGGCCAAATGAACTATCTGCCTTTCCAGACCGGTTTGCGTTTCTCGGCGAACGCGCGTGCTCCCTCCCGCAGGTCTTCTGATCGCACCACCTTTTGCACCGCATTCAAGCTGTCGTGCAGCTCGAACGCTTCGTGCTCAGCGATCATTTCACTGTGGCGCAGGAGCTGCTTGATCGCCGGATACAACAGCGGCGGGCCCTCGGCGAGTTGCCTGGCGATTTCGCGCGCCTTCGTCATCCCTTGGCCCGTGGGCACGATGTGGCTTGCAAGACCCCAATGCTTGGCCTCAGCGGCGTCCATCCAGCGCCCGGTCATCAGGAATTCGACGGCGACGTGATACGGGATACGCCGGCGCAGCTTGATGGTCGCGGCATCGGCGAGCACTCCGACGTTGATCTCCGGCAGCGCGAATTTCGCGTGCTCTTCCATGACAATGATGTCAGTGCCCAAGACCAACTCGAAGCCGCCGCCGCACGCAATGCCATTGACGGCTGAAATAATGGGTTTGTCGAGATTGCGCGGGTAGTTGAGGCCGCCGAATCCCGCTTCCCCCCAATCCGAGTCGGATTCCTCGCCCGCCGCCGCGGCCTTCAGATCCCAGCCGGGGGAGAAAAAACGCTCCCCCGCGCCTGTCACGATGGCGATGCGCGCCGTGGGATCGTCCCTGAAGGCTTTGAAAATGGCATTGAGTCGGCGGCTGGCGGCAAGATCTATGGCATTGGCCTTGGGCCGCTCCAGCGTCACCTCCACGATGGCGCCATCGCGGACGGTGCGAACCCCGGCCTGAAATGATTGCAGCTCTTCTGACATGTCAGTGCTCCTCCAGCCGGATCAGTGCGTCTACCGCGATGGCGCCCCGTCCCGCGGGGCGAACGATCACGGGGTTGATATCAAGCTCCAGCAGCGTGCTGAGCCGGGACTCGGCATAGCGGCCGCAGGCGACAATGGTCGCGACGAGGGCCGGGATGTCACCGCCGGGTTTACCTCGATAGCCTGCCAGCAGCCGCGCCACCTTCAGGCGGCTCAACGCAGCCTCGATCGAGGCATGAGTGAATGGCGGCAACAAGGTCACGCTGTCGCGAAACAGCTCCGTGAGAACGCCGCCCGCGCCGATCACCAACGCCTGCCCGAACTGCGCATCCATGGTAACTCCGACGAGTATCTCCGCAATGCCGTCGGTAATCATTTCCTCGACGAGAAGGACATCGGCAAGCTTCGCGAGTTTTTCGGCTGCGTCCTGGGCCTCCGCAGCCGTCCGGATGTTGACGAATACGGCGCCGGCCTCTGACTTGTGCTCCAGATGCGCTGCGCTCGCCTTCAGAACAACGGGAAATCCAATAGCCGCAGCCGCAACGGCCGCCTCGCGAGGGTGGACCACTCGTGAGTGCGGAATCGCAACGCCGAATGCTGCCAGCGCGGCCTTGCCTTCGTGCTCCGTCAGTGTACGCACGCGCGCGGTGGGCGCGCGGGCATGCTCAGGCCGCCGCAACTCCACGCGCGCGCCCTTGGCCCAAGCCTCTCCAACTTGCCCAGCGAGGCTGAGGGCTTCGAGTGCCTCTCGCTGACCTTGCAACGGCATGACACCCGCGGCGAGGCATTGTTGGCGAATCACAGTGGGCATGGATTCCGGCAGAGAGGAGATGAGCGCGGCACGCGCGGGAGCACCGGGAAACGCCGCGATGAATTGATCGATCGCCACCGTGTAGGCGGACGGGTCAGCCTCCTCGGGGGGCGGGCAATCCAACACGAAGCCGGCCGCGTCGTAGCCGGATGCGTGGACCAGGGAGAACATCGAGCGCATCGCCGGCCCGTCAAACCAGATGTGGGTGTGGAAATCGAAAGGATTGGCGACCGTGACCTTATCGGTCAGGAGTGTTTGTAACTTCGCGGCCGCGCCGGCGGGAAACGGCGGGAAGCGCAGGCCCAGATCGCGCGAGACGTCCGCCACCATGGCCATGTCGCCGCCGGAGGCGCCCATCACCACAATATTGCGCCCCCTGAGTGCCCCACCCACATGGAACACCTTCAGCGTCTCGCATAGGGTCGCCAGCGACTCGCAGCGCGCGATGCCGGCCTGCCGGCAGAAGGCATCAAACACTGCATCAGAACCGGCCAGCGCGCCTGTGTGCGTTCTGGCCGTGCGGGCGGCCGCCTCGGTGCGTCCCGCCTTGACCACCGCAACGGGCTTGCCGGCGAGCCGCGCCTTCTCCACAGCGCGAGCGAATCGGACGGGATCCTTGACGCCTTCGACATACAGACCAAAGGCCGTGACTCGCTCGTCGGCGCTGAGCAGCTCGATGAGGTCTTCGACGGCCAGACAGGTCTGATTGCCCACGGTCAGCACATAGCCGATGGGCAGAGATCGTCGATTGAATAGCAAATTCAACGCAAGCGTCCCGCTCTGGCAGATCAACGCCACGCCTCGCTCGATCGTCCCTCCGACGCCGACCACCTGGTCCGGCCACAACGCCGTGCGATCGAAGAAATTGATCAGCCCATAGCAGTTGGGTCCCAAGTACGGAACATCGCCCGCCGCCCGCTCCAGCTCAGCGGTGAGATGTTGGCCCGGGTCGGTGGCCACTTCTGAGAAACCCGCGGCAAAGCAGACGAATCCGCCCGCGCCGCGACGTGCCAAGGCGGCGGCAATTGTGGGAACTTCGCGCGCCGGGGCCGCAATGAAAGAGGCATCCGGTGGTTCCGGCAACTCCTCTACGGAGCGGAAGTATTTGACGGAAGCGGTGGACGCGCGTTTGGGGTGTACCCGCCAAATCTCCCCGGCGTAGCCAATGACCTTGCTCGCAGCGACGACGGCATCGGCCCACGCGCTGCCAAACAGCGCCAGGGTGCGCGGAGCCAGGAGCCTGTTGACGCCTGTTTCATTCACGAGCGCTTGCGCAGCTCCATGCGACGTGAGCCAGGAATCGGGGTGGCCGCCGTTGGGGTGGCCCCGGTTGGGGTGGCCGCCGTTGGGGTGGCCGCGGTTGGGGTGGCCGCCATGGCAGGGGCCGCGCTTTCTGGTCCTGCTGTTGGCGATCCGGCCGCGCTGGCTGCAGTCAATGCGGTGAGCGCGACCTGGATGTCGGGCGGGAAAGGTTGCGCCGCAGGTGAGTCGCCCTGACAGACGTGCAGCAGCATCAGTTCAGCGGTCGCCGCGGGTTGCCCGTTGCCCGCGCAGTACAGATCGTAGGCCGCATGGATACGCTTTGCATCGGTCCCCAGGATACGCAACCACACATCAACCGTCTGCGACTGCTTCACCTCGCGCAGGAAATGCATGTGCATCTCCAGGGTGTAGAGGGTGCACCGGGTTCGCTTGCGGTATCCCTCATCCAGCCCGATGCGATCCATCATCGCATCAGCCGCGAGGCTGACGATCAGACTGTAATAGGCGTCCCGCAGGTGACCGTTGTAGTCGATCCACTCACCCGAAATCGCCGTGCGGTAAATCGGCAAGCCGGTCATTTGAGCTGCAGTTTCTCGCGCACTTGGGCGGGTGTCATGATTCGGGAGCCCATGGCCTCGATGATGGTACGAGCCTTCTGCACCAGTTGCGCGTTGCTCGCATAGACTCCCTTGCTCAGGTACAGATTGTCCTCGAGGCCGACGCGCACGTTACCGCCGAGAAGAATCGATTGCGCCACCCACGGCATCTGCATGCGGCTGATGGCGAAAGAAGTCCAGACCGCATCGCTTGGGAGGGTATTGACCATGGCGAGCAAATGCCCCGTATCGGCCGGTACTCCGTATGGGATCCCCAGGCAGAGTTGGATCAATGCGGGGGAGGGGATCAGGTCCTCCTTGATCAGCTGCCGGACGAACCAGAGGTTGCCGGTGTCGAACACTTCCAGCTCGGCCTTGACGCCCAGATCGCGAAGGATGGCCGCGCCCTTGCGCAAGTAGTTGGGGGTGGAGATGTAGGCCCGGTTGCCGTCACCGAAATTGAGGCTGCCGCAGTCGAGCGTGGCGATGTCCGGGCGGTATTTGCCCTCATGACAAAGGTCGATGACATGCCGCATGCGGTCTTCCTGACTGCAGAAGTCCGACCCCGCGGCGGGCGTGTCCGCCAGACCGTTGTCGCCGACGCAGATATAGCCACCCATGCCACAGGTGAGGTTGACGATCACGTCCACCTTGCTCTCGCGGATTCGCTTGACCACTTCGCGATAGTGCCGGGTCTCCATGCTGAACGTGCCCGTCTCCGGATCGCGGACATGGATGTGGACCACGGCCGCGCCGGCGCGAGCCGCTTCGATGGCGGTGTTCGCTATCTGCTCAGGGGTGACGGCGCAGTGGGGGCTCTTGGTGACCTTGGTATCGTCGCCCGTGACTGCGCACGTGATGAAGACCTCTGGGTTCATGGCCACCGCCCTCCGTAAATATTATCGTGGCAATAATATAGCATTCGGCGGCCACCGGCGCAGCCTCATCGTGATACCGTCACGGGCCTATGGAAGCTGCCGAGCCCGCCCGGGGAATGCCCTCAGCCACACCCACCATTCGCGCCGAAAAACTCAATACCAAGGCAGCGGGCATCGTGGGACTGGCCGTCCTGTGCAGCCGCGTGCTGGGATTGGCCCGGGAGTTGATCTTTGCCGCCTTGTTCGGCGGCGGGCGGCTGATGGACGCCTTCACCATCGCCTTCCGGATTCCGAACCTGCTGCGCGACCTGTTCGCCGAGGGCGCGTTGTCCACTGCGTTCGTGACGACTTTCAGCAAGACCATCGCCACCCAGGGCGATCAGGCCGCCTGGCGGCTGGCGAACAAGGTGGGCACGGCCACCGTGATCCTGCTTTCCTCCCTAACGCTCATTGGCATTCTCTCAGCGCCCTGGCTGGTGCACTTCCTCGCGCCCGGATTCGACGCAGACAAGGCGGCGATCACGGTGACCCTGACGCGGGTCATGTATCCCTTCATCCTGCTGGTGTCGGTAGCGGCGCTGGTCATGGGGATGCTCAATGCCAGAGAGGTTTTCGGCATCCCCGCCATGGCATCGAGCTTCTTCAACCTGGGCTCCATCGTCAGCGGTGTGCTGCTGGGTTGGTGGCTGGATCCTCGGTTCGGCTCGCGGGCGCTGCTGGGACTGGCCATCGGCACCCTGGTGGGCGGCTTCATGCAGCTCGCGGTGCAGCTGCCGGCCCTGCGGCGCCTCGGGTACGTATTCCATCCCGACTTCCATTGGCGGGACCAGGGGGTCAAGGCCATCCTGCGCCTGATGGGCCCGTCGGTGATCGCGGCCAGCACGGTTCAGGTGAACGTGCTGGTCAATTCCATTTTCGCCTCCAAGCTCGGAGACGGCCCGACTTTCTGGCTCTCGATTGCCTTTCGCCTGATGCAGCTGCCGCTGGGCCTGTTCGGTGTGGCCTTGGGAACGGTGGCGCTGCCATTGCTGGCCCGAATGGCGGCCGGCGGCCACACGAATGCCTTTCGCAGCGAGCTGTCCAAAGGGATGCGGCTGGCGTTTCTGATGACCATTCCCGCCACTGCCGGACTGATCGTGCTCGCCGAGCCGATCATCTCGCTGCTGTACCAACATCACAGGTTCGGCGCGCATGAAGCGGCCGAGGCCGCCGGGGCACTACAGTTCTATGCGCTTGGATTGAGCGCCTACGCCTCGCTGAAGATCCTGGTGAATGCGTTCTATGCCTTGGACAGACGCAAGACGCCAATGATGGTGAGCTTCAGCGCGGTGATCCTGAATTTCGTGCTCAACTGGGTGTTTACCCAACAGCTGGGCTGGGGGCATCGGGGACTGGCGCTCTCCACCTCCTGCATCGCCACTTCCAACTTTCTGCTGCTGTACGTCTTGATGCGCGGACATCTGGGCAAATTGGAGTCGCGCGCGCTGCTGACCCTTCTGGGCAAGGTGACGCTCGCGAGCGCTGTGCTCGCGCTGGTGTGCTGGCTGGGATCGCACTATCTGCTCGCGGACTGGGCCGTGCAGTCAACGGCCGTGAAGGCTGGCTGGCTGGGTCTGACCATCGCGCTGGCCAGCGGCGCCTTCCTGCTGACGGCGAACGCCATTCATATCCACGAACTACGAGAAATCATCGCGGCCGTCCAGCGCCGGCTGCAACGTCGGGCTCTCAGGCGGGAGTCTTTGCGAAGTTGACACACGCTTGAAGCACTTGCGTCAACGCGGCGCGCATCGGCTCCGCCACGATCTCATCGTACGGTGTCGGCCACAGGCCTTCGCCGACTTGCGTCGCCGGCTCCCGCATATAGCCACGGCAAGCCAGCTCCATCTGGATGGCATGCACACCACCAGCCGGATTGCCGTAGTGTCGCGTGGTGTACCCGCCTCGAAACCGCCCGTTGGTGACTTGCGTGAACGAGCCCGTCGCGCAAGCTCGCTCCACCGCCGCAGTCAACGCCGGAGCGCAGGTGGCGCCGTTGTTCGTGCCGATGTTGAAGTTTGGCAGCTGTCCATCGAACAATCGCGGAATGCTGGAGCGGATGGAATGACAGTCGTAGAGGACGACTCGGGCATGCCGTGCGCGCAGTCGCGCGATTTCGCTGGCAATCGCGGCATGATAGGGCTCGAAGTACTGTGTGCGCCGTGCAGCAACTTCCTGCGTGGTCGGCGCTTTCCCCGCCCGATACAGCAGCTCACCATCGAAAGTCGTGGTCGGACAAAGCTCGGTTGTTGCCTGGCCAGGATACAGAGACGCCCCGGAGGGGGCGCGATTCGCATCGATCACGGTGCGGGAAATCGCAGTGCGGATCACGGTAGCGCCCAGCTTGCGCGCGAAGTCATACAGTCGATCCACCCACCAGTCGGCATCCTTGCGCGCAAGCCACGGCGATACGAGGCAACTTTCGACATCGTGGGGAATTTCCACCCCGGTATGGGGCATGCTCGTGATGAGCGGCGCATCGCCTGGATCGACCGTCAGCCAATGGGGGTAGGATGAATGTGCCATGGGCATAGAATAGCGAATGTAAGCTGGGAGTGACGAGTGCCATGACGAGTCTGTGGTTTGAATCGGTGCTGCTGCCGGGCGGCTGGGCGCGACGGGTGCGCATTACCGCCCTGGGTGGCCGGATCGCGCAAATTCTAGTAGACGTTGATCCCACTGACGCGGACGAACGGCATGCGATCGGTATCCCGGGGCTTCCCAACCTGCACAGTCATGCTTTTCAGCGCGGCATCGCCGGCCTGACGGAGCGGCGCGGTCCGGAAGGGGACAGTTTCTGGACCTGGCGCGAGTTGATGTATCGCTTCGTGGAGCACATCGATCCGGAGGATGTCGAGGCCATCACCGCGCTCGCTTATGCTGAAATGCTCGAGGGCGGTTTCACTCAGGTGGGAGAGTTTCACTACCTGCATCACGACCGCGGCGGCGTGCCGTTTGCCGATCCGGGTGAGCTTGCTGCGCGAGTGGCCGCCGCCGCCGCCGCTACGGGCATCGGCCTGACACTCCTGCCGGTGTTGTATGCGCATGCGGGCTTTGGTGGGACAGAGCCCGGCAAGCGACAGCTGCGCTTTATCAACGATCGCGATCGTTATGCCGCCATAGTTGAGTCCGCCCGCCGCACGGTCCGGCAGCTTCCCGGAGGTGTGGTGGGTATCGCCCCCCACAGCCTGCGGGCGGTGACGCCCGAAGAGTTGGTCTGGCTGGTGGAGCTGGGGCGGGGAGGCGTGGTGCATATCCACATCGCCGAGCAGACCAAGGAGGTCAACGATTGCCTGGCCTGGTCGGGCCAACGGCCGGTGCAGTGGTTGGCCGGGCACGTAGCACTCGATGAGCGTTGGTGCCTGGTTCATGCCACCCACATTACGCAGGAGGAGTCCCGCGCCATCACGAGCAGTGGCGCCGTGGTTGGGTTGTGTCCCATCACGGAGGCGAATCTGGGAGATGGGATTTTTCCGGTACCCGAGTTCCTGGCGGCCGGCGGGCGCATCGGCATCGGGTCAGACTCCAACGTGCTGATCGACCCTGCCGAAGAGTTGCGCACGCTCGAATATTCACAACGACTGGCACGACAGGCGCGCAATGTGCTGGCCGCCCAGCCCGGCCAGTCGACGGGACGCGCTCTGTTCGATGCCTCGATGACCGGCGGCTCTCAGGTGTTGCGATCGCCCGCGGGACTCATGGAGGGTGAGTCGCTGGATCTGGTCACCCTGAACAGCGAGCAGCCGACCTTATACCAGCGTTCCGGTGATGAGCTGCTCGACAGCTGGATATTCGGCGGTAGCCGCGTTGTCGACTGTGTCTGGCGCGCCGGCGAGAAGGTGGTCACCGGCGGACGGCATCGGCGCCGCGAGGTCATCGTCTCCCGATTCAAGCGAACACTGCGGCGGCTCCTCGTAAGCTAGGGCCTGTTCACACCTGATTATGCCGATTGCCACTGCTGGCGCAGCCTGCGACCTGTAAAGTAATGTCCGCTGAAATCGCCGCTGGCTACGCGCGCTGGGCTACGCCCCGGGCTACGCGCCCCGGGGCTACGCGCCCCGGGCGATTTCAGTCAATGGACGAGGAGCAAAATACATGCTGAACCGGATAGTGGGCATCGCGCTGGCGGTGCTCGGTGCGATCGCGTTGAGCGCATTTGCGTTGCACAGGCAGGAACCCGTGAACGCCCTGTGGATCCTGACTGCGGCGATCTGTGTATATCTGCTCGGCTATCGCTTCTACAGCGCATGGATTGCAGCTCGCGTGCTGGCTGTGGATCCGACGCGGGCCACGCCCGCGGAACGGCATGACAACGGCCGCGACTTTGTTCCCACCCATCGTTGGATTGTGTTCGGCCATCACTTCGCGGCCATTGCAGGTCCCGGGCCGCTGGTGGGACCCACGCTGGCCGCGCAGTTCGGTTATCTGCCCGGAACGCTGTGGATCATGGTGGGAGCTGTGCTCGGGGGATGCGTGCAGGACATGACCATCCTGCTGCTGTCGACACGCCGGGACGGTCGCAGTCTGGGGCAGATGGCGCGGGATGAGCTGGGCGCCTTTGGCGGCTTCGCAGCCATCATCGGTACGCTGCTGATCATGATCATCCTGATCGCCGTGCTGGGGTTGGTGGTGGTCAATGCGATGAAGCACAGTCCGTGGGCCACATCGACGGTGTTCGCTACCGTTCCCATTGCGATTCTCGTGGGCTTCTACCTGCGCCGGTGGCGACCAGGCCGCGTGTTGGAAGCCTCGCTGCTCGGCCTTGCCCTGGTGCTGCTCGCGGTGTTTGGCGGCGGCTGGGTGGATCACAACCCCGCGTTGCGCGGCGCGTTCGATGTGCAGGCGCTGCCGCTTGCTGGCCTGGTCATTCTGTACGGCTGGCTCGCGGCCATACTGCCTGTCTGGCTGCTGCTGGCGCCGCGCGATTATTTGTCCACCTTCCTGAAGTTGGGGACGGTGGGCCTGCTGGCGATCGCGCTGATCTGGATGCACCCGCAGATCAGGATGCCCGCGGTGACCTCTTTCATCGATGGCAGCGGGCCGCTGTTCGGCGGCAAGTTGTTTCCCTTTGTCTTCATCACCATCGCCTGTGGCGCGGTGTCGGGATTTCACGCCCTGGTCTCGAGCGGCACGACACCCAAGCTCATTGCGAGGGAAGCGGACGTGCGGCTGGTGGGCTACGGGAGCATGGCGCTCGAGTCCTTCGTGGCCATCATGGCCATCATCGCGGCGACGCTGCTCGATCCGGGAGTGTACTTCGCCATCAACACAGGCGCAGGCATCGTCGGCAGCACTGCGGAGGCAGCCGTTCATACCATCTCGAGCTGGGGCTATCCGGTGACGGCGGAGCAGATGCAACACCTCGCCGCCGACATGGGAGAGAGCACGTTGTTCGCCAGGACGGGGGGCGCGCCGTCGCTGGCTGTGGGAATGGCCAGCATCTTCGGCTCGACCTTCGGTCGCGGTTTGCTCAGTCTCTGGTATCACTTCGCCATCATGTTCGAGGCGGTGTTCATCCTGACAACTCTGGATGCAGGTACGCGCGTCGGACGGTTCATGCTTCAAGACCTGCTGGGGAATGTCTGGCGGCCGCTGGGTCGCACGTCGTGGTACCCCTCAGTGTTGCTGTCGAGCGCACTGGTCGTGGCGGGCTGGGGATATTTCCTATATATCGGCGTGATCGATCCCAACGGTGGCGTGAATATCCTCTGGCCGCTGTTCGGTATCGCCAATCAGATGTTGGCTGCCATCGCGCTGTGCGTGGCGACGGGCATCCTGGTGAAGTCAGGCAAGGCGCGCTATGCCCTGGTGACGTTCTTGCCGCTTGCCTGGCTGGCGCTGATCACCACCACTGCCGCGTGGCAAAAGCTGACCAGCCCGGATGTGCGGATCGGTTTTTTCGCCGCGGCGAATGACCTTGCGGCCAAACTGGCGGCCGGTGTGCTGCCCGCCGCGAAGGCCGCGGCGGCTCCCCAGCTGATCTTCAATCAGCGACTGGATGCGTGGCTGACCCTGTTTTTCCTGGCGGTGGTCTGGTTCGTGATTGCGGATATGGTACGAGTGTCCATTCGCTCCCTGCGCGGCCTGCCGGTTCTGAACAGCTCCGAAGTTCCGCATCAGCTGTCGAGGTTGCCCTCATGATGGCCGGGTTGCGCTCGGCTTGGAGAGGGCGAATCGTGGCGGGCTGGCACTGGTTGCGCCGGGCCACAGGAGATGATGCCTATGAACGGTACCTGGAGCATCACACGCTCAAGCACCCCGGCCAGGTGCCGCTGTCACGAGAGGCGTTCTACCGCGAAAGTCTGAATCGCAAATGGAGCGGCGTCAGTCGTTGTTGCTAGCGCCGAGTCAGCCGGCAAAAATCACGCATTGGGCCGGTGGACTACGGAGTAATGTCTGCTGAAAGCGCCGCAGGCTGCGCGCCCCGAGCGACTTTCAGCCAATTCTCATTATACGAATGAGCCGCCTGTCGATGTACATGCGCGCATCGAGCACCAGTCTGTCCTGCGCCTGCTGCAGCTGATGAAGGAAGAACATCACCAGAATGCAGGCGACGAGCGCCGTCAGCGTCGCATTGAAGGTGACGCCCAGTCCCAGTGTCACCCCGGATATGTCGCCCTGAAGGGCTCCTTGTGCCTCCTGCAGGGCTCGGCCAATGCCGCGCACGGTGCCTACGAAGCCCACCGCGGGAATGGCCCACGCGGTGAAACGCACCATGGACAGTTGCGCATCCAGCCGATCCAGCTCGTTCTCGCACTCCGCACGCACGGCTTCCGCTGAGTCCTGCACACTGTGCGTAGCGCCAAAGCGATTCAGAGCAACCATCAGCGCGCGCGGCAGCAGCATGTCCTGCTCCTCGCGCGGAAGGCTCTCAAGCGGCCGCGCATACGCGCGCGCATCGTCCGGCAATACAACGCGGCCTTCACCGACATTTACGTAGTCTTTGCCGAGGAGGCTGCGATTGCGTGCTACGGCTCGTGCCTGATGACCAATCAGGGCCAGAGCCCAACACGCGAGGATGAGCGCGGTTTCCTGCTCGTAGTCCTTCAGAATGACGAACACGGAGCGCAAGTTACGCGTGGGAGCAGCAGAGGCCGCCGGATTCTGTGGCGATGTCGCTTGCGGCGCGGGAAGCGCCAGTATGGCCTGCGCCCGGGGCCGGATGATCGTCACATACAGGGTCTGAACGATGATCGCACTCAGCAACAGAGCGCTCACGCTGAAGAGCGCCTCTCGACCGAACACGGAACGCATCAAATCCGCTCCTTGAGCTAGAGTACAGAA
>Ga0070735_10004521_pt1 | contig 11713 bp, 10 predicted proteins | sample Coa_R1_FD_66443 | JGI IMG/M metagenome (GOLD analysis project Ga0070735, IMG submission 66443) | Surface soil microbial communities from Centralia Pennsylvania, which are recovering from an underground coalmine fire - Coalmine... | ecosystem: Environmental > Terrestrial > Soil > Unclassified ... | reverse complement strand
TTTCCAAATTTTTGCCGCCCGCGTCCGATTCTGCCGGGCTTTTCGACCAGCAAGGCTACCGAGGCGCCGAAGGTACGTCGCTGGCCGCGGAGCCGCCGGCGCTCCTCAAGGCGCCCATTCCTCGGCGGGCGCCTGCTCGGCGGCGGCCGTGGCGCGGCCGGCGTAAATCGCTTCAGCCAGGGCGCGGAGGGCTTCCTTCATCCCCTGCCCCGACACGGCGGAAAGCTCAAGCGGCGCGGCTCTTTTCGCGCCCGGCTCGAGCGGCGGCCCTTCTGTGCGCATCACGCGCTTCAGGCGCTCGCGCTGCTTTTTCAGCGTCTCTTCGTCGAGAGCGTCGACTTTCGACAGCGCGACGATTTCCCTCTTCTCGGCGAGGCCGGCGCCATAAGCGCAGAGCTCACGACGGACGGTACGATAGTCGGCGCCGGCGTTCTCGCCCGTCGCGTCGACGAGATGGAGCAGCACGCGACAGCGTTCGATATGACCGAGAAAGCGGTCGCCGAGGCCAAGCCCCTCATGCGCGCCCTCGATCAGGCCGGGAATATCGGCGAGAACGAAGTCGCGGCTGTCAATGCTGACCACGCCGAGACCGGGATGCAAAGTCGTGAAGGGATAATCGGCGATCTTCGGCTTGGCCGCCGAGACCGCGGCGAGAAACGTCGATTTGCCGGCATTGGGCAGGCCGACGAGGCCGGCGTCCGCGATCAGCTTCAAACGCAGGATCAGCGTACGTTCTTCGCCGACCTCGCCTGGATTGGCGCGGCGCGGCGCGCGATTGGTCGACGTCGTGAAATGCGCGTTGCCAAAACCGCCATTGCCGCCGCGCGCGAGACGTACGCGCTCGCCGACTTTCGAGAGGTCGGCGACCAAGGTCTCGCCGTCCTCCTCGAAAATCTGGGTGCCGACCGGGACCTTGAGCACGACTTCAGCGCCCCTGGCGCCGGCGCGGTTCTTGCCCATGCCATGCATGCCGGTCTTGGCTTTGTAATGCTGCTGGTAGCGGAAATCGATGAGCGTATTCAGCCCATCGGCGCATTCGGCGACGACATCGCCACCGCGTCCGCCATCGCCGCCGTCAGGACCGCCGAATTCGATGAATTTCTCACGACGGAACGATACGCATCCCGCGCCGCCGTCGCCGGATCGGATATAGACTTTGGCTTGGTCGAGGAATTTCATCGCCTACCGTCCATCGCTTCACGCCGCATCCGTCGGCGGCGCGGCGACGGCGCGCTGGCCATGCGCTTGCGCCCAAACCGCGCGTTGCAGGCTGAAGCGATCGACCTCGACCATGCCGCCGCGCGCTGGCGCGCCTTCGCGGCCTCTGCCGAGGTGCACGAAGCCGCATTTCTCCAAGACCCGGCGCGAAGCGAGATTTTCGACGCGCGCCGTGGCCATGATCTCCACCGCTTCGGTGAAGAGGAAGCTCGCCTCGACGATCGCCTGCGCGGCTTCCGTCGCATAGCCTTTGCCCCAGACTTCCGGCGCAAGGGCGTAGCCGAGGGTCAGTCGCTCCTGCCGCCGGCTCTCGACGCTGATCATGCCGAAAGGCTCACGCTTGCCGCGGTTGGAGGCGATGGCGAGGATCAGATCCTGTCCGGCGGCGTTCGCCTGACGGGCGGCGAAAATGAAACGCTCGGATTCGCCAGCCGGATAGGGATGGGGAATGCGGGCCGTAAAACGCGCGACGTCCCATTTGCTGGAATAACGCTGGATCGCCGCCGCATCGGCGACGCGCGGCCAGCGCAGCCATAGCCGGCTCGTCTCCAAACGAAAGACATCGTCGCGAGCGATATCGGGAAACATTGCGACTCCAGTCCAGAGGGGCGGCGCCCCGGTACGACGAAGGGGAGGCGCCAGCCTCCCCTTTCAAGGTCTCATCGACCTTACGGACTGTCGGAAGGAGAGGTTTTCTCGCCTTCTTATCTTGAACTTGCCGTCAAGATCGTCCGCGGGGCTTGGCGCCTTGGCGGGGATCTTGTCGGCGCCCCGCCTATTCCGCCGCTTGGATTTCCTTCACTGCTACGTAACAACGACCATTGGCCTTGGTCTCGAATTCGACTTTGCCGGCCGTAAGGGCGAACAAAGTATGGTCGACGCCTACGCCGACATTGCGGCCAGGATGCCATTTCGTGCCGCGTTGGCGCACGAGAATCATGCCGCCGACGACTTGTTCGCCGCCGAATTTCTTGACGCCGAGACGGCGCCCTTTGGAATCGCGCCCGTTGCGCGAGGAACCGCCCGCTTTTTTGTGGGCCATGACCTTGAAACTCCAGATGCTTCGCTCGGGAAACCCCAAGCGGCGCGAAGCCGCGCCTCTATAATGCAAATCGGGTTAAGAGGAAACCGCCGACTTTAAGCGGGCGGGCTCGCCTCTGCGCTTGTTGTCTTGGCCTTGGCCCGGCCGGTGAGGATTTCGGTGATCTTCACCACCGTCAGATCCTGCTTGTGGCCGCGCTTGCGCCGCGAATTCTTACGCCGCCTCTTCTTGAAGGCGTAAACTTTCGCGCCGCGACCATGCGAGACGATCGTGCCGGCCACGCTCGCGCCTTCGACATGGGGCGCGCCGACATGGCTCGCGTCGCCGTCGAAAAGGGCGAGAACTTCACCGAACGTCACCGCATCGCCGGGCTCGCCGGCGAGCGTCATCACTGTAATCTCATCCTCGGCGGCGACCTTGTACTGCTTGCCGCCGGTCTTGATCACTGCGAACATCGTTTTCTCCGTGTTCAACCCGACTCTGCGCCGATAGGCGCGGCCGGCTTCTTTGCAGTTGGGACCTGCTGGTTACCGCTCCCGTCGCAAATTTGAGACGAAAAGCGAAAAGCGCGGCCAAACCGCCGCGCTCAAGGGCGGTGGGATAAGGCGAGGCGATCTCCGTGTCAACCGGTTTGCGAACTTGCCCGCGCCTGTAGGGGGAGTAACATTGTCAAAATGAGGCGCCAGCGCGCCTGGGAACTGGTCATGATTTCGAAAAGCGCGATCTATTGGGCCATAGGGCTCGGGGTCGCCGTAGCGGCGGCGGCGAGCCCGTTCGTGATTCAACATCTGCCGGCCAATCGGGGCGGCGATACCGCCGCGCCTGCGAGTCCGGCCGCGGTGGCCTCTTTGCAGGGTCGGAGCGGCTCGACGCCGGCGGCGGCGCCTTCGCCTGCCGCATCGCCTTCGCCTGCCGCGACAGCATCGCCAGGCGCGGCGACAGTCGGCGAAACGCCCGCCCCGGCCGCCGAGACGAAATCGACGACCCAAGATCAAGTCGCCGCAGCGCCGACTTCTTCGCCGTCCGCGCCTAAAGCCGACGAGCCGCGGCCGGCTTTTGATGTCGTGCGGGTCGAACCGACAGGCGACGCCGTCATCGCGGGACGCGCCTCGCCGCGCGCCGCGGTGGAGCTGCGCTCTGACGGGCAAGTCGTTGCTCAGACCAACGCCGATGACACCGGCCAATTCGCTTTTCTGCCTCCGCCTTTTCCCGCCGGGGGCCATCGCCTTCAATTGGCGGCCCGGAGTGGAGGCGCGCCTGAAACCCTCTCGGACGCCGTCGGCATCGACGTTCCCGTCACCGCCCTCGCTACAGCGCCAAACCCGCCCCCGATCGCGACCGGCGCGGGGCCGGCGGCTCTTATGGCGAAAAAACGCATCGATGAGCCCGCGCGCCTCACGGTCACGCGGCCAGAATCCTCGGGCAAATTCAAAACGCCTGCGCCCCAGATGAAAGCCGCCGCCTCGCCAGGGGATGCGCGCGTCGCTTTCGCGGGCCAGACGCCGACGGGAGGCGCTGAGGCCGCGCCGCGCGTCTCTGTCCTCTCGGTCGAGACCAATGGCGACGGCGGCCTGCAAGCCAAAGGCTCGGCTGATCCGAACGCGCTTGTGAGACTGTATCTCAACAACGTCTTCGTCGCCGAAGCGACGGCGGGCGCGGACGGGCGCTGGTCGCTTACCGTCGAACGCGGCATGACGCCCGGCGCGTACGCCATCCGCGCCGATCAAATCAATGGCGCTAACGGCCTCGTCAGCGCGCGGGCCGAAGTTCCGTTCAATTACCCCGCCCCGCCGTTGGTCGCCGCGAACACGCCGCCGCCGGCCAATGGTATGCCGCCGTTCAAATCCACGACGCCGCAGATCGCCGTGGCGACTCCGGCGCCCTCTCACGCCGGCGCGACCAGCACGCCGCCCCAAGTACCCGCCGCTGAGCAGGCGCAGAGCGAGAAGCCGATAGTGAGCGGCCCATCGTCGGCGGCCGCCCCCGCCAAGCCGATTGTTCAAATCCCGAATGCGGCGCCTGCAGGGGCAAACGCCGAAGCGGGCGAAGCGAAAACCGGCGCCGCAACGCCGCAACCGGCGACGTCCGAGCCCGTTTCCCCAGTCGTTGCGGCGACTCAATCGCCGTCAACGCCAGCCGACGCCGTCGTTGCGGAAGTCCGCACGACGAAAGTCGTGCCCGGGGACAATCTGTGGGATCTCAGCCAGCGATACTATGGTTGGGGGCCGCATTACCGCACCATCTACGCGGCGAATTCGGGGCAGATCCGCGATCCCGCGCTGATCTATCCCGACCAAATTTTTGTCGTTCCGCAGACGCCGGCGGACTAGCCGCCGCGACGAGATTAAGGCGTCGCCGCGATAAGCTCGCTGTCGGCCTCGGTCATCGTTTCCCCATTGGGGGCGGCGGTGCGCCAATGCGTTTTGACGGCGACGCCGAGCTTCTCGGAAAAGCGGGTTTCGCCGTCAACATTCTGAGCGCCGCTATTCGAAACGATGCTCATCTTCAAGCGTCGGGCGTCCCACGTGCCGGACGGCAGCTTGATCGAACTGACGCCGAAGTCGACGACATCCAACGTTACGGCGCTGGTTGTCGACGCGGGCTTTCGACCCGAATTGGCCCATCCAATCGCCGTGACAGTGGTTCGACAGGGAAACGTCGCATGCTGCGAGTCGCCGTTGGGCGGCAGCGTCTTCAACGGCTCTTCATCGCAATCCATCACATTGGTCACCACCAACGGATCGTCGGCGCTAAGGAGCGTGTCCCCCGCGCTGCTGATGGTCGGCAGCGAGATGACGCGCTTTTCGACGATGAAATAACGTACCTTCAAGTCGGCGTCCTTCGCCAGCGTCGTGCTGAGATCGTCGGGCACCGGAACGAGGATCAAGCCGCCGTCCTCGCGGGCGCCGGGCGTGCGGAGCACGTGGGCGCAAAGAGGATCCTCCTCGCGGCCTTTGCAATCGAACAGCATGGCGTCGAGCTTGATGCTCGCTTCGGCGACGGCGCCGTCCGATGAGATAACCGTATAGGAATAAACTTGGCCGACGGTGGTGGTTTTGCCCGCGCTGCTCATGGTCGTGGTGACCAGACGATAAGTCAGTTTCTCGCCCACGGCCGGCGCCAGCCGGCTTTCGTCGGCCTGCGCGGCCACGCTCGCCAGCAACGACAGGACAGAAAATAGAAATCGCATCGTCGCCTCCTCGCTCGGCGGCCGACGCCGACCTCGCGCACCCAGCATCATTACACGAGCGCGCAACAATCAGCGTCCAGGCGCATAAAATTGAATCTATCTTGACTTGACGATTGACGACTGATAAAAATCAAAAATCGTCACTATTCACTAAGAAACTATGAACATTGTCGCCAGATCAACCGCCGAAGAGACTCGCGAGCGCATTTTGACCGCCGCCGAGGAGCTTTTCCGTCGCATCGGATATTACAAAACGACTGTCGGCGACATTGCCCAGGCCTTGGGCATGTCGAGCGCGAATATTTACCGCTTCTTTCCGTCAAAAAACGCAATCAATGAGGCGCTCTGCGGCAAGCTGCTGAGCGACTTGCTGGCGGCAGCGGTGGCCGCCGCTGAATCGCCTGGCGCCTCGGGCGAGCGAATCTTCAATCTTATCCTGACGCTCCATCGCCAGCATCGCGACCATCTCACCCATCACGAGCGCGTCCACGAAATGGTGATGGTGGCCATGGAGGAGGATTGGGCGTCGATCAAAACTTTCATCGACGCCTGCAAAGGCCTCGTCGAAAAGCTCATCGTGGAAGGACAAGCGACGGGCGAATTCGGCCCCGGCGAACCGTCCTTGCTTGCCGAACTCGCCTTCAGCGCCTGCGCTGCGGTCGTCCACCCGATGCTGATCGCCAAATGTGCGGCGGAAGGGCGTACGAGCGAAGAAATCGACGTGATTGCGCAAGGCGTCATTGCTTTCGCCCTGCGCGCGCTCGCGAGCCATCAACCTTTGCCTGCCCTTAGCCCTAGCCCGCAATCGCCGTGACGGAGCGTTGATCATGCGTTTACGTTCCCTCGTGTTCGCTTTTACTTCGGCGCTGGCTCTTGCCGGGTGCAATGCGCAGGGAGAGGTGAAACGGGAAACGCCGCCACGCCCTGTCCTCGTCGCCGAGATTCATTATGCGCCGCGTACCGCGGAGCGGGTCTTGCCCGGCGTCGTCAAGGCGCGGGTGGAGAGCGATCTCGGCTTTCGCGTCGCCGGCAAGATCGCCCGCCGTCTCGTCGACGCCGGCGCAATCGTGAAGAAGGGCCAACCGCTCGCGACGCTCGACGATTCCGATCTCCGTCTGCAGATGGAGCAGGCGGAGGCTGATCTTTCCGCGGCGAAAAGCGCGCGTCAGCAGCAGGAAGCGGACTTCACCCGAATCGAAACGCTGCATCATCAAGGCTGGTCGGCGACGGCCGATCTCGACAAGATTAAATCCGCCGCCGATCAGGCGCGCGCGACTTTCACCCGCGCCGAGCGCGCCGCCACTTTGGCGCGCGACGCGCTCTCCTATGCTACGCTCGAAGCGGATGCCGATGGAACCGTGACCGCAACCCTCGCCGAACCCGGCCAAGTCGTCGCCGCCGGCGCAGCCGTCGTACGTCTCGCGCATGACGGCGAAAAAGAGGCGATGGTCGCGGCGCCGGAAGCCTTGGTCGAACGCGCGAAGTCAGCCGACGCCCGAGCGGAATTCTGGGCTTTGCCCGGCCTTTCCGTCAAGGCGCCCTTGCGCATGCTGTCGCCTAATGCCGACCCGACGACTCGTACTTATGAAGCGCGCTATAGTTTGCCTGACGCGCCGGCCTCGGTTGCGCTTGGCATGAGCGTCAGCGTCAGACTCGGCGGCGATGGTCAGAAAATCGCCCGGGCGCCGCTGGGCTCGATCTTCGATCAAGGCCAAGGCCCGACCGTCTGGACGGTCGATGAAGCGACCGGCGCTATTTCTTCCGTCAAAGTTAGAATCATCGGCTACGACAGCGAATCCGCTTTCATTGCCGAGGGCGCGCCCGAAGGCTCATTGGTGGTCGCCCTCGGCGCCCAAAAACTCGATCCAAGTCAGAAGGTGCGCGTCGTCCGTCATATCGCGGGGCTCTGATGAGTTCGTTCAATCTCTCTCAATGGGCGATCCGTCGGCCGGCGCTGACGCTTTTCCTGATCATCGCGCTCGGCCTTGGCGGCGTGCTCGCTTATTTCCAGCTCGGCCGCGCCGAAGATCCGTCTTTCACGATCAAGAACGTCAATGTCAGCGCGAGCTGGCCCGGCGCAACGACCGAGGAAATGCAGAACCAGGTCACTGACCGGATCGAAAAGAAGCTGCGCGAGCTCGCCTATTTCGACAAATTGACGACCTATACCAAGCCCGGCTTCGTCTCCATCGGCGTCGATTTCAAGGGTTCCACGCCGGCGCATTTCGTACCGATGTTGTTCCTCGACCTTCGCAAGAAGCTCGGCGACATTAGAGGCGATTTGCCGGCTGGATTGATTGGCCCGAATGTCAATGACGAATTCGGCGACGTCGACTCCGTCCTCTACGCCCTCACCGCGGACGGCGCGTCTTACGCAGAACTCAAGCAAGTCGCTGAGGCGCTACGTCTACGCTTGCAGCACGTTCCGGACGTAACCAAGGTCGATCTTTTCGGCGACCAGGGCGAACGGATATTCGTCGAATTCAGCCACGCCAAATTGGCCACGCTCGGGGTGTCGACGCAAGCGCTCTTCGATTCGCTCGCCAAACAGAATGCCGTCACGCCGGCCGGCGAATTCCAGACCGAGGGTCAACGGATTCCATTGCGGGTCACTGGTGCTTTGCACGGCGTCGAAGCGGTCAAGGAGACGCCTGTCTTCGCCGGCGGACGCACCTTCCGGCTCGGCGACATCGCCGATGTCACGCACGGCTATGAAGACCCGCCCTCGTACCTCATCCGCTCGCAGGGTCAACCGGCGCTCGAAATCGGCGTCGTCATGCAACGCGGCGCCAATATTCTTGCCCTCGGCAAAAATCTCGATGCCGCCGTCGCCGACTTCGAGACGACGCTGCCGCAAGGCGTCACGATCACGCGGATCGCCGATCAGCCGAAAGTCGTCAGCGCCGCGGTTTTCGAATTCATGCGCTCTTTCATTGAAGCGCTGATCATCGTGCTCGGCGTCAGCTTCGTCTCGCTCGGCTGGCGTTCCGGTATTGTTGTCGCGACATCGGTGCCGCTAGTGCTTGCGATCGTCTTTATCGTAATGGCGCTGATCGGGCTCGACCTTCACCGCATCACGCTCGGCGCTTTGATCATCGCGCTCGGCCTTCTCGTCGACGATGCGATTATCGCCACCGAGATGATGGTGGTGAAAATGGAGCAAGGCTGGCAGCGCGAACGCGCCGCGTCTTTCGCCTGGACGTCGACGGCAATGCCTATGCTGACCGGCACGCTGGTGACCGCCATAGGATTCCTGCCGATCGGCCTCGCCAATTCGGCGGTCGGCGAATATGCCGGCGGCATTTTCTGGGTCGTCGGCATTGCGCTGATCGCGTCATGGTTCGTCGCGGTGATTTTCACGCCGTACCTCGGCTTGAGGCTACTGCCGAATTTCGCCGGCCGCACGCGGCACGTCGATCCCCACGACATCTATGACACGCGCTTTTATCGCGCCTTCCGCCGCGCGTTGGAATTCTGCGTGCGCCGACCCTTCATCGTCATTCTCGCCGTGCTCGGCCTGCTTGCGGCCGGCCTTACCGCCTTCACCCACGTCCAGCAGCAATTCTTCCCGCTCTCCGAACGGCCGGAACTCTTCTTCGAAATGCGCATGCCGGAAGGGACTTCGATCGATGTGACCTCGAAAGTCGCGCACGAGGGCGAGGCGCTGTTGCAGGGCGATGGTGACGCGCTCTCTTACACGACCTACATCGGCAAGGGCTCGCCGCGTTTCTGGCTCGGCATCTTGCCGGTTCAACCTAACGAAGCCTTCGCGCAAATCGTCATCGTCTCTAAGGACATCGAGGCGCGCGAACGATTGAAGGCGAAGATCGACAAGTCTGTCGCCGAGGGCGCGCTTTCCGCCGCACGAGTGCGTGTCGATCGCTTCAATTTCGGGCCGCCGGTCGGCTTCCCGGTACAGTTCCGGGTCATCGGGCCTGATCCAACCGAGGTGCGTCAGATCGCTTATCGGGTCCGCAACGTGATGCGCGGAGACCCTCGGGTCGTCGATCCCAATCTCGATTGGAACGAAAAAATGCCGTCGATCACGCTCGAGGTTGATCAGGCGCGGGCGCGGGCGCTTGGCCTGACGCCGCAAGATCTCGCCCAGACGTTGCAGACGATGATCGCCGGCTTCACCGTGACGACCGCGCGCGAGGGCGAAGAGAAGGTGGACATCGTCGCGCGCGCCATTCCTTCCGAACGCGCCGGCCTTGCCGATCTCGACAGCCTGACCGTGCTCTCGCATGACGGGCTCGCGGTGCCGCTGTCGCAAGTCGCCCGCGTCAAATATGGGTCCGAAGAGGCGATTATCTGGCGGCGCAATCGCGACAGTGCGATTACGGTCCGCGCGGATGTCGTCGACGGCGCGCAAGGGCCGGACGTCACCAACGCGATTTGGCCGAAGCTCGGCGAAATCCGCGACAACCTCAGCCCGGCCTATCGCATCGAGATCGGCGGCGCGATCGAAGAAGCGCAGAAAGGCAATTCGTCGATCTTCGTTCTCTTCCCGATCATGGGCCTCGGCATGCTGGCTCTGCTGATGTTTCAACTCCAGAGTTTCTCACGCCTCGCCGTGGTTTTCTTCACGGCGCCCCTCGGGATCATAGGCGCCTCCGTGGCGCTGTTGATCGCTGACCGGCCCTTCGGCTTCGTCGCTCTGCTCGGCCTCATCGCGCTCGCCGGCATGGATATGCGCAATACGGTCATCCTGGTCGATCAGATCGAGACGGACGTACGAGAACTCGGCCTGACGCGTCGCGAGGCGATCGTCTCGGCGACCGTGCGGCGCGCGCGGCCCGTGGCTTTGACGGCGCTCGCCGCGATCCTCGCGATGATCCCGCTCTCCGAGAGCGCGTTCTGGGGGCCGATGGCGGTGACGATCATGGGCGGACTGTTCGTCGCCACATTCCTGACTCTGTTCTTCCTGCCGGCGATATACGCTCTGTGGTTCCGCAAATCGCTCGGCGAACATTTTGCGCCTAAGACAAAGCCCGAAACCTCTTTTGGCGTGACGCCGGCCTTGGCGCCTGCAGCGGAATAGGGAAGATCAGGAGGCCGTCGATGTTCATGGATTGGATTCTCGCCTGCCTCCATCATCTCGCCGTGTTTTCGCTCGCCGGCGTTATCGCGGCGGAAGTCGCTTTGCTGAGCGGCGCGCTCGACGCTTCCGGCATACGCCGCCTCGCCGGCGTCGACGCGTGGTACGGATTGCTCGCCGCGGCTGTGATCATTTTCGGCGTCTCGCGCGTGATCTGGGGCGCGAAGGGCTACGAATATTACATCGCCAATCATGTCTTCTGGACCAAGATGGCGCTGTTCCTCATTGTCGGGCTGCTTTCAATTCGGCCGACAATGACCTTCCTCGCCTGGAAAAAGCGGCTTAAGGCGGAGCCGGGTTTTGCACCGCCGGTGGCCGAAGCCGCGCGCATGCGGACTTATCTCTGGATCGAAGCCGGTATCTTCTTATGCATCCCGATCGCCGCCGCAGCGATGGCGCGCGGGTACGGAATCTAGGGACCGATGGCAGGGACCGGCGCCGCGGCTAATTTGCGGCGCTCGAGAGTCCTTTTACAATATCACTTCAGCAAATCGGGACGCCGCGCCTTGGTGAGCCTCTCCGCCTCTTCGCGCCGCCATTTGGCGATGCGCGCATGATCGCCGTTGAGCAGAACCTCGGGGATCGCCCTGCCCTCCCATTCGCGCGGGCGCGTATAGTGCGGATATTCCAGAAGGCTGTTTTCGAAACTTTCCTCGGCGCCCGACTCCATCTTGCCCATGACGCCGGGGATCAAGCGCACGCAAGCATCAAGAACGGCAAGCGCCGCGATCTCGCCGCCGGAAAGTACATAGTCGCCGATCGACACTTCGATGAGATTGCGCGCGGCGATGATCCGTTCATCAACGCCCTCGAAACGCGGGCAGAGGACGACGAGGCCAGGCCCTTCCGCCCATACATGCGCCCGCGCCTGCGTAAGCCTTTCGCCGCGCGGGCTCATGACAAGGCGCGGACGCGGGTCATCCGGGCGAAGCACGGAATCGATAGAGGCGGCGAGGACGTCGGCGCGCATCACCATGCCGGGGCCGCCGCCGGCCGGCGTGTCGTCGACGGCGCGATGTTTGCCGAGACCATGAGCGCGTATGTCCTGAACCTCGAGCGACCAGACGCCGCGCATCATGGCGTCGCCAGCGAGGGATTGGCCGAGCGGGCCGGGAAACATATCGGGAAAAAGGGTGAGAACGGTCGCGTCGAACATCAGCTCTCG
>Ga0070735_10004520_pt1 | contig 11713 bp, 9 predicted proteins | sample Coa_R1_FD_66443 | JGI IMG/M metagenome (GOLD analysis project Ga0070735, IMG submission 66443) | Surface soil microbial communities from Centralia Pennsylvania, which are recovering from an underground coalmine fire - Coalmine... | ecosystem: Environmental > Terrestrial > Soil > Unclassified ... | reverse complement strand
CGGTGCCGTTGGGATTCGGGAGGACGGTCGCGCCTTCGATGACGTCGGCCTGCTTGGCGTTGTTGGGAGCCATTTTCCAGCCGCGGGATGCGAAGCGTTCTTCGAGGCGTGTGAGGACTTCGGGATCGCGGACGAGTTTCAGGCCGAGGGCTTCGGCGACGGCTTCACGGGTGAGGTCGTCTTCGGTGGGGCCGAGGCCTCCGCTGAAAATGACGATGTCGGAGCGGAAGAGGGCGTGCTGGGCGGCGGCGACGAGGTGGCGCAGATTGTCGCCGACGATGCTTTTGAAAATCACGTCAACGCCGAGCAGGTTGAGTTGCTCGGTGAGGTAGAGCGAGTTCGTGTCCATGCGGTAGGGGGTGAGGAGTTCGGAGCCTACCGCGATGATTTCGGCGTGCACGAGGAAAGTTTAAATGAAAAACGGGGGGCTCGTTTTGGACGGATGCAAAGGCACTCACCACGGGGGACACGGAGGGGCACGGGGGACGGCTAGGAGTTTGGGTCGGGTGGGAATCTGGGAGTTCGGTGGTAACAGCAGAGAAGCAGGTTCCTCACTTCGTTCGGAATGACAAACCTTTTTATTTGGTCGAAATGACAAATATTTGGTGGGAATGACAATATTTATTTGCTCGGAGTGACAAGGCTCTTCAGTTAATGCCGAACAACGCTCGGAAGGACGAGGTCTTTCTAGGGCTATTCGGGGAGGAGTGGGAGGCCGGCGATATTCCACGAGAGGTGATGGACTGCGCTGGTGGTGGAGAGGATTACGGAGCGGCCGGGGGCGAAGGCTAGTCCTACCAGGCCTTGGCCGGCTACTTCGAGATTTGGTTTGGCGTCGGGGGTGAGTTTGACGATGCCGCGTTTGCCGGCGAGCGATGCTGCGACGTAGAGGTTGCCATCGACGTCGAAGGCGAGGCCTTGTGGGCGTCCGAGGCCTTTGTAGAAAGTTGTGACGGTGCCGTTGGGATCGATTTTGTGGACGCTGTCGAAGCTGGAAGTGCTGGGTCCGGTGACGAAGAGATCCCCTTGCGGGCTGAACGCGAGATGGTATGCGGAGACACTGGGTTCGAGGGTGGCGAAGACGAAGACTTGCTGATCGGGGGCGATCTTGAAGATAGTGCCGCTGCGATCGCCGACGTAGAGATTTTGTTCGCGATCGAAGGCGATGCCGGTGGCGACGCCCATGCCTTCGGCATAAGTGGTCATGGTGCCGTTAGGCGCGACGCGGTAGACGGCGCCGTCGAAGCGGGAGGAGACATACATCTGTCCCTGAGGATCGAAGGCGATGGAGGTGGCGTTCATTAGTTCTTGAACGAAAGGCTTGACGACATAGTTGGTGTCGATTTTGAAGATGGCGACGGGAACTTTCTGGCCGCGCGATCCGGAGAACGTGACGTAGATGTTGCCGGCGGCGTCGAGCGCAGGATTGGTGACGGGGTGAAGATTTTCGGCGATGGGGACCGCGACCTTGACGTTTTGCGGATTACTTACGTGGCCATCAGCGGCGACGACAACGGGTCCGGAGGTCGCGCCCTCGGGGACGCGCGCGATGAGAAAAGAGTCGGAGCTGACGACGAGCGATCCTTCGACGTCGCCGAACTGGACCTTGGGACGGTGCAGGTCGGGAGGGCGAAGGCCGGAGCCGGTGATGCGGATCTCGCCTCCGGCAAGCGCGAGCGACGGCACGACCGCTTCAATGCGCGGCGAGCCGTTGACGTTTTTCTTGCCGAGGATGCGGTCGGAGAATCCCATGTGAGTCCTGAGTTGCGAGTCCTGAGTCCTTAGCTCTCGGTGAAGACGTTTTCCGGTAGTCGCGACTTCTTACTATCTTAGTAGACCAGAGTGCAGGAGAAGTTGCATCACGGCCAGAGCGTAAAGTCCCGCAGCGACGTCGTCGAGCACGATGCCGGTGCCTTCGGGAAGTTTCTCGAGTTGGCGCACGGGTGGCGGCTTAACGATGTCGAATGCTCGAAAAAGTATAAAACCCGCGAGGAAAGTTTTCCATGAGAGGGGCGCGGCGATGAGGGCGATGAGCTGTCCGGCAACTTCGTCGATGACGACGAATTGGGGATCTTTTGTCGCGTAGGCGCGGGAGATTTGCGTGGCGGCGGGAATGCCGATGAGCGTGACGAGGAGCGCGAGGGCGATCGCGACGGGTGTGCGGAGAGCGAGTGGAAGGGCGTAGGCGAGGGCGGTCCAGAGGAGGACGGTTGTGGCCGAACCCCAGGTGCCGGGGCCGGGATGGAGACGGCCGATGCCGAAGAAAGTGGCGGTGAGGGTGGACCAGAGCGGGGCTCGGGGGCGAGACGCCCCCGCGACAGCCGGCGGGACGCCGGCGCCACGGTCGGGAGCGCCGCTACGGTCGGGAGCGGCGCTACGGTCGGGGCCGGCGGCGCTGTCGACGGCGGGCTTCGGGTCTCGGGATTCGGGCGATGGCATCGTTAGTGGCAGGTGGGGGTGGTAGCGCCGCCGTCCTCGGCGGCTGTCGCGGAGGCGTCTCGCCCCCGCACCCAGACCCATCTCCAATTCTTTAGTTTTGCTTTGGCCGGATTCTGCTCGACGTAGTGAATCGCACGATCGAGTTCACTTTGGTCGCGGACGAGGTGATCGAAGTATTCTCGCTGCCAGAATGAACCGTGTGATCCGAGGATACGATTCGCGCTCTTGGCGGTGAAAGATTTCCACGAATGGATTACTTCGGCGAGCCGGTGGCCGGGGAAAACTTTGACTACGGCGTGAACGTGATTCGGCATCACACACCAAGCGAAGAGGCGGTAACGGTTCCCATCGAAGTGACGCAGCGTATTGGCCACATCGGTGGCAATGGAGGGTGTCTTGAGATGGCAGGCGCCGGCACCACTGTCGAGATACTTCTCGATGATGGGGGTGGAGAGACGTTGGATTTTTCTACGTTCGTCGGGACTGAGGGGACGGTGGAGTTGGTTGGCTGTCGTGATGACGGCTCGGCGCTCAGAGACAATTCGTTCGAGAACTGGGCGGGGAAGGGAATCGGCGAGGCGGAAGGTGACGAAGTAGGTGGCGTTTTCCTTTTCCCAGTGGGGGAGATGGCCTCGGTCGTGGATTCTTACGTCGCCGAAACGGGGGCGAGACGCCCCCTCGACAGCCGGCGGGACGCCGGCGCTACGGTTGAGAGCGACGCTACGGTTGGGGATCATGGTGATTTCGGCGGTTGGTGCTTTCATTACTTTCTCGGTGGCATTTGCCATGACACTTTAGCGTACTCTTTGCTGGGTAATTCTCAGGAGTTTTCGTCTGAGTTTTCTGGCGGGGTTTCCTGGATTAGGTCTTCGGCGTCGGTTACGGGGGAGGAGATTACGTATTGTCCGCTGGCCCATTTGCCGAGATCGATGAGGCGGCAGCGGTCGCTGCAGAAGGGGAAGTCGGGGTCGGTGTTCTTGACTGACTTTTTACAGATAGGGCAGCGGAGTTTCAGGGTGCGTTTGCGAGGCATGGACGCTCTTCATTGTAGAAGGAAGATTTCAGATTGCAGATTGAAAATCTTCGGCTTCTGGAGATATTAGAGGATTTTGGCTACAAGGTCGTAGTCGTGGGATTCGGTGATTTGGCAGCGGTAGAAGCGACCGGGCTGCGGAGTTAGGTCTTCGGGGACGTCGTTGACGAAAACTTTGCCGTCGATTTCGGGGGCGTGCATTTGGGTGCGGCCTTCGAGGAGGAGGTCGGTTTCTTCGGACTCGCCTTCGAGGAGGAGATCGAATTCGCGGCCGACTAGTGACTTCTTTTTCTTCTTGCTGATCTGGCGCTGGATCGACATGAGGTGCTTGCGGCGGCGTTCGATTTCGCGTGGGGATAATTTCTTTTCCAGGGCGAAGGCGGAGGCGCCATCCTGATCGGAGTAGGCGAAGGCGCCCATCCAGTCGAACTGGGCTTCGCGGACGAAGTCGCAGAGTTCTTCGAATTCCTTTTCGGTCTCGCCGGGGAATCCGACGATGAAGGATGTGCGCAGCGTGAGGTCAGGGATTACGCGGCGCATCTTGCTGATCGATTTCAGAAAAACTTCGGCGCCGCCACCGCGCTTCATGCGCTTCAACACTGAGGCGGAGGCGTGTTGCAGCGGGACGTCCATATAGGAGCAGATTTTTTCGTGCTGCGCGATGGTGTCGAGGAGCTTGCCGGTGATTTTGTTGGGATAGGCGTAGAGAAAGCGGACCCAGCGCAGGTCTTCGATGGCGGCAAGTTTTTCGAGGAGCAGCGCGAGTCCGTCTTTGAGGCCGAAATCCTCGCCGTAGCAAGTTGTGTCCTGGCCGATGAGGGTGATTTCGCGGACGCCGGATTGGGCGAGGCGTTCGGCTTCGGCGACTACGGATTCGAAGCGGCGCGAGCGGAATTGTCCGCGGAGTTGCGGGATGATGCAGAAGGTGCAGGGATGATCGCATCCTTCGGCGATTTTGATGTAGGCCATGTGGCCGGGAGTGGCGAGGATGCGGGGCGTGGTTTCGTCGTAGAGATAATTCGGGAGATCGCTGACGGACCCATCCCACGATTCGCGGGAGAAGCGGCCCTGCGCGGCGCGGGCGTCGCCTTCGGGGCGCGTAGGCAGCACAACGAATGGAGAGTTGCTGGGCGTCGGTGCGGGAGCGATGCCGGCGGCGGCGAGGATGTTTTCGAGTTCTCCGGTGCCGACTACGGCGTCGACTTCGGGGATGTCTTTGCGGATCTGGTCGCGGAAGCGTTCGACGAGGCATCCGGCGACGACTAGTTTTTTCGCTTTGCCGCCGGTCTTGTGGGCGGCCATTTCGAGGATGGTGTTGACGGATTCCTGTTGGGCGCTTTCGATGAACGAGCAGGTGTTGACGACGATGACGTCGGCGTCTTCGGCGCGGCGGGTGAGTTCGGCTCCGGCATGGGCGAGGAGGCCCATCATGACTTCGCTGTCGACGAGGTTTTTGGGGCAGCCTAGGCTGACGAAGCCGACTTTCTGGGCTCGTGGCGGCTTCTCCTCGGATTTCTTTGTTTTGAGATCAGGGGAAGCGGTATCAGTGAGGTCCGTTACAGGCATGCAATCTTTCTATTTTAGCATCTCAGGATAGAAAGGCTGCCGGGAGAGGCGTGGGGCTGGCTTAGAAGCAATATCGCAAAGGGCGCTAAGAAAATCCGCAAAGGACGCGAAGAAGAGCGGGGTGCCGGAGGATCGCTTTCTATTTTTCACAAAATGGAGGCGCGACATCTCGCGTCGGGGCGGGTTGGAGTGGGTGGCGGAACCATGGGAGGATGCGGAGTGCACGGGAGGTCTACTTCGGCCCGCTGTCAGCTCGTGGTGAGGAAAAGCAGGTTCCTCACTTCGTTCGGAATGACAAGGAGTTTTGGTTCGGAATGACAAAGTGTTTTTGACGATGACACAAGGCCTGAATTGCACTACTTCTGGAGCACCACGAAAGGTAGTACTTCCCGGGTCTAAAACAGGGGTGTTGTGCTACGCTAGGTCTTACCGCCGTAACAATTTATGAACCACCTCGCAGGAGGGGAAATGTCTGGCAAACGATTTTGGATTGCTGTCCTGAGCGTAGCGGCACTGCTGGCGGTTTCGGCGGCCGCGCAGGACGAGAAGAACGAATTAGGCGGCATCCTGGGGCGGACGTTTATCAGCGACCAGGGCATAAAGGGCGCGACCTTTTTCGATCCAGTGATCCACTCCGGCAAAGGCCTCAGCTTCGACGTGGAGTACGGGCGGCGGATTTGGGTGGCGCCGATCTACTCGATTACCGGCGAAGCAGTGGTGATGTACAACCACGATGAAGATCTCAACGGCGGAGCGTACGGATTTTCTGTGGTGCCGACGGACTACAGGCAGTTGTTTGTTACACCGGGAGTGCGGGCGAATTTGTTTCCGACGACGGCGGTTTCTCCGTGGGTGAGTCTGGGCGCGGGTTTCGGGCATTTCAGCGAGGGATCGCAGTTGGTGTATGGCGGCACGAATCCTGGGAAGAACACGACCGGGTTTGTGCTGCAGGGCGGATTGGGGCTGGATGTGAAGGTGTGGCGGAAGCTGAGTATCCGCGGGGAAGTGAGAGATTTCTGGTCGGGCGAGCCGGATTTTCCGTTGGCTCCTACGGGGAAGACGCGGCAGCATAATTTCTTTGTGGGTGGCGGAGCGTTCTGGCGGTTCTAGGGTTCGAGTAGCGAACTTCGCAGGTAGGTTTCAGGCATCCCTAACGGGATGCCGTTCTTTTTTGTGGCTGGATAACTTTCTGGGGGCGTGCGTTCGAGAAATCTTAAAACGCAAAGGTCGCTAAGGGTGCGCCAAGGACGCTAAGAACGGCCGTGGGTTCTGGGGGTTCGAACACATTTCACCACGGGGGACATGGGGGTTCACGGGAAACCTGAACACGACTTCGAAACTCCTGAGATTCCCTCTTACACTTTATTTCGCGCGGGTGGCTGTTTCTACTTCTTCGTAGAGTTCGGGGAGGCGTTGGGCGTCGTCGGGGGAATTGCCGAAGCGGGCGGATTCGTAGACGTCGGTGAAACGCGCTACAGGAGTGCGGAGGCGGGCGTCTTCGATTCGCTTGACGAACTCCTGAGGAGTTTCTGCCGGCGGCTTCTGCATGCCGCGTCTCGCCAAGGTGCGGGACATGCGCTCGTACCACATGGCGGCGGCCTGTTCCGGGGAGCGCTCGGGGTGGGCGCGGAGCCAGCGTTCGTGAAGGGCGCGAAGGATGCGGCTGACGTTTCCTAAGATCAGAAGCACGATGGTGATTGCGATGCCGAGGACCGCCCATCTGCCGGGCGAATGCTCGACGCGGTCCTGACTGCGGCGGGCCCACTTCAACATTGATTCGTAATGATTGCGCGCCCAGGTGCGCGCCCCTTCCCAGAGGCCACGGGTACTGCTTACTGCGGCCTGGCCGAGGACGTATTGATGCGAGGCGTCGTAGCTGACGACCCAATCGCGCCAGAATGATGCCATGGCGTCGATGTAGAGCGCGACGCGTCCCCAGCCTTGCGGAGTGCCTCCATTGCCGGAGGGAGTGGGATCGAACGTTTGCCATCCGTAGCCGGGGAAGTAGGCCTCGACCCAGGCGTGCGCGTCTTTGGCGCGGACGACGTAGTTTCCAGTGAGGTCATTGAACTCGTCGGTTCGGAATCCGTTAACCACGCGGGAGGGAATGCCGAGCGTGCGCAGCATGACGGCCATGGAGGAGGCGAAATATTCGCAGTGTCCCTGCTTGCGCTCGAAGAGGAAATTCGCGATGGGATCTTTGACCGGGCTCTGCAGCAACTGGAGCGTGTACCCGTAATGGGTGCGCAGATGGTTCTCGAGCGCGGCGGCCTTGTCGTAGCTGGTGTTGGCGGAGGCGGTGACTTGAGAGGCGAGTTGCGTCACGCGCGGGTCGATGGCAGGGAGTCGCAGATATGTGCGCGAGATTTGCGGTGGATAGTTTTGTGCCGCGCCGCGCAATTCGGCGGCGGAGGGAGTGGCGATATCGGAGTCGGCCTCGTAGCGACTGATGGCGCGTTGGTTGTCGAAGTTGTAGACGGCTCCGGCGGAGTCGGCGGCGAGCAGGCGGTAGTCACCGCTAACGCGATTGACCCAGGGTGCGAGGAAGAAGACGTTGGTGCCGATAGGCTCCATCAGAACGCGATAGTGAATCACCTGCTCGCGAGTCTGGTTTGGAATGAAGGAAGACTCCAGGTATGCGTTGTGAAATTGACGGATCGTAAAGCTGTTATCGGGCTGCCGGGTCAGCACGAATTGCTCGCGGGAGTTTGACCAGGTGTGGCCGTCGAAGCGGGAGAGAGCGACTCCGCGCCAATGCAGATCGTAGCGTCCGATGGTGTCGCCGTCGATCTGGATGTGCATGACGACGGCGTTGGATTGCTGAATCTGGCCAATCTGTCCGAGTTGAACGTGATCGCTGAAGCCGGAGGAGAAGTCGGTGCCGAAGGAATATCCGCCAAGGTAGCCGGCAGACATGCGAGGCATGAGGAAGAAGACGGCCGTGCCGGAGATGAGAATCATCAGGAGCAGGGCGGGGGCGATGCGCGCAAGAGAGAAGGCGAGATGGCGATGCTCTTTGGGATCGCTCGAATGGCGGGCCTGAACGCTGGCCGCGTGTCCGGAGCGGCGCATTTCCATCAGAACGAAGGTGATGACGGCCATCAGGATGAAGGCCGCGAATGAAAACAGGAAGACGCTGTCGACCGTAAGCACGGCCGAGGCGAGGATCATGAGGAAGGCGAGGATGGCGAGCGTGATGTGGTCGCGCTCCTTGCGGAGAGAGAACGAGCGGATGACCACGCCGAATAGCGCGAGGTGCACGGTGGCCGGGAGGAAGCTGCGCGAGAAGACGAAGTAGTCGGCAGCGAAGAAAATGAAGTAGAGGAAGGTGAGGGGTGTGGTCCAGCGCTCGGAGATTGTGATCTGCTTACGCTCGGCGAGAAGATATCCCCGGGCGGCAAGGGCGGCGCCCACGAGGAGGATCGAAGGCGTGTCGAGGCCTCCAGTGCTGGCGAGGGTTCCAAAGCCGGTCAGGACTAAGAGATAGAGCGCCACTTCGAAGTAGTGGTCGATGGCCTTGGTCAACGGAATTGCGACGGGATTGGAGGAGCGCGTGGCCATGGATCGCTGGTTGCTATTGTTCGATAATGCGCGCGAGAAGGGAAGAGTTGGAGAGGGGAAATTTGCACCGAAGGTCACCTTGGGGGTGGGGCAGAGCCGGGACGCTCCCCGCGAGAGCTGGCGGGACCCTTCGACTTCATCTCAAGGGCACCTCCCTGATTTGGGATTCCCACGTCTCGCAAAATCGGCGAGACGTGGGGCATCCCAGACTTTCCTGTGCGGACCAGACTTTCCTGCGTGGAAGTGAGTGCGGAGGAGGACGTGCCGGCGAGCAATGCTAGAATGATTGGTCAGGCATCGGTCTTACGCGACGTACTCCCGCCAACCCCGCCAGGTCCGGAAGGAAGCAACGGTAACGGGCTCTTGCGTGTGCAGTAGGTCCCCGGTGCCTGGCTTGTTTTTTTCCACAGCTGCTGAGCGGGCGGCATCCCTTCGATTACCTGGAATTACATTTTCTTTACGACTCTTTGCGCAAGAATCGGGTCTTTGTGCGTCCAATGAGTAGGCCTGATCGTTGGTCCGCAATCGTTTCTTAAGCCAAGGAGAATCATGAAGCGTCAGAGTGTTGTTCCCTCGCACGCACCGAATGTGACGGTTCGCGTATCTGGAAAATTGTTTGAAGGACACTTGCCATATCTGGATCAACTGGTGAAATCGGCGACGGATTGCGGGTTGTGGCCGATGCTGAATCTGGCGCACCTGGAGGAATTGGATCAGGCGGCGGCGTTTTATTTGATGGATGGAGAGGATCGCGACTTCGGGATTGTGGGGTGTCCAGGGTTTGTGCGGGACAAGATGGATCGTGAGGGCGAGCGGAAGGCGGCGTGAGGCGTGGTGTGGATGGGTGCGGGGGCGAGACGCCCCCGCGACAGCCGGCGGGACGCCGGCGCTACGGTGAGACGCGGGATGGAGTGATCTGTGGTTACTTCTTGAGTGAATCTGGTTAGACATTCTGCTCCTAATCCTTGAGAATATTGGGTTTCGTATCAGGAGCCCCTCATTGACTAGCCGCGTTCGCGCGAAGATCAGCGCTCTCGGGACTTATCTGCCGCCACGAGTTCTTACCAACGCCGACCTGGAGAAAATGGTCGACACCACCAATGAATGGATCATGGAACGCGTCGGGATCCGCGAGCGGCATCTCGTCGACAAAGGTGTGGCTGCCAGCGATCTGGCGGTCGCGGCGGTGAAGAACCTGCTTGAAACACATCCATTCGATTTGCAGGAAGTGGATTTGATCGTGGTGGGGACGGTGACGCCGGACATGATGTATCCGTCGACGGCGTGCCTGGTGCAGCACAAGCTTGGCATCGAGAAGACGTGGGGATTCGACGTGTCGGCGGGGTGTTCGGGATTTCTCTATGCGCTGAATACTGGCGTGAAGTTTGTGGAGTCGGGGCAATACAAGAAAGTGCTGGTGATTGGGAGTGACGTGAATTCGTCGATGACCGACTATACCGACCGCGCGGTGTGCATTATTTTTGGCGATGGGGCGGGAGCGGTGTTGCTGGAGCCTTCGGAGGATGAGGCGGGGGTGATTGATCATGTGGCGCAGATTGAGGGCGTCGGCGGGCAGTATTTGTATATGCCGGGCGGAGGAAGTTTGAATCCGGCGACGCATGAGACTGTCAATCAGAAGATGCATTACATTCATCAAGATGGGAAGAATGTCTTCAAGTATGCGGTGAAGAAGATGGCGGAGATGACAGAGCGCATCCTCGAGAAGAATCAGCTGACGGGGAAGGATGTGGATTGCTTCATCGCGCACCAGGCCAATCGGAGAATTATTACGGCGACGGCGGATCGGCTCGGGATGCCATTGGAGAAGGTCATCATTAATATTGATCGGTACGGGAACACGACGGCGGGGACGATTCCGATTGCGATGCGAACGGCGATCGAAGAAGGCAGGCTGAAGAAGGGCGACTTGCTGTTGATCGCGGCGGTGGGGGCGGGATTTACTTCGGGGGCGTCGTTGTTGCGGTGGGCGTTTTGAGAGCATAGGACAAAACCACTCACCACGGGGGACACGGGGGTTCACAGAGGGCAGAACCGAACAGCCTTCGTGACGCGTTAGACATTCTTCCTGCAATCCTTCAAAATACTTGAGCTTTCATCCATAGGAGTGCTTGTTGACGAAACCGATTCGCGCCAAAATCAGCGCTCTCGGCACGTACGTGCCGCCTCGCCTGCTTACCAACGCCGACCTGGAGAAGATGGTCGATACGAACAATGAGTGGATCATGGCGCGCGTAGGAATTCGCGAGCGGCACATTGTGGAGAAAGGCGTGGCCACTAGCGATCTGGCGGTTGAGGCTGCGAAGAAGGCTCTAGCTCAGAGGGGGATGGCGGCGAGCGACATTGAAGCGATCATTGTGGGGACAGTGACGCCGGATATGTTTTTTCCGTCGACCGCGTGCGTCGTGCAGAACAAACTGGGCGCGACGGGAGCATGGGGATTCGACTTGTCGGCGGCGTGCTCGGCGTTTGTGTATTCGGTACAGGTGGGAGCGCAATTCATTGCGAACGGAGTACACAAGCGTGTGCTGGTGATTGGGTCGGACGTGATGTCGTCGATTATTGATTACGCCGACCGGGCGACGTGCGTGATTTTTGGCGATGGTGCGGGCGCGGCGATTCTTGAGCCTGCGGAAGATGATTCGGTAGGGTTGATCGACTTCATTCACGAGGTCGACGGATCGGGCGGGCAATTTCTCTATATGCCCGGCGGTGGCAGCCTGAATCCGACGAGCAAGGACACGATCACAAAGAGAATGCACTATGTGCATCAGGACGGTCAGCAGGTCTTTAAGTTTGCCGTCCGCAAGCAGACCGAACTGTGCCAGAGATTGCTGGAACGGAATGGGCTGAGGGGATCGGACATTGACGCGTTCATTCCACATCAGGCGAACCTGCGGATCATCAACGCGACTGCGGAGCGGCTGGGGCTGCGTCCGGAGGCGGTGGTTATTAACATCGATCGCTACGGGAATACGACGGCGGGAACGATTCCGCTGGCGATGAATACGGCCATTGAGCAAGGGAAGCTGAGGAAGGGAAGTCTGGTAATGATGGCGTCGGTGGGAGCGGGATTCACGGTTGGGGCTGCGTTGA
>Ga0070735_10004519_pt1 | contig 11715 bp, 10 predicted proteins | sample Coa_R1_FD_66443 | JGI IMG/M metagenome (GOLD analysis project Ga0070735, IMG submission 66443) | Surface soil microbial communities from Centralia Pennsylvania, which are recovering from an underground coalmine fire - Coalmine... | ecosystem: Environmental > Terrestrial > Soil > Unclassified ... | reverse complement strand
TACATATACAGACCGCCGTTGACGCCGAGCACTTCACCGGTGATGTAGTCGGCGTCCACACAGAAGAACCGAACCGCCTTCGCCACCTCCTCCGGCTTCCCGAAGCGGTGCAGCGGGATCCGCTCGCAGATCTGCTCCCGGTAGTTGTCCGGGACCTTCGCCAGCATGTCGGTCTCGGTGAATCCCGGTGCCACACAGTTCACCGTGATGTTGTAGCGTGCCCATTCCAGCGCCACCGTCTTGGTCAACCCGATGATTCCCGCTTTGGCTGCCGCGTAGTTCGCCTGCCCGATGTTGCCGCTGAGCGCGATCATCGAGCTGACATTGATCACCTTCCCGCCGCCCTGCTCGATCAGGTAGGGAGCTGCCGCGTGCAGGCAGTTGAACGTCCCGGTCAGGTTGGTGTCGATTACCTCACTCCACTCCTGCGGCGTCATCTTCCGGAAGGTGCGATCGCGGGTGATCCCGGCATTGTTGATCAGGATGTCGATCTTCCCGAACTGCTCCCAGGCAGCCTTCATCAACCCCTCGACCTGCGTCACCGCGCTGATATCCGCCTGCACCGTGAGGTAGGTGCCGCCATACCCGGCCGCATCCAGCTCGCGCTTCAGCTCCTCGGCTCGACCGGCACTGGTGGCGTAATTGATGACCAGGTCGGCGCCGTAGGCGGCAAGCTCCCGCGTGATCGCTGCGCCGATGCCTCGTGACGCCCCAGTGACTACCGCTACTTTCCCGTCCAGCGGCCGCACCGCCCGGACCTCGGTCTGCGTTTCCGTCTCCGTGACCATGTCCTGTCCTCCTCGTCGCTGCCGGTCCGGTCCCAGGTCGCAGGGTGCGACCCTCCTGCCATCCGATTGTAGATAGCCACCGCCACGCCCTCCGAGCCGCTCACGAACTGGGTGGCGACAGATCCACGGTTCCCGCGCCACGTCTACCTAACTGGCGACCAGGGCGCCTCCGGCGGCCTTGACGCTGCTGACCAGCTTCGACAGGGAATCGCGGGCATCGCCGAACAGCATCGCAGTCTTCGGATCGAAGTACAGCGGGTTGTCCACGCCGGCGAAGCCGGGCCGCATGCTCCGTTTCATGACGATGATGTTGGCTGCCTGGTCGACGTTGAGAATGGGCATGCCGTAGATCGGGCTGCTGGCATCGGTACGCGCCGCCGGGTTGGTGACGTCATTGGCGCCAACCACCAGCGCCACGTCGGTGTGCTGGAACTCGCCGTTGATCTCGTCCATCTCGTAGAGCTGCTCGTACGGAACGTCTGCTTCGGCGAGCAACACGTTCATATGCCCGGGCATGCGTCCCGCCACCGGATGGATCGCGTATTTCACCGTCACGCCGCGCTCTTCCAGCAGGCTCGCCAGTTCGCGCACCTGATGCTGCGCCTGCGCCACGGCCAGTCCGTAACCGGGCACGATGACCACCTGGCCGGCGTATGACATCAGCATTGCGGCGTCGTCAACCGATATCTCGCGCACCGTTGCCCCGGCCGGCAGAGCGGTCATCCCTGCGCCCACTGGAGCGGCGCCGACCCCGGCAAAGAGCACGTTGGTAAGCGGCCGGTTCATCGCCTTGGCCATGAGCTGGGTCAGAAGCGTACCGGACGCGCCGACCAGCGCTCCGGCCACGATCAACAGCTCGTTCTGCAGGACGAAGCCGGTGAACGCCGCGGCCACGCCGGTCAGCGAGTTCATCAGCGAGATGATAACCGGCATATCGGCGCCGCCAACCGGAATGACCAGGGCGAAGCCGAGAATCAATGCGAGCGCGACGAGGGCGAAGAAGACCGCGCGGTTTGGCGTGACAAATGCCGCCACCACGCCGAGCGCGGCGATCACCACCAGCAAGACGGGGATCAGCTCGCGGTGGAACGGGTACCGAATCGCGTTACCGGTCATCAGCTCCTGTAGCTTGGCGAAGGCGATCATGCTGCCGGCGAAGGAAACACAGCCGATGGCAGTGCTGATCATGATGGTCGCCCCCTGCCCGGCCGGCGCCAGATGGGTACCAGTCGAGAGCCGCAGAAATTCAAGAATCGAGACGAGCGCCGCGGCGCCGCCGCCCATGCCATTGAAGATCGCGACCATCTGCGGCATTGCGGTCATTTTGACCCGCTGCGCGCTGCCGATGCCGATGATCGCACCGATCACCAGGGCAATGCCGATCAGGATGTAGTTCCCCCGGTGATGGTCGAGGATGCTTCTGTCGAGCAGCGTGGCGACGATTGCGATGGTCATGCCAACCGCGGCGTACCGATTACCCTGTCGCGCCGTGACCGGCGAGCTGAGCTGCTTGAGGCCGAAGATAAAGAGCAGCGCGGAAATGAGGTAGGCCACTCCGATAACGTTGGGGTTCATCGCTGCGCTCCTCGCCGCCCATGGAACATTTGAAGCATGCGATCGGTCACGACGAATCCGCCGAACACGTTCAGACTGCCGAGCACCACGGCGATGAAGCCAAGGATGTAGGTAGGCACTGTGTCGGCCTGGCCGGCCACCAGAATGGCGCCGAGCAGCACGACGCCGTGGATGGCGTTGGTCCCCGACATGAGGGGTGTGTGGAGCATCGAGGGGACGCGGGCGATCACCTCAAACCCAACGATGATTGCCAGGATGAAGACGTACGCGCCGAGGATCACAGTATCGTTCATGAAGTCACCACGGGTGAGAGATTGAGCAGCGCGGCTCGGAGGATCTCGTCTTCAGGATCGAGCACCAGCTTGCCGTCCTTGACGACATACAGAATCACGGTCGCAACGTTACGGGAGTACATCTGGCTGGCATGGACGGCAAGGCTGCTGGGCAGATTGAGCGGCCCCATGATCGTCACGTTGTGCCACACGATCGTCTCCCCGGGAACGGTCAGCGTGCAGTTGCCGCCCGCCTCGGCCGCGAGATCGATGATCACCGAGCCGGCTCGCATGCCCGCCACCATTTCCTCGTCGATGAGTCGCGGCGCCGGTTTGCCCGGCACCATGGCGGTGGTGATCACGACGTCGGACCGCGAGAGCGGCTGTCGGATCGCCTCGCGCTCGCGCTGCAGGAACTCTTCTTCCATCTCCCGGGCGTAGCCGCCGGCGCCCTCGGTCTGGGCCTCGGGCAGAGGCATGTCGACGAACTTCGCGCCGACACTCTGCACCTGCTCGCGCACCGCGGGGCGTGTGTCGAACCCCTCGGTGACGGCGCCCAGGCGCTTGGCAGTGGCCAGCGCCTGCAACCCGGCGACACCGGCCCCGATGACAAAGACACGGGCCGGAGCCACGGTGCCGGCCGCCGTCATCAGCAGCGGAAAGAAGCGGGTCAGCGCGTTGGCCGCCAGCAGCACCGCCTTGTATCCCGCGATAGTGCTCATCGACGAAATCGCGTCCATCGATTGCGCGCGGGTGATTCGCGGCACCGCGTTGAAGCTGAAGACGGTCACGCCGCGGTCGGTCAGCAGCTGCAGTGTGTCGCCGAACCGGGCCGCATCGAGGTAGCAGAGCAGGAGCGACCCGCTCGGGATGAGCTCGATCTCGTCCTTGAGAGGCGGCTGCACCTTGGCGATGATGTTCGCACCACTGTAGAGCGATGTCGCATCGGGTGCGATGCTCGCCCCGGCGGCGAGGTACGAGGCATCATCGATCGACGACCCTTCCCCCGCACCGGTCTCGATCACAACCTTCAGTCCGGCAGCCACCAGCTTGCCGACGGTCTCCGGAATGAGCGCCACCCGGCGCTCGCCCGGCACGATTTCGCGCGGCACCCCAATCTTTAGCGAGCCCGAGCCGTCCGGTGTGTCTCCCACATCGTCATGGACAACCTCGGGTTCAGGCAGAGAGGGTGCCGCCGATGCCTCGGTCATACCGTCCCTCCTTGCGAGACGATAGTAGGCGTCGGCGCGACCTGAGTCAAATCCAGGCAATTTCCGCCACGTGGCTCGCCGCGTCTTCCAGCAATGTGAGGTGAAGGGTACGGCTCTCCGGGTCGTATGCCGTGTCCGCCGTCCGGCCGTCCACGGTCACCGCACGCGGTCTGGCCGGCGCCGCGCGAATCTCGAGCTCGATCTCCTGGCGTTCGGGAACGAACGCCCCCCCCGCGCTGAGCTGCACGGCCGTACCCTGCTCGGTCGTCCGGCAGGTAATCCGGCGGCGGCTGTATCCATCCCGCCGGTAGTCGTAGCCGTTCCCCGCGTCGTCGTACCAGGTTGCCCCCCTTCACCGGGACAGACGTACAGCAGATAGGTGAGCGAGGTAACAGGCGGATCATTGGCGTACCCGATCTCCGGGCCGAGCGGAAGCGGCGTCAGCGGGCCAGCAGTGGTCCGTCTCGCGGGCTGTACCTGGAAGTTTCGATGCTGCGCTTTGAAACTCGGCTGACCGGGCGGTCCGGCTCAGCCCAGCGGCGCCCCCTCGAGCTGAGCTGCCTGATGGCTTGGGTCGAGCGAGCGGTCGCGCTCGCCGACGTAGATCTGCAGCGGCCGCGCGATCTTCCGCTCCGGATCAACCGCCTGTTCCAGGAAATGCGCCACCCAACCGCTGGTCCGCGCCACCGCAAACATCACCGGGAACATGCCCACCGGCAGGCCGAGCGATTCGTATATGAGGCCGGAGTAAAAGTCGACGTTGGGATAGAGGCGCCGCTTGACGAAGTACTGGTCGCCGAGCGCGATCTGCTCCAGCTCGATTGCCATGTCCAGCAGCGGATTGGTGCCGGTCACGGCGAAGACGCGATCGGCGGTTTCCTTGATAATCTCGGCCCGGGGATCATACGTCTTGTAGACGCGGTGACCGAAGCCCATCAGCCGGCCGTGTCCCGCTTTGACCTCGTCCACGAAAGCGGGAATCCGCTGTTGCGAGCCGATCTCACGCAGCATGCGCAGGACCGCCTCATTGGCGCCACCGTGGAGCGGCCCGGAGAGCGCCGCCACCCCGGCCGACATGGAGGCATAGGGGTCGGCCTGCGCCGATGCCACGCCGCGCACGGCGTTGGTGCTGCAGTTCTGCTCGTGGTCGGCGTGCAGGATGAATAGAATGTCCAGCGCCCGCACCAGGACGGGATGCTCGCAGTTCCGGTTCTGCCCCTGGAACATCATCCTAAGGACATTGGCCGCAAAGCCGAGATGGCGGTCCGGCCGCACGGGATCCGCGCCGATCTTCCGGCGGTAGGCCATCGCCGCGAGCGTGGGAGTCTTGGCGACGAGATTGAGACAGTGCTCGCGGCGTACCGCCTCGTCGGTCACGTTGGCGGCATCGGGATAGTGCGGGCCGAGCGCTCCCACTGCCGCCTGAAGCATGGTCATGGGATGCGCTTCCGGTGGGAAGGTGCGGAAGAAGTCTTCGAACGAGTCCGGCACATCCATCCGACCCCGTAGATCCTCATTCCACTCTCGCAGCTCCCCGGATGACGGCAGCTCGCCATTGATGAGCAGGTACGCGGTTTCCTCGAACGTGCTCTGCTGCGCCAGCTGCTGAATGGGATAGCCCCGGTACTCCAGAATGCCCCGCTCGCCGTCGATGTAGGTGATTGCGCTGTGGCAGGCGGCGGTATTGGTAAAGCCGGGGTCAAACGCCATCAAGCCGAAATCGTCGGGATCGGTCTTGAAGGCGCGAAGATCGAGTGCCCGGATCGCTCCCTCGGCAATAGGAAGATCGTGTGTCTCACCGGTGCGGCGATCGCGGACCGCGAGCACATTGGCATGTCCGTCGTGGGAAGGCTGAGAGCTGCTGGTGTCTGTCTGTTCGTGCATTGCTATCTCCTGGCGACTCGACTCTAGCCCGGCTCATACCCGCCGCTGGCGGCGGCTGCCCGACCACGTGCCAGGCCCCTGTTGCAGTATGGCACTAGCGAGCGAAAATCCCCGACATGGCACCCCCGGATCGGTACGATGGAGGCCAAGTGAAATGGGGCCGCGCCTGTGACTTCCCTTACTATCGGGCGGAAGGTAGGGAGAGACGCATCATGACCGATCGACCGCCGGCCGGAACGCCAATCCGGTCAGGGAAGCCTCGGCGCGAGGCGCGACAGGTGCGACGTGCCGTGGGATCCTGATCGCTACCTGCGATTCCGCCAGCAACGCTTCCAACCGTTCGAGGATCTGCTGGCGCTGATCACGGTCCGTCCCGGCCTGCGGGTCGTCGATCTGGGCTGCGGCACGGGCGAGCTGACACGGCGCCTGGCGGATGCGCTGCCAGAGAGCGAGGTCGTGGGTATCGACTCCTCAGCCGAAATGCTGGCGCGGGCCGGGGCAGTGACCCGGCCGGGACTGCGCTTCGAGCCCGGCCTCATCGAAGACATCGGGGGCACGTGGGATCTGATCTTCTCGCACGCGGCAATCCAGTGGGTGGACGACCACTCGCGGCTCGTTCCACGGCTGATGGCGCTGCTGGCCCCGGGCGGGCAGGTGGCGATCCAGCTCCCTGCCAACCATGAGCACCCCTCGCAGCGGCTTGCCCGGGATACCGCCCGCAGCGAGCCGTTCGGCATAGCGCTCGACGGTTGGATCCGTGATCCGCAGGCGCTCGCGGTCGAGGCGTACGCCGAGCTGCTCTATGCAGGCGGAGGCAGCGAGATTACCGCGCTCGCCAAGGTCTATCCTCATGTGCTGGAGGACGCCGGCGCCATCGCCGACTGGATGCGCGGAACCGCTCTTGTCCCCTACCTGGAGCGACTACCGGACGAGCTGCACGACAGGTTTCTGGAGGAGTACGGGAAGCGCCTGGCGGAGCGTTTCCCCGGACGGCCGGTCTTCTTCGGCTTCAAACGGATCCTGTTCGCGGCAAGCGTGTAACGCGGCGGACTCGAAGGCGCCCCGGAAGTAGATTCCGGGGCGCCAGAGGCGATCAGTGGGTGCTTGACTGACTGACCTCTCCGCGCCAGGCGCCGGTTGGAGCGCCGCGCGACTCGATAAATTCCTTGAAATTGTCGAGGCTCTGCTTCACCTGTCGATCGTCGAAGCCGAGCACGCTGCCAACGGACTCGACCGGACCGGCCGGCGCCCAATCAATCTGGACGGTCACCCGTGTCGTGTCCGGGCCCAGCCGGTGGAACGTCACCACGCCGGCGTTCTGCTGACCGTCAGTGCTCTTCCATGCCACGCGCTCGTCCGGGATCTGCTCGGTCACCTCGGCGTTCCACTCATCCTGCTTGCCGTTGACGCTTACTCTCCAGTGCAGGTGCGTATCGTCGAGCTGCTCGACCTGCTCGACGCCTTCCATAAACTCTGGGAATGACTCGAACTGCGTCCACTGATCGTACGCGGTCCGAACCGGCACCTCGACGTCGATCGACTTTGTAATGCTTGCCATGCCTGGCCTCCTTCGTGTTTCGGCGACACAGTGCGTCGCTCGTCAGTACCCAATGCAAGACCTGTGCCGACGATGTGCAGTGCGATGTCCGGTACGGGCACGAACCGGCGTGTCCCGCTGCGGCCCGGCATAACTCTTGCACAGCCATCTCCCCGTGCGGTCGATTGACACTCGGCGCACCATGCACATCGCGAAGGAGACGCTGAGATGAGCAAAGGTATGTGGTTGCTGGCCGCGGCCCTTGGCGCGGCCATCGTGTACTTCCTGGACCCGAACAACGGCAAGAGCCGCCGTACCACGGCGATGGACCGGCTGGGGGGCATGAAAGGCAAGGCAGGAGACACTGCCTCGACCATGGGTCAGCGCGCCGGTGATGCGGTCTACGGCACGGTCCGCGAGACAGTCACGGTTGCCGCCCACGATAACCCGAACCCGGATGATCGAACGCTCAACGACCGCGTGGAGAGCGAAGTCTTCGCCGATCCCCGCGTTCCCAAGGGCCGGATCAACACGTCCGTGGTCGCTGGCGTCGTCACCCTGCGCGGCCAGCTCGATAGCCAGGCGGACATCGATTACGTCATCGAAAGGGTCCAGGCCGTCAGGGACGTGAAGGGCGTTCAGAGTTACCTGCATACCCCCGGCACAGTGGCGCCGAATAAGGAAGAGGCCATCGAGGCCTCGGACGCCGTCGAAGAGACAACTGCCTAATCCCCACGCTGGTATGCATCGCGCGCCGGTGCCGCAGGAGACACGAACCATCGCGTCGACCTCGTCTTCCCGCGGCGCGCCGACCGTCGCACCCCTCCTGCGAGCGACAGCCCTCGCCCAGGGCCTCTACTACGCGGTGACCGGCTTCTGGCCGTTGCTGAGCATCGGTACGTTTCAGCTTGTCACCGGGCCAAAGCGCGATCTCTGGCTCGTGAAGGCGGCGGGCGCGCTCATCGGCGTCATCGGCGCTGTTCTTGCGGTGGCCGGAGTCCGCCGCCGCGTTACCCCCGAGCTGCCGCTGCTGGGGATCGGCGCGGCTGCCTCACTTGCCGGTATCGACCTCGTCTACGTGCGCCGGCGCGTCATCCTTCCGATCTACCTGCTCGATGCCGTCGCCGAGATCGGATTGATCGGGCTCTGGCTCGCCGCCGTGCAGCCCGGTCTGGCCGCCGGCTGGAGACGCATCACAGCGGAAGGCGCACGGTAAAAACAGTCCCTTCATCTTCGCGGCTGGTTACCTCAATGGCGCCGCCGTGCTGCTCGACGATCTGCTTGACGGCTGCCAGCCCCACGCCGGTTCCCTCAATCTGATCCCCGATGTTCGATCCGCGGCGGTAGCGATCGAAGATGTGCGGAATATCGGCGCCCGGAATGCCGATCCCCCGGTCACGGACCACCAGCACTGCCTCCCGCCCCCGCCCGGTCTGCTCCTCCCGCACCATGGCGTCGATGCCCGTCCCTCGTGGGCTGTATTTGATGGCGTTGTTGACGAGATTGGCCACGACGCGCTCGAGCCGGGTGGGATCCCACTCTCCCCAGAGCGCGGGGACCTGGCCGGTAAACCGGATCCGGTGCCGCTCCGTCGTCTGTTGCTGCTCTCGCACCACGCGGCCCACCAGGCTCACCAGATCGACCGGCTCGCGCTGCAGGTCGAGAGGCTGGCCGATGCGCAACCGAGCGAGATCGACCAGATCGTTTATCAGACGCGTCATCCGGCCGGCAATGTGGTCGATGCTGGTCAGTCCCTCGTCAAAACGCTCCATCTCACCCTCAGGCAGATTCCGCACGCGCCGCTGCAGCATCTGAGTCCGCCCCTTGAGGGCAGCGAGCGGGTTCTTGAGGTCGTGCGACACGGTCGACAGAAATTCATCGCGGATACGGACCGCCTGCTCGGCCTCGGCACGAGCCTCCCGCTCGCGGACGAAGAGGATGGCATCGTTGATCGACGACGTAACAATCGAGGTAAAGCTACGCAGCACCTCGACCACCTCTTCGTGGAGCTGGTGCCGCGCGAAGTAGATCAGAACGCCGCGCAGCTCGCCGGCAATCAGCAGCGGGACGCCGGCGACCGAATCGATCCCTTCTCGCGCGATCCATTCCTGGTCGAACTGAGGATCGTCGCGCAGCCCATTCTTGAATATCGGCGTGCGCGTGCGCGCGATCTCGGCCACCTTGTACGGGTAGGTGGCGACGTCGATGCGCGCGCGCGAGCTGGTAAGAGTCGCGGTTGAGAGACCGGCACTGGCTTGCAGCTCAAGCGTGTTGCTGGCGCGGTCGTACAGCCAGATACGGGCCAGCGCGGCGTCGAAGCCGGACACGAGAGTTTCCACCGCCGTCTGGAGCACGTGCTGCATGTCGAGTAGCGAGGTCAGCTGGGAGGCCGCATCGGTAGTCACGCGCAGGTAGCGGGTGACGAGCAGCTGACGCTCCAGCTCCACGCGCTCGCTGAGGTCGCGCAGCGAAGCCACCACCAGGCCAGACTCGCCGCCGCCTGGCAGTGATGCGACCGTCAGCTCGATGTCGATTTCCGTCCCGTCGCGGCGCAAGGCCGGCACCCGCACGGGGCGGCCGAGGATCCGGCCGCGGTCCGTCCGCAGGAAGCACTCGAACCCTTCCAGATGTGCCTGCCGGAAGCGTTCCGGCTGGATCGTCGAAAGTGACTTCCCGACCAGCTCGCGGGCCGGCCACTGCAGCAATTGCTCGGCCGCGCGGTTCAAGTAGACGATTGTGTTGGACCGGTTCGCGGCCACCACGGGATCCGCCAGAGCATCCAGCACGCGGCGAAAATCAATCTCGATTGAGGCGCCCTGCACACACCCATCCCGGCCGCATAGCCAACGGACATTCTTTACATTCAGGATAGCGGCTCCGCGGCAAGTGGGGCCTGGAACGCTGCCTCTAGCGTGCCTTTCGACACCCGTGGGCCAGCGCCCCGGCGCCCGGCTCCGGAGGGTTTCGAACGCTTCGCTTAGTGTTCGACGCTCTGGTGCGAGACCAGGAGTACCACAGGGATCTGCGTCTTCCGCAGCACGTCACGAGCCGACCGGCCGAGGTAAGGCCGCCCGTTCTGTCCGCGGTCGACAGTGCCCAGCACCAGGAGGTCGTAGTCACGCCGCTGGAGCTCGGCGAGAATCTCCTCGACGGCGTTGCCCCCTACCCGCACCCGCTCGCTCACGCTCACCCCAAGCCGGCCGAGCCGGAACGCCAGCTCGGTCATCATGCCGTGGGCATTCTCCTTCAGACGCCTCTCGTCACGCTCGCGCCAGAAGAGCTCGTCCATGTCGGAGTGCACGACGTTCATCAAGACCACCTCGGCTCCACACGACTCGGCCAGCGAACCGGCCACATCGCCCGCCGCCATGGAGTACTCCAGACCGTTGGTAGGCACCAGAATGGCCCGGACCTTCGAACAGTCGAGCGACTCCGCTGCGTTCACCGCGACCAGGACATCGGACTTCGCCTCATGGATGATGCGGTCTTGCAGCTTGCCAAGCGTGAGAAGCTTGCCGTTCTGCGGAGGATGCGCCCCGATGGCTATGAGGTCATGGTCGACTGATGCCCGCAGAATGATGTCGGCAACATCCGGCGACTCGACATGTTTCTGCGAAACCTCCACCTGCTTGAGCTGCGCCGCGGCGTCCAGTGTCTCCTGCGCGTGTGTCTTGTCCGGCGCGCGCCTGCCATTTGGTTCGACGTCGAGCTCGGTGATATCGAAGAGCTCGCCATGCTCGTGCTTGGAGACGGCGATCCGCTGCACCAGACTCGCCACCAGCGTGGGCAGGAGCTGCTTCTGCAGCGGTACCAGGACCCGTTCCAGGCGAGGCACGTAGGCGCGGCGCCGCGCCTCCTCGCGCTCCAGCCGCTCCTTCTCCTCCTGACTGACCGGCGCCCTGGCTTCCAGAAAGGACATCAGACCGGGTGTAAACAGCACGGTCGCGATAGCCACCACCGCGTACATGCTGTAGGCTCTGGTCGTCAGCAGACCCAGCTCGGTCCCGACTACCGCCACCACGACGTCTGTTCCCCCCTTCAGGTTGAGGCCAAACCCCACCAGCGCCGCCTCCCAGCCGTGCCGGCCGCCGAGGCGCGCGCCCAGCGCGCTGCAGCCGACCTTGACGGCAGTCGCGATCGCCAGCAGCAGCAGCACCAGACCAACGGCGGAGAGCGAGCGCAACTGAAGAATGTCGACCCGCATGCCGGCAAGGGCAAAGAAGATCGGACCGAAGAGGCCGATGGTGAGAAACTGAATGCCACGCGTCAGCCGCTCGTCGTTGCGCGGCGCTCGTCCAAGCAGCACCCCAAAGACAAAGGCGCCAAGCAGCGCGTGCAGGCCGAGAGCCTGGGTGATCGCCGCCGCCCCGAAGGTCAGGACCAGCACTAGCGAGAGCGGTCCGTTGGTTATCCAGGTCGCATCGCGCACGCGGCGCATGGCCCAGAAG
>Ga0070735_10004518_pt1 | contig 11717 bp, 10 predicted proteins | sample Coa_R1_FD_66443 | JGI IMG/M metagenome (GOLD analysis project Ga0070735, IMG submission 66443) | Surface soil microbial communities from Centralia Pennsylvania, which are recovering from an underground coalmine fire - Coalmine... | ecosystem: Environmental > Terrestrial > Soil > Unclassified ... | reverse complement strand
GTCGTACTCGCGCGAGATCGGGCGCATCACACCATCGGCGACCATGTGAAACATCTTCACCCGCTTGACGACGCTCGGTTCAATTTCGAAATCGATCATCTCGGTTCTCCTGTAACTCGATGTAGCAAACGATCACACTTTGGCGATGCCTTCGAGTGCCGCCAGCCCGCGCGCATTGCGCAGCCACATCTCGACCGGATGCTCGCGGATGTAGCCGTGACCGCCCAGCACCTGAACCGCGTTGTCGGTGATCTTCAGCACGCTGTTCGCCACGTAGTTCTTCGCGAGATAGCTCGACGCGAGCGCATCCTCGCCGCGATCGAGTTCCCACGCGGCCTCCCACACCAGCAGCCGCGAAGCATCGACCTCGATCGCCATGTCCGCGAGGATGAACGCGATCGCCTGCTTCTGCGCGATCGGCACTCCAAACGCGCGGCGCTCCTTCGCATACTCGCGCGCGTAGTCATACGCGGCGCGGGCCATCCCGACCGCCATCGCGGCGAGCGCGACGCGCGTCTCGCTCATGATGCGCGAAAAGTTGATACCGCCCTCGCCTCCCAGCCGCGCTTCGGGACCGATTTTGCAATCGTTCAGCTCGACGCCATAGGTCGCGAGCGCCTTGAAGCCCATGTTCTTCTCGCGCTCGGAAATGATCAGGCCGGGCGCATTGCGCGGCACGATGAAACCTTCGACGCCGTTGTATCCCGCGTTCGCATCCGAAGACACGTATATAAGGATGGAGTCCGAGTCGGCGGCTAGCGGCACGAAACATTTGCGGCCGCTCAACACGAGGCCCGCGCCGTCGCGCCGCACCGACGTCGCGAGCATCGTAGTATCGAAATCGAAGCGCGGCTCCATCAGCGCGGCCGTCGCAGCGATGAATTTCTCCGCGGCGAACTGCTTTAGATAGCGCGCGCGCTGGGCGTCGCTGCCGGCCTCAAGAATCGGAAATGCGAACAGCCTCGGCGCCAGCGCATGCGTCGCGATCGCGATGTCGCCATAGCCGAGTTCTTCCGCGATGACCGCGCCGGTGACAGCCGAGCGCGGGTCGCCGGCGCCGCCGAACTTTTCGGGAATCGCGCTTTGCACCACGCCAAGTTGCCATAGCTGCTCGATGAGCGCGGAGGGCACGATGCCGGTCTCGTCAGCCTCGCGCGCGGCGGGACGCATCTGCTCGATAGCGAAAGCGCCGACCGAATCGCGGATCATTTTCTGTTCGTCGGACAGTTCAAAATCGATCATGTCGTATGGACGGTCTCCATTTGGAATGTGTGTTGTTCAGGCATGGCGAACGAGCACCGGAAACCTTACGCGCATAAGGTTAGCTGGAATTCCCCCGATAGTGGAGACCGCCGCGCTACGGCTTGAAGTCAATCGGCATCCGCAAGCGTGCCGATTCGTAGGCTAACTCTACAATTCGTTGCGCTGCGACGCCCGCGCCAAACGGCGGATCCGGCTTCGTATCACCGCGGAGCGCCGCGAGGAAAGCTGCATCCTCGAGCGCATACGGGAGGCGGATGATGTCGCGCAGCGGCGCGAGATACGGACGCTCGTTCAGAATGATGTCTTCGAATCGCGCCATCATCTCGGCTCGTTCGATACGCTCGGACGCACCATCGCCACGCTGAAGGTAAATCGACTCGCCCGCGTCATCATCGCTTGCGAGCATCAGGTTCTCGCAGAAAATCTCCAGCCGCCGATTCGACGGGCGCTGCGCCACGCGATGCCATATCGATGCGAGCTGGCCGTGAAATCCGGCGGCGAATTCGAATTGTGTGAACGCGACGTCCTCCACGCCGGGCGCACCGTTGACATTGCGCGTCGTGCAGTAGAGCCGCGCGATGGGGCCGAACATCCAGGTGAAGAGATCGACGTCGTGCACGCTATGCTCGACCAGAGTGCCGCCCGCGGTCAGCGACCGATCGTTGCGCCATCCGCTCGGATGCGCGCCGCGAATCGGAAAATCCTGGTCATCGCGCATCGCAACCGCGAGGATTTGGCCAGCCGCAAAATCATTCGCGAGTGCGCGCATCACGTGATAGACGGCCATGAATCGCATGACGAGGCCGACCTGGCTGATGACGCCCGCGCTCTCGATCGTGACCTGCATCTCGGCGGCCTCCGCGGCACTCATCGCGAGCGGCTTCTCGCAGAAGATGTGTTTGCCCGCGCGCGCCGCATCGACGCAGATCTCGCGATGGCTCGCCGTCGGCGTGCAGATGAACACCGCATCAATCGCAGGATCGTCGAGTACCTTGCGCACCGAGGCGGCGACCTTCGCGCCGGGCCACTTCGCGACCAGCTTCTCGGCGGCGACGTGCGCAACATCATATATAGAATCGATGCGGACACTGCTTTCGGTACGCTCGGCGATGAGCCGCAGCATCATCGAATGCGCCTGCCCGATGAGACCGGCGCCGATGAGTCCAATTTGGATTTGCCTTTTGACCGGCGCTGCCATCAGCCCTTGGGCTTCTCGTTGATACGGGCTTCCTCGCGCCGCAGGCGTTCACGCTCGCGCTCGCGACGATAACGCTTGAGGTCATCCTCGATGCGCGAGGGCGGCGCCATCGGCTTGCGGACCTTGCGCATCACATGGCCGGCCTTCCCTTTCACCGGCTTCTTCATCTTCATAGAAGAATCTTTTCGCGCTGATCGACGAGAGGGGGAAGATCGTCGTTGGTGATTTGCCAGAGAAGGTCGAAATCGACGAAGTCATAGCCGTGGATCAGTCGATTCCTTAGTCCAACGATCTGGGGCCAATCTATATCCGGATACTTTTGCCGTTCTTCCTTGGGTATCCGGCTTGCCGCTTCGCCAACAATTTCCAACAATCTCACGAGAGCGAGATTTAACGTGCGATCCGCGTCAAGATCCGATCGCGTCTTTCCTTGGATCATCGCAAGGGCTTCGCGGGATTGTTCCAGCATATGAAGGAGGCGCACCGCGCTTTCATGGCGCGACATACTGAACCTCCGCCTCGGCGAGAACCCGGTCACGAAAATATTTGCTCAATAACCCCGCGGTATTCAGATCGACCTTTCGTCCAAGGATTTCCGAAAGTTCTATCTCCATCCCGAAGAACGCGAGGCCGGGAGTGCGTCCGGGTTCGAATTCCACCAGCACATCCACATCGCTGTCAGGGCGAAAGTCGTCGCGCAGAACGGAGCCGAACAGCGCGAGCTTCTTGATATGATGCCGGCGACAGAAATCGCTGACCTGGTCCTTTGGAACTATTATGCGTGCGCTACTCATCGCAGTGTCCGTAAAGGCAAGAATACCTCACGCGCGGATGCCGATGAAGCTGAGCTGCAGTCCCGATGATGCATCGGCGCGCCGCGAGAAGAAGCGATCGTTCGCGCATTTGGTGCATGGGCCAACATTAATTATCGACTCGCGAGGAAGTCCCGCGCGCATCAGTTGATCCGTGATGATGGCGCGCAGATCCAGATGCGACTTGCCCGGACGCCCGGCTCGCGCATGACGCTCCGAGCCTTCGACTTCGCGTGCGAACCGACGCGCGAGGTCCTCATCCACTTCGAAGCAGCACTGCCCAATCGAGGGCCCAAGCGCCGCACGAAGATCGCGCGGCCGCGCGCCGAGGCTCTCCATCGCGCGGATGCCCTCCTGCGCGATTCCCGCGATGACGCCGCGCCATCCGGCGTGAATAGCGCCGACGATAGTGCCGCGCGCATCGCTTATCAGAATCGGGACGCAGTCCGCGCTCGAGACCGCGAGCAGAATTCCGCGCTCGGCGGTGACCATGCCATCCGCCTCGGGTCTCTCGTGGATATTCTCGCGCCTGACGACGCGAACGGTTTTGCCATGGGTCTGATGACTTCGCACAATGGCGACATCGCCAATCACCTCGCGCAGACGCCGCCAGTTCTCATCGACGTGCGCAACGTCATCGTCGACCCAGTACGCGAGGTTGAGGCTCGCGTATGATCCTACACTCACGCCGCCGATGCGCCCGAGAAATCCGTGCGAGAGGTTCGGCATCTCCCACGCCGTGAGAATCGCTATCGGCAAAGATGTGGATTGACGACTCACTCGGACTGTTCGCGGATCGGCAGATGCCGTATAATCGACTCCTTTAGATCCTGAGGTTTATGCAGTCTATGGACGGCTATCAATACCTGATTCAGCGCAACAAGCTGATGATCCAGTTGGAGGATGATCTGGCCAAGTTGAAGGATCTCCCCGACCCCGAACGCGACAAGGAAACCAAACGGCTGCAGACCAAATTCGACTTCGCGCTGGCCGACCTCTACGCGAAGGTTGCCGACGAATTCCCCGGCGAACGCAAAAAGAAAGCGCGCCCGATTTCCGATCCGAGGTAGCGACGCCGCTTGCAGGGTTCCATCAACATAGTCGGCGCCCGCACTCACAACCTGCAAAACCTTTCGCTCGAAATTCCGCGCGGCAAGCTGACTGTCGTCACCGGCGTCTCGGGCTCCGGCAAGTCGAGCCTGGTGTTCGACACGCTGTATGCCGAGGGCCAGCGGCGCTACGTGCAGTCGCTCTCGACCTACGCGCGGATGTTCCTCGCGCGGATGGAACGGCCGGACGTCGATGCGATTTCGGACATTCCGCCGGCGCTCGCGCTGCGCCAGAAAAATACCATCAAGAACGCGCGCTCAACGGTCGGCACCGTCACCGAAATCAGCGACTACATCCGGTTACTTTTTGCGACCATCGGTAAGACGATGTGTCCCTCGTGCGGATGCGAGGTCACGCGCGATTCGGTCGAAAGCGCCGCGCAACGCGTCATCGCAACGCCCGGGATGTATATCTTCACTGCACCGTTCGAGATGGGTTCGCGCTCGCCGTTCGAGGCCGCCAACTGGCTCATCGCGAACGGATACCATCGCGTGTTCGAGGACGGCGCGGTGGTCGAGACCGCGGAGTTCGCCGAGCATCTGAAAAATGGCGGCTCCTCGCGCACCACTCCGCTCGATGCGGTCATCGATCGCGTATCGGTGAGCGGCGACGGTGAAGCCGAACGCATCCGCGAGGCGCTGGAGAAATCATTTTACCTCGGCGCCGGGCGCGCGCGTCTAATCAGGGCCGAGCGCCGCGAGGGCGTCATCGCGCAGCTCGATGCGATCGAGCTGGATCGACGCTTCAACTGCTCGCGATGCGGCACGCCATTTCCGGATCCATCGCCGGCGCTGTTCTCATCCAATAGTCCGATTGGCGCGTGCGCCGAATGCGAAGGCTTCGGGCGCACAGTTGAACTCGATCTGGAAAAGGTCATCCCCAATCCGAATCTTTCGATTCGGCAGGGACTCATCGCGCCGTGGCGCACGCCTGCTTACAAAGAGATGAGCGAGTGGATGATCAAGCTCGCGCGCAAACGGAAAATCCGCACCGCCGTGTCATTTCGCGAGATGACCGATGAGGAGCGCGCATGGCTGGTCGACGGCGAGCCGCGCCCCGAGTCATCGCCTGATGACGGCAAAAAGCGGCGTCATCATGAATTCGACGACGACCGCTGGCCCGGCGTGCGCGGATTTTTCCGGTGGCTCGAGGGCCGTCGCTACAAAACTCACGTCCGCATCCTGCTCGCGAAGTATCGCCGCTTCGTGCCCTGCCCGGTTTGCTCCGGCGCGAAGCTCAAGCCTGACGCGTTGAATGTGCGCATCGATGACGCATCGATCGCCGACATCGGCAAGCTCTCGGTCGACGAACTTTCGGCCTGGGTCGATTCACTCCGTCGCCAACCGGCGATCGCGGATCGATGCGCGACGGTTTTGCGCGAACTCAAAAATCGCGTCGGCTATCTCACCGAGGTCGGGCTCGGATATCTCACCCTCGAGCGACAGGCGCGCACGCTTTCGGGCGGCGAGGCGCAACGTATCCACCTCGCGAGCGCGCTCGGCAGTCTGCTGGTCGGCACCCTCTACGCGCTCGATGAACCCACGGTGGGACTTCATTCATCCGATGCGCGCCGGCTGCTCGCGGTGCTGCGCCATCTGCGCGATCTCGACAACACGGTGGTGGTCGTCGAGCACGATTCGACGATAATCGACGGCGCGGATTTCATCGTCGAGCTCGGTCCCGGCGGCGGCAGCGAGGGCGGCGCTCTGATGCACGTCGGGCCGCCCTCGAAACACGCCATCGCGAGCGCCACCGGAACCGCGGGACGCGTGCTGCTGATGCGCGCGATGTCGCGCGAGCGGCGCTTCACGAAACATGATGCGGCGATTCGCATCAAGGGTGCGCGCGCACACAACCTCAAGGATGTCGACGTCGTGATTCCGCTGGCGCGGCTGGTCTGCGTGACCGGCGTTTCCGGCTCCGGCAAATCGACGCTGGTCGAAGACGTCCTTTACAACAATTACTTGCGGCGTCGGGGCGAGAGCGTCGAGGCCGGCGAGTGCGCGCGCATCGACGGATTCGAGCAAATCGGTGCGATGGTCCATATGGGTCAGGAGCTGCCAACGCGCTCGATGCGCTCCAATCCGGCCACCTATCTGAAAATCTACGACGACATTCGTAAGCTTTTCGCCTCGACCGCGGAAGCAAAGCGGACCGGTGTCACCTCGCGCGACTTTTCTTTCAACGTGGAAGGCGGGCGATGCGAGAAATGCGCGGGAACCGGCACCGTCACGATCGAAATGCATTTCATGGCGGACCTCGAGGTCACTTGCGATCACTGCGATGGACGCCGCTTCCAGAGCCACATCCTCGGAATTCGGTATCAGAAGCTCAACATCGATCAGGTGCTCGATCTGACGGTTGACGACGCGCTGAAGTTTTTCGCCCACCACAAATCGATCCTCAAACGGCTGGAGGCGTTGAGCGCGGTGGGACTCGGCTACGTGCGTCTCGGACAGACGACATCGACGCTCTCGGGTGGCGAGGCGCAGCGGCTGAAAATCGCGCGGTTCCTGCTCGCCGACCTCGAGCCCGCGCCGATCAATCAAAGCGGAAAGGCGCTGCCACGCATGTTCCTCCTCGATGAGCCGACGACCGGACTGAGCTCGGCCGACATTCGGAAACTAATCAAGGTGCTGATGCGGCTGGTGACCGACGGCAATACGCTGGTCGTCATCGAGCACAATCTCGAATTCATCGCGCACGCCGATTGCGTGATCGATCTTGGCCCCGGCGGTGGCGACGAGGGCGGCCGTGTCGTGAGCGCGGGATCGCCGTTAAAGGTTGCCGGCGCGGAGAAATCCGCGACTGGACGCGAGTTGCGCATCCTGTTCGGATTGCCGCTAAACGCAGGCGCAAGCGCGGTACGATCGGCGGCGCGCAGCGTCGCAGGCATGGCATGACGGGAGGACATCAGGGAATGAGAAGGTTCACAACTCGAAGGCGCGAGCGCGGCGCGACCCAACTCGCCTTCCTCGATATCGTGACGGCGATTGTCGTGCTCGCGATTTTGGTCTATGCCGCGACGCGACAATTTCCCGCCTATCACACAGCCGCCGCGCCTGCTCCCGCAACATCCCAAGCGCATTGAGTAGTACGACCGGCGAGCGGCTCGATCATTATCTCGTGCGCACGGGGCACGCCGCCTCGCGGCGCGAGGCGCGCGAGATGGTCGGTCGAGGCGCGGTGCGGCTCAACGGCCGGCGCGGGATCAAGGGCGCGATCGTGCGCGCCGGTGATGAGGTCGAGGTCCAAACGGCTCCCCATCTTCTCGCCATCGAGCCGGATGCCGACTTTCCGCTCGAGGTTCTCTTCGAGGATGCCGCACTTATCTTGGTCAACAAACCCGGCGGCATTCCGTGTCATCCGTTGCGGCCCGGCGAGTTCGGCACTGTGATGAATGCGGTCGTCGCGCGATTCCCTGAAATCAAGGACGTCGGCGACAAGCCGATCGAGGGTGGATTGATTCATCGCCTCGACAACGGAACATCGGGAGCGCTGATGATCGCGCGCACCACCGATGCTTTCACTATCCTGCGGCGCGCGATTCGCTCCGGCGCTATCAGGCGAAAGTATCTCGCGATGGTGACGGGAAATCTCCGTGCGCCGCTGACGATGAGCGCACCCATCGCGCATCATCCAAAAAATTCGCGACGGATGCTCGCTTGCGATGCTTCCGATGCGGAGCGCCTTTCCGCGAGGCCCGCCCTCACGCGCGTCCAGCCGGTCCGGCGCATAGGCAATTTCACGCTCGTCGAGGTCGTGCCGACCACCGGCATGCGGCATCAGATTCGCGTGCATCTTGCGCACGCTGGATTCCCTATCGTTGGTGACCTTCTATACGGAGGCACGCCATGCGAACTGGAGCCAGGACGCTTCGGGCTGCATCTCGCGGAAATCGATCTCGAATCCCCCGCGTCAGGCGCGATCAAGGTCTCGGCGCCGCTTTCTGACGATTTGGCGCGTATGCTCGAGCCGAAAAGTTAGTCGCAGGCGCATCGCGCGCATCCGGCGGCCCGCGGAGGCACGCCGGTTTCCGCCGCCGAGGTTTCCGTGAACACCGAGGTTCCGCGGAAACTGGTCGCGACGTTGCCGGGCGCGCCGTTAGGATTTACGCCGGGATACGGATTGCGTCCAAGGCTTACTCCTCCGGGAGGCGCGATATACGGAGACTGCGTGCCGCTGTTGATCGCGTAGGCAGTGCACTGAGCAGCCGCCGCGGTGCTCGCACTTTGGAAGTTCGTCGACTGCACCCGCCCGACCCATCGGGTCCCGAGGCCGATGCCGAAACATGAGCAGTTGAATATCGATTGCGGTATGGGGGTGGGACCTCCCGCCACCACCAACGGGGCGGGATTCAGGACCGGAAGCGCGCTGGTGGTCGTCAATGCCGCGGGCGCTCCAGGAGCCGCTGCGGCAGTACTCGGCGCCGCGGCAGGTAAGGACAGCGGGGTTAGCGTGGTAAGCCTGCCGCTCGAAGCACCGGTCGGAGGTGCGGATGAGAGCGGCCCGGTGGCCGACGGCACCAGCGGCACTCCGGCGGGAATGTTGCTCTGCGCGAGCCCCGAGGTACTCGCCGTCAGCCCAAGAAATCCGAAACATACCAGCGCGATCGCCGTACTGACCACCGAAGGTACTCGCCGCATCCAATCTGCCATGGGTATATTCACTGACTATTGTGATCGATTCGGTTCGCAGACATCGCAAACCGTCTTGGATATAATCGCGACCCAAATCGTGCTGTGCAAGCTCTCTAACCGGTCGTTTGCCCGCGTCATGGGGCCGGACGCGCAGGCAAGGAGGATTTTCCAGATGTCGAAGTGTATCGGACGCGCCGCGATAGCCATCGCCGTTCTCGCCCTGATGCTCGGCAATACGCGGATGGCGGCCGCGCAAATGGCTGCCGGCTCAGGCTCATCGGCGCCAACCGGCGTCTACAATCCACCCGCGCCGCCGGACGCGGATTTGCAAGCGCCCGCGACCAGCGGACCCATCCAGTTGCAGAGTATTCCGGTGACTCCACAAGCGCCCCCAGATACCAGCGTGCCGGTGCCGGCAACCGCGCAGTTCGAGCATCATGATTCGCTCCCCGCTTTGCCCGGAATTTTCGTGCATCAATGGTCGACCACGCACGAAGTTCCGCCCGAAAGCCTGATCAGCGAAAGCTACCTGCGCACCGCCGATCAGACCGCGCGCAAGATGACGCTGAAGGAAGCCATCTATGTCGCGCTGCGTAACAACCCCAACGTTAAGTATATCGAGCTCAACCCGATCGGCGGTCAGGAAGGCGTGCGCGCGGCAAATGCGGCATTCGATCCGAACCTGACTTCGCAAGTCGATGTCATCAAGAGCGTGACGCCCGCCACCTCGGTGCTCGTGGGTGCGACCGCATCGGCGACCAAGCTCTATGACTGGAATTTCGGCATCAACAAGCTGTCCGCGCTCACCGGCGGCACGATGGGTATCACGTTCGACAACGAGCGCACGCTCTCGAACTCTCTGTTTGCATCGATCAATCCGTCGTACAGTCCCACCTTGGCGGTGTCGATAGCGCAGCCGTTGCTGCAGAGCTTCGGATGGGAATTCGCGACCATCAATGTGCGCGTGGCAGAGTCCGGGCAGAAACAGGCGCAGTGGAACTATGAGCAATCGTTGCAGGACCTGATTCAATCGATCGCGTCGGATTATTGGAACGTGGTGCTGAGCGAGGAAAACCTCGACGTGGCGCGCGCCGCGCTGAAGTTCAATCAGGACCTGGTGCGGCAGAACGCGATCTCGGTAAGGGTCGGAACACTCGCGCCGCTCGATTTGCAGGAAGCGCAGTCGGCGGCCGCCACTTCAGCGGCGAACGTGTTTACCGCGGTAGCCAATTTGAAAACCGCGCGCGCGCAGCTTCGTCAGGATGTGATGTTCAATCCGGACGGAACTTTTCTGCCGGCGGAAATCCAGCCTGCCGATCTGCCCAAACCTCACGAGGCGATCGTCATCGACGAAGACCAGTCGCTGCGCGCGGCGGTCGAATATCGTCCATCGTTGGGAGGATTGCGCGAGTCAATTCGCGGCGCGCTGCTGCAGGTGCAGTACGCGGAAAATCAGACGCTTCCGCAGCTCAATCTAGGCGCGCAGATCGGAGTTACCAATACCGCGGGCCACTCGCGATGTAACGCGCCATTCGGCATGCCGGTCGCGGGTTCGGGCAATTGTACACCTTCAGGCACGGTAGATGAGGGCATGGGCCCGATGCCATATCCTTCTGACTCCGGGAGCAGGCTTCCATTCGGCGGCATCTATGGCGATGCGCTGAACAAGATGTGGAACTTCGGCTTCTATAACTACGCAGCGGTGCTGACCTTCCAGATGCCGCTCGATAACGCCAGCGCGCGAGCGGCTCTCGCACAGGCCCGCGTCTCATACGAACAGACGCGCCTGCAGTATCGCGCGCAGCTTTCCGCCGCCGTAGTGCAAATCGAAAATGCGCTCGCCAACCTGTATGCCGATCAGAAGCGCGCGCAGGCGACCGAGCAGGCGACCTTCTACGCGCGGCAATCGCTCAATGACGAGAACGTGCGCTTCCGCGTTGGGATGGCGACGACGCATGACCTCCTGCAGTTCCAGGAAGAGGAAGTATCGGCGGAAGGCAATCAGGTGCAGTCATTCGTCGACCTCGAGAACGCGAAGGTCAACCTGCAGCATGCGCAAGGAACGTTGCTAACGGCATTCAACATCAACTTCCAGCTTCAGGATCCTCACGAGGTACCGTGGTACGCGGCATTCTAGGACCTAACCCCTAACTCCTTCCCCTGCAGGGAAGGGGAATCAGAAAAAAGAATGGAGAGCCTGAGCATCGATGCTCAGGCTCTCCATTTTGAGGGAGACAGAGACATAGATATGGTAAGTGAGAATTATGAGCGTCGATATTGCGCTTAGCGGCGACCGTCGCATCCTGCCCGGCCTGGCTGTCACCGTTCGTTCCGCACTTGAGAACTCGACCACAATCCTGAATGTCCACGTCATCAGCGCGGGACTACTGGATGCTGATAAGTCGAAGCTGCAAAAGTCCTGGAAACATCCTAATTGCGGTCAGGTAAGTTTCGCTGAGATTGCAAAGGACCAGCTTAAGGGTTTCCGTTCGACGGCATATCTGAAAAGTAAGGCGACCTATGCACGATATTTTATAGGTGACATGTTTCCAAGTCTCGCGCGGTGCGTTTACCTCGATGCCGACTTGCTAATCTTCCGCGACTTGGCCGAAACGTTTCGAATTGATCTCGGCGACAAGGTCGCCGCAGCAGTCCGCGACGTCGGTGTTCGCATCAATCCGATTGATCTTTCCT
>Ga0070735_10004517_pt1 | contig 11718 bp, 9 predicted proteins | sample Coa_R1_FD_66443 | JGI IMG/M metagenome (GOLD analysis project Ga0070735, IMG submission 66443) | Surface soil microbial communities from Centralia Pennsylvania, which are recovering from an underground coalmine fire - Coalmine... | ecosystem: Environmental > Terrestrial > Soil > Unclassified ... | reverse complement strand
GCGACACGTTCTGCACCGAGCCCACGTCCACCCCGTCCAAGGTGACGAGGAAGTTGGGCGAGAGGCCGGACGCCGACGGCAACACGGTCGACACCGTCGTGGTGGGGCGCAACGGGTTGCCCAGCAGGTCCAAGAACCCGTAGGCGACCAGCGCAGCCGACACCACCACGAACGCCACCAGGTTGACGAGGATCCGGCGGGTGATCACGAGCCGCCCCCGCAGGTGGTGGACGCGTAGCGCGCGTCGGAGCCGCCGCCCGGGATCCCGCACACGATGACGTCGTCGAGCACCTGGGCGAAGTTGTTGACGGTCACCGCCGCGAGCGTGTGGTTCGCGCCCGGTAAGTAGAGCAGGAGCTTGGCCAGGTCCTGCTGGTGTCCCGCCAGCTGCTCGGCGACCGCCGCCAGAGCGTTGATCTGGTCCTCGGTCTGCGGCACGCCCGAATCGAGGATCGACCGGCCTTGCACCGCCAGGTTGTCGAGGGACTGCAGGAGCTGGACGAACTGGTTCGACTGCTGGGCGAGGACCTGCGTGGTCTGGGCGAGGTTGGACACCGCCTGCGCGTCCGACTGGGCGTTCGGCGCCAGCGTGGCCGAGAACTGGTCCATCTGGTGGACGACGGACTGGATCTCGCTCGAGCGCGTGGCGTACCCGCCCAGCACCGTGCCGAACTCGTCGAGCAGCTGGCGCAGCTGCGCGGACTGGCCGCCGAAGCCCTGCGCGCCGTTGTCGATGACCTGCGCGAGCTGCGCGGCGTTGACCGCCCCGAAGACCGCCGTCCCCGACGACACGAGCTGCTGGATGCCGGGCACCACCTCGGTGTGGGCGATCGTCGCGCCGTCGCCGAGGGCCCGGCCGCCGGTGCCGTCGGCCACGAGCGCCACGTAGCGCTCACCGAGGATCGTGGTCTGGCGCAACTGCGCGGTGACGTCGGCGGGGACGTCGGCGCTCTTCGCCACCGACATGACCACCTTCGCCTGGTTGTGATCGAGGGTGATCGACTGCACGTTCCCGACCGTGATGTCGGCGAACTGGACGGGCGCACCCGACACGAGGTCCCCCACATCCGAGAAGACCGCCGAGGCGTGCACCGAGCCGCTGCCGGCGGCGCATCCGCCGAGCACCACCGCCACGAGCGCGACGGCGCCGAGCGCGCCGACCACCTTGGCGACCGCACGCGGCACAGCAGGGCGCGTCGCGGCCGGGCGCGTCGCGGCCGGGCCCGTCACAGGAGGCTCCCGAAGAAGTGAGCGACCGCGCCGAGTGCGCTCAGGAGGCCGCCGAACGCGCCACCACCGCCTTGGTTGGCTTGCTGGTCGGTGATCGACGCCACCCGCGTGGCCACGTCAGCGCTCGACGACTGCGGGGCGTGGGTCTGCGGCGTGCTGAGCATCGAGGGCGGCAATTGCGACAGGGTCGAGCGCTGGCTCGGCGTGAGGCCGGGGATCTGGTTCAAGCCTTGGGAGAGGACCTGCTGCGGCGTCGTCCCCGACGCCGCGCCCGACTGCGTCCCGGCCGTCCCCTGTGACCCGTTCGACGAGATCGAACCGCCCGACACGTTGCCGAGCACCTGCGGGATGACCGAGAGCAGCTGGTCGAAGTAGCCCGAGTTCGGATTGCCACACGACTGCAGGGTCTGGACCTGGGTCGGGCTCAGTCCCGCGGCGTGGTTGGCGAGCACGCGGCGGCACACGCCGGCGAGACGGTCGCGGATGAGTCCCGCCATCACGTTGCCGGTCAGACCGGGCGCCATCTGGTTGTTGAGGTTCAGCCAGTTGTGCGTGGGGTCGTACGCGCGGCCGGCGGCCGAGAACAGCTGCACCGACGATGACAGGCCCTGGTCGAGCGACGACAGGTTGCGGTCGAGGGTCCTCCCCACCTGGGTGATGGTGCCGATGTCGGTCTGCAGCGGTTGCAGGTTGGGGTTGAGCAACGCGGCCAGCTGTTGGCTCGCGTCGGCGAGTTGGGTGATCGAGTCGCCGAGCGGGCCGCTGTTCTGCGCCACCACGTGGGCGACGGTCGCGTAGGACTGGAGCAGCTGCGCCACGGTCGACGTCCGCTGCTTGAGCGTGCCCGTGATCTGGGCGAGCGATCCCTCGAGCTGCCCGAGGTCGTTGCCCTTCTGGGCGAGCACGTTCAGGGTGGTGGCGCCCCGGGCGATGAGCTGGTTCAGCGACTGGCCTTGGCCCTGGAGGTCCTGGGCCAGGTTGTTGATGAGCCCCCCGAAGGACGGCGCGTTCACCTGGCCCAGGTACTGCTGCAGGTCGCGCAGCAGCTGGTCGGTCGATATCGGCACCGACGTGCGGGACTCGGGGATGACGGCCCCGGGAGCGAGCCGGGGGCCGCCGGTGTACCCCGGCGACAGCTCGATGGACGGTTCGCCGAGCAGTTGGGGCGTGGTCAGCGCGGCGTGGACCCCCGCGGGCAGCGACTGCGACCCCTTGATGCTCATGGTCACGATCACCCGCGACGCGCCTGGCGCGACGCCGGTGACGTTGCCGACCCCGACGCCCAGCAGGTCCACGGCGTTGCCGGGGAACAGGCCCTCGGCGCTCGGGAGCATGGCGGTGACCGTGTAGGACGACGGGCCGCCGGCGCACGACGCCAGGGCGACACCGCCGACTGCCAACGCAGCCGCCACCGCCGTCGCCGACAGCCCTCGCCTCCAGGCGGGACGGCGCCGGCGCGCGCCTTGCGGTGCCGGGGTGCGCCGTCGGGTGATCGCGCGTCGCACGGTCATCCTCCGAGCAGCGGCACGAGCAGCTGCTGCAACGGATCCGACGACGACCGCGGGGCGCCCCCGGCGCCCGGGGGCGAGGCCGCGGCACCGCCCGTGGGCGTGGCCGACGACTGCGCAGACGTCCCCGGACCGCCCGAGGGTGTGGCCGACGTGTTCGTGGGGGGCGGCCCGGTGCGCCGGTCGCAGGGCGTGGGGTCGGGCCCGAGGACCTCGTCGAGCGCGGTGTCGACCGCCGCGCAGTTCCCCAGCGCTCCGTACGCGCCCGAGATGCCGATGAGGTTGGCGTAGATGTTCCCCCACGACTGCGGCGCGTTGTTCGGACCCGAATAGCCGATGGAGGCGAAGCCCTTCACCGCCGACGACAGGTACGACACCCCCTCCGCCAGGTCCATCTGGTGTTGCTGGACCACGCCGAGCACCGATGTCAGGTGGCCGATGAGCGCCTGGAGCTGAGGCTGGTTCTGGCCCACCAGGCTGGCGGTCTGCGCGGCCATCTGGTCGGTGTTCTGGATGAGCGACCCGAGCTGGCTCGAGTGGTCGGCGAGGCCCTGGACGACCCGCGCGACGTTGTCCACGAGGCCGGCAAGCTGCTGGTCGTGTTGCGCCACGGTCGACGCCACCGCGTTGGCGGACCCGATGAGGTCGCTCACCTGCCCACGGCGCTGGTCGATCACGCCGGTGAACTTGTTCAGACCGTCGATGATGGCGGCCACCTGCGCCTGCTTGCCCTGGGTGATGGCCTGCAGCGCGTCGACCATCTGGTTGAACGCCTGCACGTCGCTCTGCTCGAGGAGGTTGCCGGTCGCCTGCTGCAGGTCCTGGAACTCCACGGGGACCGACGTCCTCGTGATGGTGGCGCCCGCCTGCAGCGGGTGGGCCCAGCCGGTCTGCGGTTGCAGCACGACGTCGAGCACGCCGAGCAGCGTCTGGACCTCGATGGCGGCGGTCGTCTCGTGGGGCAGGACCACGCCGTGGTCGATGGCCAAGTCGGCGACGACCGCGTTGCCGTCGATGCGCATGCCGCTCACCGTGCCGACGCGCACGCCGGCCACGTCGACGGGCGCGCCCTTGCCGATCCCGGCGGCGTCGACGAAGCGCGCGTGCAGCGTGTACGACGGCACGAAGACCGATCGGTTGAGGACGAGCACTCCGAGGACGAGCGCGGCCGCCACCGCGATGGCCACCACCCCGATGAGACGCGGGTCGCGCTCGGTGAACGACTTCATCGCCCGCTCTTGCCGTGGTTGGCGGCGGCGCCCGCCACCGCGCCCAGTACCTGCCCGACGCCGTTCGACGAGGCGGTGCCCATGCCCGATGCGCCGGCGGGCGACGGGATCCCCGACCCCGGCGGCGAACCGAGCGGGCCCGATCCGGCGGGGGCGCTGCCGCCCTCGTAGTAATTGCACGACGTCTCGTTGGCCATGCAGGTGTAGACGGTCTGGATCTCGAACCACTGGCCGTAGCCGGAGATCTCGACGTAGGGGGCGAGGCCCGAGCCCAGCGTGGACAGCCCCTTCGACAGGTCACCCGATTGGTTCTGGATGTCCGCGGACACCGCCTGGAGGTCGGCCACCGCGGTCGACAGGGACCCGTGGGTGTCCGTCTCGAGCTTGGCGACCTCCTGGGCGACGGTGCCCAGGTTGGCCACGGTCTGGTCGAGCAAGTCGTTGCGCCCGGCGAGCGACGCGGACACGGTCTGCAGGTTGTCGACCACCCGGCCGAGGTCGCCGCTTCGTTGCGACAGGGCGCCGAACACCTGGTCCATGTTCGAGATGACCTGGCCCACTTGCGTGTCGACCGACCCCACGGTCTGCGACACCGACGCGGCGTTGTTGATGAGCTGGTCGACCTGCGACTCGTTGCCCTGCAGCGCGTCCGCGAACGCCTGCACGATCTGGTTCGCCTGCTGCGGGTGGAGGGCGGCGAGGAGCGGGCCCAGCGAGTTGAGCAACGCGCCCACGTTGGCGTCGGGGGTGTCGTTGGCCAGCGGCAGCGTGGCGCCGGCGGGGAGCACGGACCCGGTCGAGCTCGGGTACAGGTACAGGAACTGCTGGCCGAGCACGTTGTGCCACTGCAGCCCGACCTGCGTCCCGCGCCGCAGGTGCACGGTGTCGTTGACCGTGAACGTCACGAGCGCGTGGGCGCGTTGCAGCGTGACGCCGGTGACCTCGCCGACCGTGACGCCCGCCACCTTGACGTCGTCGGACGGGTGCAGGCCGGTGGCGTCGGCGAGCTCCGCGGCGTAGGTGGTGCGGTGCGAGAAGAAGCTGATGTTGCCGATGCGTGCGGCCAGCACCGCCAGCACGAACAGGCATACGACCGCGAAAGCGAGCACCTTGTACGCCGTGGGCTGGAGCAGCCCGCTGCGGCGCAGGCGTGTCCCGACCCCCGTGAAGACCCGGCGCGACCCGCGGTCGAAGGCGTGACGGCGCAGCCGCCTCCCGGTGTCGAGCCGCAGCGACGTCACGGCAGACCCCCGAGGAGTCCGGGCCCGGACCCGCTTCCCGAGCTACCGGTGCCGGACGTTCCGGTCCCCGACCCCGAGGTCGATCCGCCGCCCAGGAGCCCGCTGCCCACACCGAGGAGCGAGTTGACGATGCTGCCGATGCCGGAGGGTTGCGGGGCCTGCGGTGCGGTGAGCGACTGGTAGAGGTTGTTCGTCAGCTGTTGTGCGGCCTGTTGCGACGAGGATCGCGCCGCGCCGGCAGGCGACGTCCCCCGCGCCTGTGCGGCGTTGAACGCCGCCAGCTGGCTCGAGCAGTCGAAGGGCGTGCCCGCGCCGGTGAGGGCCTGCTGCAGCGGCTGGAGGAACGACAGGCCGGGGCTCGCCGGGGCGATGAGGCCGCACACGAGCGAATTGAGGTCGTCGAAGAGGACGAAGGTCTTGAAGTAGCCGTACGACGAGCCGTCGGACAGGACCTCGTTGGGGTCGAGGGCGTTGGCGAAGCGCTGGAAGTAGACGCCGAGGCCCTGGATCACGTGCCCGACGTCCTGCTGGTGGACGAGCACCATGCGGGCCACGTTGTCGCCCGCGTTGAGCATCGTCTCGATGTCGGGGTGGTATGCAGACAGGAACTGGGCGAGGTCGTCGGCGAACGGCGCGAGCGCCTGCAGGAGCCGCGCGTAGGAGGGCGCCGCCCGGTTGAACGCCGGCAGTGCCACGTTCGACGCCTGGGAGATGGCGTTGAACGAGCTCGCCGTGGGCGTGAGGGCGGTGGTGAACGAGGTGAACGAGTCGAGGGCGTGCAACTGGTCGGGCAGGGTCCGGTCGAGGAGGTCGGCCAAGCGGGCGCCCTGGTCGATGCTCGCCGCGATGGTGGGGCCCTCGTTCACCGACGCCTGCGCCAGGTCGGTGACCACCGCGCTCAAATCCGGCGCGTCGATCTTGGCGAGCAGGGGGTCCGCGGCGGCAAAGAGGTCGCCGAGCTCGCTGGACACGTTGGTGTGCGTGATCGCCGAGCCCGCGGCGAGTGCCGGGGCGCTGTCCGGTTGCGAGAAGCCGAGGCTCACCTCTTCGGCACCGAAGACGTTGATGGGGCGGATGGTCGCCTTTGCGTCGGCGGGCACGTGGAACGAAGGGTCGATGAGCATCTGCACGTCGGCCTGCCGGTCGGCGAGGGTGATCGACGCCACCCGGCCCACCTGCACGCCGCGGTAGGTGACCTCGGAGCCGGCGTGCAGGCCCTCCCCCGCCTTGGAGAACATCCCCGACAGGACGTACTGACCCGAGAAGGCGCCGTTGGACGCCTTGACGATGGCGACCACGCCGATCACCGTGAGGACGGCGGCGACCGCCACGAGCCCGGCGCGCACCGGCCGCCGTTTCATCCGACCAACCTCGCCGTGGAGCTGGCGCCCCCGAACATGACGGTGGACAACAGCAGGTTGAGCAGGACCACCACGATGATCGAGATCCGGATGGCGCGGCCGGCAGCCACGCCCACGCCGGCGGGACCGCCCGTGGCCTTGTACCCGTAGTAGCAATGGATCATCGTCACCGCCACGGCGAAGACCATGGCCTTCACGAACGAGTAGACGATGTCGAGCGGCGGCAGGAACAAGCGGAAGTAGTGCTGATAGATCCCCGCCGACAGCCCGAAGAACTTCGTGACCACGAGCTCGGTGGCGATGAAGCTCGCGAACAGGGCGGCCAGGTAGAGCGGGATCATGCAGATGAGAGCGGCCCACACCCGCGTCGTGACGAGATACGTGAAACTGTCGACGCTCATCACCTCGAGCGCGTCGATCTCCTCGGAGATGCGCATGGCGCCGAGTTGCGCGGTGAAGCCCGCGCCCACCTGCGCGGCCAGCGCCACACCGGCAACGAGCGGCGTGATCTCGCGGGTGTTCGCCAGCGACGAGATCACGCCCACGAACGCCTGGGCGCCGATCTGCTGCAAGCCCGTGAAACCTTCGAGGCCGACCTCGGTGCCGGTGAAGAACGCGATGCTCGTGACGACGAAGAACATCCCCCCGCCGATGACGAGCGCGCCCGTGCCGATGGTGATGTCGGAGACCAGGGTGGTGATCTCGCGCCGGTAGCGCAGCCCCTGGGGCAAGGTGCGGACCACCTTGACGTAGAAGGCCAGCTGGTCGAACGCGAGGTCGAGGACCTGGGCGATCCCGGTCCCCGTCTTGCCGACGCTCGACCGCAGCGGTGAAGGCGGCCGGCGGCGGGGCGGAGGGCGGCGGCGCGAGGGCGCGTCGAGGACGGCGCCGGCGAGCTCGGGAGGAGCGGCCATCTCAGATGACCTTCTGCGGGACGAAGTTGAAGTAGACGACGGTGAGCACGAAGTTGACGAAGAACGCCAGCACGAACGTGATCACGACGGCCTGGTTCACGGCGTCACCCACGCCCTTCGGCCCGCCCTTGGCGTACAGGCCCTTGTAACAGGCGACCATGGCGGCGAGGAAGCCGAACACCGCCGCCTTGAACAGCGCCATCCACAAGTCGGCGAGCTGGCTCAGTTCGGAGAAGGTCGAAAAGAAGCTGCTGCTCGTGATGTGGATCGAGTGCGTGCCGAAGTACAGGCCACCGGCGATCCCCGCCGCGCTGACGACGGCGTCGAGCAGCACGGCGATGAATGTCGCGGCCAACAAGCGAGGCAGCACCAACCGGTGAAGGGGATTGACGGCCATGACCTGCATGGCGTCGAGCTCGTCACGGATGCGCCGGGAGCCGAGGTCCGCGCACATGGCCGAGCCCCCCGCGCCGGCGATGAGCAAGGCGGTCGCCACAGGCGCCTGCTCGCGCACCACCGCCAGCACCATGGCCGCGCCGAGCTGGGATTGGGCACCGATCTGCTGGAGCAGCGAGCCCACTTCCAGCGCGATGACGATGCCGAAGGGGATCGACACCAAGATGAGCGGCAGCGTGGTGACGCGCGCCAGGAACCAGCATTGGTCGAGGAACTCCCCGACGGGCAGCCCGCGCCGGAACAGCAGGCGCATCGACTCGAGAGCGACGGCGAACATCGCGCCGATCTCCCGGACCACGTTGGTGACCCTGGCGCCCACCGGCGTGGTCACCATGCTCACTTCGCTCTCCCTCCGACGACGACCGATCTCCGCTTCGGCTGTCTCCTCTCCGCGCCGAAGAGACGACTCTGGGCCCCGGCCTCGAGCTGCGCCCCCACGGCCGATCGGAGTACGGCCGCAAACCCTGCGAAGCGCCACCCGTCGACCGGTGCGACGCTGCACGAGGAAAACGTGCGAAGGCCTGCGATCTTGCGGTGGGGAGGGCCCACCACCTGTCCACTTCCGCCCACCACCAGGGCACATACCCACCGCGGACCGAACCACTGCAGACCGGGACTCCGTCGACCGCCTGGTCGGTGGACCCCCGCGCTCAGCGCGCTCACAGGTCGTCCACGCGCGACACGTGGGCGAGCGGGTCAGGGCTTGCCGAGCCGGAGGCTTGCCGGGTCAGGGTTTGCCGGGCGGGGCTTGCTAGTCAGAGCTTGCCCGTCAGGCGGGGCTAGTCAGAGCTTGAGTGACCCCTGCGGTGAAGTCAGGATGCCGCTCGCCGTCGACGCCACCCCCGAGAGCGTGCCCGCCAATGCGCTCGAGCCGGTGGGCACCACCGACCCCGGCACGCCCGGCAGTGCCGGGCCGACACCAGTGGTTGCGCCGGTGATCGCATCGGACGCCTGGCCCAGCGCCCCCGACAGGGGCCCGCCCACCCCCGGAACCTGCGACACCGCCTGGCCCACGCCCTGGAGCGCGGTACACGACGCGTCGCAGGGGGTTCCGGTCGCGTCGGGCGTCCGCGCGCCCTGCACGACCACGCCGTTCCCCGGGGCGGCGACCGGGCCGGCACCACCCGCCGGGCTGCCTGTCGCCGGGGAGACGCCGGAAGGCACCGACGAACCCGTGACCGATCCCGCCGACGACAGGGCGCTCACGACCGACATCGGATAGACGGGGTCGAACGCAGCGCTCCACGGATAGTCGCCGGAAGGTGTCGTCGAACCCGAAGCCAGCCGCGTCGGGGTATCCGCCGATCCCCCTCCCACTGACATCGGCACCGCGCCGCCGGTCGCACTCGGCCCGAGGAGGTGCGGGACGCCCTCCAGAACGCCGCCCAACACCGCGCCGATCGCCAGGCTGACAGCCCCGCCACCGACGACCCCACCGCGCCCGAGCCACTTGCGGCCCCCGGTGTCGTCCCTGACGACGTCGACGCCATCCACCGCGGCCGCAGCGGACGCGTGCGCCCCGGGCGCGTGCCTCCCGCGCTTCGCCGGCAGCACGATACGAAGCGGCCTGTGCGCCTCGCGGCCCGTCCGGTAGCGCGCGCCATGGGCGATGCCGCGCGGGGTCGCCAGCGCGTGCGCAGTGGCTTCAGGCATGGTTGACCTCCCATGACGTGACCGTGACGACGAGCCCGTGCACGGCCTCGGAGACCTGCTCGTGGTACACGCCGGGCGCCGCTCCGCCCGACAGCTGCACGACGGTGTCGAACGTCACCGATGTGGGGGTGTCGCCGGTCGCGGACAAGCGGACGCCGAGCGGCGCCTCGTGAGCCGACACCCACGTACCCCAGATCTCGGGCGGTGGCGCGACCCCAGGGGCGACGAGCGACCACCAGTCCTGGCGACGTTGCGCGGCCGCGTGCGTGGCGCCGAAGTACGCCTGCAGCGCGGCGCCCTCCACCGCAAGCGGCGCGGGCGACTGCGCCCAGTGCGGGTCGGGGCTGCCCGCCAGCTGCAGCGTTCCCATGGGCACCTCGTTGTGCACGAGGTCGAGGCCCTGGGCGACGAGTGGCGGCGGTGCCGGGCTGTGGTACGCGGTCACCCACGTCGTGAAGCCGCTATTCGACGTGGTGGGCGCGGCGCGCGCCGTGCTGGTCTGCACGGCTTCGACCAGGTAACGGTTCGGCGTGAACCACAGCGCGTCCGTCGGCCAGCACGTGTCGAGCACGAGCGCGTCGCCACCGAGTGCGGGGACGGGAGCGCCGGCCCGCACCACCGTGTGACCGGTGACCGTGAAGACATCGGTCGAGCACGCGCTGGTGTAGCGAATCAGGTCGCCCGGCTTGAGCGCGTCGATGTGGGAGAAGTAGCTGACGTCGTGCGCGAGCAACACGGCGGTCCCCGGAGAGCCCGGGAGCGGCGTGGAGGAGGCGTGGCCGACGGCCGCGCCGAGCACGTCGTCCTCGGTCCCCTGCGCCACCGGAGCGGTGACGCCCAACGCGGGCAGCTGGAGCACGCCCGTCAGTTGTCGGTCCTTGGCGGACGCGCCGCAGGAGCCCGCTCCCGGCGCGGCGGCGTCGTTGGCCGAACGCAAGAGCGCGGCGCGCGCGTGCTGGAAGTGGATCATCCAACCCGTCCGGTAGCCCACGACCCCGAGGGCGGCCCACACGAGGAGCACCCCGACGCCCACGCGTACCCAGTTGCGCAACGACTTGCCACCTTGTCCTGCCACCCTGCCTTCGCCGCCTGTTCCGGCTACCGCCGTGGGCGGGAGACGACGCGCGCCACCAGCGGCAAGCGCCGTAACTTGGGCCAGCCGATGAGGAGCAGTCCGATACCGGCGACGCCCGCGGCCGCAGGCAACGAGCCGGACCACCACTCGCCGGTGTGCACCGCAGTCGGAGAGGTCGCGGTCACCTGCGCGGGCGCGGGCGGACTGGCGGGCGCCGGCGGACTGGCGGCGGGCGCGGTGGCCGCGTTGATCCCCGTCGTGGAGACGTCACCGAGGGCGAGCTGGATCCCCTGTCCGGGTGCGCCTGGGAGAGCGGAGAACAACTGCGCCTTGACGCTGTGCGCCTCGGCGGCCCCGTTGGCGGCCGTCGACGCCGCCGCCAGGCACACGGTGCTGTCGAGCGGGGTGCCGGCCGCGAACTCCTGGCACTGGCCGGGGGCGTTGAGGTCGATCGTCTGGACGTCGCCCGGGATGTTGAGGGTGATGATGGCGACCGACGAGTGAGCCGTCGAGCTCCAGGCGCTGCCGTCGAAGGTCGACGACGCGGTGGCCGGCAGGATCTTGACCTCGACCAGGGGGGCTCCCGAGAGGACTCCCGACAGCGCGCCGTTGGCGAACGTGGCGCCCACGCTCCCGACGCCCGGCAGCAGCTGGATGTCAGCGGAGTCACCTTCGGCGTTTGCCGTGATCGGATAGGAACCGCTCCCCCCGCTGCCGGCGTTGGCGACCGACGAAACGGCCGTGCCCAGCTTGACCACGATGTCCGGCTGGTTGACGCTGCCGGCGGCCTGCACGGTGTTCTGCAGGTTGGTGACCGCCTGCGACAGGCCCGCGCACAGTTGGTTGAGCGGCGCGGGCGCAGAAGACGTGCACGATCCGAGCCCGGAAGCGAGGCCCTGGGTCAACTGGCTGGCGCCCCCTTGGAGAACGGGCTGGAGGATGCCGTTCACCCCTACGTCGATCTCGCCCACCTCGCCCTGTGCCAGCGACACCGGCCACCCGGCGTTGGTCACGCTTGCCGCCGAGGACGCGCACCCCGCGCCGATCGACA
>Ga0070735_10004515_pt1 | contig 11723 bp, 10 predicted proteins | sample Coa_R1_FD_66443 | JGI IMG/M metagenome (GOLD analysis project Ga0070735, IMG submission 66443) | Surface soil microbial communities from Centralia Pennsylvania, which are recovering from an underground coalmine fire - Coalmine... | ecosystem: Environmental > Terrestrial > Soil > Unclassified ... | reverse complement strand
TTCGCGGTGCTGATGGCGGTGCCCGGCGCCGAGGCCCCGCCCGAGTGAGATTCCAACCTGAATGTGCTGGTCAGCGGGACTGGTGTGAGCCGGTTAGGTGGTGCTCGGGCTGGCGGGTGAGGCTGCGCCCGTGCGGGGGCGGGTGGGGGGCGCGGCAGGCAGGAACCCGCATCCGGCAGGTCAGGTCTCGATGGTGAACTTCCCGGCCGCGGTCCGGCGCAGCCAGCCGCGGTCTTCGAGCCGCTTGAGCCTGGCGCGGACGTTCTCGAAGGGAGCCTGACACATAGCGCCGTTATGATAAGTCCACGCGGAGTGCGCGTCCGTGCAGGGCTCGGGACAGGGCGGCGGCGAAGGGGGCGGCCTCATTGCCGCGCAAGGTGGCGTAGCAGATGCGGATGGCGGGCGGGGCGGCGATGCGGAACCGGCGGCCGGGGGAGACCGCCCAGCCGTCGGCGGCGAGGGCGCTGGTGACCAGATCCTCGTCCTGGACCGGCAGCCAGCAGGTGAATCCGGACCGGGCGGTGCACGCGATGCCGCGCTCGCCGAGTGCCTGCCGCAGTGCCTCCCGGCGGCCGGTGTAGACGCTGGCGGCGTGCTGGACCAGGCTGGGGTCGGCCCACAGGCTGGCGACGGTTTCCTGGAGCAGGTAACTGACCCATCCGGTGCCGACAGCCTGCCTGCCGGTGACCCGGGAGATGGTCGCGTCGTCGCCGGCCACGATCGCCAGCCTCAGGTCCGGGCCCAGCGACTTCGACGCCGACCGGATATGAGCCCATCGGGGCAGGGTTCCGGTGGCGGTGTGGCTGGCGGTCCCCGCGACCGGGCCGGCATGGTCGTCCTCTATCACACCGGCGTCCGGGTATGAGCGCAGCACTCCGGCCAGCTCGGCCGCCCGGGCGGCGTCCCACGCGGCCCCGGTGGCGGCCTGCGCGCGCGGTGTGGCGATCACCGCGCGCGCTCCTTCGCTGAGTGCGCGTTCCAGCGCCCGCGGCCGCATGCCGAGCTCGTCGACCGGGACCGGCACGGCGAGGAATCCCATGGCCGCGATCAGGTCGAACGTCACCGCGTGCCCGGGGTCCTCGACGATCACCCGGTCGCCGGGTCCGAGCCAGGTGCCGAGCACCCGCTCGATGCCGTCCAGCGCGCCACCTGTCACCGCCAGGTTCGCCGGGTCGATGCCGTCGGCGCGCAGGCGTTCCGTCGCCAGGGCACGCAGCCGGGGATGTACCGGCTCGTCCGCGTACATCCGCCCGGCCGGCGCGGACTGCCGAGCCGGGAGCGCCGGCAGCAGGTCCGGATCTGGGGCGCCAGTGATGAGATCGCGGGTTCCTTCCGGCGGCCTCGGGTAGCCGCGGGTGGTGACCGGCGGCGCCTGCCGGATCCGTGTGCCGCCCCGGCCAGCCCCGGTCACGATGCCACGCCGGCGCAGCTCGCCATACGCGGCGGAGACCGTGGTGGGGCTGACGTCCAGCTCGGCGGCAAGCGTGCGCACGGCGGGGAGCTGGTCACCGGGCTTGAGCTGCCCGTTCCGGTACGCGGTCTCCACGCTCGCCGAAATCTCCTTGGCAGACCGGCCCGTCAGCGGATATCGTACCAGTATGTTCATGGAATGTACTGTAACATTGATTAAGACCCGGGACGTCGCGTGACCGCGGAATTCTCCGCCGAGGCCCGGCTGATCCATGCGGGCACCAGCCGTGCCCCCGGCGATCCGGTCTCGCCGCCGCTCGTACCTGCCAGTATCTATGTGTCCGGGCCAGAGGACATGCCGGGGCGGTCCTACAGCCGGGAAGGCAACCCGAGCTGGGAGGCGCTGGAGGCAGCGCTTGGTACCGCCGAGGACGCGGATGCGGTGCTGTTCCCGTCCGGGATGGCGGCGGCCATGGCGGTTCTGCTCGCGCTGACCGAGACGCGCAAGCGCGTCGTGGTGCCGTCGGATGGGTATTTCGGAGTCCGCACGCTGGCCGCGAAGCTGCGGCCCTTCGGTGTCGAACCCGTTCACGTCGACCAGCGGGACCTGTCCGCGGTCGAGGCGGCGCTGGGCACCGCCCCGTCGGTGCTCTGGGTGGAGACGCCGACGAATCCGCTGCTGCGCGTCATGGACCTGGCCCGCCTCGGTTCGCTCGCCGCCGCGGCCGGCGCGCCGATGGTGGCCGATAACACCGTCGCGACGGCGCTGCTGCAGCGGCCGCTCGAATGGGGCGCGATCGCGTCCGTGTACTCCCTGACCAAGTCGTCCTCCGGGCATTCGGATGTGCTGCTCGGCGCGGTGGTCAGCCGGGATGACGGGCTGACCGGCGCCGTGCGCGACTGGCGGTCCGCCGGCGGCGCCATCCCAGGGCCGTTCGAGGCATGGCTGGGCCTGCGCGGGCTGCGCACCCTGCCGCTGCGGATCGAGCGACAGTCCGCGAACGCGCTGGCCGTGGCCGGGCACCTCGTTTCTCATCCGCGTGTCACGGCCGTGCACTATCCGGGGCTGCTCACCGGCGACGAGCTTGACATAGCAAAACGGCAGATGCCATCTGGGTTCGGGCCACTGCTTTCGTTCGAGGTGGAGTCGGCCGAGGCGGCTACCGCCGTGGTCGCCGCCGCGCGGTTGATCGTGTCGGCCACCAGCCTCGGCGGGGTCGAGTCAACCTGGGAGCGGCGTGCCCGCTGGCCGGCCGAGACCGCGCCACCCGGACTCATCAGGTTCTCGGCCGGCATCGAGCCCGCCGCCGACCTGATCGCCGATATCGAATCCGCCCTGGAGGTGCTGTCATGAAGATCCGTGCCGGAGCGTACGAGGTGGACGACGATCCGGGCCGGGTGGACCTGGACGCCGCTGTCGCGTTCCTGACCACGCAGGCCTACTGGGCGCGCTGGCGGACCGGGGCGGTGATCAAAGAGCAGGTGAGTCAGGCGGCTCGCCTCGTCGGCGCCTATGACGAGGACGGGGCGATGGTCGGGCTTGCCCGCGCGTTCGGCGACGGGGTGACGCTCTACCTCGCCGATGTGTATGTCGAGCCCGGCCACCGGGGCGCCGGGCTCGGCAAGGCGATAGTCCGCCTGATGATCGACGACGGGCCTTACGCCGCGAGCCGCTGGATGCTGCACACGTCGGATGCGCACGGGCTCTACCGGCAGTTCGGGTTCGGCGTCCCGGGCAGCAGGAGCATGGAGCGTCCGCGCGGTGCCGAGCCGCTGCCGCCCGACCCGCTGGACACCGGGGTGCTCACCGGTGTGAAGGTGGCGCTGGAACCACTTGGCTACCGGCACCTGGACGGGCTGGTCGCGGCGTCGGCCGACGGTGGTGACCTGTACCGGCTGTCCGCTGTGCCTCGGGGCGCGGAGCAGATGCGGCAGTACATCGAGACCGCTATCGCCGGGCGGGACCGGGGTACCTCGGTGCCGTACGCGGTGCGGCGGCTTCTTGATGGTGTGCTGATCGGCTCGACCAGGTTCTGGGATATCGGCTACTGGTCGTGGGAGCGGCCGGTGAGGCTGCCTGATACCTGTGAGATCGGGTACACGTGGCTGAGCCCGCGTGCGATCAGGACCGGCGCGAACTCCGAGATGAAGCTGCTGATGCTGACGCACGCCTTTGAGATCTGGGGTGTGCAGCTGGTCTGCCTGCACACCGACGCGCGGAATGAGCGGTCGCGGGCCGCGATGGAGCGGTTTGGCGCCCGCTTCGAGGGTGTCCTGCGATCGCACCGGCTGGCGAGCGACGGTGGCCCGCGCGACTCGGCACGGTACACGGTAACCGCCACCGAGTGGCCAGCGGTCAGGGACCGGTTCGCCGAGATGTCACTCCGGTACCAGGCGGGATAGCCGGGGCCGGCCGGTCAGCGGCCGCCCGGCTCAAGCTCCCGGTCCTGGTCAGGTCGCAGGTCCCGGAGGCTCCGCGCCGGCTTGCGCCGTACGTCCACGGCACCCATCAGGGCCAGGCCGTTGACGCGGATCGTCGGCCCGTCCGGTTGGCCCGCGCCAGCGGCGCGGTGGTCGAAGGCGCCCATGAAGCCAATGCCGGTCACCACGACCTCGGCGTCCGGCGGCACGATGATGCTGATCCCGCCCATGATCGCGACCGCGTGGATAGTAACCTCGCGTTCGGCGAACCGGGCCTGCCGCATGTCTATCTCGCCGCCGCCCATGAACGTGACGGCGGTGAACTCCTTTGGCACGACCCATTCGCCCTTGCGGGAGAAGCCGCCCATGACCGCGATCGCGGAACTGGACGTGGCCTGCCCGCCGAACCGGTCCGCCGCGCCGGCCCATTCGGCTGGCACTTGCGCTGGCCCCGTGCCTGTCTTGGGCAGGTCGCGGATGACCGGTTCCAGCTCGGCATAGGTCTTGGCCGCGTACACGGCGTCGAGCCGCTCGTCGAGCTCGGTGAGGCTGAGCCGCCCCTCGGCGGCGGCCTCGCGCAGTACCTCCGCCGTCCGGTCCCGGTCCTGATCCGAGGCGCGCAGGCTCGCATGGTCGTCCGCACTGGGTGACAGGGTCATGCCATGAATCCTAAGGTGCCGCTGGTGCAGGTGCTTGCTGATGTCGTCGGAGGCGACGAGCCTGAGTTCGGAGCTGCACCGCTGGCCTGCGTGGTCGGTCAGCCACAGCTGGCCTAGGTCGGGAGCATCTCGCTGATGCTGTACTCGGCGTGTCCGGCGGCGCGGTGTGGCGTACGTGCCGGGCGAAGAGGTTGACTAGTGCGATGCTGCGGAAGTCGGCGGCTACGGGCTTGGCGTTCCAGATCACCAAGGTTCGGGTCCATCCGGCGCGCGGCGCCATTCCAGGGTGACGTCGCGTATAGTCTGGCGTGAGCCCACATTCTTGAACAGGCCGAGTGGCAGTTCGAGTGCAAGGCCGCCGTTGATTTAAACATCAGCGACCTGCCTGTCAGGATCCGCTCCGGCAGGCGCGAAGATGGCCGCTGCTTACCCGGCAACAGTATGCGGATAACAGGTAGGATAAGCATTCAGGCCATCGCGTCCGCGTTATGGTTGCTGGCGCTGCGTAATCAGTCTTGTGCAGGGTTAGGCGATGTCCGTGATTGGGCATTCAGGGGTTTCCGACAAGGACGCCGCAGATGGCTGTGATGATGTCTTCGCCGTGCTTGGCGGCGGTGGATATGTAGCCACGGATGGCGTACCGGTGGCGGGTGACTTCTTGGAGCGGAGGCGGCCGGAGATCTCCTGCCGGGTTTCGGCGGCGCCGGTCGCGTTCGGCCTGGCTGACCGTGGGCGGGATGCGCAGGTCGTCCAGGAAGCGGAGGACGTCGTGCTCTCGGCGGTCCAGGCATTCCAGCAGCAGCCGGGCGCGGAGCTGCCTGGCAGATCCTGCCGCGACCGGGGCGGAATCTGTTGCGGCACCGGGGTGCCTAGTGCAACGATTCCGTCATGGCCGCCCCCGAGGGTTTCGACTATGCGGTCCGAGCGGATGGCTCAGTGTCTATCTCGCACCGCGGCCGCGCCGTGACCACCGTGCGCGGCGCCCGGGCGGCGGCGTTCCTGGCCGAGGTCGAGCAGGACGACCCGCAGGAGGTCATGGCCCGCTGGACCGGCCAGTACCGGCGCGGCAACGAGCGCACCGCCAAGAACCACCCGCGCAACGCCCGCCGCTGACCGCCAGCGCGGGACGGGAATACGGTAGTACCGGGCTAAGCGTGACCTGACAATGCGTCACCCTCGCGGCCAGCCGCGTGCAAGCACCGAAACCCTTCGTCATGCTTATATTCATTGGGTGCAAATCGGACTCGAATGTCGTCCATTTCGGCGGGTCGCGCCATTTCTATTGAATACAGTTTAAGATCTTTAATCCCTCTCTTTGAATAGAAGTCCGGGATCGGCTCAGTCTTTCAAGTCGTACGTACTTCACTGACACTCACCCGAGCTTTTCGCCGGCGTGGCAATTGTCCGGCGCACGGCCAGCGACCCAGCGATGGTGGCGCCGCGGTCTGCGCGGCCGGCCACGACACCGGCGGGCGACGGTAGGGTCGGATCGGCGGGACATACACCTTCCGCCCGCCGTTCAGGCGGGGACCGTCAGGTTCTCCCGGTCGGTGCGGGACCGCCACCAGTCCTGGCCTGCCGCCGGCAGCGTGTAGATCGGGTCGTAATACGGGTACTCGCGGCTCAGCGCGAGCTCGTCGTCCGCCTCGATGCCGGTGCGGTAGTTCTTGGTCCAGTACGAGATGCCGAGCTCGGTGTCGTACCGCGACACCTGGTGCAGCCACCGCTTCCCGACGTACGGCACGTCGCAGACCAGCCGCGGCGTCGCGAATCCGGGCAGATAGCCCATGATGTCGTGCTGGAGCTTCTGTCCCTCGGCCAGCGACAGCCGCCAGTGCTCGCTGTTCGGGATCATGTCGCACATGTAGAAGTAGTACGGCATGATCGACGCCTCGTCGAGCAGCGTGAAGCTGAGGTCTAGCAGTGCGGCCGGGGTGTTGTTGACGCCGCGCAGCAGCACGCCCTGGTTGCGCACGTCACGGACGCCGGCCTCCAGCATGGCCCGCGCCGCGCGCGCCACCAGCGGCGTCACCGACTGCGTGTTGTTGACGTGGGTGTGGATCGCGACCGACACCCCGCGCAGCCGGGCGGTATGCGCGAGCCGCTCCATGCCGGCCCGCACCTCGTCAGAAAGCCAGTGCTGCGGCAGCCCCATCAGCGCCTTCGAGGCCAGCCTGATGTCCCTGACCGACTCGATCTCCAGCAGGCTCGCGACGAACGACTCCAGGCGCGGCCACGGCAGGTTCGCCACATCGCCGCCGGAGACCACGACGTCGCGCACGCCGGGCGTGCGGCGCAGGTACTCCAGCATCGCGCCGAGCCGGTCATCCCTGGCCAGCGTGAACTTGTGCTTGTCCACCACGCCGGTCGGGTTCCCGACCAGGTCCATCCGGGTGCAGTGCCCGCAGTACTGGGGGCAGGTGGGCAGCAGTTCGGCGAGGACCTTGGTGGGATAGCGATGGGTGAGGCCCTCCACCGTCCACATCTCGGCCTCGTGCAGCGAGTCGCGTTCCGCGTACGGGTGCGACGGCCAGTCCTCCCGCCGGTCGCTGAATGCCGGCAGCATGTACCGCCGCACCGGGTCGTCATAGAAGGCGGCGGTGAATCCGGGGTCCGCCGGACCCAGGTGCGGCACCATGGTGTTCAGCATCTGCGGCGGCAGCAGCAGCGACATGGTCGCCCGCTCCCGCTGGTCCCGCGCCATGTCGGCGAGGAACTCCTCGCCGAGGCCGGACCCCATGACCTGCCGCAGCTGACGGGCGTTCTTCACGCAGTGGGCTCGCTGCCACTGCGCCGACTCCCAGTCCGCCGCGCTGACCTCCGCCCAGCCGGGAAACCGGCGCCAGTCCGGCTCGGCCAGCTCCCGCCGGCGGTAAACGTACGGCTGATCAATCATGAACGATGCCTCCAGTAACCTGCATGCTACCGAAGGAACTCCGGCGGAACACCATCTGAACCGAAGAATCTTCATAACGAACAGGTGTTCCTGTGGCGCCTGCTGGGCCGAAGGAGCTACGGTAAACAGGTGGTTTTGCCGTAAATCTTCCTGTCTGAAGGGATGTTTGATGGGGAGTATTTCTAGCCTGCGCCAAGCGCTCGGCCTGCACCGGGTCGCGGAAGCCGGCGACCGGCCGGGCGCCGTCGCGCTGCCGCAGGCGGCCTGGCGCCTCGACCCGGTGCCGCGGGCCGGCCCCGACGAGGTGCTGATCCGGGTCGACCGGCTGAACCTCGACGCCGCCTCCTACCGCCAGCTCCGCGAGGCGCACGGCGGCGACCCGGAGAAGATCCGCGCCGCCGTCCTGGACATCGTCGCCACCCGCGGCAAGATGCAGAACCCGGTCACCGGCTCCGGCGGCATGCTCACCGGCACCGTCGAGCAGGCGGGTCCCGAGTCCCCGCTGGGCCTGCGCCCGGGGCAGCGCGTCGCCACCCTGGTGTCGCTGACCCTCACGCCGCTCAGCATCCTCGACGGCCTGACCCGCTGGGACGGCCGCTCCGAGCAGATCCCCTGCGACGGCTACGCGATCCTGTTCGCGCGCTCGATCGCCGCGGTGCTCCCCGACGACCTCCCCGCCGAGCTGTCGCTGGCCGTCATGGATGTGTGCGGCGCCCCCGCCCTTACGCACCGCGTGGTAGCTGGTGTCACCCGCGCCATTGCCTCCCGCGCGCAAGTCCCACACACCTCACTAGCTTCAAGCGCCGCAGAGGCCCCGCTCCAGGCCGCTCCGGACGCGCTGCAAGCACTGAGCGCCACGCATGGTTGTGACAACCAGCCGCCTATAGCCGGTTGGTTGTCACAACCATCCGTCGCGAGCGCGGCGCTTGGTACTGCGGATGCGGCAGCGGACGTTGCGAACGTTGCAGGCGCGGCGCTTGGTGCCGCAGATGTGGACGTTGTAGACGCGGCGTTTGGTGCGGCGGAGGCGGCAGTGGATGGTGCGGGAGGTTTTGAGGGTGCTGCTGAGGCGGTGCGGGGGGATATTGCGGGAGTTACCGTGGTGGTGCTGGGGGCGGCGGGGAAGAGCGGGTCGCTGTCCGCGGCGGCCGCGCGAGCCGCCGGCGCCGCGCGGGTGATCGGCGTGGTGCCGAACGATACTGAGGCCGCGCTGCTCCGCGAGGTGAGCGGGTTGACGGGTGCTGATAACAGCAAGAGGCGGGCACCGCTCACGGACGTGGTGGTGACGGTAGACGCGCGGGATCCGATCGCGCTGGGGGAGGCGGTCGCGGCGGCGGGCGGCCCAGCCGACGTGACCGTCGTGTGCGTGGACGCGCCCGGCTGCGAGGGGGGAGCGATCCTGGCCACGAAACAGGGCGGTACCGTTATCTTCTTCTCGATGGCCACCTCGTTCAGCGCTGCCGCGCTCGGCGCCGAAGGCATGGCGGCGGACGTGACGATGCTGATCGGGAACGGGTATGTGCCCGGGCACGCGGACCTGGCCCTCGACCTGCTGCGCGCCAGCCCAGCGGTCCGTCAGCTGTTTGAGAGGAGGCTGGCGCGTTGAGCAAGCTGAACCTGGACCCCGTGCTGGTCCGCCAGGCCCGTGACCTGGCCAGGCAGGCCGCCGAGCCGGTCGTCGAGATGGCCCGCACTCACTCGACCGTGTCGGTGGAGCGGGCGGTGCTGCGGCTGGCCGGGTTGAGCGGCGCGGACGACGACGGGATGCCGTGGGTGAACCGGCTGGTCGACGCGGTACGGGAGCAGACCGGGCTTGAGCACGGCGTCGCGCTGCCGGTTTTCGACGCGCTGGTGACCGGCGGCTATCCGGACCTGCGCACGCTGGCGATGGACGTCGCGGCCGGCCGGGTGAAGTTCCGGCTCCCCGCGGGCACCGAAGCGCTGACCGCGCGAGAGGCGGCGCTTCGTTATGACTCAGCGGGCATCAGGCGGATCGACGCCCGGCGGGCCGAACGGGACCGGCTGCTGTCCGAGATCGGCGATCCGCCCAAGCCGTGGATCTACCTGATCGTCGCGACCGGGGACATCCACGAGGACATCCCGCAGGCGCAGGCGGCGGCGCGCGAGGGCGCGGACATCATCGCCGTGATCCGGTCGACGGGGCAGTCGCTGCTCGACTACGTACCGGAGGGCGCGACGCGGGAGGGGTACGCGGGCACCTACGCGACGCAGGAGAACTTCAGGCTGATGCGGGCGGCGCTGGACGAGACGTCCCGTGAGCTGGGCCGGTACGTGCGGCTGACGAATTACGCGTCCGGGCTGTGCATGCCGGAGATTGCGACGCTGGCCGGGCTCGAGCGGCTCGACATGATGCTGAACGACTGCATGTACGGCATCATCTTCCGCGACATCAACCCGGTGCGCACGTTCATCGACCAGCGGTTCTCCCGCCAGGTGCACGCCCGCGCCGGGATCATCATCAACACCGGCGAGGACAACTACCTCACTACCGCGGACGCCGTCGACGCGGCGCACACCGTGGTGGTGTCGCAGCTTCTCAACGAGCGGTTCGGCAAGGAGGCGGGACTGGCCGACTGGCAGCTCGGGCTGGGCCACGCGTTCGAGATAGACCCGGCGGTGCCGGACTCGTTCCTGCTGGAGCTGGCGCACGCGCAGCTCGTCCGCGAGATCTTCCCGGACGCGCCGCTGAAGTACATGCCGCCGACCAAGCACATGTCCGGCAACGTGTTCGCCGGTTACCTGCTCGACGCCTTCTTCAACCTGTGCGGGATGATCACCGATCAGTCGATCATCCTGATCGGCATGATGACCGAGGGCATCCACACGCCGTTCCTGTCCGACCGTGACCTGGCCCTGGAGAACGTCAGGTACGTGCGGTCGGCGGCGGGACGACTGGGGGAGTCGTTCGTGCCCGCCGCGGACGGGTTCGTGGCGTCGCGGGCACGCGAGGTGCTGGGTGAGTCGATCGCGCTGCTGGGCAGGATCGTGGACCAGGGGCTGCTGAACGCGATCGCGGACGGGACGTTCGGGGTGACCAGGCGCCCGCCGACCGGAGGGCGGGGGCTCGAAGGCGTGTTCGAGAGGGCGCCGGAGTACTTCAACCCCGCCGCGGAGGTGCTTGAGGCATGAGCGTTGTCAGGCCGTACGGTGACACCACCGGGGACGGGCGGGTGCAGGTGTCCTTCACGCTGCCGGTGCCGTTCGGCACCGAGACCGAGCGGGCGGTCGCGGAAGGCGCGGCGCTGCAGCTTGCCGCGAAGATGGGGCTCGACCCGGCGATGGTGGTGCACGCCAAGGGCATGGGGCCGTCGTTCACGTTCTTCGTCGTCTACGGGCGGGTAAGTCACGTTGTCGACTTGTCGCTAGTGAAAGTGGAGGAGCGGGAGTACCCGGTGCTGTCCGGCGCGGAGGTGAACCTGCGGATCCGGTCTTCTCTCGGGCGCAAGCTTGTTGTGGTGGGCGCCTGCATCGGCACGGACGCGCACACCGTCGGGATCGACGCGATCCTGAACGTGAAGGGACACGCGGGGGAGAAGGGCCTGGAGTACTACCGCGAGATCCGCGTGGTGAACATGGGGTCCCAGGTGGCGGTACCCGATCTGGTGGCGCGGGCCGCCGCCGAACGGGCGGACGCGGTGCTGGTGAGCCAGGTGGTGACGCAGCGGGACGCGCACCTGAACAATACGCGGGAGATGGCTAGGGCTTTCGGCGCGGCGTTTGGCGGGGCGCGGCCGCTGCTGATCGTCGGCGGGCCCCGGTTCGACCCGTCGGCGGCCGTCGACCTGGGGGTGGACCGGATCTTCGGGCGGGGGACCACTCCAGGGGACGTCGCGTCGTACCTGGTTCACGTGCTGGCGCCGGGGGACATTCCGGATGCTGGCCCGGCTGGCCCGACTGGCTCGGAGGAGGATGTCGCGTGAGCGCGGTTCCTGGCCTGACCGTCACGCACCGCCGGTACGTGCCGTACTCGCACGCGCACTACGGCGGGAACCTGGTGGACGGCGCGTACGTGCTGGGACTTTTCGGCGACGTGGCGACCGAGGTGTGCATCGTGGGCGACGGCGACGAAGGGCTGTTCGCGTCCTACTCGGACGTGCAGTTCAAGGCACCGGTACGGGCCGGTGACGTGCTCTCGGTCACGGCGGAGATCGTCACGGTCGGCCGCCGGTCCCGGGTGCTGTCGTTCATCGCGGTCGTCGAGTGCCGCACCGATCCGTCCCGCGGCCCGTCTGCCGCCGTGGTGCTGGATCCGCCTGTGGTGGCGGTCACCGCGACCGGGACCGTCGTGGTCCCGGCCGGCTGAGCAGGTGAATTGA
>Ga0070735_10004513_pt1 | contig 11726 bp, 8 predicted proteins | sample Coa_R1_FD_66443 | JGI IMG/M metagenome (GOLD analysis project Ga0070735, IMG submission 66443) | Surface soil microbial communities from Centralia Pennsylvania, which are recovering from an underground coalmine fire - Coalmine... | ecosystem: Environmental > Terrestrial > Soil > Unclassified ... | reverse complement strand
GGAGTCAGGAAATCGTTGCCACAACGCCGGACGAAGGTTACGCCGTTCGCCTGCCGTGGTCAAGGCACAAATTCCTCGTCATTAAGACACAAATTGATTAGTCATTCCGAGCCAGCGATCTTTGCCCTGCGAGGAACCTGGGGCGGGTCGCGCTTAAAGCCCACATCCCCGAATACAAAAAGCTTGGCTCATGGTAGGCATCTATTCACCCCAGTCGTACATGCACTCCCGTTACTCACGCTGGTAATCTGGCGAAATCCCCGAAGGCCGCTAGACTTGTAGCATCATGGCGGGGTCTCGCACCCAAATCCTCATTGCCGCTGGCGCCGGACTTCTGGTGCTGCTGGGCTTTTTCGGCTATCTGGCGTGGCTGAACAACCAGCCGCCCGTGCTTTCGCGCTCTGCCGAAGTGGATCCGCTCAGCAATCTGCCGATTTCCATCTCGCTAAACCCATTGCGCGACCGCACTTCGGAGCACGTCGCTTCGACTTATTTGAAAGCCATGCGTGACGGCCATTGCCAGGAAGAACTCGCCAAGTGGGAAAAAGACTATCATCGCAAATACGCGAAATTTATCTGCGATTCCGAGGCCAAGCATCCGCTCGTCTCCTGGAAGATCACCGATTGGGAAGACAATCCTCCGCTGCGCATCCTGCACTACCGCGCTACTCGCCGCAACCTCGACCAGGGCGGTACTGACAGCGATGACTTCTCTGTCACCCTCGAAAACGACGACGGCCAGTGGGTCGTCACCAAGTACGACGCCATGTACTGAATCCGATGTTCTTAATTTGTGTCATTCCGACCAAGCCGGGCGTGTGCGACGGTGCTTGGAGGAACCCGCTGTCCCACCCATGCACGGCCTCGCGAAGATTGCCAACGATGGACATGTGCATTTGAGTTCAGCGAATTACCGGGCCCGATCAAAAACAAATTTATTAATGCCGGGAAGCGCCAAGACCGACCTTTCGATCAGGTAATCTACGCCGACCGCGTAATATGTAACTCCCAACCATCCATCGCCGCTGATCGTCACGTGCGCTGTGGTTCCATCTATTCGCCAGTTGGCAACATGCCAAGTTCCTTGCCCCGGCCAAGCCCGCAAGACTGCTTCGGTCGTTGCCCCAACCGCCGCGCCCCCGTCAAACCGCATAAGATCAACTTGCTTCCAGTCCAGCTTTGAATTTGTGGTGAAGTTGGATGGCCGGGTGTGCTCGCCATCTACCCATGCGTTAACTGCATTTTGATAAGCGCGCTGATCTTCTGGCAATAGAATCGTTACGGTCGATATGGCCGTCGTCAGGCGTATCGGAATTATCAGATCAGGTAGAGCAACCCCTCCATCTCGGGGTGTGTAGCGACCGGGAGTGAGCGTGAGAGTGCCGATATCTGATTTCGCTGGGGTAGAGATGAACGCCTGAACGTGCAGGGTTCGACCAAGCGAAAAATCGGTTGTGGGCTGATCGGTGTAATCCGACGTAGATGACGATTCCAAGACCCGCCCTGTACTGTCTTTAATCTCCCACGCCACGTAAATATCGTCACCGGAGTTTACCTGTATATCTAGACGGAACGGGTTATTGACCAGCGAATTTGTCGTGGCTTTTGGAACGCAAATGATTCTGTCTTGAGTGCAGACTCTATCTGAATTCGACTGAGCGGGCTGTGTCTTGTCCACGACAGACTGGGGAATGACAATCGCAGGAAAAGCAAACACAAAGACCAATGTATGAATTGCAAGTGTTCGCAGCGGCATCAGATTTCTCCCAGCGATGACCGCTTAGAGGATATGTCTCCGCCCATGCAAAGTCCACAGCATCTCGCGCCTCATTTAGGTCGGCGAGGCGCAACCCAATAAAAAATGCCCTCCCTCGGGAATGCATTTTCATTGTGCCGTAGCTTTTACGCCGCCTTCATTTTCTTCATCCCCGGGTGGCCCACCTTTACGTTCTTGGTTAAGGTGGGCATTCATCCCCTCTCCCCCCGTGGCTGGCTGGCCCGACCAAGCCGAAGCGGATGCGCCGGCGCGCGGAGGAACCTGCTGTTCCGTACCGCCCCCAAAGACATTGTCATCTCGAGGAGGTGCAGTCTTCGCTTCGCGAAGACTGCCGACGAAGGATCTCTGTATTTACAGCCTTTATCGTCATCCCTCGGGAGAGAGAAATGTAGGATTAAACCTGTTTCTACCTTGAGTGATCGCACGGAATTTTCCACAATCCAAGCATCGTCAAGGAAGACTTTTTGTTAGGGAGTGATCTCGTACACCACGCCGCCGCCGTATGTGCCGCCCGTCGACGAGACTCCATAAAGGTTTCCTGAAGTATCCTCGATGAGATTTCCATAGGCCACCGATCCATTGTCAGGGAGTTGAATGACGTTTCCCGACTGATTGATCTCATAGATTTCATTAAAACTGTAGCCATACAGAACATTGCGCTTGTTATCAATTAAAACCCCGCTGCCCGTAATATCGGTAAGGAGGATTTCGCGTAAGTGGCCGCCCTGAGACATCCGCCCGACCCCGGATATACCCTGCGCATAATATCCCGAGAACGTCGTATAAAGGTTGCCCGATGAATCGAAACTGACGGGAGCTGTCGGGTTGCTTCCATTGGCGCCTGAAGCGGGGAATGCGTGGACTATTGTCTCCGTCCATCCGTTACTTCCAGGCGAAAGCTTGAACACGAGGCCGCTGCCTTCAGTATTTGCCGCAGAATATAACCCTCCCCAAATGGTTGTCCCATACAAGTTACCCGACTGATCCAACGTCACGCTGGATTGTGGCTGGCTTCCATCTGAACATTGGTCTTGCTGCTCTCCGGCGGAGCAAAAGTTGTAAAGTACGGTCTCTGTCCAGCCGCCGTTGCTTGGAGATAGTTCGAAGACCACGCCGCCACTCGGATTCGGTCCTCCATTGTGGCGGTCAGTGCCGCCTCCTTCCGTGGTGCCGTACAGGTTGCCCTGCTTATCCAGAGTCAAAGCGCCATAGCGGGGGAATGCCCCGTCCGTGCAATTGGTGGCCGAACAAAACGTATAAAGCTTCGTGTAGGTCCATGCTCCCCCTTGTGTGGATGGAGGTGACAGCTCAAACGCAACTCCGCAGCCATCGAGGTAGCAGTTCGCGCTTGAGCTTCCTCCGTACGTAGTTGTCCCAAAGAGGTTCCCTTGCGAATCGATGGCAAGCCCAGCGAGAGGAAAAGTGCCATCGGGACAACCGCCTCCGTTCGCGCAGAACTCATAAATCGTAGTCTCGGTCCAGGTCCCGCCACCGCCTGGGGACAGCTCAAATACCGTACCGCAGGTGCTCCCGGCGAAGCATCCTCCAACGCCGCCGTAACTTGTGGTGCCGTAGAGGTTGCCCGCGCTGTCGAAGACGAGTCCACCCAGAGGCTGGTAACCTGAGGGAAAATTGTAAAGTACCTGATATTGCTGAGCTGGCACGAAAGCGCAACTCAGAATCACCACCGCAGCCACCACCAATGCATTCTTCATAAGAGTTCCTTAAGCGCGCCCAGTATATTACTCGGAAATGAACACAGTGTAATTGAGTCCCAGAAGAGTTTCGTACGCTGGTCACGCTGTTGCCGTCGTTCCAATTCTGAAGGTATCGTGTGAACATTTTGCTATCAATATACTCCTCCCGCTTGCTCCCTATCCCCCGCCCCTATACCATAGATACTTAAGCATTCATCACGTTCCCGCCCTTATAACTCAGGAGGATATATGGCAACCGATCTGCTTACGGCACCGGCGCGTCCCGGTTCGACCACGAAAACCAAGGTTTACAAGAACTTCATTGACGGCGAGTGGGTGGACGCCTCGACCGGCGAAACATTTGAAAATCGCAATCCCGCCGACACTCGCGACGTAATCGGCATCTTCCAGCGTTCCGGCAAAGCCGACGTGGATGCTGCCGTCGCCGCCGCCGAACGCGCATTCGCCAAGTGGCGTCTCGTTCCAGCGCCCCGTCGCGCCGAAATCATTTTCACCGCGGCTGAAATGTTGCTCGAGCGCAAAGAAGAATATGCCCGCGAAATGACCCGCGAAATGGGCAAAGTGCTCAAAGAAACCCGCGGCGACGTGCAGGAAGCCGTCGATTGTGCCTACTACATGGCCGGCGAAGGGCGCCGCCTCTTCGGCGTTCATACACCTTCTGAACTTCCCAATAAATTTGCTATGGCTATGCGCCAGCCCATCGGCGTCTGCGGCATGATTGCGCCCTGGAACTTTCCTATGGCGATTCCCTCCTGGAAGCTGCTGCCCGCGCTCGTCTGCGGCAACACTTGCGTCATCAAACCGGCCGAAGACACTCCGGCTTCGACCTATAACTTAGTCCGTACGCTCGTGGATGCCGGCCTTCCCAAAGGCGTCATCAACATCGTCACCGGATTCGGCCCCGAAGCAGGCGCGCCCATCGTGGACAACGCTCGCGTCCGCGCTATTTCGTTTACCGGCTCCAGCGAAGTCGGGCGCATTATCGGCGCTAACGCAGGCAGACAGCTCAAGCATTGCTCGCTCGAACTCGGCGGAAAGAATCCAATGATCGTTCTCGACGATGCCAATCTCGATCTCGCCATTGAAGGCGGACTCTGGGGTGCCTTCGGTACCACCGGCCAGCGTTGCACCGCTACCAGCCGCATCATCGTGCAAAAGGGCGTCTATAACCAGTTCGTCGAGCGCTTCGTCGAACGCGCCAAGCGTCTGCGGGTTGGCAACGGACTCGACGAAACCACTGACATGGGTCCCGCTATCAACGAAACACAATTGCTCGGCGATTTGAAATACGTCGAAATCGGCAAGGGTGAAGGCGCGAAGTTGAAAACCGGCGGCAATCGGCTCGATACCGGCGAGTACGCGCACGGTTACTTCATGGAACCCACCGTCTTTACTGACGTCAATCCCAAAATGCGCATTGCGCAGGAGGAAATCTTTGGCCCCGTCGTTGGCATCATTCCTTGCGAAAACTTCGAAGACGCCGTTCGCATCTCCAACGACATCGAATACGGCCTGTCGTCTTCGCTCTACACCAAAGACGTCAATCGCGCCTTCGCCGCCATCCGCGATCTCGACGCCGGCATCACCTACATCAACGCTCCGACTATCGGCGCGGAAGTGCATTTGCCCTTCGGCGGCGTAAAGGCCACAGGCAACGGCCATCGTGAAGGAGGAGTCGGCGCAATCGATTTCTTCTCCACCTGGAAGGCTGTTTACGTCGATTACTCCAACAGCCTCCAAAAAGCCCAAATCGACCGCGGCGAATAGCCGACTCTAAAACCTCGGGTGCCCCATCCTTGTCACGCTTTGTGTGACAGGATGGGGTTTTACGCTGTCCATTCCCTCCCGTGTGTTAGCCTTGACAGGTTCTGCGCCGTCTTATCTGTTAGCTGCTCGTCGCTACTTCAAAATAGGGTTCGACAATTCCCAGGAGGGTTGTGCATGCCGTTCCGACGCAGTATTCTTCTGTGCCTCATCGTAGGTCTTTTCGCCATCGCCTCGCCGGCGGAGTCTCATCTGACGGCCACAACCCACGTCCCAGCCGCCGTTGCAAACGGTCAGGCCCGCCTTGTCGGCCACATGCCAGCCGCGCAGCGTTTGAGCCTCGCCGTCTCCTTGCCGCTACGCAATGAAAGCGGTCTCGACGATTTTCTGGCGCAAATATACGATCCGCAAAATACAAACTACCGGCACTACCTTAGCACCACCGAATTCACCCAGCGCTTCGGCCCCTCTGAAGATGATTACGCATCGCTCCTTAATTTCGCCCACGCCAACGGATTGAATGTTCTCGAAACCTCCGCCAACCACGTGGTCCTCGATGTGGAAGGTTCAGCCGCTGACATCGAAAAAGCTTTCCACGTTAGCATGGGTATTTATCAGCATCCCACCCAAAATCGTGTCTTCTACTCGCCGGATCGCGAACCATCTCTCGATCTCGGCATCGCTGTACAGCACATCTCAGGGCTCGACAATTACGCGCTGCCGCATCCGAAGAGCATCCTCGCCCATGCAAAAGCTGGCAGCAAAACTACCGGATCGGGCCCTGGCGGAGATTTCGTCGCCAGTGACATGCGCGCGGCGTATTACGGCAGCGGCCCTCTGAACGGCTCCGGCCAATCCGTCGCTCTCTTTGAATTTGCCGGCTATGAAGTCAGCGACGTCCAAACCTACTTCAAGAACCTGAACCAGCCGCTCAACGTACCCATTAAAGGCGTGTCGCTCAATGGTGTGCCCTTGAATTGCCCGCCGCAAACCTGCGACGACAGCGAGCAAGTCATCGATATCGAGATGGCCATCGGAATGGCCCCGGCTCTGAGCCAGGTTGTGGTTTATGTCGGCAGCAGCGACGTCTCCATCTTCAACCAAATCGCCGATGACAATACCTCGAAGACGGTCAGTTGTTCCTGGGGATGGCCCGATAACGAAAAATCCCTTGACCCCATCTTTAAACAAATGGCCGCGCAAGGGCAGACGGTATTTGTAGCCACCGGCGACAATGGCTCCGGAACGCCCGGCGATGTAGTATGGCCGTCCGACGATCCCTACGTGGTTGCTGTTGGTGGCACAGACCTCGTCACCACTGGTCCCGGCGGGACTTGGAAATCGGAAACTGGATGGAACGGCAGCGCCGGTTCGATTGACAAGAACGGAATACCGATTCCCCAATATCAAACCCTCAACGGCGTCATCAATTCCTCCAACAAAGGCTCGACCACGCTGCGCAACTATCCTGACGTCGCCGCCGAATCCAACACCAACCAGTACAGCTGCTACGATGGCGGATGCAGCGGAGGCAATGGCGGCACCAGCTTTGCCGCGCCGCAATGGGCCAGCTTCGTTGCTATGGTTAACGAAGGGCTTGTCGCTCAAGGCAAGCCAACTGTAGGCTTCGTCAATCCGACTCTCTACCGCATCGGAGTCAGTAATGCCTTCGACAGCTATTTCCACGACATCATCAGCGGCAGCAACGGCGGTTACGACGCGGTCAAAGGCTATGACCTCGTCACCGGATGGGGTAGCCCTGTCGGCAAGACATCCCCAAAATAATAAACTTTCCGAATCGGGTGCCCCATCCTTGTCACGTTTTTTGTGACAGGGTGGGGCTTTTTCGTCCCTCCCGCGATTCATTTATCATGAATACGTAACTAGGGAGTCCACCATGCCCGCTACCCAGATTCGTGAAATCGCCGCCGCCAAGCGCCTCGACAACGTTCGTTATGCCATCCGCGACCTCGCCTGCTTTGCCGATCAGGTCACCAAACAAGGCCACAAAGTTCTGCCGCTCAACGTTGGCGACCCGCTGGCGTTCGATTTCGAAACTCCAGCGTACCTCATCGAAGCCGTCTATAAGGCCATGCGCGACGGCAAGAACGGATACTCGCCTTCTTCCGGCATCAAGCCCGCGCTTGAGGCGATTCGCCGCGAAGCCGAAACTAAAAAGGGCATTCTCAATGTCCGGGACATTTTTATCACCACCGGCGTCAGCGAAACCGTGGACGTTTGCCTGACCGCGCTGCTCAACCCCGGCGAGGATGTGCTCACTCCGTGTCCGGATTATCCACTCTACTCCGCGGTGCTCGCGAAAATCGGCGCCAATATAAATACTTACTATTTAAACGAGGACGACGCTTGGCAGCCCGACCTCGAAGACCTCAAGAAGAAAATTACGCCGCGCACTCGCGGCATCGTGCTCATCAATCCCAACAATCCGACCGGGGCAATTTGCTCGCGCGGAATGCTCGAAAAAATTGCTGAACTCGCCCGCGAGCACAATCTTGTTGTCTTCGCCGATGAAATTTACGACAAGTTGATGATTGACGGCGATACGCACATCCCCTTCGCTTCCATCGCGCCCGATCTTCCCGTCGTGACCTTCGGTGGACTCTCGAAAAACTATCTCGCTCCCGGCTGGCGCATCGGATGGGGCATCGTCTCCGGCGATGAAGCCGCGCTCGCGCCTTACGTCGAAGGCATCAACCGGCTCCTGCGTTCGCGTCTGTGCGCGAATCATCCCGAGCAGTACGCGATTGCGCCCGCGCTCGATGGCCCGCAGGACCACTTACCAAAAGTCATTGCCAAGCTCAAATCCCGTCGCGACCTGACCATGGAGTGGGCCGACAAAACTCCGCGCGTCAGTTTAGTCGCACCGCTCGGCGCGTTCTATGCATTTCCGCGAATCGACATACCCGAAGGCGACGAAGTTTTCGTTCGCGAACTCATCCTGCAGAAGCACGTCATGGTGGTCCATGGCTCCGGCTTCGGACAAAAGCCCGGCTCACAGCACTTCCGCATCGTGTTCCTGCCCGATGAAGCCACGCTCACGAAGGCCTACGCCGCCATCGCCGATTTGTTGGCCGAAAGATATAGCTGACGGAATAACCCTAACTTGTCATTCCGAAGGCTCGCGCTTCACCCACGCCCCGAGGAACCTGCCCCTGAGCGAAGTCAAAGGGAACCTTGCGTGTATCTCCACCACCTTGTCATTCCGAGCCGTCTGTAGCTGCCGAAGGCAGCGAAGACGTGCGTAGGAATCTGCTTTTTCGGACGAAATTCTACGCCGCCCGCTCTCCCCACTCCATCTGCAAGAACGCTCGCGCCGCGTGTGACAAGCTCGCATTCTTTCGATAGACAATCCGCAGCTTTCGCTCAATTCGCAAATCGTTTACCGGAATACGCACAAGTTCTCCACGAGCAATTTCAGCTTGCACACAAATGCCCGGCACCAACGCCACGCCGTTGCCCATCGCCACGAACCGTTTGATCGCCTCAATCGTCGGCAATTCAATTTGCATGTGCAGGGGCGTCTTGTGCTTTTGAAACGCCTGCAATACTCGCGCCCGTAACGGCGACGGCACGTTGTGCGCGACAAACGTCTCCGCCCCCAGTTGCTTAATGCTCACCTGCTTTGCCTTGGCCAGCGGATGCCGCGGGTGCACCACAAACGCGAGCACATCCGTCCCGACGACCACCGACGTCAACCCCGCGTCGCCCGGATCAAACGACAGCACGCCGAGCTCTGCCTCATGTCGTGTCAAATCTCCCGGAATGTGGCTCGCCAGCGACCGCTGTACCTCAATCTTGATCATTGGATACTGCCGATGAAACTCATTCAGTGCCGGTAACAGGTACATGCACGTGTACTCATTGGCCGCAATCACCAGCTTGCCGTGCGTGAGCTGCCGCAATTCAGTCAATGCCGATCGCGCCTCGCCCTTCAGGTTCAACATGCGCTGCGCGTACTCCTCGAGCAGGCGGCCAGCATCCGTCAGCGTTCCATCGCGTGAAGACCGGTCGAGCAGCGGTTCGCCCAAATCATCTTCGAGTTTGCGGATGGTCTGGCTCACCGCCGGCTGCGTGCGGTGCAGCGCTTTCGCCGCCCGCGAGAACCCTCCCTCACGTACGACCGCAAGAAACGTTTCCAGCTCAAACAAATCCATGTGTCACTCCTTAACCCATCTCACTACCGTGTCATCCCGAGTGGGGCAATCCAATTCGCTCGCGAATTGGATCGCAAGTCGAGGGACCTGCTGTTGCTCGCCCCTCAGACTTGTCATCCCGAAGGACCGCGCTTTCACCAGCGGTTCGAGGGATCTTGCGCGCGGAGCGGTACGAACTCACCTTGTCATTCCGAGCCGTCTGCAGCTGACGAAGGCAGCGAAGACGTGCGTAGGAATCTGCTTTCATCACGAACCGCTACGCCAAAAACTTGTCATTCCGAATCCGCTTCAGCGGTGAGGAATCTGCTTTTAGCCGTGCGTGCCATTCGATAGGCCGATTAGCAAATTCTGAATATATAATAAATAATTATGTTACTAAAATAATTATAATATTGCCTTATCTTGCAGCCATAGTTTCCAATGTTTGCAGCGGTTTTGCAAGCGCCGCTTTTCTGCCCCTATGGCAAAGTCAAACGTTACCGTCTTCGACACCACCCTTCGTGATGGCGAGCAGTCTCCCGGTTGCAGCATGACCGTCCCCGAAAAGCTCTCCATGGCCCGCCAATTGGATCGGCTCGGCGTGGATATCATCGAGGCTGGATTCCCCATTGCTTCTCAGGGCGACTTTGATGCCGTCCAAGCCGTTGCCCGCGAAGTGCGCCGTCCCGTCATCGCCGCGCTCGCTCGTTGTACCCAAGGCGACGTCGAACGTGCCTTTGATGCAGTTCGTCAAGCCGCTCGTCCGCGCATTCACTGCTTCCTCGCTGTCTCCGACATTCATCTCGAATACAAGCTCAAGATCAACCGCGAAAGCGCTTTGGCTCAGGCGACCGCCGCCGTCAAACTCGCCAAATCACTTTGCGAGGATGTCGAGTTCTCCCCCGAAGATGCAACCCGGGCCAGCCTCGATTTCCTCTGTGCCATGGTCGAGACCGTCATAACAGCCGGAGCCACCACCATCAACATTCCCGATACCGTCGGTTACGCAGTGCCTTCCGAGTGGACGAACATCATCCAGACCCTGCGCAAAGAAGTTAAAGGGATCGATAGCGTTACAATCTCAGTCCATTGCCACAACGATCTTGGCCTTGCCGTCGCCAACTCTCTTGCCGCAATCGAAGCCGGTGCGCGTCAGGTGGAATGCACGGTCAACGGCATCGGCGAGCGAGCTGGCAACGCCGCACTTGAAGAAATCGTGATGGCCTTGCGCGTGCGCGGTGACCGCATGCCTTACACCACCAACATCGTTACTGAAGAGCTCCATCCCAGCAGCCAGTTGCTCGCTGGCATCGTCGGCTTTCCCGTTCAGCCCAATAAAGCCGTCGTGGGCGCAAATGCTTTTGCCCATGAAGCCGGAATTCATCAGCATGGCGTGATGAGCAATCCGCTGTGTTACGAAATCATGACGCCGCAATCCGTCGGCGCTCCCGGCACGCGCATTGTGCTCGGTAAGCACTCCGGCCGCAGCGCCCTGGTTCGCCGCTACGCCGAATTAGGTGTCGAGTTGTCGCGAGCGGAAGCCGAAACTGCCTATTGGCGCTTCATCGAACTAGCCGACCGCAAGAAAAATATTTACGACATGGATTTGCTTTCGCTCGTAGGTGCACAAGTGCGTCCCGCGCCCGCTGCGGCTTCTGCAGTCATGCATGCAGTCGCCGATTAGAAAGTTGGCGGAATGCGTTGAACGGAGTGGTGTTGGTTGCACGAGTTTACTCGTGCCAGTAAGCCCCGCAACCTTTGTCATTCCGAGAGGCTTTAGCCTCGAGGAATCTGCTTTTAGCGTTTTTTGTAAATGAATCGAGAGAAGTTATGAAATTAAAAATTGCATTGTTGCCCGGAGATGGCGTCGGGCCCGAAGTAACAGCCCAAGCCGTCAAAGCTTTGCGAACCGTCGCGGATCTCGGCGGCCTCGACTTTCACTTTCGCGAATACCCTGTCGGCGGCGCTGCCATCAAAGCCACCGGATCGCCGCTTCCTCCGGCCACGCTCGACGCTTGCCTCGAATCCGATGCCGTTCTGCTCGGCGCGGTCGGCGCGCGCGAATACGACGCGTTGCCGCCAAGCGCGCGTCCTGAAGCCGGGTTGCTCGTGCTCCGCAAGGCGCTCGGCGGCTTCGCCAATCTTCGCCCCGCAATTTCGCACCGCGCCATTGCCGACTGCTCTCCACTGCAGCCGCAGGTCATCGCGGGCGTGGATATTCTCGTCGTCCGCGAACTCCTCGGCGGTTTGTACTTCGGCGAACCCCGCGGCTTTGAGAAAAATGACGAAGGCGCCAACGCTGCCGCCTTTAAC
>Ga0070735_10004512_pt1 | contig 11726 bp, 7 predicted proteins | sample Coa_R1_FD_66443 | JGI IMG/M metagenome (GOLD analysis project Ga0070735, IMG submission 66443) | Surface soil microbial communities from Centralia Pennsylvania, which are recovering from an underground coalmine fire - Coalmine... | ecosystem: Environmental > Terrestrial > Soil > Unclassified ... | reverse complement strand
GCGAGCCCGGCGCACAAGGGCCAGTTCGTGGCTCTCAATTGTTCCTCGATTTCGGAAACGCTGGCCGAGAGCGAATTGTTCGGCCATGTGAAAGGCGCTTTTACCGGGGCGCAGCAGGACAAGGTCGGCGTATTCGAGTACGCCGACGGCGGAACCGCGCTGCTCGACGAAATCGGCGAAATGCCGCTGGCGATGCAGGCGAAGCTCTTGCGCGTGCTGCAAAGCCATGAGATCCAGCGCGTGGGATCGCCGGTGTCGCGCAAGGTCGACGTGCGCGTGGTAGCAGCCACCAACCGCGACCTTCCGGAAATGGTGCGGCAAGGAAAGTTCCGCGAGGATCTGTACTTCCGCCTGTGCATGGTGGAGCTGAAACTGCCCTCACTCGCCGAGCGGCTCGAAGATTTGCCGATGCTGCAGCGCCATTTCCTGAAATATTTTTCGGCGCAATATAAGAAGCCGTTCGCGGGTCTGACGCGGCGGGCGCAAACTCTGCTGGCGCGCTATTCGTGGCCGGGAAATGTTCGCGAACTCGAAAACGTGATCGGCCACGCCTGCATGATGACCGAATCCGACGTGATCGATGTGCGCGATCTGCCGGAGCGAATCCAGAATCAGAAGCCGGAGGAGCGAAAGGTGAACGAAGAGATCCTTTCGATGGAGCAGATGGCGCGAGTGCATGCCCAGCGGATCGTGGCGCACACCGGAGGAAATAAAGCGCGCGCCGCGGAAATATTGGGGATCAGCCGGACACATCTGTATGAGCTTCTGAAGAAAGCCGACGCGGAGCAGGGGAAGCCCGAAGCGGGAACGCACGGCGAGGAAGCGGCGATGCCGGCTACAAAATCTTGAGGCTAAGCTTTCGCGACGTGCAGTTCGGTTTCCCCGGCTTGTTTTTCTTTCCGGGCGGAAAATCCACAGGCTGAAGCCTGTGCTACTGGTGGCCGCATGCATTATTCTCCGCTGGTGCGAAGAATCCTTCCATTTTTGTCCGCGCTGATTTTGCTCAGCGCTTCCGCTGGTTACGGCCAGCAGCGGCCCAGCGCCGATCAGGCACTGACCACAGCCGAAAGCGAAGCTGCCGCGGAGCACAAGGACATTTTTCTTGTGTTCGGCGCCTCGTGGTGCCCCCCTTGCCACGAACTGCAAGCGTTCCTTGAGGACACCGTGATCCGGCCGATCGTTCAAAAACATTTTGTCATCGTGACGCTCAATGTTTTTGAGCAAAAAGGCAAGCATCCGGAGCTGAACACCCCGGGCGCGGAGAAATTGGTGAAGGAGTACGGCGGCGAAGACGGCGGCGTGCCGTTTATCGTCTTTCTTGACTCACAGGCACAGCCGCTGATCAATTCCAACCGGCCGGTGACCGGCAAGTCCCACGGCGAAAACGTCGGTTATCCCGCGTTGCCGGAAGAAATCGACTGGTTCATGGCCATGCTGCAGAAAACGGAGCCGTCGCTAACCCCTGCCGAAACGCATACCATCGAAGCGTGGCTGCGAAAACGTTCGCAGCGGTAGGCGAAATTCAGTTTCAATTTGGATGTTCCGTAAGGGAAGTACCGGAGGTCAGAGAATCAGGATTTCTTGCCCGCCGTTAACGCGCGATCGACGGAGAATGCGCCGCCTCCCGCGAACAGGATGGCCAGCGCCATGCCGATCATCAGAACCTGATATTCCATTCCTTCGCCTTTCTGCTTGCCGCTCCAGTTGATGAACATTCCGAAATGGCTGGTGGTGGTGATCGCCGCGACCGTCATGTCCACGGCGATCCCCAACGCGGCGATGCGGCTGAGGCAGCCGAGGATCAGCCCAAGAGAGCCAAAAAATTCCGCGGCAATTACCAGTAGTACCAGCGGCGCGGGAAAACCGCGCTGGCCAAAATTGTGGATGGTGGCGGAGAATCCCGCGCCCCCGAACCAGCCAAACATCTTTTGCATTCCGTGCGGCAGCATCACGCCACCGGCTACTACACGAATCAGGGTCAACGTCCAATCGTCGCGGGTCCGAAGCAGTCGGGTCAGCATAGGCGTCCTCGCAATGGCCGGCTTGATCTGGAGAGCTGCCGGCCAGCGCCAGCCACTTTACTAGGGATTCAACTTTTGGCAAGTGTTGTCGCCTCTGAAAAGCGAGGGGAATCGGGCACCGTAAGTGGCTTAAATACTTGATTTCCTAGGGTGAAAACCGTAGGCTGAGTGCAGTTTTTGCCCTGGAAAGTTTGGCATTACGATGAATTGCCCCCATTGCAAGACGAGCAATCCACTCGGGGCCGCCAGTTGTTCCAAATGCCGCGCACCACTCGTTGAAGGCGCCACGTTGGTTGCGGAGATGACGCCCCCAGTCGGCAGCGATGTCACGATCGTTGACGTTGGGCGCGCTCGTGTCCCGCCGGATCCCGAAGCCACAGCCACCGGACTTGACTCGAATACGATGGAGATTCCCACGGCGTGGTCGCAGCCCGCGGCCAAGCAGAGCCTCGCGGAAGCTCGCCGGTCCATCACCGGATTTGCCCTGGGCGACGTGGTTGGCAATCGCTATGAAATTATAAAAACTTTGGGTGAAGGCGGCATGGGCGCGGTTTACCAGGCTCGCGACCGCGAACTTGACCGCACCGTGGCGCTCAAGGTGATCCGCCCGGAGCTGGCCGGGCAGCCCGAAATTCTGCAGCGCTTCAAGCAGGAACTGATCCTCGCGCGAAAAATTACTCACAGAAACGTCATTCGTATTTTCGATCTTGGCGAAGCCTCCGGCGTCAAGTTCATCACCATGGAGTTTATCGAGGGGCAGGATCTGAAATCCCTGCTGTCCAAGGAGCGTAAGCTTCCGCCCGAGCGCGCCGTGGACATCATGCAGCAGGTTTGCCTGGCTCTGGAGGCGGCGCACTCGGAGGGCGTCGTCCACCGCGACCTGAAGCCGCAAAACATCATGATGGACCAGAAGGGCCGCGCCTCGGTGATGGATTTCGGCATCGCGCGCTCACTTGAATTTGGCGGCATGACCCAGACGGGCGCGATGATCGGCACGCCCGAATATATGTCTCCCGAACAGGTTCGCGGGGAGCCGGCGGACGCGCGGTCCGATATCTTCACCCTGGGGGTTATTTTTCAGGAGCTGCTCACCGGAATTTTGCCCTACCAGGCCGAGACGGCTATGGCGTCGATGTTCAAGCGAACCATGGAGCGCGCTGCGTCGGTCCACCAGGTGAATCCCGCGGTCCCTCAATACCTCAGCTACGTAGTCGCAAAGTGCCTGGAAATCCGGCCAGAGGACCGCTATCAGACGGTCAAGGAAGTTTACGACGCACTGGAAGCGTGGAAGAGCGGAGCGACCAAGCCCATCGGCGTTTTCAGCCTGCGCTGGTTCCGGCGCGCGTTTCGGAACCGCGCGGCGGTAGCCTCCGCGGCTGCAGCGACGGGAATCTGCCTGCTGGTGGTTGCGGCGGTGCTGTTGTACCGGATAAAGCATCCGAAACTGGCGGCGGCACACGCGCCAGTGAGTGTTCTGGTGGCGGACTTCACCAACCAGACCGGCGATCCGATCTTTGACGGCACGCTGGAGCCGATGTTCAACGTGGCGCTCGAAGGCGCCAGCTTCATCAACGCCTTCAACCGTGGCAACGCGCGCAAGCTGGCGCAGGGACTTCCGCATCCGAGCGACAAGCTCGACGAGCAGCCGGCGAGATTGGTCGCGGTTAGCCAGGGCATCGGAGCGGTGGTTACCGGCGAGTTGAGCCGGCGCGGTGACAAATACAACATCACGGCCGAAGCGCTGGACACGGTTAGCGGCAACGTAATCGCCAAGACGGAGGTCACCGCCGACGACAAGGACGCTCTTCTGCTGGCGATCCCCAAGCTGGCCGCGCCCATCCGCAAGGCGTTGGGTGACACCACGCCGGAATCCGTCCAGCTCAATCAAGAGAGCGGAGCATTTCAGGCGGCATCGCTCGAAGTCGTGCATCAATATGGGTTGGCGATGGAGCAGCAGTTCGCGGGAAACATGGAGGGGGCGTTCCAGTCATTTTCCAAGGCCGCGGAACTGGATCCAAACTTCGCGCGCGCTTATGCAGGGATGGCCGGCACCTCCGGAAACATGGGCCGGCAGCAGGATGCCGAGAAATACATCAAGCTGGCCATGGAGCACGTCGACCGCATGGCCGAACGTGAACGCTATCGCGTGCGAGGCGTGTACTACATCCTGACCGATAACTGGCAGAAGTGCGCCGATGAGTACAACGACCTGATCGGCCACTACCCATCGGATAACCTGGGATACTTCAACCTGGCCAGCTGCGATGCGCAAATGCGCAAGTTTCCGCAAGCGCTGGACGCTGTGCGGCGCGCGGTCGAAATTTCTCCTCAAGGAAATCTCCAGCGGATTGCGCTGTCGTTTTACAGTTCTTACAGCGGGGATTTCCAAGGCGGAGAGAAAGAAGCGCAGAAGGTCATCCAAACGACGCCGTCCCACGACGCTTATCTGGCGCTGGCCGAATCGCAACTTGGGCTGGGACAAATGGATCAGGCCGCCGAAACATTTCACAAGTTAGAGAAAATGGCGGGAACGAGTGAAGGCCCTTCGACCGCCGCTTCAGGGCTCGCGGATATCGCCAAGTATGAAGGCCGCTTTGGCGATGCCGCGCGAATTCTGGAGGAATCCGCGGCCGCCGAACTTGCGGCCAAGCAGCCGGAGAGCGCCGCGAACAAATTTGCCGCGCTGGCGCACATCCAAATTCTGAGGCAGCAGCACGGGGCGGCGCTCGAGGCTGCGGAGAAAGCCCTGGCAAACAGCCAGGCCATCCAGATCAAATTCCTGGCGGCGCAAACGTTCGTTGAAGCAGGGGAACTTGCCAGAGCGCAAAAGCTGGCTGCAGAGCTCGCGGCCGTCGTGCAGGCCGAACCGCAAGCCTATGCCAAAATCATTGCGGGCGAATCGGCCCTGAAAACGAAAGACGCGCCCCAGGCAATCAAAGATCTAACCGACGCCAACAACCTGCTGGATACCTGGATCGGACGCTTCGAGCTGGGCCGGGCCGATCTGCAAGCCGGACTTTTCGTGGAAGCGGATTCGGAATTCGACCGGTGCATCAAGCGGCGCGGCGAGGCCCTGGAAATCCTGATCAATAATGTTCCCACCTACGCCTATTTTCCGCCGGTTTATTACTATCAGGGACTGGTGCGGGACGGGCTGAAGAGCCCGGGATTTGCGGAATCGTATCGCAACTACCTGGATATTCGCGGCAAGGCCGGCGAAGATCCGCTGCTTCCGGAAATTCGCAAGCACCTCGGGAACTAACACCTCAAAAACTTGTTTATGTGGCGCGAGCTTCAGCTTGCGGGGGTTCGTTCAGACTCCCAATCGCACATGCTTTGCAGGCTGCGGAAGAACTCGAAACGATGTCATTCTGAGCGAAGCGGAGAATCTCTCTTGGTTTTTCTTTTAACTTAAATCGAAGAGAGATTCTCCGCTTCGCTCAGAATGACAAAATGAAGATTTTTTTGCGTATTGTTCAGCTTGCGGGCAGCTCATTTTTTACGCGCGAACCGCTCGCAAGCTGAAGCATGCGCCACAAACCTAGTCGTCGTCGGATGGTTTCAGCTTGATCGTTGTCGCTTTGATCGGGCTGCCGTCTGCCAGTTGCAGTTCAATCGTGTAGTAGTTGCAGCCGGAGCCAATCGTGGACGCCGTGTCCCAAGTGAAAATAAACTGGGGCGCCGTGAAGGTGAAGGTGCTCTTGCCCGCCGGCTTGCCCCCTGAATACAAGGTGACGCACACCGCGTTCGCGGGCGGCGCGCCGTTCGGACCTTTGCTGTTCGGGCAGGCCTTGATGGATGAAAGCGTGTTCAGGTCCGTGATCGGGCTTCCCGCGGAATTGGTCAGTTGCCATTTGATGGCGACCGGCTTGCGCGCGGTGAAACTGCCCGACGAGTAGCTGGGCGCAGTCACCGTGCCGGCAGTGGTCAGCGGCGGGAGGAAACCGATGAATGTGCATGGAACCGTGATCTGCGGAGTGGTGTTCGAAGGGCCGCTGGACCGGTTGTCCAATAGGATCGTCGTTACGAAATACGCATAAGTTTCGCAACCGACATTCTGGTCGGTGTAGGAAGTGAAAGCCGCACTCAGAGGAAGCGGTGTGTTCGCGGGGATTGGCACCGTCGTGTAGGGAGACGTTGGGAAAGCCCCGCCATTCACCGCGCGATAGACGCCGAAGGCGGCGATCTGGCTCTGGCCGAACGAAGGTGCGGTCCAGTTCAGCGCTACGAAATTCGATACTGTCAGGGTTCCCGTGAGTTTCGAAGGCGCGCGGACTACCGAATTGGCGATCTGTGGAGTGATTTCGCCCACGCCGCCGGACCCGAAAGGAGCTCCACCGGAACCGAACGGAGCGCCACCCGAGCCGAAGGGCGCGCCGCCCGATCCATAGGGTGCGCCGCCGCTACCAAATGGAGCGCCACCGCTTCCGAAAGGCGCACCGCCACTGCCGAAGGGAGCGCCACCACTCCCGAACGGAGCGCCGCCGGCCCAGAAGTCGTTGCCGGTTGCGCCGACCTGGCGAAGGTCGATGTTGGCCCAGTCATTGTACCCACGCAAGCTTGCCTCAAGACTGCCATCGAAATTGATGTCCTGGGGAGTTGCCGGCCATGGAATCAAGCTCGTCGGGCCCTCGACGCGGAACATTGGCTGGACCTTGGGCTGGTCAGTGGACAAAATCGGCGTGCCGTCGCAGTGGCTTGTGGCGGCGCTGCCGTACGCTTGATTCGGCGCATACCACTTGGTGGCCGGATGCAAGACCTCGTTGACCAGCACCGTACTTGACAGCGGTCCGTTCTCATTGAGCAGGGGTAGAGACTCGCTGGAATAATCCAGAACACTGTCGGTCAATGAAACGGGATCGGTCAACAGGTCGACTTGGAACAGGTAGTTCATCACGCTTTGGTAGTTGGGCTTGCAGTTGGCTTCAAACGTAAGCGCGTAGCTGCCGGCCGTATCGGCGTAGGAGCCGCCATGGGTCAGGCCAAGAGCGTGCCCAATCTCATGCATTAAAGTGCCGGATTGCACTGGCACCGTTTGGCCGTCTGCGCCCCACAGGCCGAGCGTGATGAGCGAGTCGCCTCCGCCCAGGTCGGAAAAGCCGGAACCGGTGCTGGCTGTGCCGGAGGAAATCGCAAGATAAGGATCGGTGGACGGAGTTGGCGCGCTCGCTGCGGCGGCGGTCGTAATCGTAAAGGAAGTCGTGCTCGGAACGGTCTGCACGAGGAAAGTCTTGTCCAGGCTTAGATTGGAGCCGACTCCATCGATCGTGACACGGCCCTTGGGGCCAAGAGGATCGACGATCAGCCCGTGTGGGCTTGATGTGGTAATCGTCAGCGTGGTGCCCGATGCAACGATGCTGACGATGCTTCCTCCCTGGAAGCTCCAGTTCGGCACGCCCAACGCGTTGCCAAAAATAACTTCGTGATAGCTGTTCCTTCGGCCGAGCGGGAATCGCCGGATACAGAGTGGACCTGCTCCCACTTTTCCGCCAGGAAGAGTGCGGCTCTCGCACGATGCCTCGTCCGGATAATTCAGCGGCTGGGTTTTGAGGAATTCGAAACCGGCTTTCCAGCCGACGACTCCCGGCTGACCTGGGTACGAGCAGTACACCGGGTTGTTGTTTTTGTCGACGCTGTCGGTGCACGTTTGTTCTGGAATGACCTGGTGATTCGGATCGATGTGCAGGTGAATCGCGTGGCCGTTGGACGCGAAAGCGTTGGTCAGGTTTGCAAACACCGAAGGATCGGACGGTAATTGCGAGATCCCATTGGTGGTGTCACATGCTCCTGCCGGCGTCAATACGCTGCACATCGAATCGATCTGCAGGAAGAGATCTTGTTCGCCGGATTGCGCTCCGGAGAGAGAAATCCACGAAGGATCGCTGGTGATCGGGACCGTGGGGCATTGCCCCTGATTGCTCAAGCCTCGGTTGGCGCCCGCATCGCAATAGCCTTGATTCGTCTTCCAGACGTCCAGCAGGCCGTCCTTGTCGGTGTCCTGCACCGTGGTGCTGAGAATAATCGCGCCGTAAGCCACGCAACCCTTGGCGCCTCTGGCCGGGGCGACCGAAGTGCTTTCCGAAATATCGCCCGCCTTCACCGGATTGCCGAGGAGACTGTCCAGAATCCAGGTCGGGTTGTCCCAGGAACCGTTGTATTCGCCCGGGAAAGGCGGAAGGGTGCCGTAGAGAGAAGGAAGAGGTGTAACGACACCCGTCTTGTCATTGATGAAATTTACCGTTTCAGATTTGTTGCTCTGACCGTTGCCGACGATGTGAGTGATCTTGGCAACCGGGAGCGTTCCGGAATTCAAATCGTACCCAGCTTGATAAAATCCGAGCAGTTGCTGTTTCACAAAATAAGTGTCGTCATCGTCTGGAGCGTATGTGCCGTCGTAGATGGAGATGGCGTTCAGCGGCAGCGGCGCACTTGCTGAGATCACGCGGTACACGATTATGAGCGTAGCGCCCAGCGTGGATGGCGCCGTGCCGCCGGACTTCCCGCTATCGGCAAGGCTCACCTGGTAAGAGGTATTCGGCTGAATTTTTCCGTTGGCATCGAGCGGCAGATACGGCCGCACATCCGCGCGGTAGGTGACGATCGTTTTGGATCCGTAGTCATCGTCCGAGCATCCACTGGTATTCCACGACACCTGAGATTTGGTATTGCCGAGAGTGGTTCCGGTGATGGGGTAAGCAATGCCGTTCGCGGGTCCAAAAGAACCGGTTTGGCCGGCAAATTTTCCCGGACTCTCGACGGTGGCCCAGTATAGATAGGCGGCCACGATATCGGCGCCTGCAGGCACCTGTTGTGGGGCGACACTCGTCGCGTAGGCTTTAGGATCGGGAATGGTAATCGTTCCCTTGGCGAAACCGCCGACCCCAAGGCCGCGCAATCCCACGCCGCCGACGACGTAATCGCCGGTGACCAGATAGTTGTTGGATAAACTCAGTGGAGTTGTCGAGGGATATCCGCTGTTGGCAGATGCTGCCTGCGCGAAACCCAGCGCCAGAAGCAACACGAGCAATAGCGCCTGGCGAGCCGGGCGGCCGGTTGGCCGCGAACTTTCGACCCAATTGCGAATACACCAATTTTTTACAGGGCTGGTGGGGGATTGCATTTGGCGCTCCTTCTAGAATCAGCTCATATCATCAGACCTGACGCACGTAGATCGTTCTAGCCTGGGGATCTTGAATCGCGGACGGCTTCACGCAGCTGCGACCTCGAATTCAAATCGCCCCTCGTTTTTGGAGCCGGCCTCTGCAACCTGCGCGGAGAGGCAAGAGAAATGCTCTGTTGAAGCATAGCGTTCAGGCGCGCGCCCGGAGACATAGCCACGGCAGTTCACCGCACAAATCGACAAATCTCTCTGAGTTGAAGCCGTCAGAGCGGCGTGAAACACCCGTGGACCGCACAGCGCAGTGCGGTTGCGGACGGATTCTGCCTCCCACAATTTTTGAAGTCAAGAAAAATGCGGCTGGCAACACGAGGGAGGCAAAAAATTCATGCAGATGTAATGGGGTAATGGTACTCCTAGGAAGGTTTCACGTTCGCGTTTCCGTCGCGCGGCCAGATGCCAAAGCGATTGCAATCCGCACACGCGACAACGATTGAGTCCAACATTCCGTGTCTAAATGTGTGACAATTCTGGACCGAAATGCAGCATTCCACGCTAGTTGCGATGGGTGTGCGCTGGCTCAGCCGGCGGTGCTCGGTGGTGTTTTACGAATTCGCCACGCCGGCCGATGAGAATCCCGACGTGATCGGATGGGCGGTCGGATCAGGTTCCGTGCTGATCGAGTGCAAACTCAGCCGGTCAGATTTCCTGCGCGATGCGGCCAAGTCCGCGCGGAAAAATTCACGCGCCGGAATGGGGCATCGCCGTTATTACTTGTGCCCGCCGGAGTTGATTCAACTGAAAGACCTGCCGCCCAAGTGGGGATTGCTGTGGGCAGCCAAGGGCCAGGTGCTGGTCAAGCGCGAGGCGCGGGGATGTCCGGAACGGAACCTCGCCGCGGAGGTGCAATTTCTCGCCTCTATGCTGCGACGCGCGCAAATCCGAATCGGAACGCGGCCTCTTTCGGAATGGCTGCGAGGCGAAAATCGGTTTGAGGCGAAACGCGGCATTCCGCCGACCGCCGATCGAATGGTCCGCAAAGCGAATTTAGTATTTCCTTCCGCTCGATAAATCGTTGACGCGCGGGCCAGGTTCATGACGCTTTCGGATTGCGAGGGGCTATTGGATCGTTCGGTAAATAATTCAGGTGATCCTCAGGTAGCGCAAATACAATGGTTGACGGCGCGCTTTCGCATCCGCCGGAGCGCCAGTTCGTCGTAAGTTTCCGCGACTTGGAGGATGGAAGCGTTTTTAGCGCGGGATTGACGACCATTCGTTCGACCCGCTGATGCCGGGAGTTTGAGCGGGTCCAGCGAATGCCGGCCGGCTGCCGGCAATTTTCAATTTCGACGTGCGAAGCGGAGGCGTGCGGCAAATCCCGCCCGCAATCTTGAATCGTGCGGCTCATTAAATCAAAAAGGAGCGTTTCCATGAGGTTTTCCAGTTTTGGCCGTATTGCAGCGGGTCTTTCCCTGGCATTGTTCGGCGCCTGCTTCCTGCCGGGTTCACATGCCGAGCCGAAGCCGGCGTCGTCCGGCTATCATTTGCTGAAAACGATTTCGCTGCCGGCGGCGCCGGGCGGCGGAGAGTATTACGATTACATTACGGTGGATCCGGTGGCGCGGCGAGTGTACGTGTCGCACGGCACCGAAGTGGTGGTGCTGAACGCCGACGATTATTCGGTGGCTGGCAAGATCGAAGGGCTGTCACGCTGCCATGGCGTGGCGATCGCCCGGGATCTCGGGGAAGGTTTCATCACCGACGGCGATTCCCGGGAAGGCGCTACCGTGCAGGAAGTGGTGATCTTCGACCTGAAGACCCTGAAGGTCACCGGGCACGTGACCACCGGGCAGCTCGACACCGACGCGATTATTTACGAACCCGCGACCAAGCACGTTTTCACGTTTAATGGCGACAGCCACAACACGACGGTCATCGATCCCGTGAAAAAGGCGGTGATCACCAACATCGACCTGATCGGCAAAGTGGAATTTCCGGCCGTGGACGGCAAGGGCATGCTCTACGACAACAATCCGGAAAAGAACGATATCGTCGAAATCGACGCACACACCAATACCATCAAGGCGCGCTGGCCGACCGCTCCCGCCGGAAATCCCACCTCGATGGCCATCGATCAGAAAAATCACCGCCTGTTTTCCGCAGGCCGCGGACCGCAGTTCCTGATCATGATGGACGCCGACAACGGAAAAGTGCTGCAATCGTATCCGATTTCGGCGGGCGTCGATGCCAACGCGTTCGATCCCGGCACGGGGATGCTCTTTGTGGCGACCCGCGAGGGCATGATGCACATCTACCATGAGGACTCGCCGGACAAACTCAGCGAAGTGGAAGCGGTGAAGACGGAATACGGCGCGAAGACACTGCAGGTCGATCCGAAAACGCACAACGTTTTCCTGTCGACGTCGGATTTCAATCCGCCTGCCGCCCCGACCGAGAAGCAGCCGCATCCGCTGGCGACTGCCAAGCCGGGAAACTTCCGGGTGTTGGTGTTCGGAAAATAACGCAACATGGGAGGAAAGCCAGGATCGAACCGATCCTGGCTTTCCCTTGATTCCATGATTTTGGAT
>Ga0070735_10004509_pt1 | contig 11733 bp, 11 predicted proteins | sample Coa_R1_FD_66443 | JGI IMG/M metagenome (GOLD analysis project Ga0070735, IMG submission 66443) | Surface soil microbial communities from Centralia Pennsylvania, which are recovering from an underground coalmine fire - Coalmine... | ecosystem: Environmental > Terrestrial > Soil > Unclassified ... | reverse complement strand
GAAAGGGCAGTTCTGGGATGAATTTAATGCGGAAGGAATGCGACTGGCGCATTACTAATAAAGAGCCAAGTAGAAGGTCACCGTTCACACGCCGCACACCAAGGCGAACATGCAACGACCGATCTTGATCTACCTGGTCGATAACGACCTGATCGTCTACGACACTCTCGATGGTTAGAACCCGCTTCTCGCCACCAGATGTGTGCAGGATCCACTTCTCATCGGCTTTAAGGGCATCCGGCAAAGCATCAATGCTCCACAACTCTGAACCGGGCATGATCTCCGCAATCGTGAGGCCTGTACCGTAAAAGGTTCCGGAATTGGTAACCTCTTGAACGCTAGTCGATTCCAGTGTGCTGGACACAGAATAGCGAGCATTTCCAATGACAAGGGTGGTGCCAGGCATCGCGGCAGCGCGTTGGTCCAATCCCATCAAGACAAAACCGGACATGTTAGGTCTAATCATGAACCCTGCCTGAACTTTCGTTGTTTTGGGGCTCACGGCAAACTTCCAAATGATCTGCTGCCCGGCGGTGTCGCGGAGTCCAATTTGATATGTAGAAATGGAATCTGGTTGGGTCGAAACTGCAAAGTGGATATTAGACTGGTTGGCGACTTTACCTACACGGTGTAGCGTGTTCACCGTTTCTTCAGAATTAGAAAAGATAATTCTATCCCCCGTCGTTTTGTCGGCAAGAATGATCTCGTACCACGGTCGACTGGGATCGTTGTCAATCAATGCTTCGATACGCGAATACTTCGGATCGTCATCTATCCGCTGAACAAAATATTGCGGTACAAACCTAAATCGGACGTTCATTGGCACGACGGGAATACTAGACAGAATTGCTTCATCGCTTTGGGCATGAGATCCCACGGCTCCTGTCAGACACATAAATCCGAATGCCAGAATAGAAAGTCTCAGCCGACGATTCGCCATGGTTCACCCCCGCGTTTTACCTTCCAGGTCCACGGACGACATAGCTAATCCGGCCTCTAAATCCATTGAGCGAGAAATCCCGTCATATCTGCAGTCGCGTCCGGGAGATTCGTCGCACGTGACAGGACTGTGTTGCGGGGGCAAGAACGGATCTATGCCCTGCATCGCGTACCACCGCTTACAGACATATTCGGCTGCGTGAGCTGTCACCGCCGCTGCGTGAACAAGGTCAATTGCCTCTTTCAATTCAGCAAGCCTAAGGAGAGTGCGGGCCTTATTCAGCAGGTGCTCGCTACACGATGCAATGCTCAAGGTTTGCGCCTGATCCTCGGAGAGCGAAGTTCCGCTTTCCGCAACACGATGAATCAGGGAGAGCAGACATTCGACTCGATAAAGTTCTTCCTGCATTCGGATTGAGTCATCAAAAGTGGTTTGGTGTTCGGGTGGCAGCAGCACTAGACTGGGATACAAGAAGTCAGATCGAAGCGCTCTTGAGATCATTATCTCGAGGACTTGGGTGAGATCCCTTGACGCCGATGCAAATTCGAGGGCACCTTCAAAATCTCCGCCTTCGTAGAGAGAGAGTGCCTGGTCGTACGTATGCTTTGCCTCGTCAAAGATTGGACTGAACCCCGGATTGTTTATGCTGATGTCCATAATCCTGACGTATACCAGGGTCGCGTGGATGCGATGTATGCTGTCGTAGGCCTGCCCAATCCCTATAGCAGCATCATTTCCTGTGGTTCTTGGCTGCACCCCGACCGTATTTGGCAAATTCGAAGCCGAAGCCGCAAGCGGGCGCAGAGGATCTCCCCGCCGACATTCGACTCCAATGGACCTTGAATTGGCTGCAGCGATTGAATTGGCAGCGTGCGCTGGATGCTCAGAGGCCTTTGACGAATGCGGTTGGTGTTCCATGACTCCCTGTCCGGCACCTGCGAATCGAGGCGCGTTGGCGTTACTTTCACTTCAGGTTTGAGCGTAGCAATCCGGGTGCCAGCGCAACCAAAGCCTTCGAATTGCTAAGTCACTCACTTTCAGTAGATTGGATCGGTGTGGAGTGCGATTTTTGTGAAAATCTCAAATCAGTGAGCAGAAAGCGAACATGGACCGCGAAGAATGCGAACAACGTCAAGATAGCTCCAGCTCGTTCCGACCGGCCCGCGCGTAACCTACGTGTCCATCGCGACAGATGAGACCCGCCGCGGAAATGGTCAGACCAGCGAAACGATGGAATGTTGAGTGAAATGGACAGCCTTTTTGCGCCATCAACACCTCAGGCGAATTCTTGAGTCTCCAACCCTCCGGACGCCGCCAAATAAGTGCCTGCTAGACCGCAGTTCCTCCACTCATGTCAAATTCAACTGAGCGAAAAGAATGCAATTGAGGCTGGTTATTAAAAATGGGTACAAAGCGAACTATCGTCGGGAAAAAAGCGAACACGTTCGATCTGAATCCAGTCTCCTTCAGTTGCAGCTCCGTGATTAAACGCAGGAAAGTGAGAGAGTAAGAAAGCGAATTCTCGTTCCGCAGTTTGACCATCAACCTGACTCCATAGGAGGTTATTGCAAGATTCCCGGTATTCCAGTGCCTCATTTCACAAACGCATCGCTCTGCCCTTCCTGGCGAACAAAATGGAATCGAAATTGCTCACTCAGAAAGTCATGCGATCGAAGTAACCATATCTTCAATCCTTTTTCTAGATGGGGGGAATTTCTTATGTCTAGACGAATTCTGTGCCGTGAGCTTGCAATCGTGGTCGGACTAACGTTAGCGCTGCCCATGTGGGCCAAACCATTAAAGAAGTCAATTGAACTCTATTCACCGGCACGAGTGGGCAACACAGCTCTGCTCGCGGGCCAGTATGAATTGGTTTTGGACGACAGGACAGCAACAGCGACATTCGAGAAAAACAACAAGGTGGTAGCGGAAGTCCCCTATCAATTGATTCAGATTGCAAAGGCACCAACGGACGCATTGGTTTTTGACAAGAAAGGCGAACTCACCGAAATCGATTTTTCCGGAAAATCACAGGCGATCGAGCTGACTGGTGACAGTGTGTCCGTCTCGCCTACCCCCAATTCTCTTGGAAACCGCTGATCGTTTGCGAGTACCCGGGTCCAGGCCCGGGAGATTTGTTCTGTGTGTTCAATACGGACTGTCACAGCACCCGGAAACTTCAAGCAGGAAACCTCAAGGAGGACTGCATGCCATCCGAAGTCGGATCGGAGATAGGCCACGAGAATGCAAAAGTAATCGGGCTGATAATGGGGGGAGATCGGAAAGCTGTAGATCTCCTCTTTGCTTCACAGATACCCCAACTCCGCAGGGCGGCCGCTTGGATATTTCCCAATTCAGACGATTTCGAAGATGCAGTGCAGGACGGATTGCTCTTGGCCTACCGTAATTTGAATCAGTTTCAAGGCCGCGCTAAGTTTTCCACGTGGCTGCACAGGATTGTGATCAATGCCTCACTAGGGAGATTGCGCAGGCAACGATCAAGGCCCACAACTTCGATCGATCAAGAGGCCTCAAGCGAAGAAACTTCCTCCATTGCGGACGTGCTGGTCGATCCCCGACCAAACCCGGAACAGAAATACATAAACGATGAGCGGTCTTGCATCCTTGCAGAAATGCTTGAAGATCTGCCAACGACCTCTCGGGTGGTAATTCAACTCATGGACATCGAAGGCCTCTCTGAAAAAGAAGCGGCCCAAAAACTGTGTATCAGCCGCTCAGCGCTTAAGGCTCGGCATCATCGAGCCCGCCAATCGATCCTCCGGAAAACACGAGAACCACACGAAGCATTGAACGCGTGACGAATACTTGGGTCTCGTTCCTAAAGAGCGTTGGGGATATTCCCAGCGAGGTATCTACCTTTTGTGGTTTCTAACGACCTTGCCAACAGGAGGGGAAAATGAACTTCAAGAAAGCAGTGTTCCTTCTCATTCTCTTTACATGCGCTGTCCTCAGGGCTCATGCGCAGCGAGAATACGAAGTCACGCCGTTTTTTGGCTCCCGGATCGGTGGCAACATTGATGTGAGCCAACAAGGCGATCCAAATGTCGATTCTCTCAAGATAAAGAGCAGCGAGAATTACGGCATCCTGGGGGGTGTATCTTTTTGGAATAATTTTCAAGCAGAGTTCATGTGGAATCGCCAGCCGACTTCGCTGAGCACACACAATCCAAACGACAACACGTACGCATTCTTGTCAAACATGAACATGGACATGTACCAGGCTGATATTCTTTACCACTTCAAAGGTCCGGATTCGAAGTTCAGACCTTTTGTCGTCGGTGGCTTGGGGCTTTCGCATTTTGGTCTCCCTCTCGTCAATGGCCAGAACCCTTTGGGCTTCAGTAATCGCTTTTCCTTCAACCTGGGCGGCGGAGTGAAGTATTATTTCTCCCAGCACATAGGTGTACGCGCCGAGCTCCGATGGTCCCCCTCTGAAACCACTCAAGGTCAAACAGAATATTGTGACCCTATTTATGGCTGTGGTCCGACGACGGTCACGAATATGGCTCAACAAGGCCAGGCGAATATCGGACTGATTATTCGCTTCAAGTAAATTTCATATAGGCTGAAAGCCCCCAACGTAGCGACTCAAGCACGAGTTGGATTTGGAGCGCCCGGCAAAGCAATCTAAGGTCCCCTTATACTTCGGATGTCTCGTCTTAGGCGTGCCGGCACGTGTTCCGGTTGTCGATATCGAGCTGATGGGTGTCCTCTTCGTGTGCTGGAACACCCTGAAGAATCGCATCGACCTTCTCATCGGCCCCATTCGGAAAACCAAATCACTAAAAATGGAACGGAGTTGTCCATGATTCAAATGGAGGAGTGAGTCTGAGCGGCCGACCGTTTCAAGACGTTCCTTGCTGGACGATTTGGTGATCTCCTGGAACGGAGGGCGGGAATCGATCGCCTGCACGTCCTCTCCTTTCCTTTCTACGCCCTAGCGGAACTCAGCGCGGTAATGAGGCGGGATCAAACGAAACTGCCGTCCAATGGTGCCAAGGCGTGCAGCACTTGTTCCCGAACTCGAGTGGATACCGCCGTGCCGCAAAGTAAACTGTGCCGGCGTCGAAATAATAGTTGTGGGTGGGGAGCTGAGAAACCGCCGCGCTTTTGTAGCTGAGCATCTTGCTCGGTTGCCCAACCTCGCGTTCGTTGTCGCCCGTGGTGACGAAATTCACGAGTTGACCGAAACCGACGTGAAGCTTATCTTCACCGGATCTCGCGACAGCCAATCCCCTATGGTCATCGAAGGAGCTTGCGCCAAACGACCCGATCCTCGAAATGCAGGTCCCCGCGCCAGCAACCACACTCGCGATCGTTAAAAACTAAGACGTATTTAGCGGCCACGCCCGCCACCACCGCCTCCTCCATGAAAACCACCTCCTCCGCCACCGCCTCCGTGAAAACCACCCGCTCCTGAGAATCCTCCACCACCATGGAAGCCTCCGCCACGCATGCCGCTACTCCCAAAACCCCTATAGGCGTGACCTCCTCCCCAAACCGGGTGAGGTCCGTAATGCGGACCTGGACCCCAAGAGTGGAAGTCGCGATCAAAGTGCCGGTAATAGTTTCCGCCCCCGTAATACCCGCCGAACCCCCCGTAGTAAAAAAACGGCGATTCGCCTACAAGCCACGGTGAGTAAAAGCCCCAGCCAAATGGGCTATAAAAGATTCCGTCCCCGGGAAGGAAGGTATAGCAATCGAACCACGGATCCCACATCCATCCTGCGTTGAACGAACCGCCATCAGCGTAGGTGCTCGCAGCGTTCACGTTGGCCTCGGCCTCGTAGGCCGAGCGCAAGCTGCTCCAACGATACAAGTCGCTCGTATCGTATTGCTTTGCATCGAACCCAAGAGATTTCAGCGGATGTGAGGTGAGATCAAGCTGATGGTTTCCCTTAACGGTAAACCGTTTTCCATTGGAGTGATGCACGCTGGCCTCACCTTTGAAAACGCGGACTACACTCTTAGTTGCATCGAAATCGTATAATCCAGTCTTCAAAAGGCGAATGGTAGCTCCGTTCTGGGCGACGCGAAGATCGTTTTCAGTGTGGATTTCCGCGACTTCCACTGTCGCCTCCCCTTTCTCGACTTCGATCGCGGTTTCGCTCAAGCCGGGCGATACCATCTTCACCGCGCTTTGACTACCAACCCTCAAAAAGACGCCGGGGATCAAAAGCAATTCCACCTTACCCTCTTCGGTCGTGAGGGTTTGTCCGGCTGACATGGTCACTAGACCTACCGACTTTGAGCTAATCGATTGGCCCCCAATTGACGCTTGCCCCTCAACATAGTTAAGCGCCCCAGGCTGCGCAGGCGCCACCGTCTGGCTGGCCGGAGCCGATTGCACTTGATTCTCCTCCTGATTCGGAGCCGCTCCAAAGATCGGAACAGATGCCAAAGCCGCCAAAACTAATAATCCACCGGCAATTTTTATGGAATTCATAATGTGTTTTTCCTTGTGCCTTGCCACTGGCATTCCATGAAACGGTTCACTAGGTACGAACGCTGTGGATTGAATCTTCCTCCCTCGATGCCCACCGATTCCTCACGACGTCTGAAAGCTTCCCATCGACGAAGTTCGCCGCCACACATGGATGAACCTCAATTGAGATCAGCCGGGCAGTTCTGTATTTGCAAGGCCAGTGCCAAGCATTGCGGAATCGGCTATGCCTGTAGATATCTTAAATTCATGGCGTTTGAGCCCGGGTAAAAGATCGACTCGCAAGTTGATCGAACGGTGGGAACAAAGCGAACGTTGATCGTGCACAAAGCGAACACCATCAAATTATAAGGACTGGGAAAATCCCAGTTCCAGCCTGCCGTGTTAGAGTCAACTCATGCGGCCCGAGATTGACCAAGTTGTTCGATTGATCCAGCGCAAGGACTCTAAGTCTTTGGAAGAAGCGCTAGATTTGCTACAGAAGACAGTCTTTTCCTTCAGCATGAAGGTGTGCGGCCAGCGGCAAGACGCCGAAGACACCATGCAGGAAGTGCTGCTCAAGTCGGTTCCGAATCTGCCAAAGTTCGACAATCCAAAGGCTCTCATGGTTTGGCTTTACAAAGTCGCCAAGAACCGCTGTCTGATGAGCAGACGCAAAAGCAAATTTGCTCCGAAGGAAGATCTCTCCCTCGAAGAATTGATGCCAGACCGTCGTGAATTGCAAAAGCTGTCGTGTAATCCCGATGGAACGCCAGAGACGTCTTTGTTGCGCCGCGAGAATGCGAAACTTCTCCGGGAGGCAGTACAGAGACTGCCTCCGGAGTATCGGCTCATACTTGTACTGCATGACATGGAGGAGCTGTCCGACGGGGACGTCGCCGAAATCACGGGCCTTCGGCCAGGGACAATCCGCGTGCGGCTGCACCGGGCACGACTCTTCGTGCGAAAGGAACTGGCCAAGCGGGATCAGTCTCGTATGCTCCGTCAAACTGCGAAACCCTCCGAGAAAACGCACCTCTCTTCACAGCCGGGCCAAAGGCGCTGCAAGGAAATGTTCGCCGAACTCTCAAAATACCTTGATGACGAGCTTGATGATTCCCTTTGTGAAGAACTGGAAAAGCACATGGACGGTTGTGAGCCCTGCAAGGCATTCTTATCGAGCCTGGAGAAGTCGATCCAGCAGTGCCGAACGGCCCCAAATCAGGCACCCGACCCGCGTGTTGCCGCGAGATTCAGGCGCGAATTGATGGCAGAGTATCAGGGATTAATGAGCAAGATCACTAGGCAGGACGCAAGCGAAGTTAACCCAAATTAGTCCACCCATACAAACCCGCCCCAATTCCTCCTGCGTTTTCCTGTAACAAAATCCAATCCTTTGCATTCATTTGTGTGGCCCCCATTACCGGGGCCTGTGAGAGGCACAAATGATCACCGCTAAAGTCATGCTGACTCAACCACTTAAGACAGACCGGCAGTTCGCCGCAACTACCGGCAGCGAGCACCACATGCTCCTGGACGATCCTGCCGGAGGCACAGGACCCAAGCCCATCGAGCTGGTTGCAACAGCATTGGCCGGATGTACGGCATTCGATGTGCTTACGATCCTGCGACAGAAGTTCCACCAAAAAGTGACGGGTTACGAAGTGCGAGTGGAAGCCGACCAGGCAGAACGCCCGCCCCAAGTGTTCACAGCTGTCCGCATCCACCATGTGGTCACTGGTTTCGAAATAGATCCCGCCGCAATCAAGCAAGCAATCCGTCTATCCGAGGAAAAGTATTGCTCGGTAGGCGCAATGGTGAAGCAAACGGCTAGCCTGCACACTACATACGAGATCGTTGAAGAGAAAATGCAATGGCTCGCACCAACTCTGGTAACCGCACAAGCGTGAAGACTCCAATGAGAATCCGCGAACGACCGAACGGTGAAAAAAGTCAGAGCCCGCCAACAGTTCCTATGCGATTGGAGGGTGTATCTGGTGTTGCAGGGAAAGCCTTATTACTATCCCTTCTCGTATCGGCGACGCCGGGATTGCTCTTCGCGCAGCAGGCACAGCGGCCCTCTCCGGTCACGCTTCAGCAGGCGGTCACCATCGCGCTGGAGAAGAACCCAGAACAGAAAGCAGCAATGGCCGATACAAAGGCCGCTTCAGCCGACGTGAAGGAGGCTCGATCCTTCCTCCTGCCGCACGCCACTTTGTCCGAAACGGCGACCATCGGAAACGACCCTGTGTATGTCTTTGGCAGCAAGTTGCGACAGCAGCGGTTCACGACGGCAGACTTTGCGCTGAATGTACTGAATACTCCCGCGCCCTTCGGTAACTTCGCGACCCGTCTCGGGGGAACCTGGAATCTCTTTGATTCGTTCGGTAGTTGGCGCGCGGTGAACCGCGCGGAGCGCATGAAGGACGCCGCCGGCCATCAACTGGAGCGCACCAATCAGGAAGTCATCTTCCGCGTTGTGGACTCCTACTACGGCATGCTGCTCGCGAGGAAGCAACTGGACGTGGCCGAGCAAAGCATGAAGACGGCTCAGTCCATTCTCGACCGAAGCAAGGATCGCGTTGAAAGCGGAATAGTTGTGGAATCCGATTTCCTGAGCGCCCAGGTGCGGCTGGCGACGCGAAGACAGGAACTTATCCGCGCCCAAAACAACATGGCGATGGCGCAAGCACAGCTGAGCACGTCGATGGGTATGTCCGCGGAGACTGAATTCGATCCAGTCGAGGTCCTCGCGGAGAAAAACCTTCCTGCAACATCGCTTGACGATCTGGAAAAGCAGGCTGTGGATATGCGTCCCGATCTGAACCGCGTCCGCTCGGAGGAAGCGGCGCAACAGCAAAGCGTGTCCATCGCGAAATCATCATTCGGCCCGAGGGTAAATGCCTTTGGGGGATGGGAGGCCGACAACCCGACTCTGATTGCCGGAGGCGGCGGGAATAACTGGTTAGCCGGGATCGAGGTCCAGTTCGATATTTTCGAAGGCGGAGCCAAGCGCGCTCATCTATCCCACGAACGAGCGCTGGAGGAAAAGGTTTCAGCCGTAAAGGAAATGGCTACTGACGCGATCCGGCTCGAAGTGCGTCGCGCCTACTATGACCTGGACTCTGCCCGTCAACAGGTAGACGTGGCTCGCGCAGCGATTGCAGCCGCGCAAGAAAGTCTGCGCATCAATCAGGACCGGTACGACTCAGGTCTTTCGACGATTACCGATCTGCTTGCGGCGGAAGAAGCCGCACAGCGCAGTCAGACAGATTATTGGGAAGCCTTATATCGCTATCACACCGACTACGCCAACCTGGAATTGGCCAGCGGAACTCTAAATCCTCAGTCTCCCGTGGTGACGCCATGATTCTCAGGAATGACGCGATCGCAGTGGCCCTCTTCGTGGTTGCGGGTTTGAGTGGAACGTTGTCCGGGTGTTCGAACGAGCGTCGCACCGAACCCGCTGCGCCCGAGACGGTGAGCAACATTTCGGTAATTGTCGCGGGAAAGACGACGGTACCTGACTGGCTGGAATCCGTCGGAACGGTGCAGGCCGCACAAACGAGTCAAATTTCCAGCCAGACGATGGGCAACATCGTGGAGATCCGTGTGAGTGAGGGCGACCGCGTGCAGAGTGGTCAGGTGCTGGCCATCATCGACGATGCGCAGCCTCGCTCCGCAGTGGACCAAGCGACGGCTGCGCTGACTTCGGCGGAAAAAGAAGTGTCCGGCGCCGACTCCGACTTGAGCCTCGCCGAAACAACGCTGAAGCGCTATCAGCAACTCTACGAGAAGAAATCGGTCAGTCCGCAGGAGTTCGACGAAATCAAAGCCCGCTATCAGTCTGCGGAGGCGCGGCGTGATATGGCACGGGCCGGACAGGCGCAAGCGAATGCCGCACTAGCTCAGGCTCGAACTACGCTCGGTTACACACAGATTCGCGCGCCGTTCTCGGGCGTAGTCAGCGAAAAAAAAGCCGATGCCGGCACATTGGCGTCGCCCGGCATGCCAATCGTTACCCTTGAAGACACGCGGAGTTTTCGCCTCGAAGTGACAGTGGATGAAAGCGATATCCGCCTTGTCCATATTGGGCAGATTGCCCCAGTGACGATTGACGCGATGGGGGATATCCAACTTCCTGGCAAAATCGTGCAAATCATTCCGGTAGCCGAGACTGCCAGCCGTAGTTTCCTGGTGAAAGTCGAATTGCCCGCTGAGACGCGACTCCGCTCTGGCTTTTTCGGGAGGGCGCGTTTCCCGCGCGGCGAGGGGGCGGCACTGTTGATTCCGCGTGCATCCCTGGTGGAGCGCGGCCAACTCCAGGGTGTGTACGTGCTTGATGCAAATCAGATAGCGGGGTTGCGTTACATCACCCTCGGTAGGAGCACCGGGGATCAGGTTGAGGTTCTCTCCGGGCTACAAGCCGGAGAGAAACTTGTCGCCGCACCGGGCGACCGTGAGTTGGGTGGCAAACGAATCGCCATAGGACAATGAGCGACACATCGGCCAAACCGAGCAATCCCACTCACGCCCTGCGACTCGCGGGCCGCATTGCGCGTGTTTTCATTCAATCGAAACTGACGCCTCTAATCATCGTGGGCGCTCTCCTGCTGGGGGCTTTTAGTATTCTAAAAACTCCGCGCGAGGAAGAACCGCAGATTGTCGTTCCCATGCTGGATGTCTTCGTCCAGATGCCAGGGGCATCTGCCGAAGAAGTAACTCAACGCGCCACGGTTCCCATGGAAAAGCTGATCTGCGAGATACCGGGAGTTGAATACGTCTACTCCGTCAGCCATCCTGGCCTGAGCATGGTGATCGTGCGTTTCTATGTTGGGATGAAGGAAGAAGACGCAATCGTCGAGACCTACAACAAACTCTATTCGAACTTTGACCGGATTCCACAGGGAGTTTCGCAGCCCATTATCAAGGTGCGCTCGATTGACAATGTGCCGATTCTCGCTCTAACGCTTTGGGGCAAGAATTACGATGCCTACCAATTGCGGCGCATTGCGGACGAACTGGAACAATCGCTGAAACTACTCGACGACGTTTCCGAGACTGCGATTATCGGCGGGCAGCCCCGAAAGGTGCGCGTTGTGCTCGATACTCAGCGGCTCGCGGCGTACGGCCTTACACCCAGTTCTATTGTCACGCAACTTGGCGAGGCGAACACCCGCGGTCAAGCCGGTAACTTCGCTCGCGATAACCAAGAGTTCCAGGTCGAAGCAGGCAACTTCTTTACGCGCCCGGAAGAACTGCGACAAGTCGTCGTAGGGGTGCATGCAGGTCGGCCCGTTTACCTGCGAGATGTGGTGGAAAAGATTGAGGACGGTCCATCGGAACCCGA
>Ga0070735_10004508_pt1 | contig 11734 bp, 11 predicted proteins | sample Coa_R1_FD_66443 | JGI IMG/M metagenome (GOLD analysis project Ga0070735, IMG submission 66443) | Surface soil microbial communities from Centralia Pennsylvania, which are recovering from an underground coalmine fire - Coalmine... | ecosystem: Environmental > Terrestrial > Soil > Unclassified ... | reverse complement strand
CGGGCGCCGTCTTCGAGGTGCAACGGCAGGACGAAGACGCCGACGTGTTGCGCTGGTCGCGCGACATGCCGGGCCCTTGCACGGCGCCGCAAACCGTCCGCGTCGCCACGCAGGACGAGAGCACGCTCCTCGTCCGCTCCCTCGAGGTTCCTCGTCACGACGCGCTCTTCGAGGCGAGCCTCTACGCGGCGAGTCGCATCGTCCGGCCGGTCGCCCCGCGGCTCTCGGCGCGTCCGGAAAGTTAGACTACTGCACCGCGCTGTGGCGAAACACGATCGTCCGGCGTTTGTCGAGCGGCACGCCGGGGACCGGCGACGCCGTGAGCTTGATGGCGTCGCCCGGCTGGAGTGAAACGACGCGCGGGGCGTCGCCCAGATCCCAGGGAATCGAGTCGGTATAGGGAAACACCCACGGGGCCTTCGGAGCGAGGCCCACGGCGACGACCGCGTCCTCCTGCGCGCGGCCGACGATGCGCACCCCGTCCGGAAGCTCGGTCACGCCCTCGAGCAGGGTGGCCTCGAAGCCTTCCCGGAGCAGACGCCGCGCCAGACCGACCAGCTCGGGGATGCGGGCCACGGCGGCCGGCTCCTTGCGCTCCTCGAGAACCGACAGCCACACGGGCGGTGGCGCATGCGCCTCGGCGGCGAGCGCGTCCGACGAGCGCCACCACGAGACGGGCTGGGCGGAGCCGCAAAGAGAGCGCCGCGGCCCGGGTGACGACCGGAGCGCCGGATCGCACGCGACGAGCGCGCCAGCCGGTTCGAGGGTGATCGCCGACGACCCCGAGAGCGACAGCGCCGTGATCCGTCCCACCGCGTCGCCGGGCTGCCGGGGGAGCTCTCGCTGCACGACGTCGGCCAGCCCGCTCGCGCGCAGCAGCGCGCCGGCGTCCCACGCGAGGTCGTCGTCGCCCTCCCACAGAGCCTCCGCGTCGAACCGGAGTCCGGCGATCTCGCCGACTTCGCGCGTGCCGAGGAGACCGCCGACGCGCGCGGCGGGCGCCACGAACACGCGCCCGCGCGAGGCTCCGTCGCGCCACACGGTCACCGTTCGCGGCGACTTCGAGCACCACGCGAGCGCGCCGCGCGCGCGACCGACGGGGCGCGGCCCACCGGTCATCCGCAACGAGAGCGCCTCGTCCTCGCCGGCCCTGGCGATCGCGCATTGCTCGGGGCCCGTCTCGACCACGCCGAAGGGCCGGCCCGGTTCGATCGCACAAATCGCGTGAAATCCCGATCGCGCGAGTGCCGCGTCGTCCGCCCCGCCGTCGGCCGAGCCGCCCGTCGCGCTCGGCCTCGGCCAACCCCCGCGCGCGATCCACGCGTCGAGGAGGGAGTCGGCGCAATCGCGGCCGCCGTCGACCCAGTCCGTCTCCGGCAGCTTGCTCCATGCACGAGCGAGGGGGCCTCCGCCCTCGCGCGCGTCCAAACGGAGGATGGCCAGGCCGACGGGAGGACGGAGGGACGGAGCTTCGACGCTCGTCCGCCCCGCGGCGCATGAGCACCATGACTTCGTGCCGGCCCCCTCGAGCGAGGTCGCGCCGACGCGCACCTTCACGGGCGCCCCGCGCGTCGCGAGCGCGACGTAGCACCCCGTCGGGCCGAGGTCTGCCTCGAGCACCGGCTCCGCCGTCACCACGTTCGTCGCGAGCGGCTCGAAGCCGAGGGCTCGCCAGGGCCTCTCGCCTTCCTCGAGCGCCGCGCCGAGCGCGCGCGATCGGGTGAAAAGGCCGATGCCCACCCAGCCGGCGGCCGCGAGCGCGACCGCGTACGCAGCGAGGGCGAGGGCACGCCTGCGTCGGCGCCTGGCGTTCGCGGCCCCCTCGACCTCGAGCGCGACGCGTCGCTTCTCGGCGGCGGCGAGGGTCTGGCGGCGTGCGCGCTCGTGGTCCGGGTGCCGACCGGCCAGAGCGGACAGGGCGCGCTCGACCTCGTCGAGGCCGGTCGGAACCCCAGGCGGCGGGCGCGGAGGCTTTTCGGGCACCTCACCAGTGAACGTTCAGTTTGTGGTTTTGTCATTAGGATGTGCGAGTGATGGCGGCCGGACGGCGCTTGCGCTTGGGGTGCCGGACGGCGCTCGCGCCGGTCGCTCTCGTCGGGGCGCTCGCCGCGGCGGCCGCGTGCGCACGTGCGCCGGCCGCGCGATCCACGGCGGTCAGGCCAGTGACCACGGTCGTCACGAGCAACGTCTCCCGCGAGGACTACGCTGGCTCGGCGGCGTGCGCGGCATGCCACCCGGACGAGACGTCCGCCTGGTCCCGCTCCCCGATGCACCTCATGACGCGCGACGCCGACGGCGCCGCGATCCGCGCCCCCTTCGACGGGACCCGCTGGCGATTCAAGGCCGACTCCGTGGAGCTCTCGATGCGCGGGCGCGATCGATGGGTCCGCGTGGAGCCCGCGGGGGGGGCGGCCGCGGCCTACCGCGTCACCCGGGTCATCGGCGGGCGCACGCGCGAGGACTACGCGGGCGTGGCCGAGGGTGCCGGCCCGGGCGCCGAGGAGGTCGTCCTGCCCCTCTCGTACGTCTTCGCAACGAGGTCCTTCCGCTACAAGGGCTACTCGGTGATGGTGCACGAGCGCACGGGTCTGCGCGCGGGTCCCGTGTGGGCCAAGACGTGCGTCTTCTGCCACAACACGATCCCGGAGATGGACCGGCTCGTCGGATCGATCGCGGGAGCGCACGCCCCGCCTTACCAGGGCCAGCAGGTCGACGCCTGGTTGCCCGAGGACCGTCGCGGCCGCACTCGGGTGGTCGACGACGCCGGATTCGCCCGAGCCGTGCGCGTCGAGATGGTCCGCGTCGGGGGCGTCGCGTCGTTGCCGGACCGCTCCCCCGCCGCCGTCGCGCGCCGTGCCGTCGACGTGTTGCGCTCGTCGTTCGACGGCGGCCACGTCGTGGAGGTGGGCATCGGCTGCGAGGCGTGCCACGGCGGCGCGCGCGAGCACGTCCGGGACCCGTCGGTGCGTCCCTCGTTCGTGCCCGTCGCGGCGTGGCTGGACGTGCGCTTCCCCGGGTCGGCCACCGCCGCGCCGATCGATCGCGTGTGCGCGCGCTGCCACCAGGTCCTCTTCTCGCGCTATCCGTACACGTGGGAGGGGGGGCGCCGAGACGCCACCGCCGGGGGGAGCCACATCAACTCCGGCGAGGCGCGCGACTTCCTCTTGGGCGGTTGCCAAAGCGCGCTCTCGTGCACGCGCTGTCATGATCCCCACGGTGGGGACGCCGGTCCGTCCCTCGCCGCCCTCGCGACCCCGGCGGGCAACGCGACCTGCACCGGGTGTCACCCCTCCCTCGCGGACCCAGGGCGGCTGCGAGCGCACGCGCACCACGATCCGTCGGGCCCCGGGGGGGCGTGCGTCGCGTGCCACATGCCCCGGAAGAACATGGGCCTCGATGGGGTCCTCACGCGGTATCACCGGATCGGTTCCCCGACCGATCCGGCCCGGGTCCTCGGCGACCGGCCGTTCGAGTGCGCCCTCTGCCACGTCCGCGAGAACGTCGAAACGCTCGTCGACGCGATGGAGCGATGGTGGCCGGTGCGCTATCCGAGGCAACGGCTCGAGGAGCTGTACGGCTCGATGGACGCGAACGTGATGCGAGCGGCGCTCGATCGAGGCAAGCCGCACGAGCGCGTGGTGGCCATGGCATCGCTCGGCGAAGCGCGATCGAAGGACGCCGCAGTCGCGATTGCGCGCGAGCTCCTCGACCCGTACCCCCTCGTGCGCCAGTGGGCGCGCAAGGCGCTCGTGGACATCCTCGGCCGCTGCGACGTGGACCTCGCGGGGGACGACGCGGCGATCGCGCGGGAGGCCACGGCCTGCGTCGGCGCGCCGGTGGCGGGGGTCGTCGCGCCGGCTCCACCCGCGCCGGGGGACGAGGATCCGGAGGACTGAGGAGGCAAGAGGTACTTCTTCCGCGCCGGCAACGCCGGGGTTTGTCGCGGTGAACCTCGGAGGGCAAGGGCCCCATGGCCCACGGATCCGCTTCCTCGCGTCACGAGACGAGACATGTCGTGGACGAATCCGTGTTCGACGAGGAGGTCGAACGAGCCCACGAGCGACGCACGAGCGGTGAGAACGTGCGGAACCGGCCCCACGTGGACACCTTTGCTCTTTTCCTTCGCGCGGCCGAATCATCGCGGGGTACGACGCGTCAAGCCCTGGGTACGAGCGGTCCTACCCGAGGTACAAGGCGTCGTACCCGACGTGGATCGAGTCAAACCCACGAGCGATCGCGATCGCAGCGGGGTAGGACGGGCCGTACCCCGGGTACGACGCGTGAAAGGCTGGGTAGGACGCGTCGTCCCCACGAGAGAACGCGATCGCAGTCGAGCACACTACGTCGTACCCAAGGCTTCGCGGCCTCTCGCTCGCACCAAGCCGTGGAGCAGCGCGAGCGCACGCGTGCGGACGTTCACGTCGCGATGCGCACGAGGGTGCCGACGACGCGCTTCATGCGAGGAACGAGACCGTCCCTCGTCATCGCGAGCGGGAGCGAAGGGCCCCCCTCGTCATCCTGAGCGTTAGCGAAGGACCCCACCCGCAACTCACCCGCGGCGAGGGCCGATGGGCATCGCAGATGTTGCCGCGCGGTCCCTGCTACGTCTACATCGTGACCGGCCTCTCGTGGAGCCGTGTGCTCTACGTAGGCGTGACGTCGAATCTCGTGGGTCGAATGGAAGCCCATCGCTTGGGTCAACATGACGGCTTCACCGCTCGGTATCATCTTCACAAGCTGGTCTACGCCGAAGGATTCGCGCTCATTTTCGATGCCATCAGGCGCGAGAAGCAAATCAAGGGCTGGAGGCGCGACCGCAAAGTCGCTCTGATCGAAACCTGCAACCCCGATTGGAGCGAGCTGATGCCGTGAGGGTCGGCACGACCGTGAGCTCCTTCGCTGTCGCTCAGGAGGCGGGGGGCGGTGGGGTCCTTCGCTCCCGCTCAGGATGACGAGGGGGAGCCGCTCACGATGACGAGGGGGCCGCTCACGATGACGAGGGGGCGCTCGCGGTGACGGTGTGGGCGCTCGCGACGACGAGGGGGGCCGCTTCGCTTGCGCTCGCGATGACGAGGGGGTGCGCCTGCGCCTGCGTCCGGGCGTGGCTATCATCGGCCCCGCGTGGAGACCGGTCGGCCGCGGATCCTCGAGTGGTATCGTGCGGACGCGTGGCCGCGCATGCGACGCATCCTCGTCGCCGGTCCGGCGATCCTCACGACGGGCGGGGTCGTCATCGCGGTGTCCTTCCTCTCGCACCAGCGACACGACGTGAGGACGGCGTCGGTGCTCGTGGGATTCGCGCTCATCGCAGGGGGCGCCGTGCTGACGACCGCCGGCATGCACCGCATCCTTCGCGAAGAGACCTCCCTGGCCATCCGCACCGACGGGGTCGCCTGGCGCGACGCCGCGGGCGAGACCTTCGTCCCGTGGGAGTCGCTCGCGGGCGCGCGCTGGGATTCTTCGACGGGCGAGGTCGTCCTCGAACGGACGGGCGCCTCGCCGCTGCGCCTGGGGCAGTCGTTCGTCGCGGCGAACGCAACTTTGGAGCACCGCGCCCGCGTCTCCGGGGCCCGCCTGGTCGAGCGCATCGAACAGTCGCGCCGCCGAGCGGCGATGGGGTTCCTCCGGTGAAAAGGCCCATCCCGTGCTAGAAACCCCGGCCGCCGTGGCCTCCGCGCACCAACATTTGCGAGCCCTCTACGCGCAGAAGCCGGTCGTCCTCGCCCCGATGGAGGACGTGACCGACGTCGTCTTTCGACGCCTTTGCCGAAAGCACGGCGCGACGATCGCCATGACCGAATTCGTGAACGTCGAGGGCCTCTTGCGCGGCTGCCGCAACGCCGCCCGCAAGGTGCGCCTCGCCGCCGACGACCGGCTGACCGGCGTCCAGATCTACGGATCCGACCCGAAGAGGCTCTCCGAGGCCGCCGTTTGGGCCGAGCGGGTCGAACCGCTCTTCATCGACATCAACTGCGGCTGCTGGGTACCGAAGATCGCGGGGCGCGGGGCCGGGGCGGGGTGGCTGCGAGACCCGGCGGCCATGGTCGCCATGGTGCGGCTCGTCACGTCCACCGTCGCGGTGCCCGTGACGGTCAAGACGCGTATCGGCCTCGGTCCCGAGTCCCACATGCCCATCGTCGACCTGGCGCGGCGGCTCGAGGACGCGGGCGCTGCGGCGATCGCCCTGCATTGTCGCACCGCGCAGATGGGCCACTCGGGTGCTGCCGATTGGTCGTGGGCCGCGCGGGCTCGCGAGGTCGTCACCATTCCCGTGCTCGTCAACGGCGACGTCAAGACGGCGGCGGACGCCAGACGCGCCGTGGAGACGACGGGGTGCGAGGGCGTGATGATCGGACGTCGCGCGATCGAGCACCCCTGGGTCTTCCGCGAGGTGCGGGCCTTGCTCGACGGCGGGGTCGAGCTCGGGCCGGTGACCGCCGCGGAGCGCTTGGAGCTCTGTCGCGAGCACCTGGTCGCCAACGTCGCGCAGCGCGGCGAGCCAAACGGAGTGCGCTGCACCCGCCGTCACCTCGCCGGATATTTGAAGGGCATCCCCGGCGCCGCGGCGCTGAGACAAGAACTGAACTATTGCGATACCCTCGCCGGGTGTCTCGAGATCCTCGACGGCGCAACGGCCCGCGCCGCATGAGTCAGGCGGGAGGGGGGATGCGCTTCGCTCTCGCCGTCCTTCTTTGCGCCGGGTGCTCCAGGACCGCCGCGGAGCCTCCCATGACCCGCGGTTCGGAGACGGCGGCCCCGTCGCCCAGCGCCGCGCCTCCCGCGGCTCCTCTCGGCGCACCGGCGCCCTCGATCGCGGCGGCGGCCTCCGCGCTCCCTTTGCGCTGGGATGATCCCGCGGGGTGGCGTCGCGTGGCGCCGACCTCTCCCATGCGCCGCGCCGAGTACGCGGTGCCTCGCGTCGGCTCCGACGAAGAGGACGCCGACTGCGCGGTGTTCATGTTCGGGCCGGGGCAAGGCGGTGGGGTGAACGACAACGTCGAGCGCTGGACGCGCCAATTCGATCCTGTGACCAGCCCCGCGGACCAGCGGACGCGAGAGGTCGCGGGAATGGCCGTCACTCGCGTGGAGGTCGCGGGCACCTATCACGCGATGCAGATGCCCGGGGCCGCGGCGCCCCCCCTCAAGGCCTCGCCCCAGCGCCTCGTCGGAGCGATCGTGCAGGCCCCGAGCGGCTTGTGGTTCTTCAAGATGGTCGGCCCGGATGCGACCGTGAAGGCCCACGCCGCCGAGCTCGATCGGCTGGTCGACTCCATCCACGCCGGGTGAGCGCTCGCTACAAAAAGAAGGACACGCCGACGCCGATCGACGGGGTGACCGGCAGCGAAACGCGGGCCGTGATCGCGATGCGCGGCGTGATGTGAAATCGTCCCCCTGCCATCAACGCCGCCTCGAGGTGCGTGTCCGCCCCGTCGCCGAACACCACGAAAACGCCCGCCTCGCCCAGGACCGAGAAGTGCGTGGAGAGCCAGAAGCTCCAGTGGAAGACGGCCGGCGCGTAGAAGGGAGCCTTCGAGTCGCCGAGGGGCGACCGGCTGAGGCCTAGGCTCAGCCCCGGCACGTTGTTGATGGTCGGGACGAAGCCGTTGTGCATGAACGGGATCGTGGCGCGGACTCCGGCCCCCGGACCGTCCCCGATCGCGCGGCCGAAGAGGACGATGGCCTCGGGCTCGAGCTCGACGACGTAGTTGGGGTGGTCGCCGGGTCGCTGGATGATGCTGTCCTCTGCAGCCGCGGCCGAGGCCCAGAGCAGGGCGGGCGTCGCGAGGAGGCAGGTTGCTACGAGCGAGGTGTCGTTTCTCAAGGACCGGGGACACTAGTGGTTTCGGGGGCCATCGAAGGCTCACGAATGCGCGGGCTTCAAAGCAGCGGCGAAACGAGGCGCGACGCCCCCTCCTTGACGCGAAGCGACCACCGCCGCGCTTGCCAATCGGCCAGCTCGACGCGGCGCGACTTGTCGACCTCGGCTCGGAACTCGGCCCGCAAGCGGGCGGCGGTCGACTCGTCGTGGATGAGGGCGTGGACCTCGAAGTTCAGGCGGAAGCTTCGCAGATCCATGTTGGCGCTCCCCACGAGCGCCACCTGGGAGTCCGCCACGAGCGTCTTGGCGTGCACGATCCCCGGCTCGTACTCCCGGATGTCGACGCCGGCCTCGAGGAGCTGCGCATAGAAGCTCCGGCCCGCGTGGAACGTGACGGAGTGATTCGACCGCGCCGGCAGCACGAGCTGGATGTCCACTCCGCGCATCGCGGCAAGCTCCATGGCCACGAGGAGCGACTCCGTCGGCACGAAGTACGGCGTCGTGATCGCAACCTCTCGCTGCGCGCCCACGATTGCCCCGAAGAACAGCCTATGGATGGCCTCGGTCCGCGTGTCAGGGCCGCTCGGTACGATGGCCACCGTGGCGTCGCCGCGCGGCGTCGGGTTGGGCGGGAAGTACTCGGCCGGATCGATTGGTTCTTTCGTCGCGAAGGCCCAGTCCTGGAAAAAGACACGTTGGAGCTCGGCGGCCGCCGGACCCTCGATCCGGACGTGCACGTCGCGCCATGTGCCTACCCCGGGCATCGAGCCGCGGTACTCGTCGCCCACGTTGAATCCGCCCGTGAAAGCCACGGTCCCGTCGACCACCACGATCTTCCGGTGGTTGCGCAGGTTGACCGGCTGGAGAAGCGCGGTGCGCATCGGCAGGAAATCGGCCACGCGAACCCCCGCCCGATGCAGCGGGTGCTTCCACCGGCGCCCGAGCGCGAAGCAGCCGAAGCCGTCCATGAGGAGCCGGACGACGACCCCTCGCTCCGCCGCGGCGACCAGGCGATCGCGAAACCAGCCTCCCGTGGCATCGTTCCGGATCAGGTAGTACTGCGCGTGAACGTGGTGCCTCGCAGCGTCGATGGCCGCGCCGAGCGCCGCGTACGTGTCGTCGCCGCGAACGAGGACGTCCACCCGGTTGCCGCTCGTGGCCTTGAGGTGGCTTAGGCGCTCCCCGAGCCGGAACATCGCCTGCTCGAGGGGGCTCGCGAACGTCGTGGTCAGGGCCGTCGTCGCCGGGCCGGGCCTCGACGCCTCAAGCTGATCTCGCACGAGCCGGTCGAGCTCCCGCTTTCGTTTCGCCGGCCACCGCACGCGATCTCGCCCGAACATGAGGAACAGGCCCGCGCCGACGCCCGGCAAAAAGACGAGCGTCAGGATCCAGGCCACCGTCGCCGATGGGTCTTTGCGCCGGACGAGGACGAGCGGCACGAGCGCCGGACCCACGAGGCCGAAGGCGACGCTGAGTATCCGCCCCGCCGCGACAAGCAAGTCGTGCCAAGCCATGCGGTTCGAGCATAATCCGGGCATGAGCCCGCGAATGCCCGTTGTCGTAGAGCGTGCGATCGTCAAGAGATTGGTCGGCCTTCCCCCCGGTCTGCTGCGCCGCTTCGCCGGGCCGCCGCGACGGTCCCCCGAGGGGTACGTCCTCGACACGCAGGTCCAGGCGCTCCTTCGCTTGATGGTCATGAACGGGCAGTCGACCGTCTTCGACGGGGACATCGCGAAGGCTCGCCACCGAATGGACCGCGACGGAGCGCTGCTCGACGTCCGGGATCGAAGCCTTGCCGTGCGCGACGTCACCGTGCAGGGCGCGGTCGGACCGCGGCGAGCGCGGGTGTACACGCCCGCGGGCGCAGGACGGAATGCGCCGGGTCTCGTCTTCTTCCACGGCGGGGGTTTCGTCCTCGGGTCGATCGAGTCGCACGACGGCGTCTGCCGCGGCCTCGCTGCGCACTCCGGCGTCGTCGTCGTGTCGGTGGACTACCGACTCGCCCCCGAGCATCCGTTCCCGGCGCCGACCGACGACGCGACCGCCGCCACCCGTTGGATCCTCGAGAACGCGGCGTCCCTCGGGGTCGACGATCAGGCGCTCGCGGTCGGCGGGGACAGCGCCGGCGGCGCGCTGGCGATCGCCGCGGCGCGGGCCTTGCGGGGATCGGCGAAGCGACCGGCGTTCCAGCTCCTGCTCTACCCGGCCACCGACGCGACGCGTCGCGAGGCGTCGCACAAGCACTTTCGCGAGGGGTTCATGCTCACCGAGCGATCCATCGACTGGATCATCGGCAACTACCTCCCGGACCCGTCCACGCACACCGACCCGCGCGCGTCCCCTCTCTTGGCCGACGACCTCTCGGGCATGCCGCCGGGTCTCGTGCTGACCGCGGGCTTCGACCCGCTGCGCGACGAGGGCCGAAAGTTCGCCGAGCGCCTTCGCGCCGCGGGGGCGGCCGTCGAGCACGTGTGCTCCGAGTCATCCATTCATGGCTTCATGAACATGGCCGGCGTGATGGACGAGCCCGCGCGGCTGGCCGCGCTGGCGGCGGACCGCTTGCGGCGCGCCTTGTCCCGCGGCGCCACGGCGTCGGTCGCGTGACGGAGGATCGCGCCGTCCGCGGCCCCAAGCGGCCCCTCGCGGTGGGGGGCGCGCTCGCCCTCGCGTCGGCCCTCGCGTTCGGCGCGACGACGCCGCTCGTGCAGCGTTTCGGGCGCGGCGTCGGGCCGTTCGTCACGGCGGGCCTCCTCTATGCGGGCGCGGCGCTCGTGTCGGCGCTGGCGATCCACGGTACCGAGGCTCCGCTGCGTCGGCGCGACGCGCCCCGCCTGGTGGCGACGGCGATCCTCGGCGCGGTCCTCGCTCCCTCGGCGCTTGCGTGGGGGCTGCAACGTACGAGCGGGGTCACGGCGACGCTCCTGCTCAACCTCGAGGCCCTGTTCACGACGGTCCTCGCCGTCGTGCTCTGGGCCGAGCCGATCGGCACCCGCATGGGGGGCGCGCTCGCGGCGATGGTGTGCGGGGGCGCGGTGCTCGTCACGGGCGGCCGCGCGCCGTCGCTCGACGCGTGGTGGGGGCCCGCGGCGGTCGTCGTGGCGACGCTCGCGTGGGCCGGGGACAACGCGGTGGCTCGTCCTCTCGCGGATCGGGATCCCGCGCGCGTGGTGCTGGCGAAGGCGACGATCGGGGCGCTGGCCTCGTTCGCGCTGAGCCGCGTCGATGAAGAGGGGCGGCCGCCGGCCTCCGCGGTGGCCGCGCTCACCCTCTGTGGGGCGGTGGGCTACGGGGCGAGCCTGCGGCTTTACCTTCGCGCCCAGCGCGCGATCGGCGCGGCCCGCACGGCGTCGCTCTTCGCCTCGGCGCCGTTCGTCGGGGCCGCCATCGCGTGGGCCATGGGCGAACGAGCGCCCGCCGTGCCGACGGCCCTCGCAGTGAGCCTCTGCGCAGTGGGCGTCTGGCTCCACCTGACCGAGGAGCACGGGCACGCGCACTCGCACGAGGGCCTCGCCCATACGCACGCGCACCGGCACGACGACGGCCACCACACGCACGGGCACGACGCCCTTCCCGACGTCGAACACTCGCACCCTCACGTCCACGCGCCGATGACCCACACCCACCCCCACGGCCTGGACGAACACCACCGCCACAAGCACTGAACCTCCTGGGATCGCGGATGACGATTCCGTCGGTTCCGCTACGTTCGAAGGTTCCTTGGCGAAGCAGCGGATCAACTGGACCCTGACGGGGAGCGCGCCGGCAGGGGTCCGCCGGCTCGGGCGCGACGATTTCACCGTCGTCTTCCAGCCGATCGTCGAGCTTTCCACCGGGCGGGCGATCGCGCACGAGGCCCTCGTTCGGTGCAAGGATGTCGAGTACCCGACGCCGGTCGACCTCTTCGAGGCTGCCGCG
>Ga0070735_10004507_pt1 | contig 11735 bp, 8 predicted proteins | sample Coa_R1_FD_66443 | JGI IMG/M metagenome (GOLD analysis project Ga0070735, IMG submission 66443) | Surface soil microbial communities from Centralia Pennsylvania, which are recovering from an underground coalmine fire - Coalmine... | ecosystem: Environmental > Terrestrial > Soil > Unclassified ... | reverse complement strand
AGATCCGGCTCGCCGATCGCCTTCCCCAACGCCGCGAGAGTCGACGTGGCGCCGGGCGGCAAGTAGACCGGCAGTGGAGAACGCGGGGACACGTAACGCAGGACGTACTTGAGGGGAACCAGGTCGAAGAAGTGGTCGGGATGAAGGTGGCTGATCAGAACGGCGGTCAAATCCGTGACCGCGGTCGCCAGCTGAAGGCGCCCCGCGACGCCGTGGCCGCAGTCGACGAGCAGCGTCGTTTCGGCCTCGCGCACCAGATATCCCGAGGAGGCTCCGCCCGGATTCGGGAATGACGGGCTGCAGCCTAGAATCGTGAGTTTCAGCCGGCCGTTCCCGTCAGAATCGTGCCACTGCGTGGCGGGAGGACCCAGTTGCGGAGCCCGCCCTCATGCAACTCTGGCGCCTCACCACCCCATACCGCTTCCAGCCGGCTAACAGCGGGCTCAGTGGGAGGGGCGACATCGATTCGTGCCGTCGCCTCTCCGGCGTTCAATCCAACCACCGCCAGTTCACCGCCGAAGCGTCGCGTGAAGACGCAGCAGGTGTCGTCGGCGTAGCTCACCGAGAAGTCGCCACGTCGGAGGGTGGCGAGGCGGTGTCGCACGCCGATCAGGCCCTTCACATACTCCCGCAGCTCCGTGTTCCACCGCCCACTGTCCCAGATGAACCCTCCTCGTGCCGCCTCGACGCTGTCACCGCCGCTCATGCCGATCTCGTCGCCGTAGTAGACGCACGGGGCACCGGGAAACGTCATCTGTACCAGGTACGCGAGTCGCAGCGCCGACTCGTCGCCACGGGCGATATGGAGGAACCGCGCGGTGTCGTGGCTGTCGAGCAGATTGAGCTGAGCCAGCGTCGCCTCGTGGGGATAGAGACGGGCCAGCCGATCGAGCGCCGAGGCGAAGCCGTGACCGTCCAGAGGCTCGACCGGGTTCAAACCATTTCCGGCGACTGCCTCCTGAGCCATACCGCGCGGGCGAGTGAGGAAGCCGAGGCAGGCGCGGGTAAAGAGATAGTTCATGACCGCGTCGAACTGGTCACCAGCCAGCCATCGGCGCGCGTCGTCCCAGATCTCGCCGACGATGTAGGCGTCGGCGTTCGCTGCCTTCACCCTGCGTCGAAACTCGCGCCAGAAATCGTCGTCGTCGATCTCGTTTGGAACGTCGAGCCGCCAGCCGTCGATACCCCAGTCGATCCAGAACTGGCCGACCCGCCACAAAAAGTCTCGCACCGCCGGGTTGGAGGTGTTGAATTCGGGGAGGGCACGGTCGTTCCACCAGGCGTTGTATCCGGCCGGCGCATCGGGAGGACCGTACGGATGAAGCGGCCACGAATAAACAGTGAACCAGTCAATGTACGGAGACTCAGGGCCGTTCTCGAGAATGTGATTGAACTGAAAGAAGCCTCGTCCGCAGTGATTGAACACGCCGTCCAGGACGATGCGGATGCCGCGCCGGTGCGCTTCATCACGAAGTGTGGCGAGTGCCGGATTGCCGCCGAGGACTGGATCGACTTCGTAGTAGTCGTGCGTGTGGTAGCGGTGGTTCGCCGTCGAGCGGAACACCGGACAAAAGTAGATTGCCGTGATCCCGAGGTCCTGCAGGTAATCGAGGTGGTCCGCAACACCGAGCAGGTCGCCGCCTTTGAACCCGTGGATCGTCGGCGGGCTCTCCCACGGTTCGAGGTTGGCCGGCTTGGGAACCGCCAGGCTGCGAGCGAACCGATCGGGAAAGATCTGATAGAAGACGGCGTCTTTCACCCAATCCGGCGTCACGAAAGCGGGGGAACGGGTGCCGGCGGTCGTCGTTTCCACGAATATCCTTTCGCTCTCAACCCCGCTCAAGCACGATCAGTGCCAGAGGGGGCAGGATGATCTCGGCCGAGTAGGGCCGGCCGTGCCACGGTGTGTCGCCGGCTGAGAATGACTCGCGCTGGCCTGCGCCGCTTCCACCGAACCGCTCCTCATCGGTGTTGAGGAGGACTTTGTAGCTGCCGGGATCGGGCAGTCCGACGCGATAGTTGTCGCGAACCACTGGAGTGAAATTGCAGACGAAGACGAGGCTCTCCTGCCCAGTCGACTTGCGCCGAAACGCGATGACGCTGTTCTCGGCATCCGAGAAGTCAAGCCACTCGAAGCCTCTCCAATCCGAGTCGATTTCGTGTAATGCGGCGCGGTCCTGTAGGAGCGCATTGAGTTCAGCTGTCAAGGTCTGGATGCCGCGATGCCACGCGCCGCCTTCCCCGGGCTCCTCCAGCAGGTGCCAGTCGAGGCTGCGGCTATGGTCCCACTCAGCTCCTTGCGCGATCTCGTCGCCCATGAAGAGCAGCTTCTTTCCCGGATGACCGTACATATAGGCCAGGAGCAGGCGCAGATTGGCGAACTTCTGCCACCCGTCGCCCGGCATCTTGTCGAGCAGCGAGCGCTTGCCGTGCACCACCTCGTCGTGAGAGAGGGGAAGCAAGAACCTTTCACTGAAGGCGTACATGATCGAGAAGGTGAGCTCGTTCTGATGGAAGCGGCGGTGTACCGGATCGCGGCTGAAGTACGACAGCGTGTCATGCATCCAGCCCATATTCCACTTCAAGTCAAACCCGAGGCCGCCGTCCTCGAGTGAGCCGGTGACATTCGGCCAGGCGGTGGACTCTTCGGCGATGGTGAGCACGCCCGGAAAACGAGCGTGAAGTGCCCCGTTCGTTTGCCGGAGAAAGTCAATGGCCTCGAGGTTCTCTCGACCGCCGTACCGGTTCGGAAGCCACTCTCCGTCCTGACGGGAATAGTCGAGGTAGAGCATGGACGCGACGGCGTCGACGCGCAGACCATCCACGTGGTACACGTCCGGCCAGAACAGCGCGTTCGACACCAGAAAGCTCCGTACCTCGCTGCGCCCGTAGTTGAAGATGTACGTGCCCCAATCCGGGTGCTCGCCCATTCGCGGATCGGCGTGCTCGTAGAGATGAGTTCCGTCGAACTGCCCCAGCGCGTGCGCGTCCTTCGGGAAGTGCGCCGGAACCCAATCCAGGATCACGCCAAGGCCCGCCGCGTGGCAGCAGTCCACGAAGTACATGAAGTCGCGGGGCGAGCCGAATCGGGCGCTCGGCGCGAAATACCCGGTGGTCTGGTATCCCCAGGACATATCGAGCGGGTGCTCTGCCACAGGGAGCAGCTCCACATGAGTGAATCCCATGTCCGCGGCATAGCTCGGCAGCATGTCCCCCAGCTCCCGGTAAGTGAGAAACCGCCGAGGATCGCTCGGATCTCGCCGCCACGAGCCCAGGTGGACCTCGTACACGGCAATCGGAGCCGCCTGCCAGTTAGTCTGGGCGCGGCGCGCCAGCCAGCCGGCGTCACTCCAGCTGAATCCATCGAGGTCGGCGACGATCGAGGCGGTCGCCGGGCGCAGCTCCGCGGCGAAGGCGTAGGGATCGGCCTTTTCGAGCCACCGCGTGACTCCGCGCGGCCGGACGGCGAACTTATAGGCCGTACCCGGGCGGGCGCCCGCGACGAAGCCTCGCCAGATACCGGAGCTCTGGATCGGGACCAGCGTTGTCGCGCCGGGTGTCCAGCCGTTGAAGTCCGCGATGACGCTCACGGCATCGGCGTTTGGCGCCCAGACCGAGAACTGCACGCCCTCGGCGCCATCATGTCGCCCCGGATGTGCCCCGAGTCTGCGGTAGGCTTCCTGGTGCTCGCCGGTGCCGAACAGGTAGAGATCGTACTCCGAGAGCGCCATGCCACCTACAATGTACTCAATATGGCGCCGTTCGACAGGGCTGCCGGCATCCTGTTGCATCCGACGTCGCTGCCGGGCTTCGGCGGAATCGGGACGCTCGGAGCTGAAGCGTACCGATTCGTCGACTTTCTGCAGTCCGCCGGCATGCGCCACTGGCAAGTTCTCCCCCTCGGTCCGACCGGCTACGGCGATGCTCCGTACTCCACGCACTCGGCTCTCGCCGGCAATCCGTACCTGGTCGCCCTCGATCCGTTGATCGAAGAAGGGTTGCTCTTACCGGCCGATCTGGATCCGCTGCGCGACCTCCCCGAGACTCATGTCGACTTCGGACGGCTGGTCCCGGCCAAGTCGGCCGTGCTGCGAGCCGCCTTCCGCCGCGTTCAGGAGAGAGGCGCCGCCGACGCTTCATTTGTCGGCTTCGTCGCCGACAACCGCGCCTGGCTAGACGACTTCGCGCTGTTCATGGCGCTCAAGGACGAGCACAACGGCGCTTCGTGGATCGACTGGGAGCCGGCCCTCCGCGGCCGGCAGCCCGCGGCCCTGGAACGGGCGCGCGAGCGCCTGGCGGACACGATCGAGCTGCACCGCCACAACCAGTACCACTTTTTCGCACAGTGGACGGCGCTCAAGGCGTACGCCAATCAGAGGGACATCAGCATCGTTGGAGACATTCCGATCTTCGTCGCCTTTGATAGTGCCGACGTCTGGGCAAACCAGTCGCTGTTCAAGCTCGACGACGATGGGCGGCCAACGGTCGTCGCCGGCGTTCCGCCCGATTACTTCAGCGCCACTGGCCAGCTGTGGGGAAATCCGCATTACCGCTGGGAGCGGCTGCGCGACCGGGGCTTCGATTGGTGGGTCGAACGATTCAGGATGCTTTTGAGAGTGGTAGATGCCATCCGGCTCGACCACTTTCGCGGCTTCGCAGGCGCCTGGGAAGTGCCTTACGGCGACGACACGGCCGTGCGCGGGGAGTGGGTCGACGGACCCGGGCGGGAGATGTTCGATGCGATCCGCGCTTCGCTTGGTGACGTCCCAATCATCGCGGAGGATCTCGGGGTGATCACCCCGGACGTGGAGGAGCTGCGCGACGGGCTGGGCTTACCCGGCATGAAGATCCTGCAGTTCGCATTCAGCACCGACGCAGCCGACCCGAGCCTGCCACACAACTTCACACGGGACACCGTGGTGTATCCCGGGACACACGACAACGACACAACAGTTGGCTGGTTTGCGTCGCTCCCGGACAGCGAGCAGCTAGCCGTGACCCGCTACACCGGCGCCTCCGGCGCCGACGTCAGCTGGGACCTCATCCGGCTGGCCATCGCATCGGTCGCGGTCCTCGCCGTCGTCTCGATGCAGGATGTACTTCGCCTTGGCTCGGCAGCACGGATGAACTTCCCTGGACGCCCTGAGGGGAACTGGACGTGGCGATTCACGCCGGGCGCTATCACCGCCTTGCACGTTCGGCAGCTCCGGCAGCTGAACGAGACGTACGGACGATGCGAGGCCAGGGCGGACGGCGCATCGTTCGCCAGCCAGCCCATTCGAAAGTGATGATGCGGCCGCGCCGATTCCCATACCACGTGGGAGCGCTGTGCCGGACGGCGCAGAATCGGTGCCTCAGGCTGGAACGAGTGCAAAATCGGGTAGAGGCCCGATTCTCAGCGGCCTGCCAAGCGTGTACGGTTCCAGCAGGAGTACCATGATGGCGACTGCCTGGATGAGCCATGTCACCGATTGTGACACTGAAGACCCCTTACTCGTTTAAATGGATCGCAGGGCCTCGAGATCGGATTGGAGCCCGGCACTGCTGTCGGCGTGCCGGCTGATCCCGCGCGACCCGTAACTAAAGGTGCTGCCGCTCAGCGTGCGGAGCGCACTGGGCACCGGAGGCAAGGAGGATACACGGAGGAGAAAGCGAGCACACCAAATCACCCGCAGCTTTACTTGACAATCAAGATGAGCCAGGAGGCTAAGACTTGAAGCGATACATCAATCTCGCCATTACCGCGCTTGTGGCGACGTCGTTCGCGTTCGGGGCCGTCAACGTTTCGGCCGCGAGCCGCAGCAACGCGTCGCTGACGCCCCCCAAGCTCAAGACCGGTGTGACTCTGACGGTGTGGGACTACTTCTGCACCGCGAGCCAGCACACCTGTCCGGAGCGCGACACCGAATGGAAGGTCATCCAGCAGTGGGCCAAGGCGACACATAACAAGGTCAACTTCCCCACCAACCCCGACTCGCACGACCAGAAGCTCTGTACGGCAGGTCCGTCTGGACAGGGTCCGGACCTGATTGCCGGTCCGCACAACGAGCTCGGTCCCATGGTGGCCTGTGGTACGCTGGCGCCGATCCCCGCCTGGGCCTGGACGCCGGCGCAGCAGAAGACCTACATCAAGGCCGCGGTGCAGGCGGTGACACTCAGTGGGCACCCATACGCGATGCCGTGGGCGATCGAGACCACGGGCCTGTTCTACAACAAGGATCTGATTTCCGCTGGAGCGTTCAAGCCGGCAAAGGGACAGACGTACCAGACGTGGTCGCGCCTCATCAGCAATCTCAAGAAGCTGAGCGTCCCGGGTGGTGGTCCGCCCTTCGGTTGGGACCAGGCCAACTTCTACTTCGACTACGCCTTCATCTCCGGTAACGGCGGCTACGTGTTCAAGTATGTCAAGGGCAAGGGCTACGACTACAACCAGCTCGGGCTCGACAGCGCCGGCGCCGTCAAGGCGTATCAGTTCCTCTACGATCTGACGACGAACGGCAAGTACAAACTGTATTCGCCCTCGATGAACGATAGCGTCGCGGCCGGTTTGTTCAACGGTGGGAAGCTGCCGGTGTACTACACCGGACCGTGGAACATCGCGAGCTTCAAGCAGAACAATCTGAAGTTCGGGTTCGAGCCACTGCCGTCTTTCAACGGCAAGACGCCGTCGCGTCCGTTTTCGGGCGTCCAGGACTTCGCGATCAACCGGTTCACGAAGCACCTGAATGAGGCTGCGTCGCTCGACGCCTACCTCACCAAGAACATGCAGGTGCCTGAGTTCAAGACGTCGGGGCGCATCCCCGTGATCACGAGCATCCTCAACTCGAAGGCGATCCAGAAGGATCCGGTCGAGGGCGGGCTCGCTCACGCCGCGCTTGCCGCGTCGCCCATGCCGAACATCCCCGAGATGAACGAGGTGTGGACCCCCATGGGCACGGCGATCGGTGACGTCGAGCAGGGCAAGGCCAGCGCTGCCGACGCGGCGAAGGCGGCCGTCGCCCAGATCAAAGCAGCCATCGCGAAGGCTCACGGCGGCTAGACAGCCGGACCACGTATAGTCGAGGCCCGCGGGGCGACCCGCGGGCCTCACCTTCAGGGAGGTTGAGGCATGGCAACGGTTTCCCAGAGCGTGCCCATGAAGAAGGGGCGTCCGGGCCTGGGGGAGACGCTCTACGCGTATGGATTCATTACGCCGGCGATCGCGGCCATGGTGGTGGCCAGCTTCCTCCCCATCGCCTTCACGGTCTACGTCTCGTTCACGGATTGGAGCCTGTACAACAACGCCCTGATCAATGGCTTCCACTTCGTCGGTTTCGCCAACTTCAAGACGATTCTCGACAGCTTGCAGGGCGAGCTGCTGGGTGTCGTCATCTGGACGGTCGCCTTTGCCAGCATCGCGACATCCGTCAACTTTATCGTCGGGCTATTCCTGGCATTTCTGCTCAACAACCCCAACATGCCCGAACGCAATGTGTATCGGACAGTCTTGATTCTGCCCTGGGCTGTGCCGGGCGCGGTCATGACGCTTGCCTGGAGCGGGATTCTCAACACCGATTACGGGCCGCTCAACCTGGTTCTCGGGAACATCCATCTTGGCCCGTTCAGCCCGGGTCACATTCAGTGGCTGACCGATCCCAACTGGGCGCGGTTTAGCGTCCTGATGGTGACAGCCTGGTTCGGGTATCCGTTCATGATGACTGCGTGTCTCGGCGCGTTACAGAGTATCCCAACCGAGCTCAGCGAGGCGGCCCTGGTGGACGGGGCTGGCGTTTTCACCCGGTTCTGGCGGATCACCTTTCCGTTGCTTCGGTCCGCCACGCTTCCGCTGATCATCAGTACGTTCGCGTACAACCTGAACAACTTTGGGGCGGTGTACCTGCTTACCGCTGGAGGACCGACGCCGATCGGGAGCAATGCCGGCGCCACAGACATCCTGCCCACATATACGTACACGCTGGCCTACTCGCACTACCTATACGGGCTCGCCTGTGCCTACAGCATCGTGATCTTCTTCTTCATCGGGACGTTGAGCGCGGCCCAGATGAAGTGGAGCCGCGCGTTCGAGGAGGTGGACCGATGATCGAACAGCAAGGCGGCGATCAGCTGGCCGGCGCGGTGCCGGCAACCGCGGCCGCCGCGGAAGCACGGCTGCAGGCGCGGGCCATGGACCTTGCCGACATCCGGGAGAAGGCGCGCCTGCGTCCCGACGAGCGCCTTTTCCTGTGGGTGAGCCGGATCATCATCTGGGCCGTGATGGCCCTCATCATCATCCCCATCCTGCTGGTGCTGATTGCCTCGCTGACCGCCGGCAACGCTCTCTTCGTGAATTCGATCATTCCCCAGCACTTCTCGCTGGAGCACTACGGTAACGTCTTCGATCCGAACAAGACCAGCATCTTCCTGTGGCTGCGAAACAGCTTCATCGTCTGCACCTCGGTCGGCATCGTCACCGCGTTGATGGTCGCCAGCACCGGGTACGCCTTCAGCCGGTTTCGCTTCTATGGGCGCAAGTACGGCCTGATGGGCATGCTTCTTATCCAGATGTTCCCCGCCCAGATGTCCTTCGTGGCGCTGTACTTCTTCCTGCTGAAGATCGGGCTGCTGAACACCCTTCAGGGACTGATCGTCGTGTTCATCGGTGGCGGTATCCCATTCATGGCGTGGTTGTTCAAAGGCTACGTCGACGGACTGCCCCGCGACCTCGAGGAGTCCGCGTACGTCGACGGAGCGACGAAGTGGCAGGCGTTCTGGAAGGTGATTCTGCCCCTGACTCGCCCGATGCTAGCGGTGGTGTTCATCTTCACCTTCATCGGGGTCTACAACGACTTCATCCTGACCAATTTCCTGATCCAGGATCCGAACAACTACACCATCACCGTTGGACTCCACGGCATGATCAGTCAGCAGTTCGGCCAGAACTGGAACGACTTCGCGGCCGGCGCGCTGCTGGCTGCGCTGCCGATCACCGTCGTCTTCCTGACGGCCCAGAAGTGGCTCGTCTCGGGGCTGGCAGCCGGGGCAGTGAAGGGCTGAGATCGACCGACTTGACCGCGACCCGGCTCCCAGACCGCCTGCTTCGAGCGATCGGGGAACCGGGTCGGAACGCCGGAAGGCATGCATGAGTTTGAAGCACGATCATTGGCACCGCGCCCTCGTGATCGGCGCGTCCTCCGGCATCGGCGAGGCGATCGCGCGGCGCCTGGCCGGGGGCGGCTGCGATGTGGCGCTCGTAGCGCGGCGTGCCGACCGTCTCGCGGAGATCTGTGACGAACTGGAGCGCTCCGGCGCCGGCCGCTGTCTCAACTTTCCATTCGACGTCCGAGACGCCGCCGGAGCGGCGGCGCGGTTCCAGGAGATTGCGACTGCTCTCGGTGGGCTCGACCTCGTGGTGTACGCGGCGGGCATCATGCCGCTACCCGCCCCGGGAGAGTCGCAGACAGCGTGCGCCGTCCGCATCATCGAGACCAATTTCTCCGGCGCCGTGGCCTGGCTGAACGAAGCGGCCGAGCGCTTCTCGATCGCCGGTCAGGGGACGATCGTCGGCATCTCGTCGGTCGCCGGAGACCGGGGCAGGCGGCCTCACCCCGTGTACGGAGCAACCAAGGCCGCACTGAACTCGTATCTGTCGTCGCTGCGCAGCAGGCTGGCCGGACGCGGCGTCACGGTCCTGACCGTCAAGCCCGGCTTGATTCGCACACCCATGAATGCGACTGCCACCATTCCGCCGCTGGTTCCCGTGATGTCGGCGGAGCGCGCGGCGCAAGAGATCCTGGTGGCGGCCGCCGCGCGCAAGCGAACAGTCTACGTGCCCGGCTGGTGGCGCTGGGTCATGCTCGGCCTGCGAGCCATCCCCGCGCCGATCATGGAGCGACTACCCTTCTAACGGCGGAAGAGCGCGACCGGCGACGGTAGCTTGATGGGATCCTCGGACTGGGCGATGGCAACCGCCAGCTTCGGAATCTTCAGCACCGCTCCGTAGGCCAGATACCGGCTCTGCCAGATCGGCTGGAACTTGCTGTTGAACTGCTCCAGCGACTTCAGCTGATACACCGATGACAGGTTCTCGTAGAGGAACCGTCGGGTGCCGTCCAGTGCGCGTGAGTCGATGTCGTTTTGCGTGTTGGAGAGCGTTGCGAAATTGAGGCTCAGCGTTCGATAGCCGCGGTCCCGATAGCTCTCGGCGGCGCGCACGATGAGGAGTTCCATGAGTCCGTTGGGCGCTCCCGACCGGCGGCGCATCGCGTCGAGCGACCAGGCGCCTCCGGCGTAGGCCGGCGCGATACTGACAAAGCCCCAGACGAAGTCTCCCTCCAGGGCGACCGTGAGCTCACAGTCGGCGTCCGCTGCGCCCGGCAGCCGCCCGAGCGTCATGGTGAAGCCGCGCTCGGTTCCGCCGTTTGCTGCCACCCACTCGCGGGAGATTTCCAGCAGCTGCGCTTCGATGTGATGGGGGAGTGTGTCGCGCCGGAAGGTGTGAGCCCGGATGCCCACCTCTTCGACGTGGCGAACTGCACGCCGAACCTTGCGTTTGAGGGACGAGATGTCGAAGCCCGCGAGGTCGATGAGCGCCTCTTCCCCGATCTTCAAGCTCCTCAAGCCGAGCCGCTCGTATAGCTCGAGCGATGCGCCCGACACGCCGACGAAACAGGCATCCACGGCGTTCGCCTCGGTCCATTCCAGAAACGACGACACCAGTGCCGGGATGCGGCGGACCGGACCAACCGGGTCACCGGCCACGATTGCGACCGTCCGCCAGAGCCGGTACGAGAGAAACGCCTCACCGGAGTCGTCGAAGAAGTAGCTGCGCCCGTCCTGCAGCGCGAAGTAGGAAAGTGTGTCTGCGCCGTGCAGGCGCACGATGTCGTGGACGCGCTGTCGCTCGCCGGCCGTGGCGGTACGTCGGGGAATCAACGGACGGAGGATCTGCACAAAGGCGTACACCGCGGCGACGCTGCCCAGGCAGATCATGGAACGCTCGAACCACTGGGCTTGGGGCGAGAGGTAGTGGTACAGCGGCACTCCTACCAGGAGACGCAGCGGCTCGAGACTCGCGTTCAGCGCGGTGGGAACGGGAGTAATGGCCCGACGGAGCAAGAGGAAGCCCAGGAGGATGTAGCAGTAGTACAACAGCGCGAACGTGCCGGCCTGCTGGACCAGCCGGCGGGGCACCGGCGCCACGCTGGAGATGTCGAACGCGCTCCGGTTGGCAAGCAGACCGAGCCCGAGCACGGCCGAGACCACGGCTTCCTCGTAGTCGAGGCCCTTTGCCATGTTGAAGACGCACGACGCGAACAGCAGTCCAATCGTGATCTGCATCGCCCGCATACGCCGCTTGCGCAGCCCGTCGGCGAGGAGGATAAGAAAGAAGCCCGTAAGCACCGCGGCAGTCTGACTGTTCTGTATGAGGTGAACGGGCAGGAGGTCGCGCAGGACATCCATCCGGCTCGGGATCGCCGGGTACAGGGCCGAGAGCACGTTCATGAGTCCGGCGCTGGCGGTGAAGATCGCGCCGAGACGGCGTGCCATCGGTGGAGGTAGGCGCATGGAGAGGTTCCTCGGTTCCGTGATCAGGACACTTTACTCACCGGCCCGGCGCGGTGTAAAGCCGCCTGGACTCTGTACAATGAACGTCGGACGCGAGCCCGACGGGGTGTGGCGCAGCTTGGTAGCGCGCCTGCTTTGGGAGCAGGAGGTCCCCGGTTCGAATCCGGGCACCCCGACCATGCTCGCGCGGA
>Ga0070735_10004506_pt1 | contig 11737 bp, 9 predicted proteins | sample Coa_R1_FD_66443 | JGI IMG/M metagenome (GOLD analysis project Ga0070735, IMG submission 66443) | Surface soil microbial communities from Centralia Pennsylvania, which are recovering from an underground coalmine fire - Coalmine... | ecosystem: Environmental > Terrestrial > Soil > Unclassified ... | reverse complement strand
CGATGTGCTAACGACCATTCCCGAATGGGATGGTCTTCATCCCTGGCACGACAACATGCCCTTTTTTAGACCGCCAAAAGAAGGCTCGGTCAAACGGCTTGGTAAGTTGCCTCCGGTTGACTTACCGAACTTACCACGAGTGCCGATTATATCCATTCTGCGAAACTGGTCAACATGCGTTATTCTCGCCAGACTTTCCCCGCGCTTTGCAGCCCGGTGAATGGCGGGGGCTAACCCGTTCGACATCAGTTTTCCACAGAATCTGATCGTCCCCAGTCGGTGCACTTCGCCCTTTTCCAACACGCTGCCGGGCGCGTCGAGAAATTCAGCGAAACCGTCAAGTTCCGGGCTCGGGCCTAGGATGCAAGTCGATGTGGCTCTTTAAGATAGAGAACGAGAACGGCGATATCGGCAGGCGTGATCCCGCTGATGCGGCCCGCCTGTCCCAAATTGCGAGGCTTGATCCGTCCGAGCTTTTGTTTTGCTTCGGCTCGCAATTGGGGGATTCCGACGTAGTCGAATCCCTCAGGAATCGCAACCGCGCCGATCAGCTCCTGCCTTGCGATCAGGGCCTGCTGCCTGCGAATGTAGCCGGCGTACTTCGTCTCCAAGACCACTTGTTCTGCCGCCCGCGGCGAAATGGCAAGTTCCGCCAGAGGAGAACTCATTTCGCACAAGTCGGACCAGGTGATTTCCGGGCGCCTGAGAAGCTGCTCGAGGGTGGCCCCCTGGTGAAATTCGGTCGAAAGAATGCTCCGGGCGCGCTCGATCTGGCCTTCGTGCTCCCTCAATTGCCGCCAGCGGTTTTCGCACACTGAGCCGATCCGCCGAGCCAGAGGCGTCAACCGCCGATCGGCATTGTCGTGCCGCAGAAGCAGCCTGTATTCGGCCCGAGAGGTGAACATCCGATAAGGCTCATCCACCCCTTTCGTCACCAAATCGTCGATCAAGACTCCCAGGTAGGCCTGGCTGCGATCAAGAACGAACGGCGGCTTGCCGGCCAGTTTCAAGGCGGCGTTGAGGCCGGCCATCAAGCCCTGACCGGCGGCCTCTTCATAGCCCGTCGTCCCATTGATCTGCCCCGCAAAGTAAAGGCCCGAAATAAGCTTCGTTTCGAGCGTCGCGTGCAATTGCGTCGGCGGAGCGTAATCGTACTCCACGGCATAACCGAAACGCATGATTTCGGCCCGCTCCAGCCCGCGAATGCCGCCGATCATCTGCTCCTGCACGTCTCGCGGCAGGCTGGTCGAAATGCCATTGCAATAGAACTCCAGCGTGTTTCGACCTTCGGGTTCAAGGAAGATCTGGTGCGAGGCCTTATCGGCAAATCGCACGACTTTATCTTCGATCGACGGGCAATACCGCGGACCTGTCGATTTGATCTGTCCGCAGTACATCGGCGCACGGTGCAGATTGGCGCGAATCAATTCGTGAACCGAAGGATTGGTCTCGGTGAGATAACAGTCCATCTGCGGCTGGGTGATGCGCTCGGTGAAGAACGAAAATGGCTGCGGCGTGGCGTCGCCTGGTTGAAGGGTCAGGGCCGAAAAGTCGATCGTCCGGCCGTTCAGCCGCGCCGGGGTCCCCGTTTTGAAGCGTGCCAGATCGAACCCCAGCTCCCCCAGCGTTTGCGATATTCCGCCGCTGGTTCCTTCCCCCGCCCTTCCGCCGGTCGATTTGGCTTCTCCGGTGTGCATGACGGCCTGCAGGAACGTGCCTGTGGTCAGAATGACGGCCGAGGCCCCGTAAAACGCCGGCCCGCGGACCCGAACCCCCGTCACCCGGCCCGCCTCGACTCCAATGCCTTCAACCACTTCCTGACGCAGCGTCAAGCCCGGCTGTTCTTCGATCCGGTGTTTCATCCAAAACTGGTAGGCCTTCTTGTCGGCCTGGGCACGAGGGCTGTGCATGGCCGGACCCTTGGCCCGGTTGAGCATGCGGAATTGAATTCCCGTGGCGTCGATGGCGCGGCCCATTTCGCCCCCCAGGGCGTCGATTTCGCGCACGATCTGGCCTTTGGCGATTCCACCGATCGCCGGATTGCAGCTCATTGCGCCGACCGTATCGCACGACATCGTCAACACCGCGGTTTTCGCACCCAGGCGCGCCGCCGCGAGCGCCGCTTCGATGCCGGCGTGCCCCGCGCCAACCACGACTACGTCGAACTGGTACGCCGAACTCAACATGCTTGCCAAGACCCTTGAAACTGGCTCTCGATCATCCGATACTTCAGGCCGCAACCGTATTGTTATCCGACAACCTCATTGAAGGGAATAGACCCATGGCCGACATTCGACACGGAGCCGTCACGCTCAAAGGGAACCCGGTGGACCTGGCAGGACCAAAGCTCGCCCCCGGAGCCACTGCCCCCGATTTCACGCTCCAAGGCGCCGATCTCAAGGACGTGAATCTGGCGAATTCAGCGGGCAAAACGCGGATCATCGCGGCCATTCCGTCCCTCGATACGCCCGTGTGCCACAAAGAGACGAAGCTCTTTAACGACCGCGTGAAGTCGCTTCCCAACTTGCAGGTGCTGTGCGTCAGCATGGACCTGCCGTTCGGCCAAAAGCGCTGGTGCGGGGCCGAGGGGGTCGAAAACGTGACGTGCCTCAGCGCGCACCGCTGCACGAAATTCGGCGAGGATTATGGCGTCTTGATCAAGGGGGGCGCCCTCGATCGTTGCCTGGCCCGTGCGATCTTCGTCGTGGGACCTGACAACAAGATCAAACATGTCGAATACGTCTCGGAAATCGCCAACGAACCCAATTACGAAGCCGCTCTGGCTGCCGCGAAATAGCTCTCGCTGACGAACCGCGGGTCTGAATTCCGGGTTCGTTTCAAGATTCGGCATCACGCGCATAAACCCGGCTCCTTCGTGAAGCCGGGTTTTCGCATTACTCCTGGATATCAATACGCCGTAAATGGCGTGCCGAAACGAGCGCGGCCGTTTTCGGAGCGCTGAACGAGAGGACTTGCTCCGACGACGAAAAATTGAACGTTCGCAATGAATTGTCGAATCGTTCATCCTTCGTTCATCATTCCGATGTATAACCAGCGCTCAGTCGCTTCTCATACTGTTGACTTCCGATTGCTGCCTCGATTTTGCCAGGGATTTGCCATGCCGCACATCAATCGACGCTCGTTTCTCGGTTCGTCCCTGGGCGGGTTTGCCGCCGCGCTGACATTCGGCCCTTCGCTGCTGGCCCAAGACGCTAGCCGGCTTGCCGAATCGGCGAAGATTGCCGAACCAAGTTTGGCTCCCGACACGCTCTTCCTCTCGTGGCAGGGAGATCCGACCACCACCATGACCGTCCAGTGGCTTGGGCCCGACTCGGCATCCGATCAATCGGTCCGGTACGCGGCTGTCAACGCAAAGCTGCAAAAGCCGGCTCCCCAAGCAGGTCCCCACGAGACCGCAGCCGGAGTTCCGCCGGCCGAGGGAAAAGCAACTGGGGAAGTCACAGCTCTCGATAGCCCGGCGTGGCGGATCGTCAAGACGCTCACCAAAGCGTATCCGAATACCAATTTGAAGGTCCATCGTTGCGAGCTCACCGGCCTGACCGCCGCGACCGAATATCAATTCCGGATCGGAACGAACTCGCGCGCATATCACTTCCGCACCTTGCCGGCCAAGGCGACCGATACATTCCAATTTGTTTCGGGCGGCGACTGTGGAATCGGCGATCATGCCATCCGCACGAACATGCTGGCCGCCAGACAGGAGCCGTATTTCGTACTCATCGCAGGGGACCTGGCCTATGATGATGGCCGCTCTCCGGAGACGTTCACCAAGTTTCTCCAGAATTATCACGCGCACATGATCGACTCGGCCGGCCGGCTGATTCCCATGCTGACATGCATCGGGAACCACGAGGTCAACGGCGGCTACAAGACCCGCCGCGCCGATTCGCCCCAGTACCTGAGCCTGTTCGACGGCCTGTACGCCGAAAAGACCTACGGAGTCGTGGACATCGGCGATTATCTCAGCCTGGTGTTGCTGGACACCGGCCATATTGAGCCGATCGGCGGTGAGCAAACCGAATGGCTCGCCGCGACTCTCGCGGCGCGCCAGGAGCGGCCGCACCTCATTGTGGCCAACCATGTGCCGGCATACCCGTCATACCGCCCGCCGCAGGGCGAAAACGGCAAATTGGGCACAGGTGAAGAGCAGCGCCGATATTGGTCTCCTCTGTTCGAGCGGTATAACGTCGACGTCGTGCTCGAACACCATGATCACACGTTCAAGCGAACTCATCCGCTGACAAACGGCCTTATGGACAAAAATGGCGTCTTGTATCTCGGTGACGGCTCATGGGGAAAGCTCCGTATTCCCAATGCGCCCGAGCAGCGTCCCTACCTTGCCAAAGTCAGCTCGGCCTACCACATGACCGTGCATCGTCTGGAAGGCGATCAGCGACACCACGTGGCGCTCGAGGAGGGCGGCAAGATCGCCGACGTCTGCACCACGACCAGCAAGCGTCCGGCCCAACGCGGATAACTGCACTCAACCCAACAATTAAAACAGCCGCCTTTGTTTGTCGTCGTCGGTGGGATCCGGAGGCGGGAGATGCAGGTGCTCAAAGGCCGCCGCGGTGACCATGCGGCCGCGGGGAGTTCGCTGCAAAAGGCCGCACCGCAGCAAGAAGGGCTCGACTTCGTCTTCCAGCGTGTCGGGGGCCACGTTCATGCTGTGGCCGATGGCATTGAGCCCCGCCGGCCCGCCGCCGAACACGCGGATCAACGTCATCAGATACCGCCGGTCTTGACGATCCAGCCCCAACTGGTCGACTTCGCGCTTGGCCAGGGCTGCCTGCGACACCTCGGTCGTGACCCGCCCGTCCGCTTCGCTGTCGGCGAAGTCCCGAGTCCAGCGCAAAAGGTTGTTGGCGACTCGCGGCGTCCCGCGGCTGCGGCGGGCGATTTCGAGCGTCGCCTCGCCGCTGATTTGCGTCTTCAGTTTGCGGGCGTTCCGTCCGACGATCTCGGCCAAGTCTTCGGTCGTGTAAAAATCGAGATGCTCGCGGTTGACGAAGCGGTCGCGCAGGGGGGCTGTCAACAGCCCGCTGCGGGTCGTCGCTCCAATCACGGTAAACGGCTTAAGCCGCATGTTGATCGTGCGCGCATTGAGTCCTTCTCCCAGCGAGATATCGACGCGGAAGTCCTCCATCACCGGGTAGATGAATTCTTCGACTGCAGCGGGCAGACGGTGCACCTCGTCGATAAAAAGAACCGAGCCATATCCCGCGTTCGTGAGATAGGGGAGCAGGTCCTTGGGGGCGGTCAGAACGGGGCCCGACGTAATCTGGCACTCCCGGCCGAGCTCGCGCGGCAGGACGGTGGCAAATGTCGTTTTGCCAAGCCCCGGCGGTCCGTCGAGCAACAAGTGCCCCAGCGGCTCTTTGCGTTTGCGGGCGGCGTTCAAGATGATTCTCAGCCGCTCGACGACTTCGCGCTGGCCCACGACATCTTCGAGCATTTGCGGCCGCAGCTCGTCGTTGAAGCGCTGTTCGTCGTCCGGGGCATCGCCGCTGGGCGGCTTCGATTTGCCCGCCGCCTCGCCGCCGATCACTTTTTCTCGCACCATCGCGCCGCATCCCTTTTTTTGTCGGTCCATTTTCCATAGCGGACGAAAAGCATGGCCCACAATACCTGCTGGCGCTCCGAAGTGCCAAGAGGAATCTTAAGCGCGCTCGGCGAATGCGTGCATGACGCGCTTGGACAAGCTCGTCAATCTACAAAGCGATTTTCTCGCTACCGCCGCCGCGAGACGGCGACCGCCTGGCCGCTCATGGCGCAATAGGCGACGGCGAAGGTGAAAAGCGCGAACGGCATTGAAAAAATGACCCCCACGCAACAGGCAAACAGGCCGGCAAGATAAGCGCCGGCTGCGGCCAATCCCAGAACGATGGACGCCACGTAATTGCCGCTTGTCAGCTCTCGCGAGCGTCGAAAAGATTCGATGATCCCCACGTCACGATCGACGATCACGTACATGAACGGCCAGAACATCAGTGAGACAATAATTCCCGGGACGATCAGTAACACGAGTCCCACGTAAACCATCAAAGTGAATAGAAGATTTGCAAAGAAAATCCGCCAAAAAAATCGGGCGCCTGAGAACATGTCGGTGATCTCGGCCCGTTCGCCGCGCGCAATCTTGAGGAGCAACACATGATAGCCACCTTCGAAAAAACAAGTTGTGGCGAAATAGACCAGCCCAACAATGACAGCGACCGCTATGCTGAGCGAATCGAAGTTCGGATTGTTTGGGGCCTGCAGGCCGCCGGCGCCAAAAAGGACTGCAAATTGAGCAGCTTGCCCAGCAATAGAAAGGCCGAAGTAGACCGCAATCAGCATCACAAATGAACCCACGAGCAGCCCCAGTTGATTCTTGAAAATATCCCACGTATTCGATAACACGTCTCCCGCTTCGATTTGTTGCGGTACACCCTCGGGTCGCCGATCGACCAAACTTTCGCCGCAGAATCGGCAGCGAGTCGCCGATTTTTTGATCTGCGCCTCGCACATCGGGCAGGCCATCGTCTCGCTCGACTGGCCCGCTTCTTCTTCGATTGCCGCGCTCCCGCTATAGGTATTCTCGCGCGGCTCAAACCGGGCATTGCCCTCGCCCGCCGTCGGCGCCTGGGCTTCCTTCGGCTCGCTCCGCACCGCAGGAACCGTCACCGTTTGACCGCAGCCGGGGCATTTCGCACTCACCCCCGCCTTGTCTTCGGCCGTCTTCAGCAGTTTCTGGCAAAACGGGCAATGAAATTCGATCGTCACGGCAATTTTCCTCGATCTTTATCCTCTGGGAAACCCGGCTGCAATCATCGCCAGGGTAAACAGGCCATAGAGCCCGATCAGGGCGGCGAGCACGCATAGTTGGACGATCGCCAGGATTCGCGATGCGCGCGTCGTCCCCTCGCCGGTGGGATCCATGTTTCCGGCGGCCATTTCGCGCAGATCGTTGTTCGCCATCACCCAGGTGATGATCGCAAACACCGGACAAATGATGCAACAAATAAGGATCGATACGAACCCGATAATTGACATGACCATGAGCAAGGTGCCGCGATGCGGCGCAAGATGCCCATAAGCCGCCGCGTCGGCCGTGAGGGATTCGCCGCAGTATCGGCAGCGCGTCGACGATGCGCGAATCGTTTCGCCGCACATCGGACAGAGCCGGGAGGGCCCGTCGATTTCGTCCGCGGCCGCCTCATGCTCGCGCGTCTCTCGGTCGGCTTCCTGCGCGCCCTGGGATTCGAAAACATCCGCCGAATCGCCGCTCTGCGGAATCGTCAATGGCTCGGCACACTCGGGGCAACGCGTGCGGCGCCCGGCTTTGTCGTCGCGGGTCTTAAGCCATTTGCCGCAACTCGGGCAATGAAATGCAATCGTCATACCGAGGCCACGTGCAGGTGCGAGAAGAGCCAATTACGGCAGCGAATTCGCACCATGCCGGAACGCTCGCCGAGCCGATTCGCTCGCAAACCACCCTATCATCGTCCACCGCATCCCGCAACCGGCCGTTTCGTTCAGTCGAAGACTATGACAGCCCCGCCGAAACGGCTTCCAGCAGCTCTTCGGGAATGCTGTAATTGGCCGTGACGCTTTGCACGTCTTCGTGTTCTTCCAGGGCGGCGATCAGCGAGACCACGCGGCGGGCCTCATCGAGGCCCAGTTCGACCGTGCTGGAGGGAAGCCGCGTCACGTCGGCCACATCCGTCGGAATGCGGGCTTCCGTCAGCGCCCGCGCGACCTGGTCGAATTTGGCGGGGTCGCAGACAACTTCGAACGACTTGCCGGACGCCTTGACGTCATCGGCGCCGGCCTCGAGAGCCACGTCGACCAGCCTCTCTTCGGTGACATGCTGCGCGGGAACAAGAAAGAGACCCTTGCGCTCGAACATCCAGGCGACGCAATTGGTGGCGCCGAGATTGCCGCCATAGACTTCGAAAATCTTGCGAATCTCACCGGCCGTGCGGTTGCGGTTTTCGGTGAGAATATCGCACATGACGGCCACGCCGGCCGGCCCGTATCCCTCGTATACGATTTCGGCCAGCTCCTCGCCTTCGAGATCGCCACATCCCTTTTTGACCGCCCGCTCGATATTGTCTTTGGGCATGCTGTACTGGCGGGCCTTGTCGATGGCATACCGCAGCTTGAGGTTGGCCGAGGGGTCTCCTCCGCCATGGCGCGCCGCGACCATAATCGCCCGGCTGAGCTTCCCGAACAGCGCGCCGCGCTTTTTATCGTTTGCGCCCTTCTTGGCGGCGATGTTTGCAAAGTGGGAATGACCTGCCATGATGGGCCGCTAGGGCGATTTTGGACTTTCCGGCTCCTTCTGGTGCCTGGCGATTTTTTCCTTGACGCGCTCGATCAATTTCTTGTCGGGAAAGGGGGCCTTGTCTGAGAATTCGAGCGACTTTTTCCACGCTTCCAGGGCCTTGGCCGGCTGCTGCAACTTTTCGTGCACGTCGGCCAGGTGCTCCCACAGCGTCTCGTCGCCGGCGCCCGGCGAATTCTTCACGGCCTTCTCTAGGTAGGGAAGGGCCTCTTCGGCCTTGTCCCTCTTGAAGAGCACCCAGCCTAAGCTGTCGAGATAAGCGCCGTTCTCGGGCTCGGCCGCGAGGGCCTTGCGGATCATGCCTTCAGCCTGTTCGAGGTTCTTTCCCTGATCGGCGTAAAGATAGCCTAAGTCGTTGTTGACCTCTTTCTCGTCGGGCGTTTCTTCGTAGATGACTTCGAGAATCTCTTCTCCCCGGCGAACGTCCCCCTGCGTCACGTAAATATTCGACAGGCTGTACTGCGCGCCGCGCACGATCTGGCGGATCTGCGGATGCGGAAATCGCGCCGGCGGAAATTGTGCGATCAGGCCTTCCATGCGCTCGATCGCCTCGTCGAACCGGCGGCTGTGATAGTAGACCCATGCCTCGCGATATAACAGCAGAGGGTTATCGGGAATAATCTGCTGCGCCGCGGCGATGGCTTCGAGCGCCTTGGCCGTTTCTCCCGACATCTCGAGCGCGAACGTCAACTGGTGCAAGAATTCGGCGCGCTTGTCTTCGAGCCCCGGTTCTTCCGACGCTTCCGTGTAGACTTTGGCCGCCCGAGGGTAATCTTTGATTTCCAGGAAAAACGCCCCCAGCTCTTCGAAGATCAGGCCGGCGCGCTCTTTGCGCAAAGGGAGCAAATAGCGATAGAATTTTTCGGCCTGATCGCTCTTTTTGGCGTCGGCGGAAAGATTGGCCAAGACATAGCCGGCGGCAAAATCCAGCGTGGGCGGCTCTTCGGCGAGGCGCTCTTCGCCCGTTTTCAACACGCTTTCCAGGAATTTGTCGTCCGCGATGATCGCCTTGAACTCGGCCGTGAATGCCTTCAGCTCGCCCGATTCCGAATAGCCCTGGCGCAACGCTTCCAGGAGCTGCACAGGTCGATTCTTGCGGCGATAGACCTCGGCCAACCCTGCGAACCCCTGTGCGTCGGTCTCCGATTCGAGCGTTTTAAGATACAGCGCTTCGGCCTCGTCGAGCCGATCGGCTTGCGCATATTTTTCTGCCAGAAAGAACGTAAGCGAGCTGTTGCGCGTGTCTTTTTGCGCGGCCGCTTCGAGTCGGGGAATCAGTTCCTTCGACTTTCCCATTTTTTCGAGAATTTCGCCCAGCAGTTCATACGCCGCGCGGCCTTTCGTCGATCGCTGGGCGTCGATGTACTTTTGCAACTCGGCCAGCGCCTGTTCGAACTGGCCGGCCTGCGAATGCACCTGGGCCAGGTTGAAGCTGAGATTGCCGGGGGCCGGCCCCTTTTTCGACTCGGCTGCCTTGCGAAACGCGGCCAGCGCGAGATCGGTCTTCTTGGCTTCCAGGAAGACTTGTCCCATCTTTTCGAAACCGGTCGCCTTGTCTTTCTGCAAGCGATCGCGCATCCCGGCGTCGAGCTTGTACTTCTCGGGGTTGACGAGCGCGTCGAACAAGACTTCGAAGCCTTTCGCGGCTTCGATCGTGCGGTCGGCTTCCAGGTTCGAGACGGCCCAATACCGCATGATGATCACAAAATAAGGAGATTGCTTGTCGATTCCCGGCGCATTCGCGGCTTGCTCGAGAATGCGAATGGCGCCCTGCTGGTCGCCCAGGCTGTCGGCCAGCAGCGCTACGGCCTGCAACACGAACTGCTGGTCGGCCGGATTGCGTTCCACCGCCTTGACGGCCCAGCGGACGGCCACGTCGGCGCGCCGGAGCTCGATCGCCAGGGGAATCAGCACGCGGTACACGGGAATGGCGGTCGGATCGCGTTCGACCGCCTTTTGATAGGCCGACAGCGCCCCGCTGAAATCCTGCCGGTCTTGCAGGATGCGCCCGGCGGCGAACCACGCCAGGGCATCGATGCGTGCATTGTCAGAATCGGTCCGCCGCACCTTCGGCTCGAGCGGCTCGACGGGGTCTTCCAGCTCTTGAAACTGCAGACTTCGCGGCGGCGGCGCGCGCTCGCCGTCGCGACCGCGATCGGCGGTCCGCAGCGCGCCCCAAACGCTCGATTCGACCAAGGACAGACAAAGCACCAGCGCCGCCAGCGGCATCATGACGCCCTTCATGATTTCACCTCCGATACATTCGAATCAATGACGCTTTTTGGATCCTACCCTGGCCCGGCTCGACCGCGCATTGTGGTTGGCGTCTTTGCCGGGCTTGTGAGCGCCCCCTTTTTGACCCTTCGATTTTGAACCGCCGGTCTCGCCCCGGCGCAAAAGCTGTTCCAGCCGCGCGATCGCATCGCGCTCACCCTGGGCGTCTCCGGCTTTTTCGGCAGCAAAAGCGCGGGCCCGCCGCGAGTCGTTCGCCAGGCAGCTCAGCAGATGACAAAACAGCGGCGCGTCGGCCTTGCGGACGAACGACCGCAGGTGCTCGCCGGCCTGTTCGGCCGTCTCGTCGCGTTCGGCCAGGCCCAGCCAGACGAGCGCCGCGCGCATGCGATCGTCGATCGGCAAGACGTGACTCCCGAGGCAGTGCTGCATCACGTACGCCCGCACGAACGGCGAAAGGGCCGGAACTTTCGACAACTGCTTTCCCGCCAATTCGGCCGTCTTGCGGCGCAACGATTCGAAGTCGAACGCGTAGTTGGTCTCGAATACGTATTGCAGGGCGCCTTTGACCCGCGCGGCGCGCCATTGCGGATCGCTCAAATCGCGAAAAACAGGCTCCAATTCCGAGATCGAGCTCACTCGCACTTCGTTGAGGTCGTGAAACGCGTTGAGGAGCCGCGCATAAATCGCCCCCGCCTGTTCGGGAGGGGTGTTTTCCAGGCACACCGCGTACAAGAGCGTTTCCAGCACGGGCAATTCCTGCTTGGGGGGCGTGGCGGAGTACGCCTTCTTAAGCAGCGAAGTCACTTTGCGGCAGACTTCTTGTTTGTCCGCTGATTTCGGGCGATTGGCTGCAACCATGGCGTTTGTCCGTCGGAAAGCCTCTAAGCCAGAGATTCGTCTTCGTCCGCGAGATCATCATCGCGGGCCTCGTCTTCAGCGCCCCCTTCGGCCGACTCGGCCGGCTGTGCCTCGGCGCCCGAGGGCTGCGAGGCGCCGTGGTTCAGCGCCTCGCGAATAATCGACGAAGCCTCGACGCTCAACTTGACGCCCGGATCGAGCACGAAATGCAAGACGGGCGTGTAGCGAAGCTCGAGCGCATCGGCAATTCGGGATTGGATGAAACCGCGCGCCGAGTGCAGTCCGTGCATCGACAAT
>Ga0070735_10004505_pt1 | contig 11739 bp, 10 predicted proteins | sample Coa_R1_FD_66443 | JGI IMG/M metagenome (GOLD analysis project Ga0070735, IMG submission 66443) | Surface soil microbial communities from Centralia Pennsylvania, which are recovering from an underground coalmine fire - Coalmine... | ecosystem: Environmental > Terrestrial > Soil > Unclassified ... | reverse complement strand
TTTCTGAACCGCCCGTTCGGCGCGCTTCTCCTCGAAGAGTTGCCGGAACGGCTCGCTCCCGCGGACTGGCTCAAAAAATGGACGCACGAAGAGGTCGATGCCGGCGCGGATATCATCGTGATGCATGGCATGCCTCTGCTGCACGGCGTGGAGATCTATCGCAACCGGCCGATCTTTTACGATTTGGGGAACTTCATTTTTAACGCGCCCCCAACGGATATTCAGCTCGACGAACCCATCACCTGGGAAAGCGTGGTCGCCCATGTCCAGTTCCAGGGGAAAAATCTGCAATCGATCTCGTTCCAGCCCATCGCGATGAATAAAATTGGCCAAGGCGAGCCTGACACCCAGGACGAGCACACCAATAATCTCTTCCTGCAAACTCGCAGCTTGCCCAAGCCGGCCACCGGCGATCAAGCGCGTTATATCCTGGAGCGCTTGGCGGATGTCTCCCGCCCCTTCGGCACAACGGTAGCGATCAAAGGCGATACGGCGGAGATCCAGCTGAAACACGGAAATTAGGGCGAATCGGCGCCGGGCGCAACCGCCTCAGCGCAGCTTCATCACGAATACGGCCAGCCGCCCGATCTCTTTGTCCACTTGCTCGCTCGAGAGGTGCAGTCTTTGCGGCGAGACGAGCTCCTCCGCGATTTCCACGAAGCTGTGGCGTTCGATGCGGAAGCCGAGATCCTCGAAGAATACGCGGGCGGCATCCTCGTTTTCAAAATAATTCTTGGCCACGTCGATTCCGGTCATGCGCTCGATGCGCGCGAATTGCTCCCGCCTTCTTTCTCCGGATAATCCAAAGGCGCTCTGGGGCCGAAGGGAGAGATCCGGCGTTATCCACGTGCCTCCGAAAAGACCCAGCAATTCCTGAACATTCCTGGCCATGATCGTTTTCTCTTCGAACGTCAAATAGCGAAGCAATCCCTCGTTCACCACCGCGATGGGCTCTTTGCGAAACGGCTTCACGGCCGCCAGCAAATCCCCCATGACCAAAGCATTTCCGGCGTTCAAATGCACATTCGGGTAACGCGGAATTTTCGACTGCTTGACGAGTTCCTCGAATACGGAACGCTTTTCGCTCACCAGGCCCGGCAAATCCATCTCCGAGTACTCGACGGCAGGGTCCCGCGCCATGGCCAGGCTGCGCGGAGAAAATCCCGCGGCGATCTCCAGAATCTGCCGGGCGTTCTGTTCCTTGAGCAGCCGGTTCACCAGCTTGAACCGCGCCTCGAAGATGGGCGTGATGTCCGGCTGCACCAATTGGTCCAGCTCTTGAAGCTCCGCCGCGGACCTGGTGCGCCGCATGATTTTCTGCAGTTCGTCGAAGACTTCCACGGAAAAAGGAATGTCCGAGAGGGTGCGGCGATAAGCCACGCGCCAAGCCGTGACGCTCACTCTCTCGTGCGAACTTTTTTTCTTTTCGGGGCCGGGGTCGGGAATGCGGTCCATCGCCTTCGACTATTGCATATTCCGAGCGGTTTACAAATGTGGCGGCGTGGAACCAGGCGCTGCCGCGCAAGCGGAAGCGCCTCAGTTCCGATAGAGCAGGGTCTCGGGCCTAGGAGGGGAATTAACCCTTGAATTGTCCTTGAAGAACCTCGCCCCGCAGCGGAATCATCGTGAACCGCGCCGCGGCTGGGCGTTGCCCGACGGTATGTTGAAAGCGAGTCTCCCTTTCGGGCCGGACGTCTTTTGGCTGGGCGTCTTCGGGTTGGACGGGTCCGGAACGCGGGTTCTCGATGCGCACGCCGAGCGTCCGCTCCAATTGCTGCAGGTCCGCTCGCTCGCTTCGCGTGAAGAGCGTGGAAGCGCAGCCACGCTTGCCCAATCGCCCCGTGCGCCCCACGCGATGGATGAAGCTCTCGGCCGCTTCCGGCAGATCGTAGTTGATGACGTGAGCGATCTCCTCGACGTGGATACCTCGGGAAGCCACGTCGGTTGCGACCAGCACGCGATAACGCCCTTGCTGGAATCCGGTCAGCGCCGTCGTCCGCTGCGACTGAGAGCGGTTGCCGTGGATCACGGCCGCCGCCAAACCGTCGTGGTTCAGCGCCTTGGCCAGTTTGTCGGCTCCGCGCTTGGTGCGCACGAAGACCAGGCAGCGGCCGGTTTCCTTGATCAATAGGCGACGAAGCACTTCCAGCTTGTGCTCGGGGATCACCTCGAAGGCCTGTAGGCGCACGTTCTCGGTGGGCTTCGTGGTGGACCCGAAGGCCACCCGCACCGGATTCTTCATGTAATCCGCCACCAGGCGCACGATCTCGCCTTCCAGTGTCGCCGAAAAACACATGGTCTGCCGCTGTTTGGGCAGAACTGAGGCAATGCGGCGAATGGCGGGAAGAAATCCCACGTCGAGCATGCGGTCGGCTTCGTCCAGCACCAGAATCCGCAGCGAACGGAAATCGATGGCCTTACGATCGAGGAAGTCCTCCATGCGCCCCGGCGTCGCCACCACCAGGCGAGCTCCCCGGCGCAGCGCCGCAAGCTGCGGGCCTTCCGACAAGCCTCCGACCACCACGGCTGCCGGTGAAAGTTGCCGCCCGCGCAACACGTCATACTGCTGCGCCACCTGCATCGCCAGTTCGCGCGTAGGCACCAGCACCATCGCCGATACTCCAGGAGTCTTGTCTCGCAGGAGCTGCTCCATCACGGGAATCAGGAAAGCCAGCGTCTTGCCGGTTCCCGTCTGCGCCGTGGCCAACACATCCTCGCCCGCGATTGCGTGCGGTATCGTCTCCGCTTGCACCGGCGTCGGCGTCACGAAATTGGCGGCCGACAATCGCCCTTTAACATACGAAGAAATCTGTGATTCTGAAAAACTCTGCACTCTATTGTCTTTTCTCTGGCCCCAACGATTGCAACGCGCACATAGGTTCGCAGGCGCGCAACGAAACCACTATGGCCAGTTTGAATTTAGGTTAAGCCGAAGATTTACGGAAAGAACCGCAGGCGGGCATTGTCAGATCGACTCTTTAACCAACCGCACGAGACAACCGTCACATCAATGGCTGCACACATAGTAGCAGATTCCGGCCGTGTCGCTGAGGGAATAATGAGGATGTGTCCTGAAACAAACAACTGAGGCGTAAGGGCATACGGCCTAGTTGCGACTGTCGGGCCTCTCTGCAAACCGTTCCCGATGAGGCTCCCATAGGCGCTGGTCCACGCTAAGACATTCTTCTATTCAAAAACAACTGGCCCCGCTCCGCAAGAAAACAAGATAAACTTTGCACGGGAATCTGGCAGCCCGGACGAATAAGCTGCCTTCCTCGCCGATAAGGAGAGAAGCCGTCATGAGACATTGGTTTCCCGTAATCGCTGTTCTGGCCCTTTTGGCCGTGAATGCCTCCAGCGCTCGCGCCCAGGACGAAATCACGTTCCTCGCGCCTGGCATCATGCAGGAGCCGATCGAGCAGCTCATCAAGGCATTCGAAGCCAAGACCGGTCACAAGGTCAAAGCCACTTTCGGCGGCGAGGATTCCACCAAGCAGCAGATCATCAAAGGCGAGGCATTCGACGTGCCGGCGCTGGAATCCACCGGGAAAACGCCTTTGGCTGACGTGATCGCTTCGGGCAACGTGCTCGCCGATAGCGCCACGCCCATCGCCAAGATTCCGGTTGGCGTCGCCGTGCGCAAGGGCGCGCCCAAACCAGACATCTCCACGCCCGAGGCCGTGAAACAAATGCTCCTCAATGCCAAGTCGATTGCCTATCCGGACCTGGCCGCTCTCCCCGCTTCGGGAATCGCCGTGAACGACACCATCAAGAAGCTGGGCATTCTCGATCAGATGCAGCCGAAAACGAAGTTCGGACGCGGCGGCCCCGGTTCGATGACCATGGTGGCCAATGGCGAGGCTGAAATTGGCTTCACGTTTCTTCCCGGCATGACCAACCCGGGCATCGACATTGTCGGCACTCTGCCGCCTCAAATCTCTCCGCCGACGGTTGTGGTGGGGTTCGTCTCCACGCACGCCAAGGATCCCGCGGCCGCCAAGGAATTCCTCATGTATCTTGCCTCGAGCGAAGCCGATCAGGCCTACACAGCGGACAAGATGCTCCCGGGCCACTGAGATTTTTGCGCTGAAGTGAGGGAAGCACCGCCCTCGGAACCGGCCGCGTCCTCAGAACCGGGCCAATCCTTGGAACCAGCCCAGTGCTTGGAGCCAGCGCACTCCTCGGAACCCACGAAGATGAGGAGCGTCTCCTTCAGCTTCCGACTGAAGCGATCAGTCTGGCGCTTTCAACCGCTTCATCGCCCGAGTCCGCGCCCGTGGCTGCTTCACCGTGCCGATTGGCGCGATGTAGGAAACAGTGAACCGGCGTGCGATCTCTTCCGGACTCATTTTGGCGATGTGTCGATTAATGAGCAGACGCCTGCGCGTATCTTGGTTGGTCACGTGAACACCCCTTCCACACTCAAACCTTGTGCCCACCATACGCGCACCGCTCCGCGCCGTCAATGCATTCCGTCAATGGAACCCGGCGATTTGGGAGGATGGCCGAGGGTCGAGCCACGGGATCTTCGCATTGGCTGCGGCCTCGTCTTTGTGGGTCGCGGCTTCAGCCGCGACATAAGTCGCGCATGGGAAGATGGGGCTTTAGCCCCTGACGATATCGGCAAATACGCGGCGCTCAGAACAATGCCGAAATTGTTCCGCAGATCGTGGTAACACAGCCACTCTTGGCTGTGCGGCTGTGCATAACTACTTGTTATTTGGGGATGGAGAAAGGCCGCCACGATTACCGATTTGGCTGTTGTAGTCTCCCATCTCCGATGGCGCGCAGAGATACTCCGGCATGTCGAAGTCTGGGGATTGCAAGCGGAGAGGGTACTTATCCAAGGCCAGCCAGGGTTTCGTATACATCTTCGGGTCGTCAATCGTCATTGAGAGTTCCATGTTGTCATGGTCCACTCGGTGAAACCTCTCTTCCACCCGCAGAACGTCGCTGTGCGGACGGCCCACATTGTCGAGCCAAGTCGCTTCCTTCATCCCCACCGTCTGGACCACGAACGTGTAATCGTCCTCCCACTTGCCAACGGAGTACCCGTTCCACCGTGGGTCCGGGTCCTTGGGGAGTGCTCGCCCATCCGTCCAAATGATGCGCCACTGGCCGTAATATTCATTCAAGTAGATCACCTGGTTGGCGGTCTGAGCGATCTCGATTGTCCTGAGTTCAAAGAGCTCGATGCGCGGGAAACCCATCGGATCGCACATGTATAAGGGATCGTTGATCTCTCCCAGTTCAGATTGCCTGGGCCCATTGCTCGGCTTGGTGAGCTTGAATTTTTCCAGCCCCAACGGAGTAAAGGGTATCTGATGTTCCGGCTTGCCGTCTTCCGGCATGGCCGGCGCGCCTTGGTCCTCCAGCCCGTTTCCAGCCGATGTCGCTCCGTCCCAGATCCCAGATAGGTCGCGGCGAGGAGCCGGGTCGGACTTCTTCCCGGCGTACGTGGATTTGCGCGGCGGAACGTTATTCCACTTTTCCTGTTCCGCCTGGCTCCCTGCCGTCTTGGCCGGAGCGGTTTGAGCGCGCAGAACAGGTGAGAGTGCCCATCCCGCAAACAGTGCCATGGCCAAGAGCGTTAGGCGCCTGGGCATCATTGAAGTCCCTCCCGCAGCGTTGCCGCTCATTGTCCCGGGGCTGGCTGGGCGCCCTCCTTGAAAACCGTGCCATTGATCACGATCCGGCCTTTGAAACGTCCGATGGGCGAGCCGTTCTTGATGGGTATGACGTCGAGAGTCACTTCATCCCCGGCTTTGAACGTAGTCCTGCTCCATCCTGCGGCGTTCTGGGTGACCGTGCTTTGCGCTTCGATCACCCAATGCGACGTGTTGCCACTGTCGTCCTTGGCGTCAACCTTCAGGAAAACATGCGGATTGGCCCAGGTATATTCCGTCACCGTTCCCTTCAACGTGATCGTTTTCGTTGTGTCGTACGCCGCGTTCCCGTGGTGTGCGAACAGCGGAACGGAAACCGCCGGCAAAACAACCACCGCGAGGAAAATGATCGCAAACTTGGCTCTCACAGTCCCCTCCACATCCCCGCGCGGAGCGGCGCTTAGCCGCGCACGGCCGTCCCGGCGAAGAGCGATTCTAAATGGACTAAGCCCTTCTGTCAGAAGAATCTTGTCATTCAGTCCAGAATCCAGCATCAATGCGCGGGTTGGTGGCACAGCCACTCCTGGCTGTGCTCCCCGCACATCGGCTGCGGTCTCGTCTTTGTGGGTCGCGGCTTCAGCCGCGACATAAGCCGCACATGGGAAGATGGGGCTTTAGCCCCTGATGATCGGCAACTTCTGTCAAGCGAGTGGCACAGCCTGTGTCTTCGCTCCGCCCGCGGCGGAGCTCTCCACTGCGACATACGCCGCGAAACGATCCCCGCTTTACTTGTGGGGTAAAATATAAGGATGCTCGAATCATGTAGCGGGGCATTGTGTGCCCCCGAAGCCCCTGAAGACTGGACCCGCTCGTTGCCTCCCCGGCCGGCAACGCCGAATATCGGCCTCCGACCGTCTCTGGCGTCGGCAAGTCTAAGTGCAGCCCTGGCCAACCTAAAGGCTAAGTTTCATGGAATGATATTCTTGCATGGAGTCTACCAACAACTCCTTTGGAATGATATTCTTGTAAATTGCCACCAGCAACTCCCCTGGAATGATATCCTTGTAAAAAAATGGGGGGGGAGGGGGATGTGGCGCACTTCGCGTGCCATTCGTCTCGTTTCGCCGTCCTTTCGGCGCTCCCCGCAGGCCAGAAGGCAACGAAGAACCTAATGCTAGCTCCAAGCACAAATCTCATACCCAGAGCACTCGGGCCAGGACTGCCCACACTATGAAGATTGCAGATTTCGAGCAGCGCATCGAAGCGGCTGTACTGGTCGCCGACGGCGCCATGGGTTCCATGCTGTTCGAGGCCGTCGGGGCCCAGCGCAGTTTCGAGGAGCTGAACGCGTCGCAACCGGAGGCGGTGTTTCGCGTTCATCAAGCCTATATCCAGGCCGGCGCGCAGATTATCGAGACCAATACCTTCGGCGCCAACCGCTCCAAGCTCGCGGCGCTGGGCCTCACCGATCAAGTCACCAAGATCAATCATCGCGGCGTAAAGATTGCCCGCGAAGCGCGGGAAGCCGCGCCGCATGAGGTGTTGATCGCCGGCTCGATCGGGCCGCTGGGCATCGCTCCGGAGATGCGCGAGACGCCGCGCGAGGAGATGCTGGAGATCTATCGCGAGCAGGCCCAGGCGCTGGAGGAGCGCGGCGTGGATCTCTTCGTATTGGAGACTTTCTCCAATATCGAGATGCTGCTGGCGGCGATTGACGCGGTGCGCTCGTTTTCGGCGCTTCCCATCGTCGCGCAGCTGACGTTTTCGGAAGAGGGCACCACGCTCGGCGGCACGCGCCCAGGCGATGCGGCGGTGCGCTTGGCGCAGAAGAATGTGCAGGTGATCGGCGTGAATTGCACGCTGGGCCCGCAGTCGCTGCTCGCCGTGCTGGAAGGATTCGCGGGAGGGAACCGCGCGCTCTCCGCCATGCCTAACGTGGGTTTTCCGCAGCGCGTGGGGGACCGCACCATCTATCCCCGTTCGTCGCCGGAATATTTCGCGCTCTTTGCGCGCGATGCGGCGGCCATGGGTGCGCGGGTGGTGGGAGGCTGCTGCGGCACCACGCCGGAGCACATTCGCGCCATTGCCGGCGCGGTTCGCGGCCTGAAGCCGGCGCAGGCGGTGCAAGCCGCTTCCGTATCCGTTACCGCCCAGCCCGAGCGAGCGCGTGTCGCGGCGCGAGATCCCGAGAGCGGTTTATGGCGCAAGCTCAAGGCCAGCGAATTTTGCGTCTCGGTGGAGATCGATCCGCCCAAGGGCATTTCGCTCGAGCGCATCTTCGAGCAGGTGGACAAGATCGTCTGCAGCGGCTGCGTGGATACCATTGACATCAATAGCGGCACGCTGGCCCGCGTGGGCATGGATGCGCTCATGCTCGCCGGAGCCTTGCAAGCGCGCGGAGTGGAAACGGTTCCTCACGTCACCACGCGGGACCAGAATCTCATCGGTCTGCAGGCGGCGCTCCTCGGCGCCTGGAGCATCGGCGGGGTTCGCAACTTCCTGGCCATTACCGGCGATCCGCCTTCGGCGGGCGAGACGAGCGGTGTCTATGAGATCGACTCCATAGGATTGGTGAAAGTGGCCTCGCGTCTGAATCAAGGAACCGACTGGGCCGGTAAGGCGCTGGGCGGCGCCACGAACTATACCGTGGGCGTGGCCGTGAACCCCACTGCCGAGGATCTCGACTACGAAATCCAGCGCTTCTTTGCGAAGGTGGAGGCCGGCGCGCATTTCGCCATGACCCAACCGCTATTCGATCCCGAGCACTGGCACAATTTCCTGAAGCGCATCGGCGGGCGTTCCCCCATTCCGATTATTGCCGGCATCTGGCCGCTCACCAGCTATAAGCAGGCACTCCGGTTAAACAACGAGGTTCCCGGGATCTTCATACCCGAGCCGGTGTTGAAAGAGATGGAATCGGCGGGAACGGCGGCACGAGACAGGGGTTTTGCACTGGCCCGGCGCATGCTGGCTTGGGCCCGCACCGAGCTGGCAGGGGCCTATTTGATCCCGCCGTTTAAAAGATACGAGGAAATCCTGGAGCTATTTACATGATTTCCCCGATTACCGGCGTATGGTGAAATTAACTCTAGTTTGGTAGAGTGTGTAAGCCAGCGCTCCCCTAAAGGTGGAAGCACAGATCCCGTTCTATAACGCTCCTGTGGAGGAACTTTCATGACGCACAAGTTTTTGTTGGTAATTGTCGGCGCCACCGCTCTCATCACGGGCTGCGCCACAAAAGGGTATGTTCGCCAAAACGTGACACCCGTGCAGGACAAGCTCAACCAGGTCAGCGACCAGGCCAATAAGACGGATGCTAACCTGCAGAAGACCCAGCAGGACGTGCAAAAGAACACGACGGCCATCAGCGCTACCGACGAGAAGGCAACGACCGCGGACCGGCGCGCGGGCGATGCCATGAATCGCGCCAATCAAGCCAATGATGCGGCGCAGAAGGACGATCAGGAGATCGCCCAGCTTCGCGGAGTGATCGCCAATTTGGACGATTACAAAGTCGCCAATCAGGCCACCGTGCTCTTCAAGTTCAATAGCGCCGTGCTTTCCGATGACGATAAGCAGCAGCTCGATCAAGTGGCTTCCAATGCGGGTTCGATGAAGAAGTATTTCATCGCTGTCGAGGGTTATACCGATACGATCGGAACCGCCGACTATAACCTGCAATTGAGCAGGCGCCGGGCTGACGCCGTGGTGGTTTACCTCTCGGCGCAGAAGAACGTGCCTTTCTACCAAATTCGCACCATCGGATTGGGCGAAAACAATCTGGTCGATCCCGGCAAGACGGCAGAAGCTCGAGCCAAGAACCGCCGAGTTGAAGTTAAGGTCTTCTCGGCCGATCAGGCGCTGGCTGCGGCTGGCGGCCGTTAGCACCGGCTGGTTCGCGGCGTCAAACGCGGACGGTTTGACGAGCGGGTACGGGAGCGCTAGAAGAAGATGAAACGCTTGCGGCGGGGGCGCGTCTGGGCTATCCCGCCGCTAGCGGATTCGGGCCGTGGTTGGTAAGGGAGATCACGCCCCTCGAACGCTGCGAACGGGTTATCCTGGAACAAGGATTGGGCCAAAGTTCCCCCCCAACGTTGGGCGACGATGTCGTGGGCTTCCTTGAGGCGCAGCGGGCGCCGGTCGGTGTTGTGGGCGTCGCTGGCAAAAAAATGCACCATCTGCTGGTCTAGCCACTCCTCCACTTTTTGTTTCGCGTTTTCTCCCCATTTTCCAAGCAGCGATTGCGCGGTCACCTGAACATAGCAGCCTTGCTCGATCCAGCGCAGCAGCCGCTGGGGTTGCAAGCGGATGAGGGCATTGCGCTCCGGGTGTGTGACGATCAAGGAAAGTCCCAGGAGCTGAAGCTGGTGTAAGGCCTCCTCCGCGGTTGGGGGAATGGCGAAATCGGCAAACTCCACCAGCAGGTAACGCTTCTGATTGAGCGAGTATTTCGAGGGATCAGGGCGAATATCCCGCAGGTTCTCCACGTTGAGGTGGAAATCGCACCCCGTGGCCAGTTGGAGGCGATCGCCCACCCGCGCCTGCAATTCGGCGCGCCGCTTTTGGACCAGATCGAAGTCAAAGTGGAAGTTGCCGTCGGCGTGCGGCGTGGCCACCACATGCGTGATGCCCTCGGAGATGGCCATTTCGGCCATCTCTACCGATTCGTCGAGCGACCTCGCCCCGTCATCGAGCGCGGGCAGAATGTGGCAATGGATATCGACCATGAGCCAAAAAGCATAGCCGAGCGTCCCGAAGCCGACAACCACGCCGGCATGAATTCGCCAACCCCTAGCGGCCCTCTCCTTCATCCAACCAAGTAAGAACCTTCCGCCCGGCCCGCGGAGGCGCCGGTGCATTCCCGCCGTGTTCAGCTGGCATTTGCTCTGATCGCCCTCATTGCCGTGGATATGACCGGCTATCGGCGTTACCGATCCGATATGTCGGCTTGGCGAGAGGTGCAGCAGTCGCTTGCGCACCTGCATGCCGAACTCGATCGCGCGCCCGCGGCGAGCCTAACCTCCGACATTGCCGCCGTCCGCTCCGGCCTCGACCGGTACGCAGCGTCGGTCCATCGATTTCCGCGCAACCAAACGAGGTTGCAGGCCGCCGAGCGTGGCCTGGCCTACCTGGAAATTGCCGCGACCGGCGCAGGAGACATTCGCACCTGGAAATCGATGACGGCTTATTCCGAGGTCACCAGATTCTTGCCGCGCAGCTGCGAGGGAGGACGCCTGGCGTTTTCCCCCGACCTCATCGGCGAAGCGTTTGCCGTGGCGGGATCCTCGCTGATTAAAGACGGCGCCCTCACAGCACGTAATGGCGATGACGATCGTCGTCAGATGGGATTTTATAGTCCGCTGGATTTGGCCAAAGAGACGGCAGCGTGCCGTCAAGTGGAGCGAAGCGCGCCGCAAGCGGCGCCGCAGGGGAACCAGACGGCCGATTCCGTTCATAAGTCCCGATGGAAATATCGCATCGATGTATCGAACCCGACGGGCTGCTTGATGACGCCCTATTCGGACGACCAGGCCCTGCCCCTTCCACATTCGCAAATCTACGCCTTCCACCTGGACGCTACGCGGGAAGCGCGGCTGGACAAGGTGTTTTGCGATTCGGGTAACCCGGAGGCGGCCATCGCGATCCGCGTCAATGGGCAGAGCTACGAGCCTGTGTGGCTGCTCGACGAAACCGGAATCAATTATGCGACACAGCTTGTGCCCAGAGCCGCGCTGGTTATGTCCACCGACGGCGCGCCCTGAGTCGCGGCTCTCGAGGGAAGCTTTCCTGCCGATAACCCCGGTTTGCCGATGCCCCCGGTTCCCCCGGACCATTTGAGACCCGCCTGATTCAGCTATAATCGGATAGCGAGTTTCCTCGGTTTCCTTATGGTTACATGTCGCGAATGCGAATCTGAAATCAACCAGGCCACGGAAATCTGCCCGCACTGCGGAGCGGATCTAACCAGCCTTTCGGAGGAGTCTTCCACGCCGGCAAAGAAGCCGACGCTGGGGAAGATCCTGCTGCGCTGGGGGATGCTGCTGGGCGTGCTGCTGACGGCGTTGTGGAGCTTTCTGTGGTTCGTGGTGTCGCCGCGCACCGGCAACGTCACCGCGGAGGCGGAAGGGCGCGC
>Ga0070735_10004504_pt1 | contig 11740 bp, 10 predicted proteins | sample Coa_R1_FD_66443 | JGI IMG/M metagenome (GOLD analysis project Ga0070735, IMG submission 66443) | Surface soil microbial communities from Centralia Pennsylvania, which are recovering from an underground coalmine fire - Coalmine... | ecosystem: Environmental > Terrestrial > Soil > Unclassified ... | reverse complement strand
AACTCTCCTTTACGATGTGATCGGGAACAGCGGTAAGGATGGCGTACTGGGAATGCTGCAGGGCCGGGCGACGATCCGCGACAGCGACACGCAGTACGTCATGCTGCACGCCGAGCGCCTGACCGCCATGCTGGCACATCTCCATGCGGCGCGGCTCCTGGCGAAGCAGGCCGTGCAGTGTCCCGAGCGCCTGCCGCTGGCACTGCGGGTGATGCGTCGGGCTGCCCGCGTGGCGTCCGATGGGGTACGGACCATCAAGAGCGGAGACCGGTCGGCGCTCGAGGCCATCGCCGGCTGGGAGCGCTCGGCGTCGTGACAACCGCGATGCGTGAGGTGGGCCGCTCAACGCGCGAGCTGGGCGGCGAGAACATCTCGCGCGTCGCCTGCCGCATCTTCCGCGAGCGCGGCTACCACGCCACCTCGATGCGGGCCATCGCCTCGGCACTCGGCTGGCAGCCGGCCGCGCTCTACTACTACTACGCGAGTAAGGAAGAGCTGCTCTTCCGCATCATGGAGAACGCCGTCGACACGCTCGCCGCGTACGTTCGTGAGCACGTTGATCCAGAGTCAAGCGCTACCGAGCGGTTGCGGCAGGCGATCAGCGCGCACGTCACCCTCATCGCCGACCACCTCGACGAGCTCAGTGTCTTCTTGCACGAGATGAAATCGCTCAGTCCCCGCCGGCGCGAAGTGATTCAGGCAAAGATCGCCCGCTACGAGCACATTTTTCGGGATATCCTGCGCGACGGCGTGGTTTCCGGCGAGTTGGCCCGGGTGGACACCCGTCTCGCCCGCTATCTCATCCTCTCGGCATGCAACTGGCTCTACAACTGGTACCGGCCCGACGGCGTGTACGAGCCGGACACCATTGCGGTGGCCTTCGGCGACATGATCTTGAACGGGCTCGCCGCTACCGAACGACGGTAAACTGCACGTCCGCCAGTTTGGTCGTCAGCCCGTGGAGCAGGCGCACCACGGCATCAGCCGTGTTGGAGTACCGATCCCAGGCGCTCTTGGGCACCGGGAACTTCTTCTCCCAGTGTCCGCGCCGGTCGGTTCGACCCGCGTAGTCGAGCCGCTTTCCCGAGGGAAAGACCACGCTCATCTGCACGTCCAGGCGCTGGCGGTGGTTCGCCTGGACGATGACCCGATTCCAGGTACCAAGTCGGACGGTGTGATACGCGGGGTAGGCATAGCGATACGCCAGAACATAGGGCTTCGGCGCGGTCGTGCGAGTCCTGGTCGGCGTCGGCTTCGGCGTGTGTGTCGCGGTCACCGAGGGAAGCACGACTGTCGTCGTGGTGGGCGTCGAAGCCGGTAGAGGCGTCGACGTCGTGGTCGGCGGCAGCGTTGTCGAGGCCACTGTGAACGGCGAGTCCGCGACGATTCCGGACAGCTGGCCGGTCGCCGTCACCTGGTAGCTCCCTGACGCGATGTACGGCGGCACTGCGAGCATGGCGCCGGCAAACGCGCCGTCCGGACCGGCGGTCGCCGCCGCCTGCACCAGCACAGTCTGTCCGTACGTCGTCTGTGCCCTGTAGCCGATGAGCACTGCTTCGAGTGCCTGGAAACCGGTACCGGATACCTCGACCGCCGACCCGGGCAGGGTGGCCGCCGGCTGCAACTGGATTGAGGCCGCGGTCGGCGTGGCAGGCGCGCTCGGCGTCCCCGGATCCGCTTCCGCCCGCCGCTGACACCCAAGCGAGAACGCGGCTGCCACCGCCGCCACTATCACGCCCACCAGGATCAGTCGCTTGAGATGCACCATCCCGCTTCCAGGTCGTATGAAGTCGCGTGTCCCTTGACACTATGGTATCGAAGGTCGAACCAACAGTGATCCGCCCTCCTACCGCGCGTGTCTTCCAACTGCCCGCCATCGGCCCGTTGCAAGAGGTGTCGAACCGGTCGGCGCGAGCACGCATCGGGCTGCCGTGGCGAGCGTAACGAGCCTCGTATTCATTCACGGCACGCGGATGTCACGTGGGCACCCGCCCGCGGTCCGCGTGTTCTTGTTGCCTGCGGGGTGTGCCGGCCCGGGACTGACTGCACCCCTCATCCAGCATGACAGCATTGGGAGACTCGCACCATGAAACAGACACTGAAGCGAACGGAGACCATGACCAGCCGCCGCTCCTTCCTGGGGAAGAGCCTGGCAGTTGGCGCGGGGGCAGTCGGACTGGGACTTCTCGGGCACGGCCTGCCCGCTACGGCGTCAGCCGCAAGCACCGGTGACCCAACCGACGGCGACATCGCCATTCTTCAGTTCCTGGCCGCGGCGGAAATCATCGAGAGTGACCTCTGGCAGCAGTACAACGAGCTGGGAGGCATCCAGGACGCCGAGGTGCCGGGCGGCACCGGCAACCCGATCTACGCCAGGGCCATCACAAAGCTCGATCTCGACATGTCGCAGTACATTCACGACAACACTGAGGACGAGTTCAGCCACTGGTTCTTCCTCAATGCCTACCTGAAGTCCAAGGGTGCAGCCGAGGTCAACCTCGACAAGTTCCGAACCCTGCCAAGCAGCAAGGCCACCGGCGCCCAACAGATTGGCCGGCTCACCAACCTCATGCAGCTCACCGTCGACACGTCGTGGTGGACGCGCTACCGCAGCCGCACGAAGAACCCCGATCTTGGCGACACCTTCGCACCGGCCGTGCCGGGGCTGCTCAAGGGACAGTTCCCCGCCATCCCGCGCAGTGACGCCGACCTCCACCCACACAATCACATCCAGGCAATCGCCAACACCGCGGGTTTCCACTTCGCGACCATCGAGCAGGGCGGCAGTAGCCTCTACCCGTCGCTGGCGCAGCGGGTGACTGATCCTGAGGTGCTGCGCATCCTCCTGAGCATAGGCCCCACCGAGACTTCACATTTCCAGACGTGGCACGACAAAGCAGGCAACGCACCGGCTCTTACCGATCCCACGAACGGTCTGCAGTTCCCCGACCTCAATAAGCCGCCGTTTGGCGGTCAGGACTTCCAGACCAACCTGATCATGCCGGAGCCGACCGTGTTCCTCAACGGGTCCCTGCCGGCGGTATCGATCATCCGGCCGACCGAGACGCAGGGAGCAGCCATGGGCGCCGTCAAGGCCCTGACAGCGGACGGGCTTTTCATCGGACAGTCGAAGGAGTTCTTCGACGTCATCACCGAGCTCGCGGCGGCGGCCGACCGCGCGCAACGGGACGTGTAGCCGCACCCATCCGATAGTCGCATCTCACTCTCTCAGCCGAGCCGCGCGCTCCTCACACCACGGGATCCTGGCCGGGACCCGGGTAGGGCGTGCGGCTCGGTGCCTCTCCGCACCCAGCCCGTTACAATGCTCCCGGCCCGCCGAGTCACGGGCGCAGAGGAGAGCGGAATCCGATCATCCATCGTCGGCGCCGTCCTGTTTCTCACTCTAGGACTCGATACCTTCGCGGTTGCGATCGGCCTCGGTCTGAGTGGTGCGAGCCGGGGGGTTCGCCTCCGCCTGGGCGCGACGTTCGCGCTTGCCGAAGGGATCATGCCGATTGCCGGCTTCATCGCCGGTCATCGCCTCGCTACCACCGCCGGCGACACCGCTTCGTACCTCGCGTCGATTGTCTTGATCGCGGCTGGCGGGTACGCGTTACTCGAGGTAGCGCGCGGCGAGGAGATGCAATTCGACGCGGTCACACCATGGCGGATGTTGGCCCTGGCGCTCTCGGTCAGCCTTGACGAGCTGGCAATCGGCTTCAGTCTCGGGCTGTTCGGCGTTTCCATCCTGCTCGCCGCGGGGTACATTGCCGTCCAGAGCGCTCTGCTGACATACGCCGGCACCGCGCTGGGCCGCCGGGTCGGCGAGCGCTTCGCCGAGCACGCCGAGCTACTTTCCGGCCTGGTTCTGACAGCGCTGGGAGCCATCCTCCTGGTCGGCAAGTTGACCGGTCGCTACGGTTGACGCGACGTCGTTTGTAGCGCACTGGCAGATCATGGTATCGTAACAGCAGTGCCCCGCTCGGCGGGGCGTCTTTATTCCCAGGAAACATGAATGTCCATTGATAAGGCTGTGACGCTCACCGCGGAAGGCAAGGCGGATCTCGAAGAAAAGCTTGCCTACCTCAAGCGGGTGAAGCGCCCGGAAATTGCACAGAAGATCGGTCAGGCAGCCGATGACGGCGACCTGTCGGAGAACGGCGCCTACCATAACGCGAAAGAAGAGCAGGGACGGCTCGAGGGGCAGATCGCCGAGCTCGAGTACATTCTCAAGAATGCCCTGATTGCTCGGGATACCGGAGACGCAGTCGGCATCGGCAAGCATGTCACGGTCGAGGATGAGACCGGCTCACAGAAGACCTATCGACTGGTTAGTTCGCACGAAGTCAATGCCACTCTCGGTTTCATCTCCGATAAGTCGCCGATCGGCAGCGCGCTGATGGGGGCGCGGGCGGGCGATGTCGTCGAAGCACAGACGCCGGGGCGCTCTCGACGCTTCAAGGTGCTTTCCGTCAAGTGATGTGGCCCGCCCTGGCGCATCTACTCTGAGAGCCTTGACCCCATCGCCGCCGACGAACCGCGGGTCCGCTTCTTGCCCTGCAAGGAGATGAAATACCTGCGGGAAACAGGGCCGAAAGACCGCCGCGTCAGCAGCGGACCCGGTGGTAGTCTGTACTCACCTTGAAGCACCCCGGCGATGCGACGACCGCCGGAGGGAAGGGAACGATGACGAGAAAGTCCTTCTGGAAGGCATTGTTTCGGCAGCCCGAGCGATGTGATCGCTGCAAGCGTCTGCCATCACTGATGACGCAGCTCATCTACACCGAGTACCGCGTCTGGTGCTTCGAGTGCTACCGTAACCACATCCTCGGTTTGCCGCCCATGATGGCGTACCGACGCTGAGGCGGCGCCGCGGTTCATCGCCGTTCTGGCGCCATCAGGCTCGCAGCAGACGCAGCATCGACCGCGCGGCATAGTCGTGGTCGGCCATCGTCGCCAGGACCAGATCGGCGCCGGATGCTTCGAGGGATTCGCGCGTCGCCGGTCCGGTAGCGACTCCGACAGTCAGCGTGCCATGCGCCTTCCCGGCTTCCACGTCGAGCGGCGTGTCGCCAACCACCACGGTTCGCGCCGGCGTGATGGCCTCTCCCGCTATCGCCGAAGCGGCGGCGAGCGCCACCGGAATCAGATCGGCCCGGTTCTCGGACTCCTCGCCGAAGCCGCCCGCCTGAAAATAGGCATCGAGCCCGGCGTGGCCCAGCTTGGCATGCGCGATTCGGGAGAGGTTGCCGGTGAGCAGTCCCAGCAGGTGACCGTGATCCTGTAACGCGTCGAGCACCTGTGGCACTCCCGGCAACACGCGGTCACGCAGGTCCGAGAGATTCTGCTCGGTGTAAAGCTGCATCTCCTCGAAGGCGCGCGGCATCAGCTCCTCGATCTGCTGCGGGGCCATCCCGCTCCTACGCAGCGGCTCGGCCAGCAACCAGCGGTCGGTCCGGCCGCCGGCCGGCATACCGTCCAGGTCGAGTGGCAGACCGTAGACGGCGCGAAAGGTGTGGCCGAACGCCGCCCGGTGGACGAGCGTCCCGGTACGCAGTAGCGTGCCGTCGATGTCGAAGAGAAAAAGTGCCACGTCAGCCCTGCTCCGGCCAATTGTCCCCCATGACGGCACCGCATCTCCGACGTCCCGGGCCGCCGGGCCGTTGCTACCATCGATCATGCCTCGATCCGATCTCGCACGGGCTGAAAGCGGGGCCGGGCTAGACCGGGACAAGGCCGGCGTCTGCCGGCATCCGGCCGAGCAGTGCCGCCGGCTCTTTTCCGCGCGCGACTACATCAGTGGGGACGTGTTCTCCGTTGTACGCTGCGAGCGCTGCGGCCTCGCCCTGACAATGCCGGCCCCGTCACCGCACCGGATGGACCGCCACTACCCCGCGGCGTATTACGGGGTCGAGTCGCGCTACAGCACACTGCTGGCGCGGTGTCTCTCCCTGCTCTACCGGGCACGCGCTCGTCGCATCGAGCGCCGGGCAGGCACGCGTGCCGGCGTCGTCCTCGACGTCGGCTGCGGCCGCGGTGAGCTCCTCGGCGAGCTGCGCCGGCGCGGGTGGCGAACGATCGGCACCGAGCGCAACGCTGCCGCCGCGGCGTACGCGCGGGACGCTCTCGGCCTGGACGTGCGGGCCGCGGCGCCTCGGGAGCTTGGCCTTCCGCCGGGAAGCGTGGATGTCGTGGTGCTCTGGCATGTGCTCGAGCACGTGCCGGATCCGGCGGGTTTGCTCGCCGAGGTTTCCGGCCTGCTTCGACCTGGTGGTCTTGCGTTGATCGCGGTTCCCGACTTCGGCTCCCCCGAAGCCCGCCTGGGCGGCCCATCCTGGTTTCATCTCGACGTGCCGCGCCATCTCAACCACTTCGATGGCCTGGCCCTGCGCCGCCTCCTGACGGCTGCCGGGCTCGAACCAATCGCCACCGATCGCGCCGCGCTGGAGTATGACCTTTTCAGCTTCGTTCAGACGGTCTTGAACCGGCTGGGCGTCCGGCACAACCTGTTGTACAACCTGATCCGCTCGCGTGGCGCCAGGGTGCTGGGCGGAGCCGCCGGTGACTGGTCGCGGACGGACCTGCTTCTGACCGTCGTCCTCGCACCGCTGATCGGCACCGCCGGTCTGCCCTGGCTGATGGTCGCGCCGGTGATGGGATTGAGCGCTACCCAGGCGACCTATGCGCGGCGAGCCGGCCCGCGCGACAGTGACAAAGAATCCGGACACCCCGATGCCGACAGCAATAATGGCTCTGGGTAGGGGAACAGAGCGAGTCACCGCATGAAGTCACTTCGCGATTCAGCGGCGCCCGCCGAAGAAGCCGCCGACGCGCGGCCGGCCGAGGCCGAAAGGGCAGCCACTCACCGGGACGCCGTCTGGGCCGCGGCACGCCGAGTTCTATCTGTCGATTCGTTGTGGTTCGGACTGGCCGCGATCCTCATCGGCCTCCATGCCCAGCTGATCCTCACTCCGGGGTCGCGCCCTGCCTACAACGCGGATATCGCGGCCGCCTCGCGCTGGTATCTGATCGCCGTCGCGGTGCTCCTGTTCGGCTGGTCCGCCAGCTACCGGAACCGCACATTGCTCCAACTTCCGGCGACAGCGACCGGCAGCCTGCGGCGTCGGCTGCGAGACTGGACAGTACCGCGCCCGCTGGCGGTCGTCGTGAGCGCCATTCTCCTGAACGCCCTGGCGATCGGCCTGCTGCGGAACGACTGGAGCTCCTGGCCGGGCGGCATTCTCTGGGTCGCCAGTATGGCACTCCTGGTCGCCGCGTTCCTGGGGGAGCGACCGAGTGCCTCCGTGGCGGCGGACGGCGAGGATGCGTCCGACAGCTTCCCATGGAAGCTTCCGCGGTGGGTCGAGGTCGCGTTCGTGGCGGCGATCCTGACAATTGCGACGGCTTTCCGGCTATGGCGCCTGGGCGATCTGGCGCCGGGCATGCATGGCGACGAGGGCGAGGCCGGGACGCAGGCGCTCAGCATTCTGGGCGGGAATCCGGTCTCACCCTTCGCCCGTGGCTGGTTCAATCAGCCGAACATCTATTACTGGTCGCTGGCAATCGTCATGAAGGTCTTCGGAACCGGTCTCTTCGGACTGCGCATGTTTGCCTGCATCTGCGGCGTGGTGACCGTCCTCTTCACGTACCTGGTTGCCCGGGAGATGTTCGGCCAGCGGGCGGCAATCATCGCCGGCAGCTTCATGTCCTTCCAGAGCGTTGATCTGCTGTTCAGCCGCCAGGAATTCAGCAACGTAACCGTCCCTCCCTTGCTGGCGATGATGTTCTACTTCCTGGTGCGCGGCCTGCGTACCCGCCGCCACCTGGATTTCGTGGCCGGCGGCCTGGCCGCGGGATTCGCCACCTATTACTTCGCCGGAGGCCGGCTCATCGGGCCGGTAGGCGGTCTGTTTCTGCTGTACCTCGCTCTCACCCAGAGGCGCTTTCTGCGCTGCTACTGGACGCACTGCCTGGTATTCTGCGCCGGGTTCGTCCTGATGGTGACACCATTCGTCGCCTATTTCATCGCCTATCCCGTTCTCGGGATGCAGTATCCGAACGACCGCTTCATCTGGCTGCACCACGCCGATTTGGCGGCGCTCTACGGTTCCAGCTCGTGGAGCGTCATCCTGTTCGGCCAGCTGACGCGCACGCTGTCGGTCATCACGTACGGGATCGACGCCAGCGCTATGTCGGCGCTCAATTTCCCAATCGCCCGTCCGCTCGAGGCCGTATTGATCGTCCTCGGGCTGGCCTGGGCGGCCTTTCGGTTCAGAGATACCCGGTTCGCGGCGCTCAATATCTGGTTCTGGTCGTCGATCATCGCCGGAGGCGTCCTGACCACCGAAGCGCCGAACCTGCCCCGCATCCTCGGCATTCTTCCCGTGCTGGCGATCGCGATTGCCGCCGTGCTCGACCACCTGGCCGATCAGGTGATGGCAGCGGCAGTGCGGCTCGGAAGCTCCCTTAGCTGGCGGCGAGCCGGCCAGCTGGTGGGTGGAACGCTCGGCTGTGCCGCGATTCTGGTATCCGGCATTCAGAATAAGCAGATCTACGTCGACTACTACCTCAATACCCATCCGGATACGATCGTGACCGGGCAGGCGATGTATGTCCAGCAGTACGGGCTGAGGTACCGCTACTACGGAATGGGAGCCCCGGCAATCTACTGGACCCACGGCGACAACCGGTTCATAAATCCCCACGCCGACGGCACGGATGCGGTCAACCCGGCGGCCATCCTTCCCCTCACCGACAATGGATCAAACGGACGGAAACCGGCCAATTTCCTGCTCTGGCCCGATATGTACACCTATCTCACCGCGCTTCGCGCTTACTACCCGGGCGGCCGGAAGATCGTGTACCCGCTGGGTGATCCGGATAATGCGTCGGAGCCGATCGTCGGCTACCTTCTCACCAGCCGGCAGATCGACGCCCGCCGTGTCGCTAGGGTTACGATTGCGCCCGCACGCGGCCGGCCGGTGACCGTCGCTTCCACCACCCTGGGAACGGCTGGTCTCGCTATGCCGGCCGGACTTCACTATCCGGCACGGGTGACCTGGAACGGCGGACTGGTAGCGCCGGCGTACGGCACCTTCCTCTTCCGGGCCACCTCACCGCGCGGAGCGCAGCTCTCGATCGACCGCGTTCCCGTGCGCGTGAAGAGTCCCGGCACCGTGGCCGCGATTCGCCTTGCCATCGGCGTGCACAGCGTGACGTTCAGCATAACGGTACAGAGCTCCCACGCCAACGTCTCGCTGGATTGGGCGATTCCCGGCAGCCGGCTCCGGTCGGTGGAACGCCGCTACCTCTGGGATGGCGCAATCGGGCGCTCCTGGCTGGCGCGGATTCAGCCGGTCGTGGCGGGCGCGACAGCCGCCGACGCCTTCTACCGGGTGGACGGCTTCCTCGGCTATCGCGACGCCGGCCTCGCCCTGGGGTTCTTCGGCCCGTTCAAGGGCACCTGGACCAGCGATCTGGAGATTGGACGCGGCGGCATCTACCGTTTCGAGCTGAATTCGCAGGGCAGCAGCGGGATGAGCATTGACGGCAGGCAGGTCATCAACAACCCCGGGGACGGCGGTGACCCGCACACCGCGGCGGTCTCCATCCGTTTGAGCCCGGGCACTCACCGCATCGCCGTGCGCTACGAGTGGGCGACCGGCCTGGGGTACCTGGAGGCGTGGTGGACGCCTCCAGGCGGCCACAGGCAGCTCTTCGTCACGCCGCAGCTGCACGTGCCGGGACCAGCCGCCTGGCCGGCCGGTGTGACGGTTCCGGCGGCGGCTGGGTCAGGATAATGGCAAGGGAGCCGCTTACGGCGGATTCGCGCCGCCCGCGTGTGATCGTGGTCATGCCCGCGTACAACGCGGCACGCACCCTCGAGAAGACCTTCGGCGACCTTCCCAGAGACCAGATTTACGAGGTGATTCTGGTCGACGACGTATCGTCCGACGATACCGTCACTATCGCCCAGCGGTTGGGACTGAAGTGCCTGGTTCACGCCCAGAACACCGGCTACGGCGGCAATCAGAAGACATGTTATGTCGAGGCACTCAAGGATGGCGCCGATATCGTGGTTATGTTGCATCCCGACAACCAGTACGACGCCACCCGCGTTCCTTCGATGATCGCTCCCATCGTCGCCGGTCAAGCCGACATGGTGCTCGGCTCCCGGCTCCTGGCCGGCCGCAGAGCTGCCCTCGAGGGCGGCATGCCGATCTGGAAGTACGTGAGCAACCGTTTCTTGACAATCGTCGAGAACGCGGCCTTCGGCACTCGCCTCTCCGAGCTGCACACCGGCTACCGAGCGTACAACCGAAAACTGCTGGAAACAATCCCGTTCGAGCTGAACTCGAACGACTTCGTCTTCGACACCGAGGTCATCGCGCAGGCAGTCGGTCATGGTTTCCGCATCGCCGAGGTTTCCGTACCGACCCGCTACTTCCCGGAGGCCTCGTCGGTTGGCTTCGGCCGCAGCGTCGTGTACGGACTCAAGACTCTCGGCGTGGCGCAGCGCTACCTCTGGCACCGGTTAGGCCTGAGACGCTCGCCACGGTTCAATCGGGCAGGCGCAGGCTGAGCCCCACGTCGTGCGGAAGATAACGCAAGCTCGAGAGATGAGCCTTCCCACGCCTCCGGGCGCGTGGTTCGGTCTCGAAGTCCCGGCGCCGATGGAAGCCGATCTCGCCGTCTTCGGTGTGCCGTTCGACGCGGCGGTCTTTTTTCGGCGCGGGACGGCGGCGGGTCCGGATCGGATTCGTGCCCTGTCGGCGATGCTGCCGCCGACCAGTGAATCCGGGATCTCACTGCGCGGCCGGTCAATCCGCGATCTCGGCGACGTGAGCCCACCGGCCGAGCTGTCGGCTCCGATCGGCGAATGGCCGGTCGGGCACGAGCCGGCGGTCCGTTCCTTCCACCAGGAGCTGACGCAGCGCTTCGACGCTGCGTCCGAGATCGGCATTCCGCTCGCCATCGGCGGTGACCATTCGATATCAGTCCCGTTGATATCCCGGGCGGTGCAGCGGACCGACGGACCGTGCGGTCTGATCTGGCTCGACGCTCACCCCGATCTGTGCCACACCTATTCCGGCTCGTGCTACTCCCACGCCTGCGTCCTGCGCCGGGTGCTCGAAACCTCCGGTCTCCTGCCCGATCTGGTCGTGATGCTCGGCCTCCGCTCCTTTGAAACGGAGGAGCTCGAGTACATCGATCGCAACCGCCTCATCTACCACACTGCCAGAGCTCTGTCGGGTCGGCCCCCCTGCGACGTCGCGATCGAGGTAAATACCCTCTTCTCACAGCTTCCGGTCTACCTCTCAATCGACATCGATGTCTTCGATCCAGCCTTTGCACCGGGCACCGGGATTCCCGATGCCGGCGGGCTGAGCAGCCGCTGGGTGCTCGACTTCCTCGCGAACTTTCGGCCTGCCCGGCTACTGGGCGTGGACATCGTTGAGGTGGCGCCATCTCTCGACGCTCCGAGCGACCCGACCTCCCTCCTCGCCCTCAAGCTCATCCTCGAGCTCCTCGACACCATGCCGCGCCGCCGCTCCTAGCCTCAGCAAGAGCGCCGAATCCCGGCCGATCCCCGCGTTGGCAAGTCGTGCCTCTCGTGTACGGGACCGGAGGTCGCGGATGGTAAATCTGCAGCGTACGGCGGACAGCTCGCTCATTCGCAAGCGGGTGGGCGAGAAGTGTGACTACCTGCCGGACAGCCGGCGCCCGGCGATCAGCCCCC
>Ga0070735_10004503_pt1 | contig 11740 bp, 9 predicted proteins | sample Coa_R1_FD_66443 | JGI IMG/M metagenome (GOLD analysis project Ga0070735, IMG submission 66443) | Surface soil microbial communities from Centralia Pennsylvania, which are recovering from an underground coalmine fire - Coalmine... | ecosystem: Environmental > Terrestrial > Soil > Unclassified ... | reverse complement strand
CCATCTCACATTCCGTAGCACACGCCGGTAATATCCCCACTTCACCGGAGAAACCTTCATGCAAAGAATCCTCTCTGTATAATTTGTTCTGGAGAAAAGGCAAAGCTCATCCCCTATCTATTAGTACGCTTGAGCGTTACAGATTTCTGCATATTAGCGGGATGCGTGTGTTAAACTAAGGGAACAAAAAGGTAAAGGACGCGAAAATGAGAGCATTACTTCAGCGAGTGAGCCATGCGAGGGTCGTTGTGGATGGTCAGGTTGTCGGAGCAATAGGTCATGGTTTTCTAATATTACTCGGCATCGGGCAAGGCGATAGCGAGGCACAGGTACAGCCACTTGTAGAGAAAATTGCCCACCTGCGCATTTTCGGAGACGACGAGGGAAAGATGAACCGTTCCTTGCTCGATATTGGCGGTGAAGCCCTCGTCGTTTCCCAATTTACCCTGTACGCGGATGTCCGCAAAGGTCGCCGTCCCAGCTTTACAAATGCTGCGCCGCCAGCACTCGCGGAACCGCTCGTAGAACATTTCAAAGCAGCCCTCGCCGCGTATGATGTGAAAGTCGAAGGTGGTGTTTTTGGAGCGCATATGGCTGTCGAATTACTGAATGACGGGCCGGTTACGATCTGGTTGGATGGCGAGCAGTTACAGCGTTAGTTGTATTTTTCCCCTCGCCTGTCCAGAATTTGTCCTGGCATCAATTGTGTCAGAGCTGAGGACAGGTTTGTCTTACCTGCCTCAGCTCTGCGCTCTTTCTTACAGACTACAGATGGTGTTCTGGCCCGCGAAGCATGTTATGAACCGGAGAAAACTTGAGAGGCGGAGGCGCAATGCCTAGTTTTTGCATGATTGGTCCCAGATCCCCACCAATAAACCGCTCAAATGCCTCCTGTGACTCAAACACGTCAACAACTCGCCAGCCACCTTCCATAGGACCCGCAACATGAAACATCCTTCCCTGTGCGGTGATACCGCCTAACTGTAACTCCTCGATGATCTTGTCGTACTGATCCTGGGTCAAACCCGGTATTTCATATAAAACTGTCAATGCCATAGCTGATGCAATCTCCTTTCCGTATGCCGGACTTCTTTCATCGTTCGGTGACTGCGTCCTGGTTTCTGTACCAGGAAATTCATCGCAATCACTGTGGAAAGTGTAACTGATGCCGGGTGATTTAACATTGGGGAAAGTACGACAACTTTGAGCTGAGGGAATACGTACTTTTTGTCAGAGTAGTACGTATTGGAGCATTAGTGAGAGCTGTTCAGCAGACCCTTTTCGACAACCCACGCCGCAATCTGTGTACGCGAGCTAAAGCCCAGCCTGAACATGATCCTTTCGACGTGCTTCTCAATCGTTCGTTCGCTGACAACCAACTCATCAGCGATGACACGATTTGATTTTCCCCGCGCAATTAACACAGCTACTTCACGTTCGCGCCCGGTTAATCCTCCAAATGCTTGCCTGGCTGCCTGGCGCGGAGAGGGTTGCGGTCGGTGTGGAAGCTGAACAGAGGCGTAACGCAAGAAATTATCGCGTAGTTCTCTATCTGTCACAGAGCTTGCCAGTTCCTCGATCATTGTACGTGCTAGCGAAAAAGCCTCTTCTGCCTGTTCACGCTGAGCCTGAGTGCGATAGAGTCTGCCCAGTGTTACGCATATACGCCAGAGTAATGGTCGTAAGCCCTGCCGTTGCGCTGCGTCTCGTGCACTACATAGCACAGTTTCAGCTTCCTCCGCTTTGCCGAGGGCGACCAGGACCTTCCCGCGTAAATGCCACAAATGCGGTATCACTTCGCCATCCTCAACATGGGCGGCAGTCGAGATCAACTGATCTAGAATCGCAAGCGCCCTGTCAGGATGTGTTCGGGCCAACTCCAGTTCCGCTCGTGTGCGCCAGACAAGTCGCTGTGCTATTGTCTGGCAAGGTGTCTCCGGGCCGAACATATTGTCGAGTATGGCTTCCGCATGTGTATATTCATCCTGCGCAATGCATGTAGAGGCAAGGAATGCTGCGGCATTGCGCAGCAAGAACAGGGAGCCGCATTCCTTTGCAAGAGCCAGGGCACGCTCCAGGTGTTGCCGGGCGGTTGGTAGCGCCAGCAACTCAAGAGAGATGATGCCGAGGAGCAAGTAGCCAGTAGCCATCCAGGGGCCATGCTCGATCTCTATCGCGATATTCAAGCCTGTTTCCGCGCTGGATAAGGCGCGTTCGTACTCGCCCCGATACCCTAGACACAGCCCTAAAAAGATCAAGGCAAAGGCTTCGCTCGAACGCGTTCCCAACTGGTGTGACAGAGCAATTGCTTCCTCTTCATCACGGATGCACTCGACTTCACTTGTTGCGAAAGGAACTACCGTCGAGGTGAAATAAAGGCCGCCACGTCCCGCGAAGAATACCAGGCTAGAGAGTAGCCCCTGTCGATCAGCAAGGGTACGCCATAGCGCAACTGCTTGCTCATAATATCTGGCACTGGCGATGAGATCGCCACTCATTAAGCTGGCTACCCCCAGAAAGTCCAGTGCCTCGGCAAGGCCGTGCTGGTCGGAGCCTGTTGAGAAAATGCTCAACGCCTCCAGGTGATAGCGTTGCCCTTCTAGAGGCTCCTCAAGATTCATATGCCAGTTCCCCACTCGATTGAGTGTACGCGCCAGCATAAACGGGTCATTCATAGTACGCGCCAGCGCCAACGCACTGTGTAAGTAGCTTCCTGCCTGCGTGTAATCGAGTCCTGTCCAGAGATAGCCAAGATCAAGCATGCTCTGCCATTCCATAACGGAGTCGTGGGTGCCTCGTGCCGTCTCCAACGCCCGTGTGTAATCCGCACGCGCTGCTGAGGAATCACCGAGCGACTCATAACATTGAGCGCGTGCGCGATACAGGCCAGGTGCTGGAACCTGCGCCAGTTGCTGTATCGCTTCTAACGCACGCGAATATTGTTCTATGGCAACACGTGGAGCGTATAGAGCCTGTGCTTTTTCACCTGCACGCTGCGCATACTCCAGCACTTTAGCCCACTTTCTCGCCATGTAGAAGTGATAAGCGAGGTCACCCAGGCAGTCGTCAAGTGCGTTAGTGTAGATACGCTCCATAGTTTGAGCAACCGAATAATGCAGTGATCTCCGTTCGCGTACTAGCAGATCGGTGTATGCAGCTTGACGTGTCAGGGCATGACGGAACGCCAGTACATCCTCCGACTCCTCCACAATCAGTTGCGCTATGATCAACTCTTTGACCAGGCGTACAAGTTCGGCCTCATTCCGCCCAGTTAAATGCTGCAACAGAGTGAAATCAAAGCGCCTACCGACTACTGCCGCAAACGAAAGCACATCCCTGGCTTCCACGCTCAGGTGATTTAAACGCTGCTGTACAGCAAGCTGCACATTGCGTGGGAGATGTGGGTGGTCGGGTAGAGGTAATTCCAGTGGAGATTCTTCCGCACGCGGTTTACGTTCCCATCTCCCACCATTATAAATAAGCACACCTGATGTGACAAGGGATTTAAGCATCTCTTCAATGAAAAAGGGATTGCCTTCGGTAGGGGTATAAATCGCGGCAATGAAATCCGCGTTTACTGCGCGTGGCAGTCCCAGAATGGTACGAATCATCACTTCTACCTCGTTGATAGTGAGATGGGAGAGCGTCAACTCGGTAGTGAGCCGTTCGCGATCCAACCCGGCAAGTAACGCTAACAACGCCGGGTGTTCTTCCTCGCTCCGGTAGGTCAGGAGCAGCAAGATTGGATGAGAGGCGATGTGCCGCACCAGAAAGAGCAGGTATTCCAGGCTTGTATCGTCGCTCCAGTGAATATCCTCAAGAACGACGACTAGAGGCTGAAGTGCTGCTAGACGAGTAAAGAAATGTAAGAGAGCCTGGAAGAGCCGTCGTTTCTCCTGTTCCGGGTCGAGGGGGGAGGCGGTCACGAGTTCAGGCACAAAGGCAGCGAATTCAGGGAGAAGTCTGCTCAGCTCAGAAGTAGTAGGACCCAATAATGCGACCAGGTCTTGCGGGGAATACGAAGACAGGAAAGAACGCAGCAAATCCAAAAAAGGCGCATATGGCAGAGAACGATCTGGTTCAAAACAACGGCCTTCCAAAATCAGTGGGGTAGGAGAGGCGGCCTGTGAATGAGAGGCGCGAGTATACTTGATCGCTTCGGCGATGAGCCGCGATTTGCCAATGCCTGCCTCACCGGAGACCAGAATGGTTTGTCCATGGCCGCTGTATATTTCTTCAATAAACTGAATAAGAGAATCAAGATGAGGCTGGCGACCGATGAGTATGGGGCAGACGATCGATTGCGTAACTGGTACTGCCATTATAGTTGCCTTTTTCTCTTATCTACACGCCACCCTGTAAGCCTTCAAATTCAAATGCTTTTTCATTGAATTGAAATTGAGCGCGTTCGCCTTCGGGCAGAACTGCGATGGTGCCAGATTATACTCCACTTCCATCACTGCTTTGTTGGCCTGAATAAACGGCACCAGTTTGCCGCACTCGGTATACTGGAAACATTGCTCATCCAGTACCCAGTCGAAATAGGGCAGCAGGTCATGAATCTGTCCCAGGTCGTTTTTTAGGGCGACCGAGAGACCGCGAGTATGAGCCTGATTCGCCAGCCAGGTATTGTAGTTCAACTGGTCGTTATAGGTGAGCGGGAAACCGGTGTTGTTGGTGTACCCATCCACGTTATCGAACTCAACTCCGTCAAAGCCCTTCGATTTGCACAGGTCCATGCGTGCCTGCATGATAGGGCCAAGAATCGAGAGTTGCCGGATATCGAGCCATTTTTCGCCGGGCCAGCCATTATTTTTGCCCTTGACCGAGTTGGGAAACTTGCTGGCATCGGGCCGCCAGTTCTCCCACGTCCCGGCATCAATATAACAGATGACAATGCGCCCCGCGCTATGTAACGAGGCCACAACGCTGGCAGACGTATCAAACATGTCGACATCGTACATCGTCACATTGAAAGACTGGTCAATCTGCCCTTGTAGTTGCCATTGCCAGCTTGTATTCAGCGCCGGGTGCCAGCAGTTTGGACACGGTACAGGTGCCGGTAATGCTGGTAATGCCACGCTGCCCGCCTGTGCGACATGCACGGATGCGCCATATGACGCTAATCCAGTCAGAACCAGCAGGAATGTAACAAAAAGAGAACCTGACAAGTTTTTTTTCATGGTCCTATTGCTCCTTATAAATAAAATAGATTACAACGCTAAGTTTACAGAACTGTTGAGGCATTCGTCAAGGTTCGGGGCTTCGTGCCTCACAAGAGGAAGGGATACAGCATTTTGTGCTGTATCCCTTCCTCTTGTGAGGCACGAAGCCCCGAACAGTTTGACAACCTGTTCCACCATTAGCTATACTTAATGAAGTGATGGAAGGAAAGGCAACGTCTGCCTTTTCCCTTTTTTGGCCTGTTTGAAAGGACACCTTGCTTGCTTGTTGATAGTCATACGCATGTAGATATGGCGCGTTTCTCCGCCGACCGCGAGGCCGTAATTCAGGCCGCGATAAACGGCGGCGTGACGCGCATGATAGACCCTGGCATTGATTTGCCTTCCAGCCAGGCCGCGCTCGCGTTGGCGAAGGCGCACCCTGGCGTGATATTTGCCGGCGTTGGTACGCATCCCCACGACGCGAACACGTACAGCGACGAGGTGGGAGAGCAGTATCGCGAGATGGCTCGCGAGCCAGAAGTTGTCGCAATTGGTGAGTTTGGCCTGGACTACTTTCGTATGCTCTCGCCTCGCGATGTGCAGCGTGCCGTCTTTTGCGCTCATCTCCAGCTTGCCCGTGAATGCGATTTGCCTTGCATCATTCATGTACGCGACTCACATGACGATGTGGTAGAACTGCTGCGAGCGCACGGGCAGGGGCTGCGCGGCGTCTTTCACTGCTTTTCAGGCGATGTCGCCCAGGCCGAAGAATGTCTTTCTTTCGAGGGCTTTGTCCTCTCGTTCGCCGGGCCGTTGACCCGCCAGGGAAACGCACTACCAGAGGTAGCCCATATGGCTCCGCTGGATCGTATCCTTGTCGAGACCGATAGCCCCTATCTGGTGCCACAGCCGCTCAAAGCGAAACGCAACGAGCCGCTCTTTGTCAAACGTGTCGCGGAAAAACTGGCGGAGATTCGCGATATGTCCCTTGAAGAAATCGCTGCCACTACCACAGCGAATGCCGTTCGTCTGTTTGGTCTCAGGAGAGACCTGTAAGCATTATTGCTGCCCAATAAGGTGTAGCAATGATGATGGGAGAATTTCATGAAGCTCTTTAATACCCTCACGCAATCGCTCGAGGATTTCGTTCCCCTTAATGATAAAAAAGTAACTATGTATGTTTGCGGCGTAACGCCTTATGATACCACGCATCTGGGACACGCCTTCACCTACGTCACCTTCGATACGCTCCGTCGTTACCTGGATTTTCGCGGCTATACGGTAAACTACGTGCAGAACGTTACCAATATTGACGACGATATCCTGCGCAAGGCGCGTGAAGTGGGTATGGCATGGGACGAACTGGGCAATCGCGAAACTGAGCAATACCTGCGCGACATGGATATCCTGAATGTCCAGCGCCCCACTGTCTACGCTCGCGCCACCGACGAAATACCTGGCATGATTGAGATTATCCAGTCGCTGATTGCCAGTGGCTACGCCTATGCGAGCAGTGGCAACGTCTATTTCAGTGTCCGCAAAGACTCTGATTTCGGCATTATGGCCCGTGCCATCGGCCTGAACGATTATGCGGCTATGCTGACTATTGCCAACGAACGCGGCAACTATCCCGATGATACACGCAAAAAAGACCCGCTGGACTTCGTTCTCTGGCAGGCGCAGGCACCCGGCGAACCTGCCTGGCCCAGTCCGTGGGGACCCGGTCGCCCCGGCTGGCATATCGAATGCAGCGCCATGTCCATGCGCTACCTCGGCCCGCAGATTGATATTCATGGAGGCGGTGCCGACCTCACCTTCCCGCACCACACCTGCGAAATTGCGCAGTCCGAGCATTTCACCGGCAAAGCGCCCTTCGTTCGCTACTGGATGCACACCGGCATGGTTTATCAGGAAGGCGAGAAAATGAGCAAATCGCTCGGCAACCTGACGCTTGTGCGCAACCTCATCAAAGACTATAGTGCCGACGCTATCCGTACCGTCTTACTAAACCATCACTATCGCTATCCCTGGGAATGTTTCCCGCAGGACCTTGAAGGCGCAACCGAGACAGTAGAACTCTTCCAGCAAGTCCACACCATCGTTGGCAAGGAGCTGCAGGGCGGCGACGAACTTCTCCTCGACCGCTTCAAGGCCGCGATGGATAACGACCTGAATACTCCGCAAGCCTTGCTCTTGCTGCGGCAGGCGTCAGAAACAGTGGTTGCCAACCACGATAAAAATACCGGCGCTGAAATACTAAAACTCACAACAGTGTTAGGATTGTGTGTCTAGATTCCAGAAGGCAGGACAACAATAGAGGCATCTAGCTGAGCCAGATGCCTCTATTGTTGTCCTGCCTTCTGGAATAAGAAACGTTTTTTCCCCCTCGTGAGTATCTATATGTAGATGGTATGTTCCTGTTGTTGAGACACTAAATGACTCAACGGGTAAATGTACCAGGCAAATGTGCTGGCAGGAAGTCAGCACGTCTATATGCTCATCAGCATATACGGACGAGCATATGGCATGTTCTGTTGTCGGAAGTATCATTTGTTATTCAAGAGGAGGAATTTATGTTAAACACACAACGTTCACGTCCGATTGGTATCACGATTATTGCTATCATTATGCTCATTCTTGGCATCCTGGGCATCATTGATGGTATCGTTACGATGGGCGCTTATGGAACGCTAGGCATCATCACATTGATCCTGGGCATACTGGAAGTTTTGCTTGCCTGGGGCCTGTGGACGCTGCAATCCTGGGCGTACTGGGCCGTTGTCATTCTTGAAATACTGACTATACTGAATGGTATCTTCGCGTTTACAAGGGGAACTCCTGGCATAGGCACAGGCGTTGTCGCTATTGTCGTTGCGGTGATCATCCTGATTTACATGTTCGCCGACCCGAACGTGCGTGCTGCGTTCCGCACGGGAATATAAGCATTTCCGGCACGAGCAACATGATGCGGCGCGAAACCCTCGGGTTTCGCGCCGCATCATGTTGCTCGTGCCGGAAAAAATCTATAAATGTCCACCGGTCATCAGAATACCAAGTTGCTCCTCGCTGGCATCGTCACCGACGATATCCACGATTTTGCCCTCGTACATGACAGCGATACGGTCGGAGAGCGAGCGGATTTCGTCCAGTTCGGCGGATACCAGCAACACCGCTTTTCCGGCGTCGCGCTGCTCGATCAGGCGACGGTGAATAAACTCGATAGCGCCGATATCCACACCGCGAGTAGGTTGTGCCGCGATGAGCGCCATCGGGTTACTGGAAAATTCGCGTGCAATAATAATCTTTTGCTGATTCCCACCTGATAGCGAACGCGCTGGTGCCTCGGAGGATGGCGTGCGCACATCGAACTCTTTGATGAGTTTATTTGCCCAGGCCGCTATGTTGCGCAGCAGCAGCACGAAACCGCCGCGTGAGAACTGGGGCCAGCGTTGCCGCCCCAGAATCAAATTATCCTCAATCGAGTCCGTCAGCACAAGGCCACTGCCTCGGCGATCCTCTGGAATGTGTGCGAGGCCAACACGCCGCTCCTCACGGGCATTCATGATGGTTATATCTCTTGTTTCGCCCTCTTTCCCATCTGAGATTTGTGTCAGCGTGAATTTGCCGCTGGTCGCGTGACGCATTCCCGTCAATACCTCGACCAGCTCGGTCTGCCCATTGCCCTCTACTCCGGCGATACCAAGAATTTCGCCCGCGTGAACATCGAAGCTGACACCGTTCAGTATCTGTAAGCCGCGATCAGATTGCGCGTGCAAGTCTTCGACGTGCAGCACGACCGGGCCAGGATGTGCTGCCGTCTTGTTAACGCGCAGCAGCACTTCGCGCCCGACCATCATACGCGCAATCTCGGCCTGATTTGTCTCTTTCGTGACCAGTGTGCCAGCATTTTTGCCCCGGCGCAGTACCGTAATATTGTCGGACAGCTCTAGCACCTCGCGCAATTTGTGCGTGATGAAGATGATTGTTTTGCCCTGTGCCACCAGCCCGCGCAACACTCCAAAGAGTTCAAACGTCTCCTGTGGTGTTAGCACCCCTGTTGGCTCGTCCATAATCAGGATATCGGCGGCGCGATAGAGGACTTTGAGAATCTCGACGCGCTGTTGCAAACCGACGGAAAGCTTTTCGACGCGAATATCAGGGTCTATAGGCAATCCGTATTGACGACTCAATTCGAGAATAGCCTGCCGCGCCTTTTTTGCCTCGTAGACAGAGGCTGTATGGCCTGGCTCGTGGCCCAACACAATATTTTCCGCCACAGTCAGGGGGGGTATCAGCATAAAGTGTTGATGCACCATACCGATGCCCAGGCGGATGGCGTCTCGCGGCCCGCTAATATGGGCGCGTTGTCCGTTGATGAGAATTTCCCCGCTATCGGGCCGAATCAACCCGTAGAGGATATTCATCAGCGTAGACTTGCCCGCCCCATTTTCGCCCACCAGCGCGTGAATCTCGCCTTTCAGCACGCTCAAATTGACCCCGTCGTTGGCAACGACTCCAGGCCATGCTTTGCTGATGTCGCGCATCTCCACGGCATACGGCGATTCTCGTTCGGCGGTTTCTGCTACGGCTGTTCGTTCTTGCATATCTTAACTCCAAAGATGGATATAGAACATGTTCCACGGGTCATTCTGTTCCCGGTTCATACGGCACGCCGTCGGCGGCTGGCGGTGCGGTACGGCCCACGAGTCCCACGAGCGCGATAATGGTTAGCAAGTAGGGTAACGTTGATAGCAGGTTCGGAGAGATGCCGGAATCCTGCAAGCGCGTGCTGAGCGCCTCGCCAAGTCCAAAGACCAGGCAAGCCCCGGCGGTTCCCCATGGTGACCATTTGCCGAAAATCATTGCCGCCAGCGCGATAAAGCCGATGCCGGCAGTCATGTTCGAGTTGAAGATACCGGCAACGCCCATCGAAAGGTACGCACCCGCAAGACCAGACAGCAAGCCACTACTGACAACGCACGAGTAGCGCACAAGCCGCACGTTGACACCGGCGGTATCGGCGGCATGGGGATGCTCACCAACTGCACGAATACGCAGACCGATATTGGTACGGAACAACAGGAAATGGATGCCCAGCAGTATCAGAATCGCAAGATAGAATACGACGTTCTGGTGAAGTAGCACAGGACCCAGGAATGGGATGTTGCTGAGCGGCCCGAAAGAAAGAACTGGCAGACGCAAATAATCTTTCAACGACGGGATGCCCTGTCCTCCCGTCTGCACAAATAGCAAATAATTTGTCAGGCCGAGCGCGGCAATATTGATGGCAATGCCGCTCACAATCTGGTCGGCCTGAAAATTGATGGAGACAATGGCGTGGACGAGCGCCATCAATCCACCGCAAACCATCGCCCCCAGTACACCTATTAGCAGACTATTTGTGGCAAGCGCGATAATAACGCCCGCGTAAGCGCCCGTCAGCATCATACCTTCCATCGCGATATTGACGACGCCGCTACGCTCTGAAATGACGCCACCGAGAGCGGGTAATAGCAGCAGGGCCGCGAACTGGAGCGTTGCATTCCAGAGATCGCTGGATGGCAGCACACGTAAGAGAACCTGTAAAAACATAGTTACTACTCCGTTCGATCAGAACTGGCCGTGTCCGGCTCACTATCCATAGTTCTCGCGATATTCGATGGCTCTGCTCCTTTATAGGATGCTCCATTGCCGGTATCAGCATCTTGATAGGTTGGCAGGTTGGTGACTTCCACTGTCTCGCCCATTACTGGCGTTGCCAGCGCGGGTTTGCGGCTCCTGGCTGAGAATCGCTTTATCGCTCGTTGGAAGACAGGCAGGAATTCTGACGCGATGCTGAACAGCACCAGCGCCTGGATGATGTAGACGAGGTCACCCGGTATATTAGCGTTCAATTGCATGATCGTGCCACCCTGGCGCAAACCGCCAAAGAGCAGTGCGCCGAGCAACACTCCCACTGACGTCATTCTTCCCAGCAACGCGACGCCAATGGCATCAAAGCCGGTGGTCTGTATAGCAAAGTCGGTCGCAATCAAGGTGTAAGGAAACTGGCCCATGAGTTGTAAGCCCCCGGCCAGGCCGGAGAAGCCTCCAGAAATCGCCATGACCAGAAACAGGTTGCGTTTGATGGGAATACCGGCGTATTTAGCCGCTTTGAGATTCTGCCCAATCACGCGAATTTCGTAGCCAAAGGTCGTGCGCGAGACGATAAACCAGTAGAGAACAAGGGCTGCCAGCGCAAAAAAGAAGCCGACATCAACCAGGTATTGCGTGGCATTCGCTATCTTAGGTAAGAACGAACCCAACGTCGAATTATAGAAGTCCGCGATATGCGGGAGGGTTGCTTGCGCGGGTAAAGCATTCGTCTGGTTAGCGCCATGTTTTGTCTGGTACGGGCCATCAATCAGATAATCGGTAACATAGAAGGCGATCCAGTTGAGCATGATCGTCGTCACTACCTCGTGCGCCCCACGCCACGCCTTGAGAATGCCAACGATACCCCCCCAGATGGCACCGGCCAGGATGCTGCTAATTAACATAATTGGAATCAACAGCCAGCCGGGCCAACTGGTAAA
>Ga0070735_10004502_pt1 | contig 11743 bp, 15 predicted proteins | sample Coa_R1_FD_66443 | JGI IMG/M metagenome (GOLD analysis project Ga0070735, IMG submission 66443) | Surface soil microbial communities from Centralia Pennsylvania, which are recovering from an underground coalmine fire - Coalmine... | ecosystem: Environmental > Terrestrial > Soil > Unclassified ... | reverse complement strand
GACCCAGGGTGCGCTGCGCGACCCTTATTGTTGTCCCCCTGTGATGCAGGTTCCAGCAAGCAGCGGCTGCTGGGTCTACCAATCCCAGAGCAGCCGAGGCTTGCGGCTGGGAACCTGCGCCGCGCGATTTTTTCGATTTTTCGGCCGACGGAATTGGCCCGCCGGCAATGACTCTGTGGATTGGCGTCTTTCTTCCGAAAGAAATGGATGCAAGACACGCATCACCCCGTCACGAACCGGCGACCCAATCGCTTTGACGATTTGCCCAGAATTTCGGGCGGGGTGATGTGCTTTGACCAACAACGAATCACTCAGATGCAGCTGCTTTCACGGCTCTGCGATAAGGTTTTCGCCCGGTCAAAGCTTGCGTGTCTTGCTTTTGGAAAGTTGCCGCAAACGCTTTCGCATTTCATGGAGATGACAGGCATGGGAGTTCCAGCAGCGGATTTCGCAGCCTATATCGGTATCGACTGGGCTGATGAAGAACACGATGTTTATATTCTGGCTGGCGACCAATTGGTTCCTGACGAAGTTCCTCTCGAACAGTATCCGGAGGCCATCGACCATTGGGCGACTCAGCTCCACAAGCGGTTCGGCGGGCAGCCCGTGGCGGTGTGCTTGGAGCAGGCCCGCGGAGCGCTGATTTACGCTTTGCAAAAGTACGATTTTCTGGTGTTGTTTCCTATCAATCCCAAGCAGTTGTCCTGTTTCCGTGAGGCTTTGGACCCCAGCGGCTCCAAAGATGACCCGCTCGACGCGCGCCGCCTGGCCGAGTTCTTGCGGAACTTCCATACTCAGTTGCGCCCCTGGCGACCAGACGACGAGATCACCCACTCGCTGCGATTACTCACGGAAAGCCACAGAAAACTCGTCGATCAACGCACGGCGATCGGCCAGCAACTGCGGCAGGCCCTGAAGGAGTTCTTTCCACTGAGTCTCGAATTCCTGGGAAGCCAGCAGATCTGTGCCCCCTGGTTTTTGAAACTGCTGGCAAAGTTCAGCACCCTTACGGACCTGCAGCGGGCCTCGACGCGCACGCTCCAGCGTCACTTCCCGAGTCGACGGACGACCGTCGACGATGCCGGTGATCCACGCATCGCCCGCATTCGGCAGGCTGTGCCGCTGGTCACCGACCCGGCGCTGCTGCTGGCGGGACGGATGCTTGTCCGCAGCCTCGTCCCGCTCCTGGCGGAGGTCAATCAGGCCATCCAGCGCTACGAGAAAGAAATCGAGAAGCTCATGGCCAAGCACCCGGACGCGGCGATCGTGCGATCCTTTCCCGGCGCCGGGGCCGCACTCGCTCCACGCTTGATCGCGGCGCTCGGCACCGAGCGCGAACGCCTGTCCGACGCCAGCGAGCTGCAGGAGCTCTCAGGCATTGCTCCGGTGACGGTCCAGAGCGGAAAGTCGCGCAAGGTCCGGCGGCGCTACGCGTGTCCGAAGTTCCTCCGCCAGACGTTCCACGAACTGGCCGATCATTCCCGCCTCCGATCGACCTGGGCCAGAGCCTTCTACGACATGCGCCGAAAGGCGGGCCACCGTCACCACGCCACCCTCCGCGCCCTGGCATTCAAGTGGATCCGGATCATCTTTCGCTGCTGGAAGGATCGCACCATCTATAACGAACAAACGTACCTGCAGGAACTGCGAAACAAAAACTCCCCGATTCTCAAATTTATCCCCGCAATCCCTTGACGGAACAACTCAGATGTCTGGGCTTTGGGATGCGCCCCCCTTGGGGGCGTTGCTTACACTCGTCGAGAATTCCCAGAGATCGCTTGTGCCTATTTCGTTGTTCGTTGCTCAAGACGACTGGATTTGCATCAGCGATTCCATCAGTACACGTTCGCAGCGAGATCACGACGTCCACGCGAGTCGCGCTGGTTCGCCGCGGCGGCCGGCGACGATGGCAGCCTGGCCGAATTCCCGGCCGAGATTGAGTCCCTCATCCACGCTCAGGCCCATGACGAGCAGACTCGGTTCGGCAGGCCAGTTTCCGATTCTTCCCACGCCTCTGCCGTGAAAAACGACGCAAGACATCGCGCGCAATCGCGCCTCAAGGTCGAGCATCCGGCTGGCATTCTCTTGGTCTGACAAAGCCTGCGAAAGCGGATTGCAGGCTGTGATGTAGACCCAGTCGTGGGCGCCGGCCTCACTCAGCGCGCGGTCCAGCTCCGGGCTTTGTTCTCCGCAGCAAATTCTGAATGGACCGCCGGGGGCATCATCGACCCAGTAGTCGGTCGCCTCGTAAATGTCGCGGAATGAAAGGCGGGTCAAAAATGACTGGATCATGTGAATGCAACGCGATTTGAGGCGAGCGGTCGGATCGCGAAAGACTCGCGGATTTCGGAGAAACCCGCCTACACATTATGCTGAGTCACCCGCCGAATTTTCTATCGAGCCGCCGGCGATGGTAGGCCAGCCGCTCGGCAGGGGACATCCGCGCGAAATCGGGCTTCGAGCTATCGCAACTGTCGTCAGAGCGGGCAGGGGAGGGGGGGCGGACGGCGTCAAGAAACGCTTTCTGCGGCTTGCCATCGACGGGTGCGGACGGTGCGCCGACGCTTGTTGAGCTGCCGGCATAACTGGCGACGCCGGCCGTATGCTGCAAGTCGTCTTGCAGCGGGCGGTGCGCTGGGATGCCCAGCTTTTGCAACACGGCGTGATAGGCCTTCACGGCTTCGACCGGTTCCAGGTGTCCGTCGGCGATCAGCCGCAGGAATTCAACGAACGCGAGTTGGTTTTCGGCATTGTTGATCTTGCGCCCGAAAAGAGCCACGCGGGCGCCGTATTGTTTTGCATCGTAGAGAAGTTGAAATGCGTCGCGCGTCGTTCCCGCTGAGCCGCCGAGAATGCCGACGACCAGGTGCGGATCATAGGCGACCAGCTCTTCCAGCGCCTTGGGACCGTGATAGACGATCTTGAGGAATAACGGGCGGCCGGCGGCCGCGACACCGGCCAGAGCGCGGGCGATCGCGTCGTTGATGAATTCTCCCAATTTGTCGGGCGCGACAGCGCCCGGGACGTTTGGGTCGAAGACTTCGAGAAAGTAGCGAAACCCCTTGCGCTCGGCCTCTTCGCGGAAGAGTTTAAAGTGTTCGAGCGTGCGGCGATCGAGATCGACGTCGTTATTAAATGTGACGGAGTAAAGCCCAAGGTTCGCTCCGCGCTGCTTTTCGTCCGTTTCGCAATCGAGGTGGCCGCATTGAATATGATCGAGCGAGGCGGTGCGAAAGGGGCGCGCCGCCGGTTCGTGCAGGTTGCTCCCGCGCAAAATGTGGATGTCGGTAGTGTCGTTGGCGCGTGCAGCGGGGGTGACGGGCGAGTTCTCGAACAGGCGCTCGCGGATTGCAAGCTGGTCGCTGGTGCTGGCCGACATGAGCATGATGTCAACCAGCTCCGATCGGGTAATGATGCGGATCTGCTCGCGATATTCTTCAAGCGTGCGGTAGCGGTGTTCGCGGTCGTGCCGCTCGGGCGAGAGGCCCGGCGCGCCCACGCCCAGCGCCATGTCGGCGTCCTTGGCGTCGGCGAGGATGAACTCGTTGCATCCCGACGGGTCGGCATGAATGGCGGCGAGTTTGCTATCGAGAGATTTTTGCATTACTTCTTTACATGCGATTCGAAGAACTGCGTCGCCTCGCGCTTTGAGATGGTCCCGTCGGCGACGCCAAGAGTCAACGTCTCCAGCTCCCCGTCAGTTGCCGCGAGCCGGAACGCATTCAGTTCGATGAAGACTTCAGCGACCGCAATCGAAACACGCTTGTTCCCGTCGACGAAGGCATGGTTCTTACACAGGTGAAAAAGATATGCGGCCGCCAGGGCGGGCAGTCCTTCGTGAAGGTACTGTCCTCCGAAACGAGCGGCGGGCGTCGCAACGGCCGATTCCAATAGCCCGCGATCGCGAAGCTCGTAAGTCCCGCCGTGTTGCTCGATCCCGCGGCGATGAATCTCGATAACTTGATTGACGGTGAGGAACACCGGGTCGGCGGTCATTGCGACAGCCGTTTGAGCAGTTTGCGCCGGCGCTTCATGACTCGATTAACGCAGGCGTCGAACTCTTCCTGAGTTACACTCGTCGATTGCATCGGGCTGATGATCAGCGACCCACTGGAAACCGTAAGCTGCACAGAGTCTCCGTCTTTGATCCCCAGGAGTTCTAAGATCGGCTTATCGAGCAACAGCGCCGTGCTGTTCCCCACTTTTCGCAATTGTTTGATCATGATCCATTCGCCTCCGTTACACCAATGTTATTCCGAATAGGAATGCGGGTCAAGATCATAGCACTTTGGCGAGCGTCTCCTTCAGCACGCCGGCTGAGTTTTGCAGTGCGATTTTCTCTTTGGGCCAGAGCTCGATTTCGATCGTTCCCAAAACTCCCTTGCGTCCTACCACCGTGGGGACAGAAATCGCCACGTCGCGCAAGCCATAGGCGCCCGATTGCAATGACGAGACTGGAAGGATGCGGCGCTGGTCGAGAGCGATGCTGTGAATGACGTCGGCGATCGACACGCCGACGGCAAAACCGGCTCCCCCTTTTTTCTTGATGACCTCGGCCCCGCTGCCTCGCGTTCGTTTCTCGACTTCGGCCACCAGCGCCGGCGTGACGCCGGGGTATTTTTCGAGCGGCAGCCCGCCGACTTGTGCGTTCGACCAGATCGGCACCATGCTGTCGCCATGCTCGCCGAGAATCGTCACCGCCACCTGCGTCGCCGGCACGTCGAGACGAGACGCCAGCAGGCTTCGCAATCGCGTCGTGTCGAGAACAGTGCCCAGGCCGATCACCTGCGCGGCGGCAAGGCCCAGCTCGCGGATCGCCAGATACGTGAGAACATCGACGGGGTTGGAGACAACAAAACAAATCGCGTCTTTCTTAAGACCGGTCTTTTTCACATCGGCGAGAATATTTCGGAACAGGGCCACGTTGCGATTGATGAGGTCGAGCCGGCTTTCGTCCGGCTTACGGCGCAGGCCCGCCGTAATCACGACGACATCGCTGTCGGCGACCGCAGCCGTTCCGGCAGACGTAATCTTCTGGTCGGCCATCAGGCTGGCGCCGTGCAACAGGTCGAGCGCCTGACCTTCGCACTGCTCCTGATTGACGTCGATCAGTGTGATCTCGCGGACAATTTTTCCCGCCTGCAGGGCGAAACCGGCGCACGAGCCAACCAGCCCGCCTCCCCCGATGATGCTGACTTTCATGATCTATCTCCCGGTTCGGTTATTTTGCCAAGGCCGCGAGCACTTGTTGCGTGATGGTTTTGACGAGCCCTTCGATGTCGCTTGCCGCGGGGAGCGTCGTGCTGCCGGCAGGCCGCAGGTATCCGGCGAATGCGGGAGGAGGCTCGAATGCGCGCGGCTCGGGAAGCGCCTCCTTATATCCGTCGCGGAAGGCCGTGTTGCCGCACAGGTCGCAATCTTCGACATGAAACCGCGGATCATCGAATCCCAGTCGCTTCTTCAGGTCCAACAGCTCGCGGGAACGCTGTTCGTCGAGGTAGGTGATGCCGCCGATTTGCCTGGCGAGAATCAATATGCGGCAGTAAGCATCGACGATTTCCGTCTTCCAATAAGCCTCTTCCAGCTCTTTACCGAAGCTGACAGTTCCGTGGTTGGTGAGAATGATGCAGTTGGTCCCGGGCTTGAGAAAAGGGAGCACGGTGTCGGCGAATTTCTGCCCTCCCGGAGTTTCGTAGGGAGCGAAAGGGATCTCGCCCAAAAAGACTTCGATCTCCGGAAGCACGCATTGCGGGATGGGCTCTCGCGCGACGCCGAACGCGGTGGCGTGCGGCGGATGGCAATGCACGACGGCCCGCACGTCGGGTCGGGCCTTCATGATCGCCAGGTGCAGCAGGATTTCGCTCGTGCGTTTGCGTTTGCCGGCAAGCTGGTTGCCGTCGAGGTCGACTGCGCACAGATCATCGGGAGTCATGAAGCCCTTGCAGATCATGGTCGGGCTGCACAGCACCTCGTTGTCACCCACGCGATAGGAGATATTGCCGTCGTTCGCGGCGGCGAAGCCTTTGGCATACACGCGGCGGCCGATTTCGCAGATCTGCTCTTTGATCTTGCGGTCGTTGATCCCCGAGTTCCATTTGGTCGGCATGTGTCGATTCCTTGATTCGTCCCGCGGCTTGACCGCCGGACCCTGTGAAGTTACAGCGGTTCGAATTCGAGAGTATCCAGAATGGCGGCGTTGTACGCGTCGATCGGCTTTTGCTCGGGATAGAACGGGGCGGCGGCCTCGGTTCCCTCGCTGACGGCGATTCGCGAAGAAAGCCCCGCGCCCAATTCGTCGAACACGACGATCGGCTCGCCGCGACCGGCGACCTTACCGGCAATTCCATCGAGCGTGAGGGGCACCGCCAAAAGCCAGGTCGCGCCGCGCACCGTGGCGTGACTTTTGTTGAGCGTCACTTTGCCGATCGTTTCAGCGACTCGCATGGTTGATTCCTCGGAGGAACCCGCCGCACGCTGCGGGTTCCGGTTCTTTTGTTTTCAAGATCACGTTGATAGAAATGCTTTGAGCAGCGATGTCAGCTCGTGAGCGCCGATGCCACTGGTGTCAATGGCCAGCAGATTGGCGTTCAGAGTTCTTTTCACGCGTGCGACCGCCGCCGTCCCACTCACTGCCGCGGCTCGAACGCGGTCGTTGCGGTTCGAGAGACAAGCCAGAACCTCCGGCTGATCGGTGACAACGACGATGCGATTGGCTTCGCCGCGGCACAGGGCGCTAATCGCCTGCACGGCGGCCTCGCCCGGAAGGCCCGATAATCGCACTTCGCACGTGATGCCGAGCCGTTGGAGATCATCAACGGCGGCCGACACCTGCGGCGTCGATGCCGTAGCGATCAGCAGGAAGCGTAGGGCGGTTGCGACCTTTTGAGACGATTCGCGCACAATCGTAATGCCGCGATGGTGCACGAAATCGCGGGCCGACGGCGTGAGTATCGCCTTGGGGCCGATGCGCACTTGTGCTGCACCGGTTGTCGTTTCGCTCAAAAGCGCCTGCGTAATCACGGTCTGCTCGATTCGAACTTCCGGCACTTTCGGATTTTGGACCTCAGCCGCAGAAGCGCTCGCCGGCCCGCTCGCCGAAGACGGCGGTGACCCGTTCGTCTCCAGACGCTCCAGGACGCGCTTCACAATGAGTTCGAATTGTTCGGAAGTCACGTTCATGAATCGGCGATCCCGATGACCGCCCAGCGGATCGGCGTATTCTCTTGACCTACGATGTCGCGCACGGCCGCGCCGTCGGTGGTGAGCATCACGGTGTCTTGTTTGCGGCTACCCAGATTGTCGATCGCCAACTGCGGATCGCCGTCGGCGCCGCCGCGCGAATCCAGCGGCTGCACGAGCAACAGCCGCCAACCGGCCAGCGTGTCGTGCTTAAGAGTGGCGGTTGCTCGTCCGATGACTCGGGCCAATTGCATGAAATGCCGACGTTTCTTTGAATGCGAATTCTTCGGTTAGATCACCCGTAGATCGTCGACCAGCGTGCAGCGGCGCTGGCGCGTGAAGGTGAGGGGGCTTGTGACCCCTTCGCCCGTGGGAGTGGCGATGCTGTACGACAAAAATCCTTCCCCACCCAGTCCCAGCCCCGCCATGCAGGGTCCATTCTTGATGAACAGCGTCGTATCCATCTCGCGCCCCATGACCGTCATGTTGCGGACGTTGCGGGAATGGATGATCGCCGTGTGGCGAAAATTGTGCTCGTACTTCTTGGCCAATTCGACTCCCTGCCGGAAGTCGCGGATGCGGATGAACGGCACAAAGGGCATCATTTGCTCTTCGCTGACGAAAGGGTTTGACTCGTCCGTCTCTCCGTAGAGCAACTGCGTGCCGGCCGGGGCGCGGACGCCGATGAGCTCTGCCAATGCAGTGGCGTCTTTGCCGATCAGGTCGCGGTTGAGAATGGGGTGATCTTTTCCCGGCTTAAAAGCCAGCGACGAAAGTTGCTCCACTTGGCGGCTGTCGAGCTGATATCCGCCGTTGCGCCCCACGGCTTCCATCAGTTTCGTGAAGATCGAATCGATCGCGAAGACTTCCTTTTCTCCAATGCACAAGAGGTTGTTGTCGTAGGCGGCGCCTTTCACGATCGAACGGGCGGCGTTATCGAGGCAGGCCGACTCGTCGACCACGACCGGCGGGTTGCCCGGGCCGGCGACGATGGCCCGCTTGCGGCTTTCGAGAGCCGCGCGGGCGACCGCCGGCCCTCCGGTCACGCACAATAGCCGCACTCCACGATGTTCGAAAATCGCAGCCGCCGATTCGAGCGTCGGCTGTTCGACGATCGTAATCAGATTTTCAAGCCCTGTGGCTTCGTAGATCGCCTTGTTGAAGCGCCGCACTCCTTCGGCGGCGATGCGCGCGCCCCCCGGATGTGCATTGACGACGAGCGTATTTCCACCGGCGACCATGCTGATCACATTTCCCGCCAAAGTGGGAAGCGAATGGGTCACGGGCGTAATCGCCCCGATTACGCCGAACGGCGCGTATTCGGTAAGAGTCAAGCCGCGGTCGCCCGAGAGGCAGTCGGTCTTGAGAAACTCAACACCCGGGACGAGTCTCACGATTTTGAGCTTCTCGATTTTGTGATCGAGCCGTCCGATTTTGGTTTCTTCAAGTTCAAGCCGGCCGAGCTCGTCGGCCTGCTCGGAGGTGATCTTGCGAACGCAGTCGATGGCCCGGCGGCGGTCTTCGAGGCCCCGCTCGGAAAGCTGGTGAAAGGCATCCGTCGCCGCCTCGACGGCCTGATCGACGGTTTTGAACACGCCCCAGGCGCCGTCGCGCGACTTTCCGCTTGAGGCTACGTAGGGCCCGCGCCCCAACTGGGTCAGCACTTCCTGAACGACCTGGCGAATCGCCGCTTCGGTTGCCTGCATTGGATTTATGCCTTTTTATTGAAGGTTTCACGTCGGCGCGCACTGCGCTCAATCGCGGATTGCACCGACGTGCCGCGTTCATGTGTTCGTGTTAAAAATGGTTTTTGCTCCGACCTGCACCTGATCGACGATGCCGATGATGGCCGCGTCCACCGGCAGCGATTTGGTCTCGGGCGTGTAGCGGGCGCTGGAGCCTTGCACGCACAAAACAACCTCTCCTTCGCCGGCGCCAACCGTGTCTACGACGACGAACGACCGGCCGGTGGTCTTGAGGCTGCTTTGATCCTTCTCATCAACGCGCAGAGGCTCGACGATGAGCAGCTTCTGGCCCACCATCGACGCAACTTTCTGCGTTGAAACCAGGCTGCCGGTGATGCGGGCAAGAAACATTCGTCAACTCCCCTCCAGGGCCTGAGCCGTCTGCCGTGCGACCACGATTTCTTCATTGGTGGGAACGACCCAGACTTGTGTCCGGCTGCGGTCAGCCGAGATGCGGGCCTCTCCTTTAGCCCCCCGATTGAGCTCGTCATCCAGAACGATGCCCGCCCAGTCCATTCCCGCGCAGACGCCGCTGCGCACGAGCTTGCTGTTCTCGCCGATTCCCCCGCTGAACACGATGGCGTCGGCGCCTCCCAGAATTGCGAGATACGCCCCCAGATACTGGCGAATCGACGCGATGAAGACGTCGAGTGCCAGTCTGGCCCGCGCATGTCCCTGATCGGCGGCCTGTTCGAGGTCGCGTACGTCCTGGCTCAATCCGCTCAAGCCCAAAAGACCGCTTTTGTTCGACAGCTCCTGCAAGAGTTGGTCCAGCGTCTTGCCGGTGGCGCGCATCAGCACGGGGAGCGCGAACGGGTCGAAATCGCCGACGCGGTTATTGTGAGGCAGTCCCGACTGCGGGCTCATTCCCAGGCTGTTGGCCAGCGACGCGCCGTCTTTCACGGCGCACAGCGAATTGCTGCCGCCGAGGTGACAGGTCACGAGTTTTAAATCATTTCGCCCCAGAAGCTGCGCCATTCGTCCTGAAAGAAAACGATGACTGGCGCCGTGATATCCCCAGCGGCAAACCTCGTAGTCGGTCTTCCATTCATAGGGGACGGCGTAAAATCGGTGGGCGTCGGGAATCGTCTCGTGAAAGGCCGTCTCGAGCGCGGCCACCAGCGGGATTTCGGGAAACGCCGATCGAAGCTGGCGCATCGCTTTGGCGTACATGGGATTGTGCGCGGGCGCGATTTCCGAGAACTTCTCCATCGTGGCAAGCAATAATTCATCGACGATCCGCACGCCGGAGAGCCGTCCCGCAAAAACCGCTTTGAAGCCGATCGCCGCGACTTCCGACGCCGATTCGATGCACCCCCATTCGGGATGCATGAGCTGCGCGAGACAAATGCCGACCGCCGCCGCGTGATCGGGAACGGCGAGCGTGACTTCTTCGCGGCGCTTGCCGATTTCGACGCAAGAGACGCTTTGTGCCTGTCCGATGCGGTCGATGCTGCCGCGAGCGAGTTGCTCTTCAGCCGGGAAAGCGAACAGCCTGTACTTGAAGCTGGTCGATCCGAGATTCGCAACGAGAACCTTCATGCTTTTACTTCTTGAAAAAAGCCTCGAGGACTCCCTTTTCGGGGCGGGCGATGACATGAGCGCTCACCAGGTCGCCCACCTGCTTGGCAACCTGGGCCCCCGCATCGACGGCCGCGCGCACGGAACCCACATCGCCGCGAACGACGGTCGTGACGAACGCGCCGCCGATTTGCACTTGCCCGACAAGCGTGATGTTGGCCGCTTTGAGCATGGCGTCTGCCGCCTCGATCTGGGCCACGAGGCCCTTTGTTTCAATCAATCCAATGGCTTCATTCATGATTTCCAGCCGTTTCTAAAAAATGAATTCTGATCTCTGTTGAGCGATGGGTGATTTGGTTTCCCCAGCGCGCCGCACGTGCCGTGCAATTCAAAACAATCAGCCAACCGCCGCCGCGCCTTTGCCGCCCTTGGGAAGCACGCCGGAAAGTTCTTCATGCGGACGCGGAATGACTTGTACGCTCACGACCTCCCCGATCTTGCTGGCGGCGCTGGCCCCCGCGTCGACGGCGGCCTTGACGGCGGCCACGTCGCCCACCACGAACACCGTCACCAGCCCGCTCCCGACTTTCTCCCAGCCGACCAGTTGCACGTTGGCCGCCTTCAGCATCGCGTCGGCCGCCTCGATCAACGCCACGAGACCTTTGGTCTCGACCATTCCCAGAGCTTCCATCACTTTCGCCATGATTGAGTTTCCCGAAAAGAGGATTGTTTGAAATCACGCGCGAAGCGGCACAGAGCCGCCCGCAAAACAACTCACTTGTGCTTGCATCCGCAGGCAGCGCTCTTGACCAGCTCGACGCGCGTCGCCTTTTCCAGGTTGGCTGCGTTGCCCTCATCGGTATCCAGGTGAACTTCGAGCTTGATGTCCTTGCCGGCCCGGACCAATAAGTCTTCAAAAACCGTTGTGCAGCCTCTGGCTTCGACCCGCAGATGCATGCGAGCGCCGTCCTGGACGCCGTAATATCCGAGATCGGCCGGGCCCATGTGCACGTGCCGCTCGGCGCGGATGACTCCCGAAGTCAGCTCGACGACGCCGGCCGGCCCTACGAGGATGCAGCCGGTCGTTTCATGGTGATCGCCGCTGCACCGCACCGGTAAATCCAGCCCCAACGAAATCCCGTCGGTGAATGCCAGCTCCACCTGCGAGGCGCTGCGGCAGGGCCCCAGCACCCGCACCTCGGGCAACATTCTGCGGCGGGGGCCGACGACGGCGACCGTCTGCCTGGCCGCGAAGAATCCGGCCTGGTAGAGCTCCTTCTGGACTTCAAGCTGGGCGC
>Ga0070735_10004501_pt1 | contig 11745 bp, 10 predicted proteins | sample Coa_R1_FD_66443 | JGI IMG/M metagenome (GOLD analysis project Ga0070735, IMG submission 66443) | Surface soil microbial communities from Centralia Pennsylvania, which are recovering from an underground coalmine fire - Coalmine... | ecosystem: Environmental > Terrestrial > Soil > Unclassified ... | reverse complement strand
CACGCGATTCCAAAACACGGCGGGCATCGACGCTGCTGACGTACCGCGTCTGAAGGTGAAGTGGGCATTCGCATTCCCCGGCGATATCCAGGCGAATTCGCAGCCGACCATCGCCGGGGGACGCGTATTCGTCGGCAGCCCGGGCGGCAAGGTTTATTCGCTCGATGCTCAGAACGGCTGCGTCCACTGGTATTTCGATGCTGAGACCGGAGTGCGCAGCGCGGTTACGCTAGCGCGCGTGGGATCAAGGTATGTCGCCGTTTTCGGAGACGGAAAAGCCAACGTCTACGCAGTTGAGGCGGGCGGTGGGCAATTACTCTGGAAGACCAAGGCGGACGAATTCCCCGTCGCGGGCATCACCGGTTCCCCGGTCTTCTACAACGGGCGAATCTACATCGGCATCCGCAGCGGCGAAGAAGCCGCCGGCGCGGATCCCAAGTACGAGTGCTGCCGCTTCCGTGGAAGCGTGGTCGCGCTGGACGCACTTACCGGGAAGCAAGTTTGGAAAACGTACCTGGTGGACGAGCCCAAACCCACCACGAAGAACAAAGCGGGCGCGCAGCTCTGGGCGCCCTCTGGCGTCGCCGTGTGGAGCACTCCCGCCATCGACGCGCAGCGCAATGCCCTCTACGTCACCACCGGCAACAACTACACCGATCCCACCACACGACTGAGCGACGCATTCCTGGCGATGGATTTGAACTCCGGCAGGATTCTCTGGTCGCGGCAGATGACGCCCAAAGACGCGTACACGTCCGCGTGCCGGCTTCCCGACAAGACGAACTGCGCCGAGTCCAACGGTCCGGATTTCGACTTCGGGTCATCGCCGATCTTAGTGACGCTTAGCAGTGGCAAGCGCGCGCTGGTCGCTGGTCAGAAATCCGGCGTGGTTTACGCGGTCGATCCCGACAATCAGGGCGAACTTTCGTGGCAGACGCGAGTCGGCAAGGGCGGCACGGCGGGCGGCGTCCAGTGGGGCTCGGCAGCGGACCAGAATAACGTGTATGTCGCCGTGTCCGACGTCGGACGCATCATGCTGACGTACACCTCGGCCACCGATGCCGACCCCAAGCAAGGCGGTGGCATGTTTGCGCTGCGTCTGAGTGACGGGCAGCGCGTTTGGTACACCCCGCCCGCGCCGTGCGGGAATCGTCCACGATGCAGTCCGGCGCAATCGGCCGCGGTGACGGCGATCCCCGGCGTGGCATTTTCGGGATCAGTGGACGGCCACTTGAGGGCATACTCATCCCGCGACGGCAAAATCGTCTGGGACTTCGACACCGCGCAAACGTTCCAGACAGTCAACGGCGTCCCAGGACACGGCGGCTCACTCGACGGTCCCGGCGCTGCTATCGGCGCCGGCATGCTGTTCGTCAATTCGGGATACCCCACCGCCGGCGGCATGTCCGGTAATGTGCTGCTGGCATTTTCCATCGACGGCAAGTGACCTAGCCTGGGAACTTTTCCCCGTCGCCTCTTGTCCAATGAACCGAGGACAACAGCTATGGCAATGGGGATGAATCCAAGCAAAGGCGACATCAACGTCACGCCGATGATCGACGTGTTGCTGGTGCTGCTGATCATCTTCATGGTGGTCATCCCCACCCAGTCCGTCGGATTGGATGTGCAGGTGCCGCAGCAGTCGGATGGCTCAGGCCGTCCTCTCCCGCCGGAGGACATTGTGCTGACGGCACTCGGAGGTGGTAAGGTGCGGCTGGACCAAGTTGAGGTTGCGATCGCCGATCTGCCGGATCGCCTGCGCGACATACTAACCCGCCATAGCGCCGGTGTCGCATTCGTCAAAGGCAAAGACGATCTCGACTTCGCCGAGGTGGCCGAGGTCATCGATGTCGCCAAAGGCAACGGCTGGAAGCGAATCGGGCTGGTGCCGAAGTAGTCCTTACTTCTTCGGCAGCGCGAAAGCCAGGTATCCGCCGGGACCCGGCGGCAGTTCTTTAGCACTTGACGCGCGCGGAGGAGTCTGCCCCGCTCCGCCGACCGGGATCACCACATACTCGCGGCCGCCGGTCTCATACACCGCGGGGACGCCGTCGGAACCTGCCGGCAAGTTATATTCCCAGATCACCTTGCCGTTGTCTTGATCGTAAGCGCGGAATTTGCGATCCGATGAGGTGGCGACGAAAATCAAGCCCCCGGCTGTCACGACGACGCCTCCACGCGGGAAGTGCGCGCCGGTCGGGGGATCCTGCGGGATCGTGGCAACGCCGCCGTTCGGCACCTGCCACTTGATGGTGCCGGTGTTCAGGTCGATCGCCGTGAGCTGTGACCACGGCGGACCGATGGCCGAAAGCCCCGTGCTCGGCTGCATCATAAAGTTGTACGGAATAGTATAGGGCGTAAACGAGTGCTGGGGCGGCGGTGGCGGTGGAGGCGGTGGAGGCAACTCCTGACCGTCGGGACCTTTCGCCGCGCCACGGCCGCCACGTCCACCGCGGCCTCCAGGAGGTCCGGGAAGCTGCACCGTCAGACCCATCGGCAGCTCTTTCGACACGATATAGATCATTCCCTTAGTGGGATCGATGCCGGAACTGCCCCAGTTCGCGCCACCGTTGTTGCCCGGCATTTCCATCGTGCCCTTCAGGCTGGGAGGCGTAAATAGACCCTCGTTGCGCCAGGTTTCGAGCATCTCGCGCACTTTGGCTTTATCCTCATCGGAGATGTACGGATTGATGTCCTTCTCCGTGAAAGATTGTCTGGCGAAAGCCGGAGGCTTTGTAGGAAAGGGCTGCGTCGGCCAGGATTCCTCGCCGGGCACGTCGGATTTCGGAACCGGACGCTCTTCGATCGGCCAAAGCGGCTTGCCGGTCTCGCGCTCGAATACGAACAGGAAGCCCTGCTTGGTCGGTTGCGCGACCACGTCGACGTTCTTGCCGTCGTGTTTGACCGTGAGCAGCTTCGGAGCGGTGGGCAGATCGTAATCCCACAGATCGTGATGGACCGTCTGGAAATGCCATAGACGCTTTCCCGTTCGAGCGTCCAGCGCCACGAGGCTGTTGCCGAAAAGGTCCTGCCCGTGCCGGTCGGGCCCGTAGAAATCGTAACGCGCCGTACCAAACGGAATAAACACGATACCGCGCTTCTCGTCGACGCTCATCTCATTCCAGTTGTGAACGCCGCCGGACGTCTTCCACGCGTCCGCGGGCCAAGTTTCGTAGCCGACTTCGCCGGGATGCGGAACGCTGTGGAATACCCACTTGAGCTTGCCGGTGATGACGTCATAGGCGTGGACGTCGCCCGGAGTCGCCATGTAATTATCGCCCTGATTCACGGGCATCAGCGACATGAAGATGGTGTTTTCGAAAACGTGGCCAGGGTTGCTGGCGGATGCCCGGGGAATGTCGCGGTCGAGCCCGTTCTTCAGATCCGTGCGGCCGTTATCGCCGAAGGACATGATGGTCTCACCCGTGCGTGCGTCGATGGCGGTGAGTGCGCCCGCATTGGCAAACAGCAGCCGGCGGTCCTTACGATCCTTGCTCTCCCAATAAGTAATGCCGCGAGCCGCGCCGGCACCTTGATGCTTCCAGATTTCCTTGCCGGTGGCGGCGTCGAGCGCCACCACGGAATTCTGCGCGCCGACATACATCATGCCGTCGACGACCACGGGATTGAACGTCGGATTGTTGCCGGACTCGTATCTCCAGGCAACCTCGAGCTGCTTAACGTTGTTCTTATTGATCTGCTTGATGGAGGAGTATTGCGAATGATCCGCGCCCCCGCCGTTGGCATCCCAGGTGGTGAAGTTCGGTGCGTCGGCCGCGACCAGAACCAGCGCTGCGGCGATCACGGCCGCGAGAGTAAGACGCGTGCGCATGCCGTGCAAGTATACCTCAAGGTGGGTGCGATTAAGTACGGTAAAGACCGGATTGTCTGGTAAAAACTTCCTTCACTATTTCCTTCGACTGGATCTAAACGCTTTGCAGGTGGCCACACGTACGGCATTCCTCGTGCTGGGTTCTGAGTGGTCATAGGAGGTTTTGTATGAGCCAGGCAACGAAGGAATCAGCCGCCACAACCCCTGGGAATCGCACAAAGGCGAAAGTAAGGCACAGTTTCATCCTAGGACTTTGGGGCGTTCGGTACCAAGTTAAAGATGTTAGCCGATCGGTCGCCTTCTACACTCAAGACCTTGGATTCGAATTGGATCACAAGGCTTTGCCGGCTTTTGCCCAGGTTTCTATCGGCAATCTGAAGCTCATCTTGAGTGGGCCTGGGGCTTCAGGTTCCCGTCCGCTGCCAGACGGCGATCAACAAGAGCCCGGTGGGTGGAATCGAGTAATCCTCCAGGTGGAGGATCTTCCTGCGCGGATTGCCGGTATGAAGAAAGCGGGGTTCCATTTCCGCAATGAGATGGAAGAAGGCCCGGGCGGCAAGCAAATCCAACTGGAGGATCCCGACGGCAACCCACTGGAGTTATTTGAGCCAGCCCGATAATCGGAGGTTTCCAGTGCGCCGATTTACAGTTCTCGCCGGATCCTGCACACTGGTGCTGGCCGCGGTCTTGGCTGCACGGCAAAGGGATGTTCTCAAAACCGCGGACGAGACCCTCACTGCAAGCGCGATTAAGACGTTGCGGTTCACCGCATCAGGAGCTACCTTTTCCGTCGGTCAGAATTTCAGCCCGAACGAGCCGTGGCCACGCGTCGCACTCAAGAACTACACAGCCGTCATCGACTACGGAACAAGCAGCATCCAGCAGGAGTTGGTGCGTGAAATGGGCGCAACGATGCCACCCGGCGGCGGAGTGCCATTTACAGGCGAGCTGCGCCAAATTCAGGGAGCAACTGGAAACTACGCGTGGGACATGCCGGTTCCAGAGGATTCTGAGGCTGGCTCATTGCCGGCGGGGCCCTGCACACCCCCCGAGGCGGGCGGCACGGCGCCACAGACTGCGCCGGCGCCGGAAGATCAACTCCCTTGCATTCTCATGCTGTGGGCGACACCGCAAGGTTTCGTGAAGGCTGCAATCGCTAATCATGCAACGACCACCAGGACAAAAGATGGCACGGAGGTCTCGTTTACGATCCTGGGAAAACACAAAATGACGGGTATCATCAACGCTAAGTATCAGGTCGAGAGAGTCAGAACATGGGCCGACCAATCGATCGTGGGTGGCATGCTCGTGGAGACGGAATACCGCGACTATAAGGATTTCGGCGGCGTGCCATTCCCATCTCATATCATGCAAACAACGGACGGTTTTCCGTCGCTTGACTTGACGGTGACGTCGGTGACAAACAATCCTGCGGTTGAGATCCAGGTGCCGAAGATGGTGCGCAACGCCCCACCCGCGCCCGTCATCGTCCATTCACAGAAACTCGCCGAGGGAGTCTTCTGGCTGACAGGAGGCTCGCATCACAGCCTGGCGATCGAAATGAATGATCACATCGTGCTGGCCGACACGCCGAACGGTGAAGCACGAGCATCAGCGGTGATCGCGAAGGCGAAGGAACTTATCCCCGGCAAGCCGATTCGTTACGTTATCGCGATGCACCATCATTGGGACCATCTTGGTGGCATTCGGACCGCGATCAACGAAGGCGCTACCATCGTTTCCGCCCAGCTGAATCAGGCGTTTCTCGAACGGGCCGCGACGGCGCCGCACGCAATCAAGCCTGACCTGCTTTCCATCTCCCAAAAGCCGCTGAAGCTGCAAACCGTAAATGGTGAAGGCACGCTAACGGACGGCACACGGACCATCAAGCTTTACACGATGAGCGGATTTGAGCACACAGCGGACATGCTGCTGGTTTACCTGCCCACGGAAAAGATTCTGGCGGAGGCGGACGCATACACCCCTCCATTAACACCGGCCACGCCGCTCATCGCGCCAAAGGTTCCGTACGCAGCTGCGTTGCGCGACAACATTCAACGCCTAAAACTTGAAGTGCGAGTTATCGCACCATTTCACGGCGGCCGGACAGTGGATATGTCGGAGGTGTCCGCGCAAGCTGGATCACTTCGCTGATTTCCCGGCCCGTATGATTTATTGTTTCGCGTTAAAGCGCGATTCCGCCGCCTGCCAATTCACCACGTTCCACCACGCGGCGAGGTAATCCGGCCGGCGATTCTGATACTTCAAGTAGTACGCATGCTCCCATACGTCGACCCCGAGCACGGCATGCTTGCCTTCCATCAGAGGATTGTCCTGGTTCGGCGTGGACATGATCTCGAGACCCGATCCAGTCTTGATGAGCCACGCCCACCCTGAGCCGAATCGCGCAGCGCCCGCAGCCGATAGCTTTTCTTTAAGGGTGTCAAACGTGCCGAATGCCGCGTTGATCGCCGAGGCCAAATTGCCCACCGGCGCGCCGCCCTTACCGGGTCCCATAATCTGCCAGAACATGCTGTGGTTCCAGTGCCCGCCGCCATTGTTGCGAACCGCGGTGCGGATGTTCTCGGGAACGATCGCGCAGTTGTTAGCCAGCAACTCCTCGATACTCTTCGAAGCCAGAGCCGGCGCGGATTCCAGAGCCTTGTTGAGATTCGTCACATAGGCATTGTGGTGCTTGCCGTGATGGATCTCCATGGTCAACTTGTCGATATGCGGCTCCAGTGCGTCCGGAGCATAGGGCAATGCAGGTAGTGTGAAGGGCATAATTTGTATTCTCGCTCAAGTGGTGGATACTTTTTCGAAGGCATCCGCTACACGAAACATCTCCGTCTCGTTAAAATGATTGGCGATGATTTGCAACCCTACTGGTAATCCATCCGGGGTCTTGCCCGCCGGAATGCTCATGCAGGGGACTCCTGCCAGATCTCCGGTCACCGTGTAAATATCGGAGAGATACATCGAAGTCGGATCGTCGACCTTTTCGCCCAGCTTGAACGCCGGGAACGGCGACACCGGACCCACGATCGCATCGACCTGTTCGAATGCTTGGGCGTAGTCGCGCGCCACTAGCGCCCGAACTTTCTGGGCTTTCAGATAATACGCGTCATAGTAGCCGGCGCTCAATACGTAGGTTCCCAGCATGATCCGGCGCTTGCACTCCGCGCCAAAGCCTTCGTCGCGAGTTTTACGATACATTTCCTGCAAAGAACCTGCGGACTCGGAACGGCGCGTATAGCGCACGCCGTCATAACGCGCCAGGTTCGAGCTGGCTTCGGCCGTGCAGATGATGTAGTAGCATCCCACCGCATACGCGGTGTGAGGCAACGTGACCTCGTAGATCTCGCATCCCAGCTTCTGGAGCGTTTGAATCGCCGCCCGAATCACGTCGCCCGTGTCGCTGGCCAGACCGTCAAAGAACTCCTTGGGGACGCCGATCTTCATCCCGCGGATGTTTCCGTCAAGCGCTGCCACATAATCCGGAACCGGCGCGAAGGCCGAGGTCGAATCCATCTCGTCGCGGCCTGCCATCACTTGCAGCAGGCGCGCGGAATCGCGTACCGTTCGTGAAAACGGCCCGATGTGATCCAGCGAGCTTGCGAACGCCGTCAGCCCATAGCGCGAAACGCGGCCATAGGTCGGCGTCACTCCGGTTACTCCACAGAACGATGCGGGCTGCCGGATCGACCCGCCAGTATCCGATCCCAACGAGAGCACCGCAGTCCCCTGCGCCACGACTGCCGCCGATCCGCCGCTCGATCCACCTGGAACACGATCCAGCGCCACCGGGTTATGCACCGGACCGAACGCCGAATTCTCGTTCGACGATCCCATGGCGAACTCATCGCAATTGGTCTTGCCGATGATCACGCCGCCGGCTTGTTCGATGCGGATCACCGCCGTGGCATCGTAGGGAGGAATGTAAGTCTCGAGCATCCGCGAGGCGCAGGTGGTGCGCAGCCCGCGCGTCAGAATCACGTCCTTGACGGCAATGGGCACGCCCGCCAGCGGTCCAGGGTCTTCATTCGCGGCGATCTTGCGATCCAGGGCGCGGGCGGCAGCCAGAGCTCTATCGGGCGCAAACGTCAAATACGCGTTGGTCTTTGGATTCTCCGCCTCGGCGAACTTCAGCGCTGCGCGCGCGATTTCCTCGGCGCTGGTTCTCTTGGCTAGCAGATCGGCCCGAATCGAATCGATCGTCATCTCTCGATAACCAGAGGCACTTTGAAATATCCCTGCCCCGATACGGCAGCGTTCGCCAGCGCGTCGGCGTTCCCCAGCGGCTTGTGTACAACATCGGCGCGCAACGTGGCCGTCTCCTCGGAGTCATAGAGTACCTGCGACATCGGCTCCACGTTGGCTGTATCCAGCTCGCTCAATTTGTCGATGTGCGTGAGAATCCCGTCCATGTCCCGAGTCATGTGGACGATTTCGTCGTCGTTGAGAGCCAGATTTGCCAGCTCCGCCACGCGACGGACTTCCTGTTCGGTGATCTTCACGCTGTGCCCATCTTCTTAGATTGCCGATAGAGCATCGCCATTACCGGGTCTTGGATGCCGTTCGAGTCCAGGCGACGGGCCGATTCCGCGCGCTGCGGTTTGATTCTCTTCGGCATCGGCCGGAAATCGATCTCCGTCACCACGGCCCCGCCCAGGATTTCTTTCAAATTGCGCAGCAGGAAATGCCGGAGGGTATTGAGCTGCTTCTGCCACACGAAATCTTCCACTTCCACCACCAATGTCCCCCGCACCAGCGCCGCGGCCAACGTGTGCCGTGCAATCTTTTTCCCCGCCGCCAGCGCCCATGCCGCTCGCGCGCGGGTTTCCGGATCGGCCATCTCCGGCGACAGCTTCAGTTTTCCAATGAGACTCCCGGCACGTTCCATAAATTGGTTCCAGATCGTACGGGGGAGAATCCGATTCTACCACTAGCGGGTAGGAATCCAACGGGCGGAAATCTAACGAGCGGAGAGCGTGGCCCAGGGCATAGTGTCCTGGAGGGCGGCCCGCAGCAGGTCTGCCAGGTCCGTGTTGCCGAGCAGGACCCGCTCGACCTCAACACCTGTCCGGAACGCGTTCCGCTGCCAGGTACAGTGGACCACATGGCCGAACAATGTGCAATCGGCCGTTTCCAGCCGGACGATCTCGTCTGCTTCCAGCTCGGACGGCAGGATGAGGCACATGCCCGACTCCGAGATGTCTTCGAGCCTGCCGGCAACGATTTGATCCTGGTGCGTGAGCCGGACGACTTCTATGTCCAGGTCGGCTAGAGCGCGGTTATGTAAGCGGCGATCCACTGAACAAACTATCGGTGGAGACGTTAGGAGGCTTTAGAGCAATTTTCTTCGCATCCTCGAACCGAACGGTAACGTAATTGGCTTTGTGAGGTATTAGCTCACTATGAGGCCCCTGCAACACGTCTTTCGCCGGTTCGCCCTGGCGCCGACCTTTACCGCCATCGCGCTGATGACGCTGGCGCTGGGCATCGGCGCGAATACCGCTATCTTCAGCGTCGTCAACGGGGTGCTGATCAAGCCCCTGCCCTTTCCCCATTCCCAGGACTTAGTAAGCATCTGGCACTCGGCGCCGGGACTGAGCGGGGTCATCGGCGACCTTGACTGTTCCCCGGCCATGTACTTCACCTACCGTGAGGAGAACCAGACGTTTCAGGAATTTGGGCTCTGGGAGAACCGCAACACAAGCGTAACCGGCGTCGGCGATCCAGAGGAACTGCGGTCCTTGCTCGTAACGTATGGGACGTTACAGGCTCTGAACGTCCAGCCAGCAGTTGGACAGTGGTTTTCTCAGGCCGACGACACCCCCGGTTCGCCTGAAACCGTCATGCTAACTTACGGCTACTGGCAGCGGCGATTCGGCGGAGATAACTCCGTGGTCGGGCGCACCCTCACGGTGGATTCGAAGCCGCGCACCGTGATCGGCGTGATGCCGCGGGAATTCCGGTTCCTGGATCTCGACCCGGAACTCATTCTTCCGGAGCGGTTCGATAGAAACCAGATGTTTCTGGGAAGCTTCGGCCAGCACGGCATCGCGCGGCTGAAGCCCGGCGTCACTTTGCAGCAGGCCAACGCCGACCTCGGACGCTTGCTTGGAATTTGGCTCAAAGCCTGGCCGGTGCCGCCGGGCGCCAGCCTTGCTCTGTTTGAGAACGCCCACATGGCCCCGAAGCTCCGGCCGCTGAAGGGAGATGTCGTCGGCGATATCGGCGCCACTCTGTGGGTGCTGATGGGAACCATCGGACTGGTCCTGTTGATCGCTTGCGCGAACGTCGCGAATCTCTTGCTGGTGCGAGCGGAGGGCCGCCAGCAAGAGTTGGCCATCCGCGCCGCACTGGGCGCGGGTTGGGGAAGGATCGCTCGCGAAATGTTGCTCGAGAGCGTGACCCTGGGAATCCTGGGCGGTGTTCTGGGTTTGGGGCTGGCATATGCGGCTGTTCGAATCCTGGTCGCCAAGGGTCCCGCGACACTGCCTCGGCTCACCGAAATCGGAATCGATCCCCTTGTGCTCGCCTTCTGCTTCGCCGTTTCCATGTTTGCCGGCCTGCTGTTCGGCCTGATCCCGGTGATCAAATACGCCGGACCACAGCTGGCAACTGCGCTGCGAGCGGGAGGACGATCCATGAGCCAGAGCCGCGAAAGACATCGTGCCCGCAATACTCTGGTGGTGGTTCAGGTGGCTCTAGCGTTAGTCCTGTTAGTTGGCTCCGGCCTCATGATCCGGACGTTCCAGGCATTGCGCCATATCCAGCCAGGTTTCACGCGGCCCGCAGAAATCCAATTGCTTCGAATTGCCGTTCCCGACGCGCACGTGAAGGAACCCGAACGCGTCACGCGGATGCAGAACGAAATGCTGGACAGGCTCGCGGCGATTCCGGGAGTTACCTCGGTTAGCTTTGCCAACAGCGCACCTTTGGAGGGGCTGAACTACTTCAATCCTGTTCTTGCCGAGGACAAGACTTATGCCGCGGGCGAGCTTGCTCCCATGCGGAGGTTCCGATTCATCGCGCCCGGATTCTTCAAGACCACGGGTACGGCGATCGTGGCGGGCCGCGATTTTACGTGGACCGATCTCTATGAAAAACACAACGTAGCCATCGTTTCCGAGAATACGGCACGGGAGATGTGGGGCGAGCCGGTTGCCGCTGTGGGCAAACGTATCAGGGACAACGCGAACACTCCCTGGCGTGAGATTGTCGGCGTGGCAGCCGACGTTTACGACAACGGCATGCAAGAAAAGCCGCCGAGCTTCGCGTACTGGCCTGCCCTGATGGATAACTTCTGGGGTCCCACTCGAGTTCAGCGAAGCGGCGCCTTTCTGATCCGCACAAATCGCGCCGCAACGGAGAGCTTTCTGACCGAGGCCCGGCAAGCCGTCTGGTCGGTCGATTCCAGCCTGCCGGTCTTCCAGGTGCGAACGCTTCAGGACCTCTACAATCAGTCGCTGGCGCGGACCGCATTCACGCTGGTGCTGCTGGCGATCGCGGGAGCCATGGCGCTGGTGCTCGGCATTGTCGGGATCTACGGCGTGATCGCGTATGCGGTGACCCAGCGGACGCGCGAAATCGGCATCCGCATGGCCCTGGGCGCGCAGCCCGCGGGACTTCGGAAAATGTTCGTGCGCCATGGGCTGGTGCTGGCCGGAATCGGCGCGGTTATTGGATTGGGCGCGGCCGCGGGACTGACGCGCCTGATGTCGTCCCTGCTCTTCGGGGTCAAAGCTCTCGATCCACTGACCTATGCAGGCGTCGCAGCGATCCTGATTGCGGCCGCAACACTGGCCAGCTACTTGCCCGCACGCCGTGCCACACGGGTTGATCCCCTGGACGCTCTGCGAGCCGAGTAAAACTTTTTGCGTTCCGGATCCATTTTTTAACGTATG
>Ga0070735_10004500_pt1 | contig 11746 bp, 7 predicted proteins | sample Coa_R1_FD_66443 | JGI IMG/M metagenome (GOLD analysis project Ga0070735, IMG submission 66443) | Surface soil microbial communities from Centralia Pennsylvania, which are recovering from an underground coalmine fire - Coalmine... | ecosystem: Environmental > Terrestrial > Soil > Unclassified ... | reverse complement strand
CGCAAGACCGCAACCGCGCTGTCACCGCAACCGATTCTCGGGCCGGCTCGTCCGTTGTCGCCGACCGCAATGTAGTACACGCGGAGCATCCTCGTGGCCCGCGTGGCCGGTATCTCGCGCGCGTGCCGGCGCGAGATGCTGGCTGCGTTCGTAGGGACACAGCTAGCCGCGACGAGCCCCAGGAGTAGGCCCGAGAGAAGAACTGTCCGTAAAGCGTGACTCGATCTCATGGCACACCACCTATTTGTTGAATCTGGCTACGAAAGCGGCCGGCTGCTGGGTCTGCCTCCGCGCATGCTCCCACTCGAGTCGTGTCGGTCGATGTAGAGCATCAGCGTGAACACGACCATGAACGGAAACCAGAAGAGGCCGCCAACCATGATGAGGAAGGCGATCCAGCCGACCAGAGTGTCATTGCCGCTCGTGATATCCCCTCCTCCGGCGAGCTGGTACAGCCCGAAGCCGAACGGGATCGCTGCCAGCGAGGCAAGCGAAACGTAAATGACGCCCTTGTATAGGCGGTCCAGCGCCGAAGGCACAGCAAGGAAGCCCAACAGGAGTGAGCCAATCGCCAGGAACAGCGCGTACCAGCCGTAGAAGCCTTGCGGATCACCAACCAAGCTCGAGACAGTCAGCGCCGCTAGAAGGAAGAAGGCGCTCGCGAACCAGAACACAAAGCGATAGCGATGCGAGAGCCTTTGCTCGAGTCTGTTTTCACCATTGCTCTTCATAGGTCTACCCTCTCGGGTCGGAGTCTGGATTCCTCCCACCCTCACCCTACGCACGCGCAAGGTCGCAGCCTATCCGGCGGAGGACTGATTTCTCGGTGAGCGCACACTGAGAATCGGCCTCTGGGATTCTGAGCCGGGCGCCATGTTCGACCTGAGCTGGGTGTTCCGGCCTGGTGGGACCCGGAACAGCCCCTGGGATCAGCCGCGAGCTACCTTCGCACCCGACGCGTCAGGAAGTGTGAGTCGATACCCGACCCCGTGCACGGTCTGGATCAGACGAGGATGAGATGGATCCTCCTCGACCTTCTGGCGTAGCCGGCTGATCGTCGGCTTCAGCAGCTCGGTGGCGTCACTGTATGCGAAGCCCCAGACGGCGGTCAGCAATTGCCGGTGGGTCAGCACCAGGCCGGCATTCTCGAGCAGGTGCTCGAGGAGGCGAAACTCAAGCGGCGTCAGCGTAACCGGCTTGCCGCGCATCGTGACGGAGTGTGCTGGTACATCCACCACCAGCGGCCCGATACGATAGTGGCCGTCATCTTTGCGTTGCGCCTTCGTCCGGGGCATCTCCGCGCGGCGCAGGGCGGCGCGAATCCGGGCTTGCAGCTCGACGAAGCCGAAAGGTTTGGTCAGGTAATCGTCTGCGCCCAGATCGAGCCCCCGGGCCTTGTCGGCCTCGGCATCGCGGCCCGTCAAGACGATGATGGGTACATCGGAGACCTCCCGGATTAGCCGGCAGGTCTCCCAGCCGTCGAGCTTGGGCATCGTGATGTCCAGCAAGACCAGATCCGGATGCTCGCGCTCGAGCGCCTGCAGCCCGGCGATGCCGTGGTGGGCCGAGACCAGGCGGTAGCCTTCCTTGACGAGGCTCAGCTCCGCCAGCCGCACCAGCGCGGCGTCATCGTCAATCATGAGAATCGTTGTGTTCATACAGCCTCTCGTTCCACCGGCGCTTCGGACAGCTCATCCCGTGCCACGGGCCAGAGGGAGAAGGCGAAGCACGCTCCGTCGGCGCGGTGCTCAACCCAGATCTCGCCGTTATGCGCGTGTACCAGCTCACGTGCGATATAGAGTCCCAATCCGTAGCCTCGATGCCAGTTGTACGACGACTGGGCGCCGCGCGAGAAACGGTCAAAGATGTGGTCGATCTGATCCCGTGGGATACCGGGGCCATGGTCGATGACGCGCACCAGCACCCGATCTCCCGAGTCGTCGGTTGTCATCTCGATCTCGATTGAACTATCTCGTGGGGTGTACTTTCGAGCATTGTCGACGAGATTCCTGAGCACGATTTCCAACATGTTCCGATCTGCCCACACGACGGTCTCCTCGCCGGTTTCCACACTCACGACTCGAGCGTCGTCTCCCCACTCGTCGCGCATGGTCGCGACAATGCTGCGCAGATAGGCAGCCAACGGCAGCGGCTCGAGTCGGACCGGCATCTGGCGGGCCTCCAGGCGGGTGACCTGCAGAACTTCTTCGATCACATTCCGCAAGCGCCGAGTCTGTTGCTCGAGAATGGCCACGACCTCACGGTACGCATTCATGTCGGTCGATGGGTCGACTGTCGCCAGCATTTCTACCGCTCCGCCAACCGTGGTAAGCGGCGCTCGTAGCTCGTGGGACACCATGGCGACAAAGTCGGACTTCAGGCGGTCGATCGCCTTGAGGTCTGAAATGTCGTGGAAATTCAATACGGTGCGGCGTGTCGAGGCATCGCCGTTCCATGCCACCGGCGCCGAGCTCACCGCCAGCCAGCGTTCCTCTCCTCCTCTGGAATGGATCAGCAGCTCGGTCTGAACGGCTTCTCCGACTCCGTGGCCGTCGGGTTCGGCGGTCTCCTGTTCGGGTGGCGCTACCCCGCCTGCAGTCGCATTCCCGGCAGCCACCGCGCTTCCGCCAAGTATTCCCGCGGCAGTCTCGGTGCTGCAACCAAAGACAGTCCACCATGTCTGGCCGACGGCGTCGGGAGCCAGCCAGCCGCTGAGATGTTCGGCAGCCGGATTCAATTGGGTAATCTTCTGGTCCTGGTCGACCAGAATGACGCCATCGCTGCTCGCGTCGATGATTGCCTGAGTCCTTTGGCGTTCCAGATCGAGTGCCACGATCATGCTCTGCAGGTTCGAGCGCATCGTGTCGAAGGCGGTGGCCAGCTGCCCGATCTCGTCGTTAGAAGCGACATGCGGGCTCGCCTCCAGGTTTCCGGCAGCCAGCTCGCGAGTAGCCTGGAGCAGCGCTGAGAGTGGTCTGGTGAGCGAGCGGGTCAACACCGATGCCACCAGGACCGACACGGGAATCGAGAGCAAGGTCAGAGCGAGAACCAACCACGTAGCAGTCCGGCTCTCGCGCTGCGCTTGGGCAGCCGCTGCGGTCGCTTCGTTCTGCTCCAGCGCGCGCAATTGGCCGGTGTCCGCGATCAGCGCCAGGAGGAGTGGGCGCTCCTCCTGGCGGTACAGTGCTGCTGCCTGCCTGTCCTGGCCGTGTACCCGCAGCGCTGCGGCACGCTCGGCCAGGGCGATGCTGCGAGGGACGTTGCTTAGCAGCGTTCGCACGAGCGGTGCGTCGTTGGTGCCGCCGGCTGTGGCATTCAGCGGCTCGAGAGACTGTATATCTTTTCGTTGATCACGCAGGATCTTGCTCAGGGCGGCCTGAGCCGCTTGGCTGCCCATTGCACTCCGCTCGAGATTGAGCTGTTCGTAGAGTAGACCCCGCAGGTGGGTGACGGTGAAAACCTCGGGCAGATCGAGCGCGGTCAGTTCCGTTGTGGTGGTCGTCAGAGCCGAGAATCGTTGCACGGCGACGAAACCGATTGCCCCGGTCAGGAGGATAGGCAGCACGAAGCCGGCCAGAAGGCGCGGAGCAATCCGCGCCCACCGCCCGTGAAACCGTGAGGCCGTCACGACCTGGCCAGCTCTTTGGTTAGGCATGAGGATCCATCACTACGCTACGCCGGCGGCGAGACCGCGTTCCATCGGGCGCGGAGCCGATATTCGTGGAAATTGAGGCTGGAATGTACAGTCATTGAACGGTGAGACGCCCCCTTCTCTGCGTCATGCCACACCGGCGACGACGGCGGGCTGCTCGCTGCAATTGAAACCGGGCGCCTCTCTACCTCGAGGACCACGGCGCGCTGCCGGTCCTCGATCATGGCGCGCAGAGCGGTCACGATACCGGCGGCGACGGTCTCAATGTCCTCTCGCCGGTAGGCATTCTCGTGGTAGTTGAGACGCAGCTGAAGCTTGCCGTGCTCGATGTATCCTTTGATTCGCACGTCCGATGTCATCTCAACTGCACGCCGGTGTTCCGGCGCGAGCGCATGGTTGGCCTGCCGAAACATGCTGCGCTCGGTGCCAGGGGTCACACGACCGAGGAAGTTCAGGTGAACCTGAGGAGTGGGGATGGCGCTCATCTGTTCCCTCACCCCAGCATCGTCGGAGATGTGGCGGAGAAGGCCGTAACCCTGACCGTGGGCCGGCACCTGGCGCAGCTGAGCTGCCACCGCCCGGACGGCCTGCATGGGACGGGATGCGCCCCCGACATCGAGCAGCACCGGGAAGGCGCTGGTCAGCCAACCGACGGTGCGCGACAGATCTACATCGTCAAAGATGGGATCCCGTCCGTGAGTGATGATACGTAGCAACAGCCGGTCCGTGCCGGTCCACAGTCCAAATGACTGTGCCAGCGCGGTTACCAGGAGGTCGTTGAACGAGGCGGCTGAGCCTGGTCGCGCCTCCGAGGGGGGCAGGCTGTGCATCAGCAGCGCGGTCTCATCCGAATCGAGCTCCACATCGACGTGATCGATGTGCCCGATAGCCCCGCTGCCCGAGGTATGCCCTTCGCCGCTCTCGTCCCGCGCCGGCAACCGCGGTGCCAGGTCCCATCTCATTGTGCGCCAGTAGATCAGCTCACGGCGTAGTTCCTCGGAGGCGGCGTATCCTGCCAGCCGCGCCGACCAGCGGGTAAAGGACGTCGTCTTCCTGGGAAGGTGCGCTGGTTCGCCGGAGACGAGCTGACGGTAAACGGTCTCGAGGTCCTGCACGATGATCCCCTCGGAATAGGCGTCCACGGCGATGTGATGAACCAGCAGAACCAGGAGGTCCGGCGCGCCAGCCCGACCGGTTACGTAGGCGGCACGTATCGGCGAGCCACTAAAAGGATCGATGTCTGCTTGCAGGTCTTCCAGCCGCGCGGTGATCGTCGCCTGCTGTTCGGCAGGAGCACGTCCTGATACGTCTATCTGGTGAAGCCGTATCGGGGCTCCGTCCGTTACGGCGGTGCGCCAGCCAGACTCGTCACGAACGAGGTGGAGTCGGAGCGCGTCGTGATGCTGGACGACATGCCGCAGGGCATCCGCCAGTGCATTCGGCTCCAGTCCTTCCTCGATCTCGCACGCGATTGCCTCCACGCCGTTGGCGGACAAACGATGTGGCGCTTGCGCATAGCGGAGCAATGGCGGCGTCAACGGTGCTGATGTCGGGCTCGGTTCGTCCCCGGTCGGGGCTGGTGGCTGCCGCCTGTCGGCCAGGCGTGTCACCGCCGCCAGCTCGGCGATCGTCGAACAGCGCAGGAACTGGGAGGGAGTGAAGTCCAGCCCGGCATCGGCCGCCGCCGCCATCATCGTGACGGCCAGCAGCGAGTCCCCGCCAAGATCGGTGAAGGAGTCGTGGATACCAACGTCGTCGACGCGCAGGATGTCCTTCCACACCGCGGCCAGTGTCTCTTCAACACGGTTGCGCGGCGGTGCGGAGTTACCACCGAGGTCCCACGGGGCGCCGTCCGGTACCGGCAGAGCGCCATAGTCGATTTTGCCGTGCGATGTCACCGGCAGACTCTCCATTGAGACATATGCCGATGGCAGCATATATGCAGGCAAGGTCTGCTGGAGGAAGCTGCGTAACTCCCGCGGCGTCACCTCCCACTTCGTGGTGAGGTAGGCTGCCAGCCGCTTGTCGCCCGGGACATCTTCTCGCAGCACGACCGCGGCCTCCCGCACCGCCAGATGACGGCTCAAGCGTTCCTCAATCTCGCCGAGCTCAATGCGAAAGCCACGAACCTTCACCTGCCGGTCCACCCGGCCAAGGAATTCGACGGTGCCATCGGGGAGGAATCGGGCGAGGTCACCGGTCCGGTACAGGCGCGAGGTGGGTTGGCGGTCAAAGGGATCGGGAACGAAACGCTCGGCTGTGAGCTCCGGCCGGTTCAGATAGCCACGCGCCACGCCTGAGCCACCGATATACAGCTCACCTGCCGCGCCCTCCGGAACCGGGTTTCGCTGCTCGTCCAGGATGTACATGGTGCGGCCCGGTAGAGGCCGGCCGATTGGGATGCGCTCGGGAAGTGCCTCACCCCGCGGTGGGTTGGAAGGAATCTCGTAGATCGATGCGGTGACCGTGGTCTCGGTCGGCCCGTAGCCGTTGACCAGGCGGATCCTGCGCAGGCTACTGCGTTGCCATCGGTGAACCGATGATGTCCGCACCGCCTCGCCGCCAATGACAATGAGACGCAGTGCGGACAGGTCGTATCGACCAGACTCAACGTGTCGACCGCCGGTGTACTCCTGCACCCACTGATCCCAGTAGGCGGTGGGCAGATCGGCGACAGTGAGTCTGAGCTCGGAGGCGCGGCGCGTGAACTCGACTGCACTCCAGCCTTCCATCCCCCGCAGAACCAGGGTGGCACCGCTGAATAACGTGGGGAAGATCTGCTCGACGGAAGCGTCGAAGGTGAACGATGCAAATGCGAGCACCCGGTCGGTCTCGCGGAGATTCCAGAGGCGGTGGATCGTCGTGAAGTGACCAACGGCGGCCTCGTGCGTCACGGCCACCCCTTTCGGTTTACCGGTTGAGCCCGAAGTGTATATGACGTAGGCCAGGTTGTCCTGCGCGGCTATGTTCGGCAGATCGTCGTCTTCTTCCGGCCCCCCGTCCGGTTCCGCGTCCGCGCTGATGACATGAAGAGGCTGGCCGGCGGGTGCTGGAATCCGGGAAATCAGGTGTTGCTGGGTGAGGATGACGGGGGCGCCGGTGTCGGTCAGGATGTAGTCGAGGCGCTCGGCCGGATAGAGTGGGTCGATCGGCACGTACCCGCCGCCTGCTTTGAGGATGGCGAGCATTCCGGTGATCGCGTCGAGCGAGCGCTCCATGAGCAGCGCCACCGGGACTTCCGGACCAACCCCGGCGGCGCGGAGGCGGCGTGCCAGCGCGTTGGCCCGGCGGTTGAGCGCGTCATAGCTCAGGGACCAGCCGTCAAGAGTGACTGCGGTTGCATCTGGGGTCCGGGCAGCCTGTGCCTCGATGAATTGGTGGATGACCGGGGTGGACGGGACGTCCCGATCGGCGTCGTGCTGTCTCATCGTGGGTGTCGCTTTCTTACTGGGCCCGCAGCAGGCGCATCCTGCGCGTCCTGCGCGGCTCGAGGTAAATCACTGTGCTGGTATCCCGCTCCGTGGGGCCGAACTGTAGCTCCAGCAGGCGGTGGTAGTAGCCCCGGCGCGCCACCAGCTCGGCGTGCGTACCGCGCTCGATAATGCGCCCGCCGTCCAGGACAACGATCATGTCGGCGGTGCGAATGGTGGAGAGGCGATGGGCGATGATGAAGGTCGTGCGTCCCTCGCGCAGCCGGTTAAGCGCCTCGAGCGTCAGGGCCTCGGATCGAGCGTCGAGCGAGGCTGTCGGCTCGTCGAGAATCAGGATCGGGGCGTTGCGCACCATGGCACGCGCAATCGCGAGGCGCTGGCGCTGGCCCCCGGAGAGCGTTTCGCCCCGCTCCCCTACGACCGTCTCGTATCCATCAGGCAGGCGCATGACGAAGTCGTGCGCGTTGGCCGCCTGAGCAGCGGCGACAATCTCCTCCATCGCGGCATCGATCCGGCCGTAGGCGATGTTCTCGCGGATGGTCGCGTGAAAGAGCACCGACTCCTGGGGAACGAGGCTGATGGATCGGCGCAGCGATGCGATGGTGAGCTGACGGAGATCCACGCCGTCGAGGAGAACGCTTCCCACTTGCGGATCGTAGAAGCGCAGAAGGAGGCTTGCCAGAGTGCTTTTCCCCGCTCCGGTCGCACCAACCAATGCCACCGTCTGGCCGGGTTTCACGCTGAGATCGATCTCCTGTAGCGCAGGCCTGCCGTCCGCATACGAAAACGAGACGCCTTGAAAGTCGATCGCGCCCTGAACGTTGGTCACGTCGACGGCCCTGGGATGACTGACGAGTTCCGGGGTGATGCGCATGATGTCGGCCACCCGCTCTGCGCTGGCTGTGGCGCGGCTGATGACCGAGCTGAGCTTGGAGAGCTGGCGCATGGGACCGTACATGAGGCCGAGGTAGGAGATGAAGACGATCAGACCACCGGCGGTCAACCGGCCGTGCAGTACCTGCTCAGCGCCGACGAAGGCGATGAGGCTGGTACCAAGCGCCACCACCAGCTCAACCAGTGGGGTGAACTGTGCCTGGAGGGAGCTGGCCCGGAGCGATGCCGAGAGACTGGCTTCATTCTGGCGGCGGAAGCGCTCGTTCTCGTGGTCCTCGCGGCTGAAGGCCTGAACCAGGCGCATCGCCGAGAACGTTTCCTGCGCGATCGAATTCAGCTCGCCTTCCTTGCGCCGCGCCAGTCGAGACGCCTGCTTGATCCGTCGGGTGTAGAGATAGACGATGGCGAAGAGGAGGGGCGTGACGCTGAGCGCCAGAGCGGCAAACTGCCAGTCCATGATGGCCATGATGACGATCATGCCGACAAGTGTGAGGCTGTTTGAGACGAGAGAGAGCAGCCCGACGGTCACCATGTCCTGCATCGACTCGATGTCATTGGTCACCCGCGACTGCAGATCGCCGGTCTGATGGGAATCGTGGAAGCCGAGAGAGAGGCGCTGGATGTGACCGTACAGGGCAGTACGCACCGAGAAGATGATGCGCTGTCCCGCTTGGCTCATCCAGAGAGTCTGGACGAACTCGAAGAGGCCGCTCAGGGCCGCAACCAGCACGATCAGCAGTGAGGCGGCGACCAGGATGTGCATTGGATCGTGGCCGAGAAAGGCCAGGAATGACATTGCTACCTGATGGTGGGCATGTGTGCTCAACACGTTGTCGACGATGAACTTGAGCGGCCAGGGCCGCAACACGTCCATCACCGAGCCGGCAATGCCCGCCAGCAACGCTAGCGAAAGGCGCCTCCAGTGCGGCAAAACAAACGGGGCGATCAGTCGGAGGGTATTCATGCAGCATCTCCCAGCTATCGCAGGGCCGGTACTTCAAGCCCTACATCTCCAGCCTAGAGAGCAGACGTTGCCAGAGCGCTGCAGAAAGGTTGTGAAATGGTTGGTAAACGAGCCCGTCCGACACGGGAAGCGGGCGGAAGCGCCCTCTCAGGCGAGGGCGGCGAGCGACGCGCTACGCAGGTGGCCGGTATCTCCGAGCCGCTCCAGGACCGCGCCGTCCTCGTCAATCCGCACCATGGATATGGATGCAACCTTGAGCTTCAGTCGGGGGACGAGCCCGAGCCCCATTCCCAGGAGATGAGACAGCGCGACCCGGCCGATGACGGAATGAGTCACGAGGACTATCGTCTCACCGCGATGGCGGGATGCAAGCAAGGTAAGTACCGGCGCCACACGCTCCAGCCCCTGAGCGAGCGACTCGCCTCCCGGGGCCTGCATTGCGGGATCGTCGGGTGACTCATCCTCCGGCGCTTCGGCGGTCCAATCCGGCCTGGCGGGGAGCAGCTCGCCAACTGACTGGGAGAAGGGAAGCCCCTGCCACTCTCCGAGATGGATCTCCCGCAGAGCAGCCTCGAGCCGCGGCTCCAGCTCGTGAGGCGCGGCGATCGCCGCTGCCGTGAGATGAGCGCGCCGTAGGGGACTGCTGTAGACGGCGCTGATCGGACGCGGACTCAAGACCTCGGCCAGTGCCTCCGCCTGGCGCCGGCCTTCCGGCGACAGGGGCGGGTCTGCCTGACCCTGGATCCGCTGCGCGGCGTTCCAGACGCTCTCGGCGTGGCGAACGATGAACAGACGAGTGCTCATGCCCTGCCTCCGGCTGTGAGGTGCGAAGCGTGCCGGAGCTCCCCGGTACGGAAATCCTTGATATGACCGGCAATCTCGACCACCAGGCGGGCATTTGCTTGCCAGGTGTGTCGCTCGGCCTCGCTGCGTCCAACTGCGCCGAGACGTGTCCGCAATTGGTGGTCGGCGGCCAGGTGGCGCAGCTGATGGGCGAGTGCGGCCACGTCGGCCGGAGGACTCAACAGTCCGGTCTCACCGTCACGTACCAGGGCCGCGATGTCCCCGGCATCGCTCGCCACCACCGGCAACCCTGCCGCCATGTACTCGTATACCTTGAGGGGGGAGAAGTAGAAGTCCGGCAGCGAAAGATATGGCGCTGCGCCGACATCCATTGCGGATAGGATCGCCGGCATCTCGGCATGAGCCACTTTCCCGGTGAAGACGACGGCGTCGTCCAGGCCACGAATCCCTGCTTGTGAGCGGAGCTCGTTGCCCATCGGCCCCTCTCCGGCAATTAGCAGTCGTGCCTGCGGCGTCTGCTCGTGGAGTAGCGCAAAGGCGTCGAGCAGAACGTCTACGCCGTGCCAGGGCTTGAGCGAGCCGGAGAAGCCGATAACGAAGGCATCGGGCGGAATGTTCCATATCGAGCGCACGCGCCGCCTCTGCTCCGCGGCGGACGATGTGGCGTCCCACGGCACAAAGCGTCGGGTGTCTACTCCATTGGGCAGGACCGCGATGCGGGATGCATGCGCTCCGCGCGCCTGTGTGTAGTCGCGAAGGGCGGTCGAGACCACCAGGACTGCATCGCTTCGCGAGAAGACCCGGTGCTCGACAACGCGTGCCGGAGCCTCGAGTACCAGACCGTTGTTCCGCGCTCGCTCCAGGCGAAGCGGCGCATTGACCTCGAGCAGGTGGGGAATGCCCAGGCGGCGGGCCAGCTCGATACCAGACAGGTTAAAGAGACTGTACCGCTCGTAGATCGCGTCGGGACGCCAATCTCCCCACGCCTTTCGCGCCGCGCGATACAGTGTGGCGTTGTAGGCCAGCTCACGCGCTTCCTTCACGACCCGATCCCGCCGGCCGAATGCGTGGGAGAGAGTGCGCTCTACCACGTCGGGCAGGTGACGGGGCTCGATGACCTGCACCGGGGCCGCAACCTCGTTGTCGCCATCGCCGTTGGCGGTGAGGGTGCGAACGTCATGGCCCTCGGCAGTGAGCGCTCGCACCATCTCACGCACGTGCACCGAGGCTCCCTTGTGGCCGCGGATAGGTATGCCGAAGTCGGCGCAGAGATAGGCGATCTTCATGCCGCCACCGCCTCCGCACCGAGGAGCAGGGACTTGAGCTGAGCCGCATTGGCCGCGAGATCAAACTCCCGCGAAACATGGCGTCGCGCGCCCTGTCGGACATGCTCCCGGAGCGCGCCATCAGCGAGCACACGGGCGATGGCAGCCGCCAGCGCCGGCGCATCGCCAGGCGGCACGAGCAATCCCGTCTCGCCGTCGATCACCAGCTCCGGGATCCCCGACACGTTGGTCGAAACAACCGGACAACCAAGGCGCATTGCCTCGACGAGTACGTTGGGAATCCCGTCGCGGTCGCCGTCCTCCGTCACGACCGAGGGCAGAACCATCACGGACGCTGACCGGTAGAGCTCGATCACCTTCTCCTGCGGCAGCGCGCCGACCAGCTCGGCCCGACCCTCGAGCCCGGCGTCGACGATCTGCCGCGTTAGCTCGTCTTTCAGCTCGCCGCCGCCAACGATCTTCAGGCGGACGCGATGACCGTCCGCAATCAGGAGACGGGCCGCTTCGACGAGGTAGGTGAAGCCCTTCTTCTCTACCAACCGGCCGACGGCAAGGATCGTCGGCTCGTCTGCGCCCGCGGACGGCTCCGCGGGCGCAGGGTTCTCTTCGAACAAATGAAGGTCGATGCCGTGATAGATCCGGTGGATGCGATCTGTGTCCGCACTGCCGGAGAGGGAGGCGAGGAAGCGCGCGTTGTACTCGGTACAGGTCACGA
>Ga0070735_10004499_pt1 | contig 11747 bp, 11 predicted proteins | sample Coa_R1_FD_66443 | JGI IMG/M metagenome (GOLD analysis project Ga0070735, IMG submission 66443) | Surface soil microbial communities from Centralia Pennsylvania, which are recovering from an underground coalmine fire - Coalmine... | ecosystem: Environmental > Terrestrial > Soil > Unclassified ... | reverse complement strand
AGGCTCGCAGTAGACATAGCGAGGGCAGGATGAGACGGCCGACACGAGCGACCGCGGCTGGCCAGGCTTACCTCGACCTGCAGAATCGGGCCCGGGCAGAAGGACGGGCCACCCAAGAACTCCTCACCCTCTACGTCGTAGAGCGCTGGCTTGCCCGGCTCAGCATGTCGCCCTACGCCGACCAGTTCATCATCAAGGGCGGCATGTTGCTCGCTGCATATGACGCCCGCCGGGCCACTGCTGATCTAGATGCACTCGCCCGCGCGGTAAGCAATGACCAGTCCGCGGTCGTGGAACGTGTCATACAGATCGCCCATCAGGCTCCCGCCTACGACGATGGCGTCGAGTACCGCGCCGACACAGTCAGCTCCCGCATCATCCGGGACGAAGCCGTATATTCGGGTGTGCGCATCGCAATGGGCTGCGCCATCGCTACAGCCATGGTGAAATTCCGGCTCGATGTCAACTTCGGCGACCCGGTCACGCCCGCACCGAGACATCTCAGTTTGCCTTCGCTACGGCCGGGAATGCCGCCAGTACGAGTGCTGGGTTATCCCATCGAGACCGTACTTGCCGAAAAAATCACCACGGCCATCGGCCTTGGCCCGGCCAACACGCGAGTCCGCGACTACGCCGACATCCACACCCTTACGCGCACCTGGCCCGTCGACCATGGCACCGCCCGTGAGGCCTTGCTCGCCACTGCCGCATTCCGTGGCACCACGCCCGCGGCGCTCTCCTCCGCGGTTGACAATCTCGCTGACCTCCGTCAGCAGTCCTACGCGGCCTACCGGGCAAATCTCGGTACCGTGGGCGAGAACCTTCCGGCCAATTTCGGCGAGGTAGTAGAGGCAGTCATCGCCTTTGCTGACGCGTTGGAGTCAGAAGCTCCTGAAGGCACGACCTGGCACCCACAACAACGCCAGTGGGCACGCATGAATCTCTAGAAACGGGACACGGCGTCTCCAGTGCTAGGTCCTTTTAGGTGAAGTTATGCGACATCCTCGTGAGCGAATCGCCTATCGCGCATAACCGCTCTCGCCGCCAAGCATCTGCCGCCAAGCACCTTCGGCACCACACAGCCCGGGAGGCAGCCACCTCAGATTGACGCCGTCATCACCGTCCGTGACAGCAGTCGGAGCGCCGCCAGGCGCTGCCAGACAGACCAGCCAATAACGTTCGTGCCACGAACTGAGACATACAGAGGTATTTAACCCGCAGGCAAAGGTCTGTGGGCCGTAACCGAGAGTAGTGGGCAAAGTCGCCACAGAGGCGCCACGACTTGCCCATACTCCGACAGGACAGTCGATCAGTTCGTTGCGCGGCGACGGGCCCGGCGGCAGCACCTGGCTCTGGCCTTAGGAGACCCACCCGGGCGCACACCGGGCCTCCACGCCATAGCCGGCCAAAGATCAGCTACTCTCACCCGGTCGGGTGCTGTGCCCTGCCGCCATCGTCGGCGCCCGATTGTCCCGCTCGGCAGCCGGGGTCCAGGCAGCCCTGAAGGCGACCGGTTACGCCGAACCTAGACCCCGGCTATCACTCGCCAGGTGTTCGCGGCCATCCGGGGAAGCCGAGCAGAACAGGCTAGAACCAGCAGCGCAGTGTTCCCCACGGTGATAGGCCGCTCGAACGCACCCGGGCTCTATAGATCCGGCACCTGCTCGGTCTGGCCAAGCGCGGGCGCGAACACGCCGTGCAGCGGGAAGAACTTCACCTCAGGCTGTCCCTGGATGCCAAGCTCCTGGACTACTGGGGCCAGGCGCTTCTCCATGAATGTGCTGAACGCCTGCTCTGACTCCCACACGTCGGTCACGTGCAGGCCGTCATTGGCGAACCCGGACACGTGGAGCTTGGCGCCGCCGGGCACATCCCGATCCCAGCCAACCTTTTCCCGCGCCTGGTCGTACTCGTCCGGCGTTGCCTCGCGCCAGTGCATCAGCATGATCGTCGCCATCGTCCCCTCCTCAGGTTGTGGATGTTCGCGGCGAGCCCATCCAGCCCGGCGAAAACACGGCCGGTCAAGACCGCCCGGGCCCGGTCTGCGCCGGGCAGTCAATCACGGGCTGCCGTCTTAGGTACGTCGCGGTGACAGGCCCCGGATCACCCGGGAGGCGACCTGCCCCATCGCTGCCACATTCCCGGGTCACGTTGTTAGCCCATAGGCGGCTACGTGTGCTCACTCCAGCGCAGTACCACGTGCCATAAGCGATCGGCCGACTAAGGCGCTTTGCTGCTCAGGCGGATTGCGGAGCCCGCTCAGGTCGAGCTCTATCCGGTGGCCGTGGACGATCACGACGATGCTGGCTCGCTCGGCACCGGTGGCCATCAGGTAGTCGTACAGGGTGGACAGCAGCATGTCATCGCGGTGTTCTAGCGGTGACACCACACCCTGGCCGACACCGAGCTTGCGAGCGACTTCGACCTGCGCTGCCTTGCGGATCATGGCGAGGTTTATCGCATGGACCCGGTCCATCTCCACCGCGTCAGCATGAGCAGCCGCGACGTCGGCAGCAAGTTGCGAGTCGGCGAGCAACTGATCCAGGCGCTCGTTCCCGCAGACGAAACCCGGCTGGTCGGGTGCGGCGGGCTGGTCGTCAGTCATGCTTCCTCCTCCTGGGCTGTCTCGCGTTTCCACTGGCCGATCAGCGGATCGGCGCGAGCAGCCACGCCGTCGTAGAGCACGTCGCCGAGCGTGGCCTTATCGACAGCGAACAACGCGACGACCACCGTGCCGGTATCCGGCGGGAGAAATTGTCAAGACTTGTGGATCGAGATCTTTTCGTGACTGCGGTCTTCTGAGCACTAGTCCCCGGGTTCGCGAGCTCTCCACAGCTGCCCGCTGAGGACGGGATCGGCGCCGTTGCTGCTAAACCACCGGGAACACCTGTGCGGTATGTCGGCAACACATTCAGCCCGATCGCCCGCAAGCGTATATCAAGGCTGTTCAGCGGACGCGTCGCCGCTCCGGCGCTCCCTGATCCGCGGTCCGCCTCCGACGGGGTAACCTCTGGCCGGTCTCTGCGCACTAACGAGTGTGGCCCCGAGTGGCTATCTTGCCGTCTAGCGGAGGACCATCATGACGATTGTTCGCATCGTGTTCAGGCCCGGAGGGGTGTCGGCGGGCAGTATCGCGACTGGCCGGGATCTCATCGTGCTGGCCGACGACACCGGTCAGCGGGCGGTGCCGCTGTGGCTGGGGGTTTCCAAGCAGCTGCGGCGGCTCATGGACCGGCCCGGCGAAGACGCCGTGATGGTCGGTGTGCTGCAGGAGACGGCGGCCCGGCTGCTGGACGCGTCCGGGGTGGCGGTGACCGCCGTGGACATCGAGCCGGCCGGTGAGGACGTGCAAGAGCTGCGCCCGGATACGGCCGCAGCGCGGGTCGAGCTGGCCACGGCCGCCGGAACCCGGCATGTCCAGGTGAGCCCCGGGTACGGCCTGAAACTGGCGGCCGCGGCCGGGGCACCGGTCCGGGTGCCCGATGAGGTGATGGGCCGGCTCGCGGTCCCGGTTCAGGGCGGGGACGTGCTGGCGCCGTTCCTGCCCCCGCCTGCAGCCCCGCCGCCGCGCCATCCCGGGCTGCGGCGGCGTCCCGAACCGCGGAACATGACGTTTGCTGACGGCCTGGACTACTGGGACCTGGCCGGGGACTTCCCCGCCGACGGCCAGCCGCACTGGCAGGACTATTCCTGCACCACCGCGGGCCGGTCCGCGGTCCTGGCCTCTGCGGTCCCCGAGCCTCCCGGGTTCGCCGTCCTGGTCCAGGAGATCGACGCCGAGGACTACCACGGCCGCACGGTCACCTTCCGCGGACAGCTGCGCGCCACCGGCGTCGCCGGCCGCGCCGGGCTGCACCTGGCGGCCGGCGCGGCGTACGAGCCTCCCGGCGCGCACCTGCGCGACCGCGGCGCCGGCAGCCTGACCGGTCCCGGCAGCAGCGGCTGGACCTGGCATGAGGTCACGATGCCCGTCGGTGACGTCGGCGTCATCCGGTTCGGCATCTCGCTGACCGGCCGCGGCCGCATCGAACTGCGCAACCCGGAACTGTCCGCGGCCCGGCCCGGAACTACGGAGTAGTCAGAGCATGGATATCCCGGACGGCGACCTGGTCCGGCTGGCCCGCGACGGCGACCCGGCCGCGTTCCGGCTGCTGGTCGAACGGCACCTGCCGATGGCCCGCGCCCGCGCGGCCCGGCTGTGCCCGCAGCCCGACGACGCCGACGACGCCGTGCAGGACGCCTTCCTGCAGGCGTTCCTCGCCCTGGACCGGCTGCGCGACCCCGGCCGGTTCGCCGGCTGGCTGGGCGGCATCGTGGCCAACGTCTGCCGCGCCCAGCGGCGCCGTCCCCCGCTCACCTTGCTCGGCGACTGGCCCGAGAACCTGCACCCGGCCTCGGCCCACGCCCTGCCGTCGGCGGAAGACCTGGACCGCGCCGACGCGCTCGGCCGCGCGGTCGCCGGCCTGCCCCCCGGGCAGCGCCAGGCCGTCGCCCTGTTCTACTACGCCGACCAGCCCGCCGGGCAGATCGCCAGCACTCCCGGCGCCGCCAAGGCCAGCTTGCACAAAGCCCGCCGCCGGCTGCGCGAGTACATCACCACGTACCGCCCCGACCTCATCCCCGTTACCTCCAGGAGCACCCCCATGACCGCCGTCCGCATCGCGCACGCCGACCCCTGGCCCGGACGCACACCAGACGGGAGGATGTCGGTCCGCCAGGTGCTCGTGGTGCTCGCTGATGACGCCGGGCACCGGGCGCTGCCGATCCGGCTGCCCGCCCAAAACAGCGGGTTCTGGCGCCTGCTCGCCCGCCCCGAAGACCGCGACGAGCAGCACCCGGACGACCACGCCGAGGAGATGACCGGCCAGCTGCTGGACGCCGCCGGGATCACCGTGACCGCCGTGACCATCACCGACCTGGGACCGGGGGTCACCGCCGCGCGAGTCGACATCGCCGCGCCCGGCCGAACCCGGCAGGTCACCACCAGCCTGGCCGACGGCCTGGCCCTGGCCGTCATCACCAGCGCGCCGCTGGCCGTCGACGGCCCGGTGATGGACCGGCTCGCCGAACCCGTCACCGGCCCCGACCTGCTCGGCCCGTTCCGCAGCCGCCTGCGGGAAGACGCCGACCTGGGCCCGCGGTTCGAGCCCCGCAACCTGACCTTCACCGACGGCCTGCGCGGCTGGCGGCTGGCCGGCCCCCATCTGCGCGACGCCGGGCCGGATTATTCCTGCACCATCGAAGACGGGCGGGTGATCCTGACCGCGGCCGTGCCCGAACCGGCCGCATTCGCCTTCCTCATGCAGGAGATCTACGCCGAGGACTACCACGACCGGACCGTCACCTTCCGCGGCGACCTGCGCGCCACCGGCGTCGCCGACCGCGCCGGACTGCTGCTCCGCGTCACCACCAACCGGCCCGCGCCACGGCAGCCACCCGACCAGGATCCCGCCAACCACTTCGCCTTCGCCACCGGAACCAGCGACTGGACCCGGCATGAGGCCACCGCCCAGGTCCCGCCCGACGCCAATTACATCTTCTTCGGCGTCTTCTTGAGAGGCCGCGGCCAGATCGAGCTCCGCAACCCGCAACTCGAACCACATCCGGCAAGCCAGGAGCAACAACCCGGGAAAGCCAGCAACGCTGAGGCCAAGGGCGGCCCAAGGACGTGCTGATCCGGGAGCGGGCCAGACGAGCCCGCGGAACCAGGTACGAGCGCCGCTGCTATGGCGCCAGCGGGAAATGAGGATATGGCGATAAGCACGCTGGAGCCGCACCCGGGTAGGGAGTCTTATGGGGAGGGCAGCGCCGAGGTGCACGCCCTGCACGCCAACTGCGCGCTATGCGGCTCGTGGTGCATCTTCGCCAGGTCGCTCGGCGAGCTTGCCGTTGACGAAGGTTGCTCCGGCCCGGACGAGCGCGACCAGGTGCGGGGCGTTCACCACGCGCCAGCGGCGCTGGGCGGACTCGATCAGCTTGAACGCCATGGCCAGCCCGGCCGCCTTCGACCCGTGACCCTTGGTGACCTTCGTCCGCAGCCTGACCGTGGCGAAAGTCGATTCGATCGGGTTGGTCGTTCGCAGGTGCACCCAGTGCTCGGCCGGGCAATCGTAGAATGCCAGCAGCTCGTCCTCATCTTCGGTGATCTTGGCGGCGGCCTTCGGGAACTTCGCCCCGTAAGCGGCGGCGAACGGCTTCACCGCAGCCAGTGCGTGATCCTTGTCCTCGGCGTTCCAGATCTCCGCCAGCGCCTTCTTCGCGCCCGGGTGCGCGGACTTCGGCAGCGGCGGGAACCATCAGATCAACCGGACCGCAACCTCCGGATCGTAGGCATGGGAGACTCACCACAGCGGGTACCGGCGCGATTGACGCACCCGCCGCAGCGTCGCGGTCTCACTGTCTCTGGCCGGCGGCTCCGGCAGATAGCGGAGCTGATCCAGAGCGCGGACAGGCTCCTGTTCAGCGGGTCCGCGGCGCGGCATGCAAAGGCAACCTGAGGCCTCCGGCAACGCGGACACAATCCGGGTCGACAAAGCCGGACCTGATCACAAAAGGTGATCGCCTGAAACACGTGTAGCGATAGAACTCGCCGAATCGGCAGCCTCTCAATGCCTTGACCTGTGAGGCACAGCAAGCACAGATCGGCCAGCTCTGCTCGTATCTACAGGCTGTCCTCGTCAGGTTTAGGTAAGAAGGTCAGGGCCGTTGGCGACGTGGGCTGTGGCACAGTGTTCGCCGCGCCGCGCAGGGACGTTCCGCAAGCTGGTCCTGCTACGGGCCTGATCGGCACTGTGGGCCTAGCCGCGCACTGGCCAGATGGGTGCGGGGCGCGACACGGCGGCTGACTCCGCCGGGCACCGTGTCGATGCGGACCGCGGGCGATAGCTGCGCATCCGGGGTGCCGTTACCGCGTGCCCAGTACACGGGCGAGCAGGAGCTGCCGGGTGCGGGCTCCGGTCTTGGCGAGGATGGCTTTGAGGTGGTCGCTGGCGGTGTGTTCGGACACCACCATCTGCTCGGCGATCTGGCGGGTGTCGAGGCCCTCGCAGAGCAGCGCGAGGACCTCGGACTCTCGGCGGGTCAATCCGCAGGCCCGGGCGTACATGTCCAAGCGGTCCGTGGCGGTGCTCGGCTCGATCGCCACCGCGATGTCCGTGCCCAGCCGCGACGCCTTGACCGTCACCCAGCGGCTGCCGCCGAGGTGGATCCGCGACCAAGGCGGGCCGATGGGGATACCGTGCTCCTGCGCGACGAGGGCGGCGGCGATGTTGTACGCCGCGGCCGGGATCGGCGCCATGGGCTCATCGGGCGGGTTCAGGCGCAGCAGCGCATCGGCCGCCGCTTCGGTCTGGCTCCGCACTTGCAAGCCGCGGTCGAGGACCACGACCGCGGGCCCGACCGGATGCAGCTGCCGTCCCGTGTCGGTGAATGTGCGGGCGATGGCCGCGCGCAGGCCGGCCGTCACCGGGCGGGCGAGCGTGGCGAGCAGGCGCAGTTCGTCGGCCTGGAATGATCCGCCGCCGTAACGCCACAGGTCAAGCAGGCCCCAGCAGCCGTGCCGGTCGGCGAACACGACGATGGCGGTATCGCTGACGCCGAGCTGGCTCTGCACGTCGCGCCAGAGCAGTGACCGGCAGGGGTGCCCGTCCGTCTCTCGCAGCAGCGAGGAGACCGTGACTCCCGCCTCGAGCACGCGGTCCCAGCGGCAGAACGGAGTGAGGTACCGGGAGCAGATCAACGCGGGCAGCCGCGGCCAGGAAAGGCCGGGCACGTCGGCCAGCGGCGAGGTGCCCACGCGAGATACCGGGTCAGTGAGCGGGAAGTTGTACCCGCCGAACGGGACGGCCCGGCGCACCAGCGCGACGAGCTCTTCGCGGAGCGCCTTGGCCGGCAGCGGCCGGCGGCACACGGCCGCCGCCCGGTCGGCCAGTTCCTGTGAGACCGCCATCGGCCCAGCATAAGGCGGCAAAGATCCCCCGGATCTGGGATAGGACGGCGGGTGTCTTCGGCGCAGTCTGGTCTTCCACCGATCCGAGGAGGAGACATGACCACCGTCCACATCGAGAACACCGTCCAGGACTTCGAGGCCTGGAAGGCGAACTTCGACAAGTACGAGCGGTTCCGGGCTGAGCAGGGCGTGCAGTCCTACCGGGTGAGCCGCAGCGTGACCGATCCGAACGAGGTCCTGGTCGATCTGGAGTTCTGTGACGACACGGCCGCGCAGGCGTTCTTGCCCAAGCTCGAGCGGATCATGAGCAGCCCGCAGGCCCAGACGCAGCTGGCGCGGCATTCGGTCCCGCGGCTGTACGCCGTCGTGACCGAGCGCGTTCCGTCGGCGACCGGCTGATCTTAGCGCTTTGGGTAGCGAGACTCAGGCACGCAAAGGAAGCTGCCCGCTCGCCGCGAAAACGGACACAACGCTGACCGCGAGCAGCGCCACGGCGCCAGCGCCACCCCTCATCGCAGCACCGTACCGGCTCGATCGGCATTCCACGATCGGCCGGAGCCCGCCACCCGAGCTTCCCGCAGCGACCCCCAGGCCCCTCGAGGCCAGCGGTGGCCACGGGTCTGAGGTGGTATGCCGATCACCCGGTTCTGTAAGGGCGCCAACCGCTTGCCCGGTGCGCGTGGGGGTTGATCACAGCTCGAAGCGGGTCCCTACCGTGTTCGGGATGAATGCCGGGCCGAACCGGGCGCCGATGGCGTGCTGTGCGCGCCATCCAGTGCAGTGAGCGGGGACGACGACGCTCGGTGTCAGGGCGCTGAGGTCATCCAGGACGAGCGGGATGAGCGGCTCGAACAGCGGCCCGTTGAGGTGAAACCCTCCCATCACGGCGTACAGGGGCCGGTTGCCCGTGAGGCGGCGGGCGTAGCGGCAGATGTTGACCACGCCCGCGTGGCCGCAGCCGGTGATCACGAGCAGCCCCTTGTCCTTGACGTCGACGATCAGCGCCTGGTCGTCCAGGACGAGCGGGTCCGGCTCCCAGCCGCCTCCGACCCACGCCTGCTGCGGCGGAAAGCCCGGTTCGTAGCCAGTGGTGCGGGCAACCTCGCCGGTCACCAGCACCGAGCGGTCGAACAGGAAGCTGGGCAGACGCTCCTCCACCACCTCAAAGCCCGCACCGATGAGTGCCCTCCGGCTCGTCGTCGGGATCTCGAAAGGGTCGCGGCCCGGTATCGCCACCCGCCGGCGCCGCCAGAAGTGGGGATGGATGAGAACGGGCAGGTTCACTGTGCCCAGCCGCCGGATCAGCCCATCCAGGCCCGTCAGGTGGTCGAAGTGGCCGTGGCTGCAGACGATGACCTCGATGCCGGAAGGGTCGACGTCCAGGCGGCGCATGTTCTCCACGACACCGTCGGGGCTCGCCCCGGCATCGAAAAGGATCCGGTGCTGGCGGCCGTGCTTGGTCACGGTCACCAGCACCGAGAAGCCGTGTTCGGCGAGCAGCTGCTCGGGGGCCTCGCCTTCCTCCATAGTCGCCGCGGCGCACCGGTGCGCCGACACCACGGGCGGCCGGTGCGCGGGCCCCTGGTCGGACATGAAGACGTCGGTCACATTGTCCATCAAGGTCGTCACGATGACCGAGTCGACCGGTTCAAGATCGAAGACCGCCGAGGGCTCCACCTCGTGCAGAACCTGGTGGCCGTGGTGAGCCGGCGTGTCGTCAGTGCACATCGCACCATCATGGACCACGACGGCCCGCCCGCTCGATCGCCCGGCCGCGGCAGGCCTTGCTGAGGATGTGGCGGCAGTCTCCGGAGGGGTCAGCTGATGTCAGTGCGGCACTCCGGCTGCCGACCGCGATCGCCTGGGTGGATGCGCCGCGCAGCACGAGCAGCGCAACGTCGCGTTCGCGGGGGTGAGTCCCTGCGCGCTGAGCAGCAGCGGCGCGGCGTTGCCCGGGTGGGCCGGTGCCGCCCGGCGCGGCTAGAGTCGGGTCGTGTCCGGCGCTGAGGTTGATGACTGGTACGCACTGCTGACGGCACGCCCTGGTGACACGCGGTGGCCCCGGGACATACGGGCGCGGCTGGCCGTGCTGGATGAGCCGGGGATCTTGTTCGGCGTCGTATCGCGGATGATCGGTGAGAATGCGCGATCCCCCTGGTACATCGAGCCGATCTGCGACCGGCTGCCCGCAGCGAGCCTGCGGCAGCTGGCCGGGGAGGCAGCCCGCGCCCGGGGCGACGGAGACAATAAGGCCGCCGAGGCGGTCATCGCCTACGTATCGGTGCAGCAGCCGGGGGCGCTGACCGCGTACCTGCGGGCGTTGTGGGACATCAGCCGGAACCAGCGCTCCGGCGGTGCGAGCCGGCCGTGGCGGGCGGCGGACGATGCCGAGGTTACCCGGCTGTTTGAGGTGGCCGGTGATGCCAGCGGGCCGGACGCGGGCTTCGCGGTCCGCTGCCTGCTGGAGACCCGCCGCCCGGAAGTCCTGGCCCGGCTGCCGACTGACGATGCTCACTTGGCCATGGTGGGGTTCGGGCGGGACAGTAATGGCGAGCTCCGGCGGCTGCACGCCTCCGCCGTGTGGCATCTCGCCTTCCCCCAGGCGATCCTGGAGAAGTGGGCGTCCCGGTATCCCCTGCGCCGCCGCCAGCCGAGCTGGCCGGTGCATACCGGCTCCGGCCGGCAGTATCTGACCAGCGGCTTCCTGGACCGGGCGTGCCCGAAATGCGGGCATCGGCTGCACCGGCTGCTGCGGCTGGACCCGGTGCCCGCCGGCATCGGCATCACGTCCCGCGGGCAGGTCGAGTTCGCCTGGTGCCCGCGTTGCCAGGACTTCATCGACGCCGGGTACGCCCGCCACGCCCCGGACGGGGCACCCGAGCCGTTTACCCTCGGCGGCAGCAGCGACCTTGACCGCCAGCCGGAATCCTTCGAGGACTGGTTTATCCCCGAAACCCCGGTCGGGCTCGTCCGGCTCGGTGAGCGGTGGGAGCAGCAGGACTGGGGGCAGGCAAATGACCGGGAGAACCTGCACCGTGTGGGCGGCGAGCCAACCTGGATCCAGGGCGCCGACTACCCGGTCTGCCCCGGCTGCACGCGGACGATGAGCGCGGCCGGCCAGATCGCCGTCGCGGACCTGTGGAACTTCGAGGGCATCTGCTACCTCCTGTGGTGCGACCCGTGCGCCATCAGCGCCATCGTCTACCAGCAGACCTGACCCGCGCCCGCCAGCATCCGTAACCGCCGCAACTGACCCGCCCACCCGCGATAGCAGCCATCCCCGGGCCATCTCACGGCTCCGGCAAAGTACGCCGGCCATCCTGCCGCCGCGCTTACCCGGATCGCTGCTTCGCTGACAGCGGTCAGCACGCGGCGCTCCTGCCGCTCCCGCAGCCCGGCGGTACCGTCCCGGGTTCCAAGACACTGGCGAGGGCGACCTGACCCGGCTGCCAGCAGAACGGCCGTTCGGGTGCGGCTTGGACGGCATATCGGTTAACCGGGACTTGGCGCCAGGCGGCTACCCGCGCGGACTCGCGCTTGGACACGATCACATCGAGTAATGAGAGGACCGCCTCTGCCTAGCTGTCCTATCGAGCCGGGCTGCGCGCGCAGCCTCGGATTTACGCCGTCAGCACTTGTTAAATCGACTCCGCCGTCACCGTCCGTGACAGCAGTCCGAGCGCCGCCAGACAGACCAGCCGATAACGTTCGTTCCACGAACCGAGACATACAGCGGGTACTTACCCCCGCTGACCTGGGAGCCGGTGAGCGGATTCGAACCGCTGACCTGCCGTTTACA
>Ga0070735_10004498_pt1 | contig 11748 bp, 9 predicted proteins | sample Coa_R1_FD_66443 | JGI IMG/M metagenome (GOLD analysis project Ga0070735, IMG submission 66443) | Surface soil microbial communities from Centralia Pennsylvania, which are recovering from an underground coalmine fire - Coalmine... | ecosystem: Environmental > Terrestrial > Soil > Unclassified ... | reverse complement strand
CGGGGCAAAAGCCGCCACTATGAACCAAAAGCGGCTTTAGCTGTTGCCGCAGCCGGCACAACATCACTTTCTCAGGAGTCGTATATGCGGACGACGGCGACAATCACCGGCGGCGTAATCTTGTTGACGATCGGGTACGCGCTCGGTGCGTCAAACGTTCTCTCGCCCGCCCTGCTGCTGGCACAGGCCGGCGGCGACAAAAAGTACGCCAAATCCAAACCTGGCAGCGATGCCGCCGCCAGCCAGGAGCTTTCCGACGAAACAAAGGCAAAAATCAAGGCGGCTTCCGACGCGCTGAAAACGGCGATGGACGCCCTCGTCAATGAAGGCAAATACGATTCGGCGATCAAGGGCGTCAACACATTCGCCGTGCTCTCCGGCGGCAACAACGCAGTGAGCGACTTGAAGTCGAGCCGCGGCGTCGATCCCGAGACGTTTGCCGCACTTTATGCGGGCCTCGCCACCGATTCGGTCATCATCGACCTGGGCAAAGATGCAGAAGGGAAATTGACGTACAAGAATCGAGTCGTTCGCATCTACCCGATCTCCGAGATTCGAAACGCCTATGCCCGCCGTTCGGAACTCACCGGCGAAGAGTTGCTCCCGGCGCCCGACGAAAAAGGCAAGCCGAAGTCAAAAAAGAAGGTCGATACCGACGACGAGCCGCCCGGCGACGAAAACTGATCGGGAACGGTATTGACCGATCCTGGCGTTTCGGATACATCACCTGCCGCAACGACCAACGGCGGATACCAGGGGTTATCGCCAGGCGCGCCTGGCGAGCGGCCCTTCATGTCTAATTCCGCATTCGGCTGTTGCTCCCGCGTTTGAGTTCCACCCCGTCTCTTCATTTCCCCCGCACATGAGGATGACCCAATGTTGCCCAGGAGTCTTCGTATTTTGATGTTGCCCGGAGTTCTGGCTGCGGCCAGTTCCGGAAGCACGGCTTTCGGCCAATTCTGGTCGTGCAATCCGTGCTGCTATTGTTGCCCCCCGATCCGCGTCACGGCCTGCTACCATACTGTGCCGGTGACCGAGCTTCAGGAAGTCCGGCAGACCGTGCAGCGGCCGGTCGTCGAGACCACCTACGTCGACCAGCCGGTGACCGAATACCGCCAGGTCGTCGAAAACAAGTCGGCCGAGATTCCCACCGTCTCGCTGCAAAATGTCACCGAGATGCGGACGATCCAGCGAGACTGCGGCCATTGGGTGACGCAGTACCACGAGCGGCCGATGATGCACCCTTGCCAATACGACAACCGCCCCGACCTGTTCGGATTTCTCAACCGCACCAGCTACAGCCTGCGGATGGCCTTTACTCCAAAGGTCTGGTCCGAGCGAATGTATGTTCCCAACGTGGTCGCCGAGCAAGTGCCCGTGACGAGACAGATCGCCGTGCGCGGCACGCAAACGATCAATTATCAGGTGGCCAAGATGATTCCAGTCACCACCACCCGCAAAGTGGCGGTGAATACCGTCAAGATGGTCGCCCAGGAAATCGTCACGCAGCGTCCTGTGACCGTGTTCAAGACGGTGCCGATGGGCAGCAGCCTGGCCTATGGCATACCGGCGGCATCCCCCTCGACTACGACGGCGCTGCAACCGACTCCCACAGGCGCGGCCACTGCCATTCTTCCCAAGAACGGTGGGAAAGGGTCTTCTCCCGAGCGCATGGCGCGGCGTCCCGCCGATGATTTGAATGGAGACGACGATACGTTCGAGAGCCGCGATTCGGATTCCAGCAAAAAATCGAAGGCGAATTCCACGCGCCCCGATCACGGATCGATCAAGGTTCCCACTTCGATCGACGAAGACGCGGCTCCTGCCGCGCGAGCATCGGCCGATGATGAAGAAATCGCGACGCGGGAAACCCGCCCAATCGGCCGTTGGGTGGCCCGTAAGAAATCAAAGACGATAAGCGGCCCGGCATTTCCGGAGATTGCCCAGGCCGCGGAGCGCAACAAGCGGTAATCGCTGTAGCGAACAAGCGCCGATCACTGCGAGAGCCCACGGGAACATCCCGTGGGCTTTTTTTGTGCGCAGAATAGACCCAAACGTGGCACGATCACCAAATCGTGAGCGATTCGCGGAACAGGTACTCCAGCTCGACTTCGCCGGCCGGGCGTGGAGACAGCTTCGTCACACGGTGCTGCGGCAAGGTGCCTTCTACGAGCGCTGGAATGTCGGCCTCGGTATAACCGACAGCCGACAGTCCGTTGGGCACGTTCAAGCGCCGCATGAACGCAATCACTCGATCGGCGAGGATCTTTCCGGCGTCTGCCGGATCGGCGCCCGAGACGTCGGCCCCGAGTGCTCTGGCGGCGCGCAGATGGCGCTCGGCACACGACGTTGCCGTAAACCGCACGACCGCCGGCGTATTGAGGATCACCGAAATGCCGTGGGGGACCATCGGGTGATCGACGCGGTATCCCGGCGGCTGAAAATCGCGCACGAGGCCCGCGACGGGATAAGACATGCCGTGCGGCAGATGGACTCCGGCGTTTCCGAAGCCGATGCCCGCCATGGCGGCGGCCAGCAGCATTTGAGAGCGCGCTTCATCGTCTGAGGCGTCGGCGACCGCGCGGATCAGGAATTCGGCGACGATTTCGAGCGCCCGCAGCGACCAGATATCGCTGATCGGGTTCGAGCCCTGGTACGCCGGGCGCTCCAGCGGTCGAGCCGGCATCGGACGTTGGTTGAACGGCAGCGCGGTGTACGATTCGAGGGCATGGCTGAGAACGTCAAGGCCGGCCGAGGCGGCGACCGCGCTCGGCTGGGTCCGCGTATTGTCGGGATCGACCAATCCCAGCGTGGGCTTAAGATGGCGGTGCGCGATGCCGGTTTTCATTTTGCGCTCGAGCATGTCGAAAATGGCGACTCCCGTCGTCTCGCTCCCCGTGCCGGCGGTCGTGGGAATGGCCACGAGCGGTTTCAGCGGGCCCGGTACGGGCCTTCCCCGCCCGATGGGCGCATTCACATATTCCAGGAAGTCGGCCGGGTGCGTCGCATAAAGATTGGCCGCCTTGGCCGTATCGATCGTGCTTCCCCCTCCCACGGCAACGAACGCATCGACCCGTTCGGCGACGGCCACTTTTGCAGCCGCTTGAAAACTGGCATCGCTCGGCTCGACCCGCACCTGGTCGTACAGCACGAAGTCGATTCGGCTCGCGCGCAGCGAATCGAGCACTGCCCCGCCGGTCGGGAGATCGACCAGGGTGCGATCGATCACCAGCATGACCCGGCGAGCGCCGATCTCGGCCAGGTCCATCCCCACTTCGCGCGTGACTCCAGTGCCGAATCGAATGCTCGACGTCGCGATCTGAAAAGCCGTGTCGGTGCTCATGACCCGATGTTAGCCAATTTGCGCCTGGTTCCCAAGTTGGAGCCATGCGCTCGTGAGATGTGGTTGTCCCGCCCATCAACAGCGCCGTGCCGGTTGACGTCATGACTCGGAGCTTGGAGTCGCGAAGTGCACCCGTGCATTTGACGGGCAGGTTGGAAAACCTACCCCACAGTGGCATAGGTTTCCCAACCTGCGACGCCACCGTTCGCCAATTCTGGTCCGGCGACCAATGGTTCCTTTCGGGTGTGCGCCTCCGTACCGTTCACAAGCTCAGACTTCCAGTGCATTTTAGTCTTATTTCCTGAAATAAGACTATTTTATATGGCCAAATGGTCATTCTCCGCGCTCTAGATCTAGATGAGCACTTGGAGGGAGGACCGCGCTCTGACTGCGTCAATTCCGCGCGCCCGGCCGAAAGTGCGATCAGCGCTGAAAATCGAGCGCAACCGTACACCGCCACCGATTGCCGGTTGCCGCTTGGCCGTGTACCATGCGGCTTTCCCCAGAGATGAAAAATGGTCGCCGGAACGCGAGGCGGATTGAACGTTGCGAAGGTCGTTCGCGCGTTGATTCGAGGCGCCTTGTTCGTCGTCTTCATTCAGGGCTCGCTCAATGCCGATCGCGCAAACGATCAGAAGGAACGCACCGTGACGCAGCGGCCCTTTGGAATGGCGCCCGATGGAAGGCCCACGAGGCTATTCGTGTGCTCGAACGCTCGCGGCTCTACCATGAGCGTGACCGACTACGGCGCTCGGCTGGTCGCGCTCGACATGCCCGATCGTGACGGGAAAATGTCCAACGTGACCTTGAGTCTGGACTCGGCTGAGAAATACGGGGCACACACCGCATACTTCGGCTGCACCACGGGCCGGTATGCCAATCGCATCGCAAAGGCGACATTTACGCTCGACGGAACGCCGCATCGGCTGGCGGCCAACATCGGCGAAAACCATCTGCACGGCGGCGTCAAAGGCTTTGATCGCCACGTTTGGAAGGCCGAAGAAGTTCGCACTCGGGATGCGGTAGGAGTCAAGTTCACGCTCCGCAGCCCTGACGGCGATGAGGGATATCCCGGAACTTTGGACGTGACGGTGACGTACTCGCTGACCGAAATGAACGAGCTGCGGCTCGAATATTCGGCGACCACCGACAAGCCGACGGTTCTCAACCTGACCAATCATGCCTACTGGAACCTGGCCGGCGCAGGAAGCGGCGACATTCTCGGTCACAAGTTGCTGATCGCCGCCGACCATTTTCTGCCGGTCGGCGATGGAATCATCCCGACGGGAAAGCTTGCGTCGGTCGAGGTGACGTACATGGATTTCCGAGAGCTCCGTGAGATCGGCTCGCGTTTCGCCGAGACGAAAAAGGGAGTGCCCGCACCCGGCGGTTACGACCACTGCTACGTGCTCCGCGGTTCAAAAGGTGAACTGGCATTGGCCGCTCGCGTCGAAGAACCTGGAAGCGGGCGGATCATGGAGGTCTACACCACCGAACCGGCCATGCAACTTTATACGAGCAACTACCTGGATGGCGATTCAAAGAATGGCGGGTTCAAGCAGCATTCCGCCTTTTGCCTGGAAACGCAGCACTATCCCGATTCTCCCAATCAGCCGGCATTTCCCTCGACGGTGCTTCGCCCCAGGCAAAGCTATCGGCAGGTGACTGTCTATAAATTCCTGACGGCTCGTTAGATCGCCGCACGGGCGATCGCGGTGCTTCACCTTCAGGTCAGGCACTGCGCCGGGGCCGGACGCAGGACGGGCGGGTCCCCCTTTTGGAATTTCTCAAGCACGAGGTTCCAGTCTTCGGCGACCAGCGCGAGGCTGGTCCGGTAGACCTGCCATTTCTGCTGTTTGTCGAGAACTGAAACGCGCGGGACCTGCGGCGAATTGAAGAGCTTGTGTTCGGCCTGCCCCTCTGGTGTCGATGTGTCGATCACCGCGACTGCATAATTGGCAAGCAATTCACGCCGGTGACTGGTGCGGCGGAGCATCTGGACGTCGACTGCGGGAACGCCGGAATCGGCGCCGGGGTTCAGGATCACGAGCACCGGAAGGTGCAGCGACCGGCCGGCCCGATACGCCTCTTCGTAATTGTCGTATGTCGTGGCTTCGCGGGTGCCGCCGCTTAACGCGGCCAATAAGATCAGCGCACTCATTTGCGTCTGCATAAAGCTGGGGAGCTCCTTCTCCGAGTCGTGGGCGCTCGGACGTCGAGTTCATTCGAAGTCGTCTTATTCTACCCGCACTGTCCCACAACGAGCGTCAGGCCCCAGCCAAAAACGCAGTGCGTACTGTCGCGGCTGAGCCCCGACATGTCAAGCACCCGGTGGTGAGCAGAACGGCTAAAATAAAAATGCGAGACTGGGATGTTTGCGGAAGACAGGAAGGCAGGTCTCTCTTGTGACGTTTTGTGGCCTGTGGCTATCATCCCGCCCCCATGCCGTTCCGCATTCCCTGCACGCGATTGCTCGAAATCGACGCTCGTCGAATTTGCCTGATCAAGCCCAGCGCGCTGGGCGACGTAGTGCAAATGTTGCCGCTGTTGGGAATGCTGCGGCAGCGGTTCCCAACGGCAACCGTCTCGTGGGTCATTCGCCGGGACTTCGCCGAGCTCGTGACCGGCCACCCCGATCTGACCGAGATCATTCCATTTCATCGCAAGGGGAGTTGGAACGAATTCGTCAACCTATTGGCCACGCTGCGGCGTCGGCGATTCGATCTGGTGTGCGACCTTCAGGGACTTTTTCGCACTGCCGTCATGACCGTAGCCACCGGCGCGAATACGCGCATCGGTCTCGAATCGTCGCGCGAGGGCGCGAGCCTGGCGTATAACTGCGTGGTCTCCGATTCAAGCCACAGCGTTCCCGCCCACATCCGATATTGGCGATTGGCCGAGGCGCTGGGGATGGCCGATCATCCCCGGCTCGCCGTCGTCCCCACAACTCTGGCCGAGCGCTTATGGCTCGTCGAGCGTTTAAGCTCTCTCGCCAGACCGATTCTGGCCATACACCACAGCGCCGGCTGGGAGACAAAGCGCTGGCCGGTGGACAAATTCGCCGAGATTGCACGACGGTTCGAAGGATCGGTGATCATCGTGGGATCGGCAGCCGACAGAGCATTGGCAGATCGACTCATCGACGCGATGCAAACTCGAACGCAGCCGGCGATCAACCTGGCAGGTCAAACGACGCTCAAGCAGCTTGCCGCCTTGCTGGGCGCTGTCGACCTGGTTGTCTCGAACGACTCCGGGCCCATGCATCTTGCGGCCGCGCTCGGCACGCCGGTTGTAGGAATTTTCACCTGCACCAGCCCTAATCTGTCCGGGCCGGAGGGGACAAAACACGAATTGATTTCAACCGGCGTTCCGTGCGCGGCAAGCTATTACAAAAGGTGTCCGCACCGGGGCCCCGCGCATCTGGCGTGTCTGGCTGAACTTCCCGTCGAACGAGTCTGGAACGCCGTCATGCGAATTCTCGCGCGCCGCCCGGCCGCGAAATCGGCTTGAGAACACCGACCGCGCGGCGTAGAGCCGCCGCCTGTCTTTTTGTCTGTACTCCAAACACCACGTGGGTCAATTTGCAAATCCGCGCGTAACCGCAATGCAAACGCCGACGAAGACGAAGGAACCACAGAGTCACAGAGGCACAGAGATAAAAAGTCGAACAATAACCAGCGCGTCTTCAACATGTCCTTATTTCAAAGCACAGAATGCCCGTCTCCGCTCGTCGGCGAAACCTGCGCGCGTAGCCGCCGAGACTCATCACGACGGAGCGTGATGACTACTTTACTCAATACCGCGAAGTCATGAAGCCTTTCTGATACTGTGGACGCAACTCGACCCGAGCCTCGAATTCATCGTAACCCGGACCGCCGTTTCCGCAGCGAGCTTCCGCCGTTGACTCTTTCGCCCATCAAGTTTTTCCGCAACCTCGGCCGCACGCGCGAAATCGTCACGATCCTGCTCAACCACGGGTTTGGCGATGTCGTCGAGCGGCTCCGGCTGATGCGTTACATGCGCTGGTGGCGGCGAGTCGTTCTCCGGCGGCCGGAGCCTGCGCCGCGGCTCACGGTCGCGCAGCGCATCCGTCAGGCGCTGGAAGAGCTGGGCCCCACGTTCGTCAAGTTCGGGCAGGTGATCAGCACGCGGCCCGACCTGGTTCCCGCTCCCATCGTCGCCGAGCTCGAAAAACTTCAAGAGCAGGTCCCCCCGTTTCCCGCGGCCGAGGCGATTCGCATTCTGGAAACGGAGCTGGGGGCGCCGGTCTCGAAGCTGTTCGCCCGATTCGATCCGGAACCGGTGGCAGCCGGATCGTTGGCCCAGGTGCACCGCGCCGTGCATCTCGACGGCCGCGCTTTGGCAGTGAAAATCCGCCGCCCGAACGTCGTTCGCGATGTCGAACGCGATCTCTCGCTGATGGCCGATCTGGCGATTCTGATCGAGCGGCACCTTCCCGAGGCGGAGATTTTCGACCCGGTGGGGCTGGTCAACCAATTTGCGCGGGCGATCCGGCGCGAGATCAATTTCGCCCGCGAAGGACGAACGATCGACGAGTTTCGGCGCCTGTTTCGAACCGATGCCACGCTGTTCATCCCCGCCGTGTGCTGGAACTTGACGACCGAGGCAGTCGTCACCATGGAGTTCGTCGACGGACTCAAGATCGGCGACCGGCAGGCGCTGGTGGCCGCGGGGCTCTCGCCGGCGGAAATCGCCGCCAACGGCGCGCGCATCTTCATGAAAATGGCGTTCGAGTTCGGTTTCTTTCACGGCGACCCGCATCCGGGAAACATCCGCGTCCTCTCCAGCGGCGTGATCGGGCTGATCGACTACGGCATGGTGGGCCGGCTCGACGACGATAAGCGCGAACAACTGATCGACCTGTTCATGGCGATCACGCAGGGAAACGTGCGGAGCTGCGTCGATCAACTGCTGCTCATCGGCAAACCCTTCCGCCCGGTCGATCGGCCCCTCTTGCAAAGCGACGTGCGCGACTTCATCGAAAGTTACTATGGCGTGCCTCTCGAAGAAATGAACGTGGGCAACCTGCTGACCGATTTCGTCAACATTCTCGCAAGCCACGGCATCCGCTACCCGGCCGACCTGATGCTCTTGATTCGTGCCATCATCACTCTGGAAGGAGTTGGGGCCGAGCTGGATCCCAACTTCAACCTGGCGGCTCACCTGGCCCCGATGATCGAGCGGCTCGTCCGCGAGCGGTACAATCCGCAGCGTGTCGCCGGGCGTTTCATCGCCGACGCCCGCATGTTGTTGGGCGTGCTGCACAATCTGCCCGTGCACGTCGGAAGAACGCTCGAAAAACTGAGCCAGGACGACCTGCGGATTCACTTGGAACACCAGCACCTCGACCGCTTGATCAGCGAGCTCGATCGGTCGAGCAACCGGGTGGTGATCGGGCTGGTGATGTCGTCCTTGATCGTGGCCTCGGCCCTCGTCATCCGCTCGGCGGGAGTGGCCGCCTGGTGGATCAGCGTCCCCACCTTCGTACTTTCGAGCCTCTTGGGCATCTGGCTGATCTATGGCGTGTTCCGCAGCGGGCGGCTGTGAGGCGACGCGCTCAGTTCTTTTTTCCAATGCAATACAGGTACTCGTTCGACCGCAAAAAGATTTGACCGCTGGCGAGCGCCGGCGTGGCGTCGAAGGGGCCGTTGTCGGAGTCGAGCCGATTGCGGGCCAGAAGCTCCAGCGCCGGTTTCGCGGCGAGCACGAAAACGCCGTGGCCGCGGCTGACGGCAAAGATTTTGCCATCGGCGGCGACCGCCGAAGCGTAGAGCTTGAGGCCGCCGTCGAAGCCGCCGCCCCCGCGCCGGCCCCTTTTTCTCCCCTGTTGGAAGGCCGCGGGCCGAACTGCGATCTCATCGGCCTTGAGCCGTTCCTGATAAACGACGTGGCCCGCCTGGGCGTCGACGCAAAAAGCGATGCCGGGGTCGCTCACGCCGAAGAGATGGCCCTGGTATAAGACCGGCGTCGGCACATTGGCGCCGACCTTTGCCCGCCACAGCACGTGGCTGGCGCTTACGTCGCCCGCGCCCCCCGCTTTCACGGCGACGATCATGCTCCGCCGCCCTCCCGTGACGTAAGCCACTCCTTTGCCGGGAATCGCGCTCGGGCAAATGTAATCCGGAATTCCCTCGCAGGACCAAAGTTCCTTTCCGGTTTTCGGATCGAGTCCGAAAATGCGCCCCTCGGCGCTCACGACCAGCTCGTGCTTGCCGCCGCCGGATTCGACAAGCGCGGGAGTGCTCCAGGTGCGCTGCGGCACTGCGAACTTCCAGGCTTCCGTTCCGTCATTCTTTTTGAGGGCTACGATCGCGCTCGATTCGACGGCCGCGTTGACGATGACCAGGTCGTCGTACAGCCGCACTGAGCTGGCCGACCCCCAGTTGTGTGTTCCGGTTCCCACCGATTGTCTCCAGATTTCGTTCCCCTCCAGATCGAAAGCGAAGACGCCTGCCGATCCCAGAAAGACATACAAGCGTTTGCCGTCGGTGGCCGGCGTATTCGAAGCATATCCATGTTGCTGCATGAATCCCTGATAGTTGGCTTCGGGGGCTTGCGAGCGCACGTCCTTCGTCCACAGCACCTGGCCCTGCTTGCGGTCGACGCAGGTGAGGTGCCGCACGAGGTCGCTTGGACGACCTGGGTCTTGCGCGCTCGCGCCGTAACCGCTGTACGACGTGATATAGACGCGATCTTTCCAAACGATCGGGCTGGACGCTCCGGGGGCGGGAAGCTTTGCTTTCCAGACCAGATTGTTTTCCGCATCCCATTTTTCGGGGAACGCGGGGTCATCGCTGATTGCTGCGCCGTTCTCGCCACGAAACTGCGGCCAATCGCCGGCAAACGCGGGAACGACGAGCAGGGCGAACACGACGGGCGAAAGCAGCAGGCGTTTCATTGGAAGAGTCTCCGGAGAGTTGACCTGCAAGGAATGAACACCGCGTTTTGTATGAAGTTTCGCACGGTGGAATCGGCGATGCAACGGACGTGCGGTCACGGGAAATTGCAAATTGGCCATTGCAAATTAGCCATTGCAAATTGGAGATTGGACAAGTCGGGTGGCCCGGCCGTCCCGGAGGGCGGCCGGGTTCCGCAGGAACAGGAGGCCCCGCCGTTCGCGCTCGTCGCAGAATGACGCTCCGCCGGTCGTGCCGTGCCGCGCCGACATATTGCAATCATTCAAACAAAAAAACTCGCAAATGGAGAACTTCCTGGTGCGTGGCCGCAAATTGCGCAGGATGGCGCCGAGACTCATCACGACGGAGCGTGATGACTACGACAAATTGAACCCGCATGGCGCGGCCTCTTGTCGCTCGCGAGACCCGGCCGGTGCCAAGCGCACGCGGCCGGGCGACCCGGCGGCATGCACGTGGCGAAATTGCCTTCGCGGCGGTTGCAGACTTTCCATGCGGCCGCCACAATCAAAGGGCCACGAATTTCCCGCCCGAATTCGCATTCCGAGAGCCCGCCAGATGCCCGCCCGCGTCAGAATCGTTTTTCCCCTCATCGCTCTTTGCGCTCTGGCATTTTCACCGGTCGTTGTTCGCTCGCCGGCCCACGACGCGCCGCAATCACGGGCCGACGCCTATCCCCTCGGGCTCACGCTGCGTTTGCTCGAACGCGACCTGACCAGCAAAGAATACGCCGAAGTCCTGGCCACGATGATTCCCACCGACCTCGAGGCCGAATGGCGACGTATCGCGACCGCCGACAATTACGAGGTGTTTCTCCAACAGCACGGCGGCAAAGACAAGGTCCTGGCCGATCCGAAATTGAAGGCGGCCTACGAGCGACGATTGAAAATCGCCGAGGGTTTTCTCGATCTCATGCGCTCGGCCTATAAAAAACGGGGGGTCGAGCCGCCGTTCGACAAGGGAGAAAAGATCGACCTCCTGGCGGCCGGAACGGCGGCCGGCGTCAAAAACGCCGCTGCCGCAGTTTCTCTTCGAGCCGTAATGCCGGCCGCGGGGGCCGAGCGGCAGTGGCCCCGATTCCGCGGCCCGACCGGCCAGGGAACGGCGCTCCAGGCCGATTTCCCGATGAGCTGGAGCGATACCGAAAACGTCGTTTGGAAAAGCGAGGTTCCCGGGCGCGGCAACGGCTCGCCCGTCATCTGGGACCAGAAGATATTCGTCACCACGGCCAGCGACGACGGGACCGAGCGATTGCTCTTGTGTTTTGACCGGGGAAGCGGCGAACTCTTGTGGAAGCAAGCGGCTCCGAAAGCCGCCAAGCAAGAAAAGGTCTACTGGAAAAACTCGTACGCCTCATCGACGCCGGCGACCGACGGCCAAAGAGTGATTGCCTTCTTCGGAAACAGTGGCCTGGTGTGTTTCGATTTCTCGGGACAGCAGCTCTGGCACCAGGACCTGGGGGAGTTCACG